>Ga0210391_10004139_pt1 | contig 12184 bp, 12 predicted proteins | sample IncBWC12OmetaG_FD_160573 | JGI IMG/M metagenome (GOLD analysis project Ga0210391, IMG submission 160573) | Forest soil microbial communities from Barre Woods Harvard Forest LTER site, Petersham, Massachusetts, United States - Inc-BW-C-12-O ... | reverse complement strand
GTCGAGATGCGTGGGATTGTAGACGGTGGGCGGCACTTTCCCGACGTCGTAGTCGTCGCCGGTGAATGTGGGAATGCTGAAGTGGAAAGAGCAGCCGAAGCGCAGGCTCTCGTAGTTCTGGAGCGCCGGCGTGCGCGTGGAGGCGGGCGCAACGGGCGCCGCCTGCGCCAGCAGCGGGCCGGAGACGGCGTTTACCAGCGCGGCAGCAGCGGGCGCAACCAATCCTCCAAGCATCTGACGACGGTTCACGCAGTGCCTCTCCGCTTGAAACCTATCAGTTCAGCCGGTGGCGCGTCGAATTGCATCGCAAAATCGGCGCACTGGCCGCACCATCGCCGACCGTTTCACCGCTGACCGCTTCACCGCTCTTTGTTTACCATGGTCCCAGCATGTCTGCGCCCGCCCAAAAACTCGAAGCCCTCCGCGAGAAGATCCGCCACCACGAGCACCTGTACTACGTCCTCGATCAGCCTTCGCTTTCCGACGCTGAGTTCGACGACCTCATGCGCGAGCTCAAGCGCCTCGAAGCGGAACACCCTGACCTCGTCACGCCCGATTCGCCGACTCAGCGCGTCGGTGGCAAGCCCAAAGAAGGATTCGCCAAGGTCGCGCACTCCCGCGCCATGCTCTCGCTCGACAACGTCACCAGCGAAGAGGAGCTTCGCGACTGGGATCGCCGCGTCCATCAACTCGCGGGTGAAAACGCGACCATCAGCTACGTCTGCGAATACAAAATGGACGGCATGTCCATGGCCCTCCAGTATCACGCAGCTGCCGACAAATCAGCGCACCTCCAGCGCGGCCTCACCGGCGGCGATGGGACACAGGCGAAGATGTGACGACCAACGTCCGCACCATTCGCTCCATCCCGCTCTCCATCTCCTCTGCCAAACTCCACAAAGCCGGCATCCCCGCCACCTTCGAAGTGCGCGGCGAAGTCGTTATGCCCCTGGCAGCATTCGTAAAAGCCAATGCCGAGCGCGAAGCTCAGGGCCTCACGCCTGCCGCCAATCCGCGCAACTACGCGGCCGGAACCATCCGCACTCTCGAGCCCAACATCGTCGCCCAGCGCCGCCTCGACTTCTACGCCTACTTTCTCCTCACCGAACGCGGCGAAGACTTGCTCCCCGAACAGGCTGAAGCCCTCCACGCTCTCACCGCCGCGGGTTTCCGCGTCAATCCCAACCGCGAAGCCATCCCCACCATCGATAAAGTCCTCGCCTTCATCGATCGCGCCGAAAAGAATCGTGCCGATCTCGGTTACGAAATCGATGGCGTCGTCATCAAGGTCAACTCCACCGACGTGCAGCGCCGCCTCGGCTACACCGGCCGCGCCCCGCGCTGGGCTGTCGCCTTCAAATTCACGGCCCGCGCCGGCATCACCCAGGTGGAGGACATCCGCATTCAGGTGGGCCGCACCGGCAAGCTCACGCCCGTCGCCGTGCTCACGCCAGTCTCCATCGGAGGCACCACCGTCAGCCGCGCCACGCTCCACAACGCCGACGAAATTGAGCGCCTTGGCCTGCTTATCGGGGATTACGTCAAAGTCGAACGCGGCGGCGATGTCATCCCCAAAGTCGTCGAGGTGGTCGAGGATAAAGAGCATCCGCGGGGCCACAAACATTTCCGCTTCCCCACGCACTGCCCCGACTGCAACAGCGAAATCGTCCGCACGGAAGGCGAAGTGGACTACCGCTGCGTGAACGTTGACTGCCCCGCGCGCCTCACCGGCAGCCTGCTCCACTACGCATCGCGCGGCGTCATGAACATCGAGGGCCTCGGCGACGCGGTCGTCGCCCAACTGCTCGAGCGCAAACTGGTCGCCAGCATCGCCGATCTCTACACGCTCACCGAGGAACAACTCGCCACACTGCAGCACGAAGTCGTGACCAAAGACAAAAAGACTGGCGAACAGAAAACACGCACCCAGGCCCTCGCCGGCCCCAAAGAACGCAAAGATTTGCTCTCCGAGATCGAAGCCTCGAAGAAAGCCCCGCTCAATCGCCTGCTCTACGGCCTCGGTATCCGTTTCGTCGGCGAACGTACCGCCCAATTGTTAGCAGAGGAATTCGGCTCCATCGAAGCATTGATGGCCGCATCGCTCGAAGATCTGGAACGTGTCAACGAAGTCGGCCCACGCGTCTCCCAGGCCATCCGCGAATTTTTCGACGAAGAGAAAAACCGCGAGCTGGTCAAAAAGCTCGAAGCCGCCGGTCTGAAAATGACCGCCGAAAAACGCAAAAAATCCTCGCAGCTCGAAGGCCTCACCTTCGTTCTCACCGGCACGCTACCGAATCTCTCGCGCGAAGACGCGAAAGCCAAAATCGAAACGGCTGGCGGACGGGTTTCCGGTTCCGTCAGCAAAAAGACAAACTACGTTGTAGCTGGAGAAGAAGCCGGGTCGAAACTCGACAAAGCGCGCGAGCTAGGCGTCAACATCATCGATGAAGACGCGCTGGAAGAGCTGCTGCGCGGGTGAGAGGTACAGAATTTAGTTCCCTGCCTTGGCAATCTCCTTCGTCATCGCCGCGCCCACCACTTTCCCCTCACCTGACTCCTGCACGAACGCGACCACCCGCAGATTCGCCGGGTCCGCGTCCGGCCACAACTTCACCTTGAACGTCTGGTCCAGGCTCTTGCCCTTCTCCAATTTCCCGACCTTCACCAACTCCTTCACCACGGCGACGTTGGTCAGCTTGTGTCCGTTGTTCTCGCCGGCCAGCACATCGGTCATCGTCTTATCCAGCGCAAGCGCAACAAAGACGTCCGCGTTCTTCCTCTGCGCGCTGCCATCGGCCTGTACATGGCCGGTGATCGATCCGTCCGCCAGCGCCACGCCGTCGAGCTTCACGCCCAGCATCGCCGCACTCGCTTCCTTCTGCAAGCTCGCGTTCGAGGCCTGCGCGTCCGACGGCTTCACTTCCACCGCGCCGTCGACCACGATCTGTGGCGTGTACACATCGCTCAGTCCCAGATTGTGCACATACGCCTTCTGCCGGTCCGTGAACGATGCCGAAGAGAAAGGATCCTTCCAGCCATCGTGATCCCAGTAGTCGACGTGCTCGCTCAGCACAATGATCTCCGCACCGGGCACTGGCTGCGCGGCGTCGATCCGCTCCACCCAGTTGTCGACCGGCGGACAGCTCGAGCACCCTTCTGACGTGAACAGCTCCATCAGCACCGGCGTCCGTGGGGCATCGGCAGCCGCATGACCGCTGGCGACGTTCAGAGCAAACGCAAGCGGAGCCACGGCCGCCAGACCCATCCAAACCCTGCCACGCCCAACTCGAAGCTTCGCGCCCATACACAGCCTCCTGAGCGAGCTCAATCCACGAGCCCGTTCGTATGACTGTAGAAGTGTAGGTGTCGCGAGCAGACCAGCGCCATAGCCATAGCGCCCAGGTTCAGCCAGACCACTCCCGGACCTCAGAGGGTCCGGAAGGATCAAATTCAGCCGCGATCAGCCCTTCGGAGCGAAATATCCTTCGCGGACCCGCACCGTGTACCGCCGGTCCAGACAGAAGAGATAAATCGGCCGAAACGCTCCATCCTGTTTAAAGTCAGACGGCTTGTAAACCAGCGCATACTGGCTGCGCAGCTCGTCCTGAATCGCCTGGAAGCTGACCGGCATGTCCTCGATGTTCGTCGGGAAGAACGCCTTGCCGCCGGTGGCGATGGCCATCTTCTCCAGCACGTCGTCGCCGCGGTCGCGGCTCGGGCTCACGTTCGTGCTGATCGCGTAAATGATGGTGTCCGCGCGATGGCACTCTTTGATCGCGTCTTCCAGATACGCATGGCTCTGGTTGTCGTCGCCGTCGGATACCAGCACGATTGCTTTACGCACGGGCTCCTGTCCGCGCGACGTCAGCAGCTTATCGCGGCAGGCGCTGTAGACCGCATCGTAGAGGGCCGTGCCGCCGCCCGGGCGCAGCGCATCGATGCCGTGGGTCAGCGCATCCATGTCGTTGCTCCAGTCCTGGCGGTAGTCCGGCGTCACGTCAAAGCCTTCGATGAACGCCTTGTCCGAAGCGGGCCGCAGGATCGACAGCAGAAACGACGTCGCCGCCTGCTGCTCGAACAGGAACCGCTGCCGGATCGACGTGCTCGTGTCGATCAGGATCCCGACGCGCAGCGGCAGGTTGGTCTCCTGCGTAAAGCTGTAGACCTGCGCCGGAGCCTTATGGTCGTCCAGCAGCGCAAAATCATTCTGCTTCAGGTCTTTGATGAAGTGGCCGTGTTTGTCTGAAACCACAAACTCCAGGTAGACCTCGTTCACGCTCACGCGCACGGTGGGCGTTTGGTCCTGGTCGCTCGCGGCAGGCGCCTGCGGCTGCTGCCCTGCTGGAGGCAGAGCAGGTGCCGTGACGGGCGGCGCCGTCTGCGGGGGCGTCGTCTGCGCCGTCATCACCGTTGTCACACCAATTGCACACGCAAGGCCTAAGCTCAAGCGCAGGATTCGGGAAACTGCATTTCTCATGGGAGCTTCGTTATTTTATCCTGTCAGCCCGGCTGCGTGCACCATTTGCCACCAGGGGTCCCTGCCCGGCAGAATCTCCTCATGAGCGATTCCCTGAAATCCGCCGTCTCCACCTCCGCTGCGCCTGGAGCCATCGGCCCTTATTCGCAGGCTGTCCGCCTCGGCAACCTCATCTACACATCCGGCCAGGTGGCCCTCGATCCCGCCACCGGGCAGATCGTTCCTGGCGGCATCGCCGAGCAAACCACCCGCGCGCTCGAGAACCTGAAAGCCGTCCTTGCCGCCGCCGGGACCGATTTGAGCCACGTAGTCAAAACCGTCGTTTTTCTGAAAAGCATGAGCGACTTCTCGGCCATGAACGAAGTCTATGCACAGTACCTGGCCCCCGATGGCGTGGTGAAGCCAGCGCGTTCCACCGTCGCCGTCGCCGGCCTGCCGAGGGACGCCCTCGTCGAAATCGAAATCATCGCGACCGTCTAACCGCGCCGCTCATCGAAAACCAGGGAGTCCAATATGGCCGACACCAAAATCGAGAAAACTGACGCCGAATGGCGCGCGTCGCTCACGCCCGAGCAGTACCACGTCACCCGTCAAAAAGGCACGGAGGCTCCTTTTACCGGCGCTCTCTACCGCAACCACGACGATGGTATCTATCGCTGCGTCGCCTGTGGAGCCGACCTCTTCAAGTCGGAGACCAAGTTTGAATCCGGCAGCGGATGGCCCAGCTTCTGGCTGCCCGTCAGCCCCGAAGCCGTCGAGACCCACGAAGACACTACCTTCGGCATGCGGCGCGTCGAGGCCACCTGCGCTCGCTGCGGCGCACATCTCGGCCACGTCTTCCCCGATGGGCCCAAACCCACCGGCCTGCGCTACTGCATCAATTCCGTCGCCCTCGATTTCGAGAAGGCGAAGTGACTCCGCCGCAGCGGCCGGACGACAAAGGTCCGCGACGCAACGAGTCTGTGTATTCCTTTGCAGTCCTGGCCTGCGCCGCCTTCATCATCATCCTCTGCCAAACGCAGTCGCCCTCGCAGCATCACGGTCCGCCGTGGACCGCACCCGTCGCCTCCACGCAAACCTTTCACATTGACGACGCAACCGTCCAGGTCGATTTCGCTCCGGGCACTCTCGACCTGCCCATTCCACAGGTCATGCAGTGGGTCGAGAATGCCGCGACCGCAGTGGCCACCTACTACGGACGCTTCCCTGTCCCGCGCGACCGCGTCCTCATCCAGATCCGTCCTGGCGACGATGGCGTGATGCAGGGCACCACCTGGGGCGGCGTCGGAGGCTTCCCTTCCTTCACTCGCATCCACCTGGGCGAACACACCACTCCCCAGGAATTAACCGATGACTGGATGATGACCCACGAGCTCACCCACACTGCCTTTCCCTCGCAGGACGACGCGCAGCACTGGATCGAAGAAGGAATTGCGGTTTACGTGGAGCCGGTCGCCCGCGTGCAGGCGGGCTTTCTCCGCCCCGAGAAAATTTGGTCGGACATGGTGCGCGACATGCCGAAGGGCAATCCCCAGCCAGGCGACGAGGGACTCGACCGCACCCACACCTGGGGACGCACCTACTGGGGCGGCGCGCAATTCTGCCTGCTTGCCGACATCACCATCCGCGAGCAGACGCATAACCGCAAGGGCCTGCAGGACGCACTCCGCGCCATCGTTGCCGCGGGCGGCGCCATCGATCAGGATTGGCCGATTCGAAAAGCATTCGAGGCAGGCGATGCCGGCACCGGCACGCATGTGCTCGTGGACCTCTACAACCGTATGAGCAACGCGCCGGTCCCGGTGGATCTGGAAGCAATCTGGAAGAAGCTGGGAATTCAGCGCACTGCCAGTGGCGTGAACTTCGACGACAAAGCGCCTGAAGCGAACATCCGCATCGCCATCACGGCAACGCCGCCGTCCGGGCGCATCACGCCGAGACCGTAGGAAGTTTTGTCTGATTGCTGCCGTTAGGCTTTCGCTGCGGTCTTAACGACGCGAGGACCGGCCTTCACGACCTTGCCTGCCTTCAGGCAGCTGCTGCAGACGCGGATACGCTTTGCGCCGCCGCTGACTTTCGCCTTCACCGGATGCAGATTCACATTCCAGCGCCGCCGCGACACGTTATGCGCGTGCGAGATGTTGTTGCCGAACTGCGGGCCTTTGCCGCAAATATCACAAACCTGTGCCATGATGGGAACTCCGAAAAGATTCGCGATTCAGCCATCCTGGCCAAATTCCGCGTGATTCCGCACTACCGCGGGGAACCCGCAGCGCCGAAATATCAGTTTAACCGTTGCAAGCCCTTCAGGGCAATTCCCTTCGCCCCCGGCAACCCCCGAATCCATCCCTTTTCACGCACCGAAAGTGGTAGATGATCCGCGCATCCGCGCCACTATAATTCCCTCCACGACCCTCAGGAGGCGTTGTGGCATCGAGCACCCCCGTCCGCGCACGAATGGATAGCGGCACCCTTCTCTTTGCCCTCGTCTGCTGCATTCCACTCCTCTGCTTCACCGTTTATGTCCTGGGCTTTGTGCCTCTGGCCTACTTTGACTTTGTCTCCTATTGGTCGGCCGGACGCCTTGTTCTCGCCCATCAAAATCCGTACGTTCCCGCCAGCATGTTTGCTCTCGAACGCGCACAGGGTTGGAACTATTGGTTTCCCCTGGTCATGCTGTGCCCGCCGTGGACGCTGTTCGTCAACGCGCTCTTCGGGATTCTTCCCTTCCGTGAAGCCCAGCTTGGCTGGTATCTCGTCTCGCTTTCGCTGGACGGCCTTTCCGCCATTGGCCTTTGGTACTACTTCGGCGGAAAAATGCGCTCCCTGTGGATCGCGTTTCTCGTGTTCCTCAGCTTTACTCCGCTGGTGACTGTGGCGCACGTTGGCCAGGTGACGCCCATCATGCTTGCCTGCCTGACCGCATTCCTCCTGTTGGTACGGTCGGAGCGCTGGGTTCTTGCCGGAATGAGCCTGCTCGGCATGAGCATCAAACCGCATCTGCTCTGGCTTGTCTTCATTGCCATCTTCCTGTGGGCGATTCGTAATCGGAAAGTGAAATTTCTGGTTGCCGGATTTGTGACCTGGATGGTCGCGTGGGCGGCAAACCTCGCCTTCGACCCGGAAGCCATTCATTTCTTCCACAATGCCTACGGCCCCGCGATCGCCACCAGTTGCGGATTCGGCGGCGCCCTGCGTTTGCTCTTCGGAAAACAGCACGCCTGGCTCCAGTACACGCCCTGCGTCGCAGGAGCGGTGTGGTTTGCCTGGTATTGGGCGAAGAATCGGCGCAATTGGAGCTGGACGGAACACATGCCGCTGCTCCTCATCGTTTCCGTCGCCAGTTCGCCGTACTGCTGGTTTCACGACTTCATCCTGGTGCTCCCGGCGTTCATCGCGCTCGCCACCCGAGGAGCATACCGATCTCTCATCACGCCCGCCCTCTGGCTCGGGATTCAGGTGGCTATCCTTCTTGCTCCGCAGGAAGCGTACAAGGCTGCCGTCAGTGCGTTATGGGTCGTATTTTGGATTCTTGCGACGCGCAACCGCACCGTACTTGAACTCGCGAATGGCAACTGGACACCTGCTCCCGTTGAGCCGACCGCACAGCACGCCTGACACTGGACGCCGGCACTTTTCACCCACTCACCCGCCGGTAACCCCCTGGGCCCCCAAACCCTCGCCGTGGTTTGTTATGCTGACCCCTGTGCTGGTTTTGTATGGCGTCTATGTTCTTTGCACCGTTGCGCTCATCTGGGCGGCCATTGCGGTCACCCGGCATATAGTGCTGCATCGCCGCGCCACACGCATGCGCACCGAACACCACGACGATCACGTTTAGCTCTGGAGCCGACATGAATACCGCATCCGCTGCCCCGCAAACCCTCCCTATCGCACGTCCAGCGCAATCAACCGTGGCCCGCACCGCCGCTGAGATCGTCCTCGGCTCCCTGCTCGTCGCCATTTGCGCCCATATCGCGATTCCGTTGTGGTTTACCCCGGTTCCGGTCACGCTCCAGACCTTCGCCGTCCTCTTTTTGGGACTCTTTCTGTCACCCCGCGTCGCTGCCTCGGCCATGGTCCTTTATCTGATCGAAGGCGCAGCCGGACTGCCCGTCCTCAGCCCCATTGGCCCCGCCGGGTTCCTGCACCTCTTCGGTCCCACCGGCGGCTATCTCCTGTCCTATCCCGCCGCCGCAGCCCTTGCCGGATACCTCCGCCGTCGCATCGGCCAGGGCGGATTTACGCCCGCGCTCCTCGCCGGCGCCACCGCCAGTGTCCTCGTCCTCATCGCCGGAGCCGCGTGGTTCAGCATCCTCACGCACCAGTCCGCCGGCACTGTCTTCACGCTCGCCGTCGCGCCGTTCCTCCCCGGAGACATCCTCAAAGTCATCGCCGCCGCCGGCGCTGCCACTGGCCTGAGCCGCTTCCGCCGCGCCTAAGATCGGCCGCCGATTGTCTACGCACTCCACCCGAATGCGAAATATTTTTGCATTTGGGTATTGTGTCTTCGGTAAACATCGGCTATTGTGCGAACAGCTTCCCGAAAGGCTGTTTTCTTCTTATGCAACGCATCATGCGGGCGGCGGGTCTCTGCCTGCTTTCTGCCTGTCTCCTGGGTACGTGTGCCTGCGGTCGCTCTGTGCAGGCCAGTTCGGCTGTCTCCTCTGAGGGCAACCTCTCTTACGCATCCGAGCCTACGGACCCGCTGAGTATTTACGCGCTCACCGGCGAAACCCAACCCGTGCATGATCCCAGCATCATCCGCCAGGGATCCACGTATTACGCCTTCACTACCGACGTGCTCGGCCTGCCCCCTGGCAACTATCTGCCCATCCGCTGCTCCCAGGACAAAGTCAGCTGGACCGCCTGCGGCAGCATTTTCCCAGACGCCATGCCCGCATGGGTGGTCGCGAAAGTGCCCGGCATCGCCGGACTCTGGGCGCCCGACATCTCGTATTTCAACGGCCTCTACCACGTCTATTACGCCGGCTCCACGCTCGGCTCCCAGCAATCCGTCATCGGGCTGGTCACCAATGCCACACTCGACCCCACCAGCCCGGCCTACAAGTGGGTGGATCAGGGAGAGGTCCTCGGGTCGAACCCTGGCGATGACTTCAACGCCATCGATCCCAATATCCTCATCGATACCAACGGCAGCGTGTGGATGACCTACGGCAGCTATTGGTCGGGCATCAAGCAGCGTCAGATCAACCCCGCCACCGGCATGCTGCTCGCATCCAACTCCACCCGCTACAATCTCGCCACGCGCCCCGGCGTTTATGCCAACCCCATCGAGGGTTCTTCCCTCGTCCACCACGGCAACTACTATTACCTCTTCGTCTCCGTCGACTTCTGCTGCAATCAGGACATCGCCACGGACGACTACAAAGAAGCCGTCGGCCGCTCCGCCAGCCCGCATGGCCCCTTTGTCGATGAAAACGGCACAGCCATGATGAATGGCGGCGGCACAGTGCTGCTCCAGGGAGACGGCACCTGGAATGCCCCTGGCGGGGGCACCGCCTATCTCGACCCAACCAACGGCGACAGCCTCATCGTCTTCCACGCCCTCAACATGACGCAGAACGGCGCACTCTACTTGTGGCTGAAGAATCTAAATTGGGTCAACGACTGGCCGACCATCGGCAATTGAGGATTAGGTTTATCTGAGCAAGGCCGCTCCGCAAGGGGCGGCCTATTTTTCCGCGGTCCATGCGGAACAGTCAGGATCGGTCGACTCGGAGGCATTTACTGACTAGTGATCACTGACTCCTGACTGCTGCTGGATATGAATCCCGCACTCCAGCTTTTGCCCGCTCCAGCGCCCGGAGCGCGGATCGCTCGGGTCCGTTGGCAGGCTCGTGCACGGCGCGCACCCAATGCTGCTGTACCCCAAATCGTAGAGCGGCAGCAGCGGAATCTCATGCGCCGCGGCGTATTCCCACACATCGCGCGTCGTCCAATCCGCCAGGGGATTCAGCTTTTCCAGCGTGTGTCCGGTCGGCAGCGCGAAGGTCTCCTTCAACTGCAGATTCGCACGCGACTTCGACTGCTGCCGGCGCAATCCCGTCGCCCACACGCGATACCCCTCCAGCGCGCGAAACAGCGGACCCACTTTGCGCATCGCGCAGCAGCGGTCGGGCGCTGTCTGGTTCAGAATCCCAAACTCCGCTTCCTGCGCCGCCACTGATTGCTCTGAAGCCACATTGATTAAATTCAGGCCCCACTCCGCCGTGATGCGGTCGCGATAGACCAGCGTCTCCGGGAAGTGATACCCGGTCTCCAGGAAAATCACCGGCACGCCTGGCAAAAATTCCCGCGCCATGTGCAGTACAACGACATCTTCTGCCTGGAAGCTGCTGGTCACGCACGCATCTTCGGCCCCGGTCAGCCATTCGCGCAGCAACTCCCGCGCTTCGGCCGCCTTGCCCTCAATACCCGCTGGAACGCTCATCATGCCCCCTTCAGCCCGTCTTCCGGAATGACTCCAGCCCGCTGCAGTTCCAGCACAATCGAGTCCGCGCCCTCCACGGCAAACGGCTCGCGCACTTCCGAAGCTCCGTGATCAAAAACGGTAATCCTCAATTCACTTGCCTCGCCGCCCTCGGCCAGCACCACCGCTCCAGCCTGCGCCAGCGGCAGCAGCAGAGCGCGCTCGACGACCCGCGTCCGCACCACCAGCGCCCCAACTGCGAGCAGCCGCTCTTCCAGTTCGCTCGCAACCTCGCTCCGCAGACCGAGCGTCACCAGCGCGCCGTGACCTCCCGATGCTCCCTGCTTCGCATCCGGGAACGCCCGAATCATTCCCGCTCCGGCGGTCGCGTGGTCGGCCGGGTCGATCAGAATAAAGCTGCCTGTCGTCCGGTTCTCGCGATACAAATCCGCAATCAGCGGGCGGCTCGTCTCCAGCACCACCTCTCCAATCGCGTTCAGGTCCAGGCGATCCGTCGGCCGCTGCTCCAGATGCTCCACGTCAATGCGCGACCGAATCTCCGCCACACGCGCGCGCACCGTCTGTGTCGTGTGCTTCAGCAGATACGTTGCGCCCGGGCGCAGCGGCTTCGCGGCCATCCACACCAGCGTTGCCTCCACACGGCTGGCCTTGTGCGGACGCGCATGGGCCGCCACGATCATGTCCCCGCGGCTGATGTCGGCTTCATCTTCCAGCGTCAGGGTCACCGACTGCGGCGCGCGCGCCGAGTCCAGATCGCCTTCCCACGTCGTGATCGTCTTCACATGGGTGCGAACACCGGAAGGCATCGCCACCACTTCGTCGCCGGGACGCACCGTCCCCGCTGCAATCAGCCCTGCAAATCCGCGAAAATCCTGGTTCGGACGAATCACCCGTTGCACCGGCAGCCTGAACCCGGCGCGCGAGCTTTCAATCGCCAGCGGTACCGTCTCCAGCAATTCCAGCAGACTCGGTCCGGTGTACCAATCCATCCGCTCGCTGCCATGCACCACGTTGTCGCCGTCCAGCGCACTCACGGGCACCGCGATCAGTTCCGGAATCTCCAGTTGCTGCTGCAGCGCTTCCAGCGACCGGCGGTGTCCCGCAAAAACCTCTTCCGAGAAATCCACCAGGTCCATCTTGTTCACGGCGGCAATCACCAGCGGAATCCCCAACAGCGAAGCAATGCACGCGTGGCGCCGTGTCTGGTCCAGAATCCCCTTGCGTGCGTCCACCAGCACAATCGCCACATCCGC
>Ga0210391_10004134_pt1 | contig 12190 bp, 9 predicted proteins | sample IncBWC12OmetaG_FD_160573 | JGI IMG/M metagenome (GOLD analysis project Ga0210391, IMG submission 160573) | Forest soil microbial communities from Barre Woods Harvard Forest LTER site, Petersham, Massachusetts, United States - Inc-BW-C-12-O ... | reverse complement strand
ACCATATTCTCTTCGAAGTAAAGGATATTGATCCGGTTCTTCAAGCATTGGCCGAGTCAGGAGTGACCGTACTGCAGTCTGGAACCGGGATTCGGCCTGGCACACGGTGGGCTCTCCTGGATACGCAAGAACAGCTTGGATTTCTAGTGGAGTTGCGGCATCGTCCGGGCGAGTCGGACGGCGCCTCTGTCTCTTAATCACGCTCCATAACCTCTTGGCACTATAAGTGGCAGCTACTCATTCTTAACCCTGAAGAATCATGCAGAAGACACACTCAAACCGATTGAGAACCGCGATCGTCGGCTGCGGGAAGGTTGCCGACACCCACGCGCTTGCATATCGAGAACTGCCGAACTCCGAGTTTGTCGCGGCATGCAGCAATTCTCCGCAGCGGACACAGGCATTCGCCGCCAAGTGGGAGGTGAAGGGTTATGCAGACCTCGCGGAGATGTTGAATCGTGAAAAGGTAGATGTGTTGTCGGTCTGCACTCCGCATCCACAACACCCTTCGGCAGTCGAGATAGCTGCCGCCGCAGGCGTTCACTCGATTGTCGAAAAGCCGCTGGCCGTTGACCTCGTTTCCTGTGATCGGGCGATCGCCGCGACCCGCGCCGCTGGGGTCAAGCTCGGCGTTATCAGCCAGCGTCGCTGGTATGAGCCCGTTCGAAGGATGAAAGACGCTATTGACGCCGGAAAGCTCGGTAAACCGGTTCTCATTCTCGTACAGATGCTCGGCTGGCGTGAGCCTTCCTACTATCTTTCTGATCCTTGGCGTGGCACCTGGGCTGGTGAGGGCGGCGGCGTGGTAGTAAGTCAGGCCCCTCACTATCTCGATCTACTCAGCTGGTTCATGGGTCCGGCGATCGACCTGCATGGATATTGGGACAACTACAACCATCCGAGCATAGAAGTTGATGACACTGTGGTCACTTCTGTCCGATTTCAAAATGGGGGAATGGGTTCGATCGTCCTCAGCAATTCGCAGCGTCCCGGACTTTTTGGGAAACTTCACGTTCATGGCTCTTCGGGTAGTTCGGTGGGAGCAGAAATCGACAGCGGATCGCCATTCATCTCAGGCGTTACAGCGACGACGGACCCGCCTTTTAACGACATTTGGACCATACCCGGCGAAGAAAGCAAGCTCGAGCTTTGGAATCGCGAAGATCGTTCGCGCCCCTGGGATGTAATGACTCACTACCACAAGATGCAACTTGCGGACTTCCTTGATGCCGTGTCAGAAGACCGCGAGCCCCTGGTGGGAGCCGAAGACGGGCGTCGAGTAGTTGAGTTATTCACTGCTGTCTATCGTTCACAACTCGAACACGCGTCCCAGCGTTTGCCGCTGCCGCAATGAACCCCGTGGAGGCGTTAACTATGGCGAAACCAATTCTTGCGAGAAAAGTCGATCACGAATTACTACTGAACGCCTACAGAAAGATGCTCGAGCTAAGACTATTTGAGCTCAAGGTGCAAGAGCTATATCGCAACGCGCGACTTCCAGGATTCGTACATTTGTACGTTGGCGAAGAGGCCGTAGCTGTCGGTGTGTGCATGAATCTCATAGATAAAGACCTGGTGTTTAGCACTCACCGTGGTCACGGACACGCACTGGCGAAAGGAGTGCCCGCCGATGTGGTGCTGGCCGAACTATGGGGCAAGGTGACGGGAAGCTCTGGTGGGCGTGGCGGGAGCATGCATATGTATGCGCCCGAGTGGGGCTTTATGGGTACGAATGGAATTGTGGGCGCTCCCATCCCTCTGGCAACGGGAGGAGCCCTGAGCGCCAAGCTGCGCCAGAACGGCCAGGTCGTCGTCAGTTTCTTTGGCGAAGGCGCAGTAAACAGTGGCTCTTTTCACGAAGCAGTGAATATGGGCACCGTTTGGGACCTCCCCGTCGTATACGTCTGCGAGAACAATTTGTATGCAACAGAAATGGCATTTTCGCGCACAACCAAGAACACCAGCGTAGCCCGGCGCGCAGAGTCGTACGGCCTTCCAGGAGTAGAAGTCGACGGTCAGGACGTCCTTGCCGTTCACCGTGTCGCAAAGACAGCGATCGACCGCGCTCGCGCAGGGGGAGGTCCCACTTTAATAGAGTGTAAGACCTATCGGTACGTTGGACACCACGAAGGCGATCCCGGTACTGACTATCGTACTCGCGAAGAGGTTCAGCATTGGAAAGAACAGGACCCTTTGAAACGTGCCCGTAAATCATTAATTGAATCCGCGGTCGCGGATGAAGGCGAATTGCAGGCGGTGGATCAGGAAGTGGAACGTCTTATCGATCAAGCCGTGGAATTCGCGGAAAAGAGTCCAGAGCCATCACCGGATTCTATAGATGAGCATGTGTTTTGACCGAGGAGAAGCGAGGCATGTCAGAGCAAGGTCGCACAATCACATATACGGATGCTGGAGTCGAAGCCCTGCGCGAAGAGATGCGGAGGGATGAAAGTATTGTCTACATCGGACAAGGGATTGGTCCCCGCGGAGGAAATTTTCGGCAAACACGAGGACTTTGGAAGGAATTTGGAGATCACCGTCTGCGGGACACGGGCATCTGCGAGTTGGGTGCAACCGGCGTAGCGATCGGCGCCGCCATGGCCGGCACGCGGACAATCGTGGACGAAGTCTTTCTTGACTTTGCCCTCGAAGCAATAACTCAGATTATTCAGCAAGCCGCAAACATTTCGTATATGTCGAATGGCAAAATCAAGGCGCCTGTACTGATTAGAGGAGCCATGGGATCTGTGCGCAGTGCCGGGGCGCATCACTCCCATACTTTCTATAACTGGTTTGCCAATACACCAGGACTGAAAGTTGTGCTGCCGGCTACGCCTTACGACGTCAAAGGGCTCTTCAAGACAGCACTTCGAGAGCCGGGGCCCGTCGTTTTCATAGAACACAAATCTCTCTATAACACCAAAGGTAATGTGCCAGAAGAGGAATACCTAATTCCATTAGGTGATGCTCATACAGTGCGCGAAGGCCAGGATTTAACCATAATAGCGATGTCCCGCATGGTCGATCTCGCAGTCAAGGCCGCGGATTTGCTGGCGCAGCAAGGCATCTCGGCCGAAGTAATCGATCCACGCAGCATCGCTCCACTGGACCGCAAAAAGATCACAAAATCCATCAAAAAAACTGGGCGACTTATGGTCATCGATGAGTCCCCATCATATTGCAGTTTTGCTGCTGAGCTTCTGGCCATTGCAGTAGAAGATTGCTTCGACGATATGCACGTCAGCCCGAAGCGAATCTGTTCGTTACCAGTTCCGAATCCATTCAGTCCGGTTCTCGAAAATCGAATGATTCCGTCAGTCGATCGCATTGTCAACGAAGTTCACCTGATGATGAATAAATAGGGAAGGAAGCCCTCACAATGGCGTACAAGATTGTTATGCCTCAACTGGGTCTCACCATGGAAGAAGGTGCAGTAACAAGTTGGCTGAAGAAGCCGGGTGAGTGGGTTGAGAAGGGAGAGGCCTTGTTTACTGTTGAGACCGACAAAGTGGAGATGGAAGTCGAGTCAATGGGAAGGGGATACCTTTCAGAAAGCCTGGTCGCCCTTGGGCAAACCGTACCGGTGGGCACCTTGATAGCGATGTTGAACGACAACCCCTAGATCGACGCTCGCTTCTTCACCGCATCCGGACGAGTGAGCACTGCCTCACTCAGTTCAACGCCCAAGCCCGGACCGGGAGGTAAGGGCAGCCCCCCATGTGCTTCAGGCACTAGCGATCGAGTGACCAATCCTTCGTATTCTTCGAGATAGTGACGTCGGACGGTTTCAAGAATGTACAGGTTGGTCACGTTGGCTGCCAAATGTGCCGACGCAAAATGCAATATTGGACCACCGCAGTTGTGCGGTGCGATGGGAAGATAATAGGTCTCCGCCATGGTGGCGATCTTCTTTGCTTCTGAGAGGCCTCCACACCAGGAGATGTCGGGCATGATGATCTGGGCGGAACGATTTTCAAGGACTTCACGAAATCCCCAACGCGTCATCAGCCGTTCGCTCAGGCAAAGAGGCAGATCGGTGGAGCGCGCCAACTCAGCATAAGATGCGGGATTGTCTTGCGGTAGCATCTCCTCCAGCCACATGGGCTGATACGTTTTTAAGGCCGCCGCGATCTTGATGGCGCAGGGCAGGTTCCAGAAGCCGTGAAATTCCACTGCCACGTCGATGGCATCGCCGAATTCCTTGCGTATAAGGGCCAAGGGTTCGATTGCGCGCATCATCTGTTCAGCAGAAATATGATTTCCGGCTGTTTCTTTGGCGATTGGATCAAACGGCCAGATCTTCATGGCCCGGATGTTGCTGTTGAGAAGTTCCCTGGCAAGCTGGACAGGTTCGCGAAGGAAATCCACCCTGTCGTAGCAAGTGTTGTAGATGCGGATGAATTGCCGTGATGCGCCACCCAGGAGCTTGTAGACCGGTTGCCCCGTAGCCTTGCCGAGCAGATCCCACAACGCGATGTCGACCGCGCTGATGGCTCGCATTTCGGCGCCCCCCCAGCCGCTGTAAGAGACGGCGAGAAACATATCCGCCCACAGACGATCGATCTCACTCGGATCTCGCCCCAGCAGCACCGAAGCCAGACGGGTATGGACGACAGCGGCTTCCGCTTCGGCATTCGGATAGCTCTCTCCGAGGCCAATCAGTCCCTCGTCGGTGTGAATCCGCACCCAGAGGTATTGAATAGCACCCACATGAACCGTTACCCCGTGGGGTAAATAGATTGTCTCGATGGCGGTGATTTTCATAAAGAAGAATAGGAGCGCACACATTATCCCGGAGGCTATCTAGCTTCGTCAACATTATTGTTGACAGTAGCGCTGTGTAAACCGTAGCTTGTGCGTGGCCAGGGATTTGTCGCCGGTCACTCATCTTGCCCGAAAACGTTCGTTAGCGAAATTGAGATGTCTTGTGGCCTCCAGCAATTTGGCCTCTAAACAAGGAGGCTCTCGGATGGTATCGTAAGTTGGCGGGAAGCCGATTCGGTCTATCTGAATCGAGAATTTTGGATCATCGGTGCGCGCCACAGGTTTCCTACTTAACTCAAGCACGTTGGATCGATATGACCCAAGAACTCAAGTTGCAGGGGCGAAGAGCCTTAGTCACTGGCTCTGATACCGGGATCGGACGGGAAATCGCTTTGGAATTCGCACGGCAGGGGGCAGATGTCGTATTTCATTATGTCCAAGACAACGACTGTCCGACATCAAGTGTTGAAGAAGTTAGGTCGCTGGGATGCAGGTCTGCGGCATTTCAGGCGGATTTCAACGACTTCGGGCAGGTCGTCGCGCTTGCTGAAAGGACGATCGAGTTTCTTGGGAGTGTGAATTGTTTGGTCAACAACGCCGGGGTCACCATGAATCGACCCTTTCTCAAGGTCACTCCCGAACAATTTGACAAAATGTTCAACATCAATTTTCGGGGACAGTACTTTCTCACGCAGAACATTGTGGAGGATATGCAGCGTCAGGGAGGCGGTGTCATTTGCAACATGTCCTCCGTGCATGGACTCCAGGGTGTACCGGAACACTCCGTTTACGCGGCGACGAAGGGAGCCATCATTGCATATACACGATCGTTGGCGGTGGAGTTGGCCTATAAAGGCATCCGCGTAAATGCGATCGCTCCGGGATGGGTTACTGTCGAGAACTATTTCAAATGCATACCTGGATTCACCGAAGAGATCGCTGCGGAGACCGGATACAAGGCAATCCCTGTCGCGCGCTGTGGCGAACCGCGAGACATCGCCAAACTCGCGGCCTTTCTGTGCTCAGACGATGCCTCGTTCATCATTGGGCAAACCATCGTTGCTGACGGGGGAACGACAGCGCTCATGTCTTTGGTTTCCGACTTCAGAAAAGAGTCTTCAAACACATTTGGCAGAGGTTATATCCCAGGGTTGTAGGCAGGAGATTATGCTTCAAGACCTCATCGCAACTTTGAGCGCTGTCGGCAAGCCTACAGAACTCTATCAAACCGGCGACGGGACGCGGCTACTAATTTTGCCATATGGCGGCAGAATTCTCGGGGTTTTCGCGCCTGACAGTGAGGAGAATTTTTTATGGACAAACCCCGCACTCAAAAGCGTTGAGTCAGCACGAACTTACTATGCGAATGACGACTGGCAGAACTCTGGTGGCGATCGAACCTGGCTTGCTCCGGAAGTTGATTTTTTCTTTCCGGCTTTTCCGAACGTTGATATTGCTGGTTATCGGCAACCACGTGCTCTCGATCCCGGCAATTATAAAGTGGCAAAAACGGACTCTGGGGTCAAGCTGACAAATCGACTGAGTCTTGAAGGTTTTCGGTCCAAGAAGCGGGCAGAGCTAGAGATCACCAAATCGGTTGCGTCCGCTCCCAACCCATTGCGCCACGATGTCGCGATTGAAACCGGCGCCGTGGAATATGCTGGGCACACTCTTCTGACCTCTTTGAAAATCCTAGGTTCGAATCCGCAAGACGCTCCCCTTGTTGGTCTCTGGAGTCTCACGCAAATGCCGCATCAGGGAGAACTTCTGATCCCCACTTATTTCAAAAGTGAACCAAGAATTTACTTTGGTCTGGTAGACGCTCCTCCCGACGAGCTAGTGGTCGGTGAACATCTTATTCGTTTCAAAATGCGCGCAGCCGGCGAACACAAAATCGGGGTCCGAGCTCTTGCAACCACTGGTCGCATCGGATACACGTATCCAACAGGTAGCAGGCGAGCACTGATCGTTCGCAATTTTGCCGTGAACCCATCGGGCGAGTATGCCGACGTACCCTGGACGGAGCCTGAGGACAGGGGGTACTCAACCCAGGCGTGTAGCGTAAGTAGCAAATGGGGAATGTTCAGTGAGTTGGAGTATCACGTTCCGGCCATTGGAGGTGAAATGGGTCTGGGTCTCATTGAAGACCGATCACAACTCTGGGCATTTCGTGGAGCAGCTCAGGATATTGCGAAGATCGCCCGGAAATTGTTGTCAAGTGAGTTTGAGTGAACGGGAAAGCCTCGACTGGACTGCGCCCGGGAGATGCCTTGCCCGGAAAGATCTCTGACCAGGAAGACTGTCGTTGATAGTAAGGCCCTTCCTCGTTACGGCTCACAGATCTCTTCCGTACAGCCTCCAAGTCGCCACTCAGAACCTACCTCTACTCACACCGCAGTGCCGTCATAGGGTCAACCGACGACGCCCTGCGTGACGGAATCACGCAGGCCAATGCGGCCACTCCCACAATCACGCAGGCGACCGCCAGAACCAGGAATGGATCGTGGGCGGCATTCTCCACCCAGCGAGAGATTACCCGGTTCAGGCCGAAGCTGAGCGCAAGACCTGCAAGCAGCCCGGATCCAACGCTCACTTCTGCCGACGCGAGCACAATCCTCAACACGTCCTTCTTCTGGGCGCCCAGCGCCATGCGGATGCCGAACTCGTTTGTCCGCTGGGCGACCGAATAAGAAACCACGCTGTACAGGCCCACGGCGGCCAGCGCCAGCGCCAGCAGGGAGAATGCTCCAAAGAGGATCGAAACCAACCGACCGCGGGCCCATTCCGGCTCATGCCTGATCCATGTTTCGAGGTCGTCTACGCGACCACTTACCTGTTGGTCGGGATTGACCGAGGCGATCTGCTGCCGAACGCTGTGCAGGATGGAGAGCGGGTCGGTCCGGCCACGCACCAGAATCTGCGTGCTCATCCACATGTGAAGCGAGTAGGGAAGAAAGATCGCCGGTTTTACTGGTTGGTCGAGTCCGTCATCGAGCGCATCGGCGACAACTCCCACCACTTGCATCCAACCATCGCTTCCCGGCGCAGCCAAAGTATAAGGCGGCTCATTCCTCAGCGTCGGAATCTTCAAGGAATGTCCCAGGACGTCGCCGCCGGGATAATAGCGTTTTGCAAAGGTCTCATTCACCAGTACCAACGGCGCGCTGTGCGCTATTTCCGTGGAGTCCCAAACGCGGCCCCGCAGCAACGGCATATGCAGGGTGGTGAAATAGCCCGGATCGACGAAGTTGATTCTCGCTTTTTCTTCTTCGCCGGAACCTTTCCCGAGAAATTCAATTGGCTGATCCCAACCGTTATTTGGAGGGGTCGCGTTGGTCGATATTCCGGTTGCGACGACATCGGGTAATGCGCCTATTCTTTCCCGAAGTTGCTCAAAGTAATTCAGGCGTTCAGTCAGTGTCGTATAGGTGTTGTCATGTAAATGAATGCCGACCGACATGACGTGGTGGGGATCGTAGCCGAGCGGAATGCGCATCATGCGCACGAGGCCCTGGATGGCCGCACCTGCGGCCGACATCAGCAATAGAGTCATGGCGATTTGGCCCGCAATCAGAAAGGTGTGCCACTGCTTTCCGCGCACCGTTCCGGCCACTTTGCGGGTGCTCGACTGCATAACCTGACTGATCTGTGGCCGGGCAAGCTGCAATGCCGGAAACAAACCAAAAACCACGCCGGTGAGCAGAGCAAGACCGACACTGAAGAACAGAACCGGAATATTAATGTGGAAATTCGCTTCATGCGGAAATGAGTACTCCGGTAGGCGAGCCACGATCCATCCGAGGCTTCGATAGGCCAGAAGCACGCCTAATCCAGTGCCGGTGAGGGCCAATAGCAGCGATTCGGTCAGAAGCTGACGTACGATACGAAAGCCGCTGGCTCCGACTGCCGACCGGACCGCGAACTCATGCTGCCGCGCCGTTCCGCGCGCCAGGAGCAGAATGGAAACATTGCCGCAGCCGATGGCGAGAAGTAGTCCCACGGCTCCGAACAGCAGACCGAGCGTGCCGCCCAGCTGATGCACATAGCGGTAGCTGATGTTCCGCAATTCAAGTTTGTATAGTTTCGGAAAATGAGTTGGTGTTTCTTTGGCGTACTGCTGGAAGATCGGCTGCAATTCGGCTGCTGCCGCTGCGCGCGAAACGCCGGGCCTGATCTTCATCATCGCCCCGTATTCCATCGCCTCCGACGTGGACAGCTTAAGCGGCAGATAGACGTCGCCATCCAGCCAGGTAAAGCGCCGCGGCAGCACGCCCAGGATGATGTAGGTCTTATGATCAAGCTGAATAGGTTTGCCGATGACCGTTGGATCGCCGTTAAAGTGGCGCTGCCAGAACTTGTGGCTCAGGACAACGACTTGCTGCGGCTCCTGGCCGTCCGGGGCATCGGAGGGAAGAAAATTGCGGCCAAGCAGGGCCGGCAAACCGAGGAATTGAAGGCCATTGCCGGTCAGATAAATTCCCTGCACGTCTTCAGGGACATCGCTGCCAGTGACGCTAAGGCTCCATCCGGTAACGCCCATCACGTCTTCGACAGCATGAGCCTGGCTGAGCTGTCGTACCTGGGGGCCGGTAAGACCCCTCCAGCTATCCTCATTTCCTGCTCTATCCAGGAGAAAAACCTGACAAATGCGATCGGCTCCGGGATATGGCCAGGGATTCATCAGGACGGCGTAAATGATGCTGAAAACTGAGACCGTTGCGCCGATGCCAAGTGCGAGCGACAGAATCGCCGTTAGGGCAAAGCTCGGATGCTTGCCCATCTGGCGGAGTGCGAAGCGAAGGTCCTGCAGGATGATAGGCATCGGCACCTCTAAGAGAGAACTCGGCCCGGTGGTGAGGCAGAAACTATCCCACCATATTTCTGCCAGAAACTAAATGGCTGACTCCATATGAAAAGATGGCAATGTCCAGTTTGCTATGTGTGCGGGAAAGGCGTCCATTTCCGTACAGGGGCCGCCAGGAATGGACACCAGATCAGACAATGTCCCAGCTCTCGATCATCTTACAGTGCGCTCCTCAGAACTCATGTGTCGCTCACGCGGCGTGGCCCGGAGTAGGATTCGTCGGCCTCCAACTCTCCTTGAAAGGGAGAACTGCGTTCGCATTCTTTCCCCGTATTCGCAGAAAGAAACGCGCGTTGACGCATTGCAGTACCTTAGACTCAGCGGTATCCTGATATGTCAACACTATTGTTAACATATGATCTGTTTCGTGGTCGACGAAGCACTGGACGTGTCGGCCAGGTTCGTTGGGAACCTTTTTGGGGGAGGTTTGGGGACTGTCGAGCCGGAAAGCCATTCGCCTGCTCGACCATGATCGGTAGCAGTCAGAGACTTCTGGAGGGATTCGCATGAATCTTGCCGCAATCATTGTCCTAATATTCGCTCAGCTCGCACAGGCTCCGACAACGTTCGACCTATCCGCTAACTTCTCTTTTCGCGACAATCCCAACAAGGTTTGGCAGTACGGGTATTCCGCAACTAATTCTTTAGCGCCGGATCAGTTTCGAGTCGACACGCAATCTGATCGAGTCGACATGCAATGTGACCCGACTGGTTCGATTGGTTTCTGGCACCCGGCCGCGAATCACGGGCCGGGCCCCGGCTATTATCCGTACGTTGCTTACAACACTACGAAGCAGTCACAGGTTGGCTGCAAAGGATGGGCCGTGCGGGCCGGCGAAGTCGCCATGGAAGCCAGCAATAGCGGTCAATACAGCCTGGTGCGGTTTGTGGCACCCGTGGCTGGAACCTACAAGATAAGTGCCCAATTTGCGGGCATCCACTACGGATTATCTACGACCGACGTTCATGTGCTGCACAATGGTACGTCTTTATTCGACGCCGATATCGATGGCTATGGCGGTGACCCAGCCTTCCACAAGGTGCAGGGGGCGAACCCCACGGCGAGCTATTCAGGGCAGGCTGAATTGAAAGCCAACGACACCGTGACCTTTGCCATAGGCTATGGAAAAGACAAAACGAATTCCGGTGACACAACCGGGCTCTTCGCTCAAGTCGTATTGCTGGCTGGCGCACCAGGCCAGAAGCGGTAAACGTCTCGTCTTGTCACCCGTGGCGGTAAGGCAGATTAACGTGAATTGGCGGATGTCCAAATATACCCCCAAGCAACCCTGCGTAGTGCCTGTAAAGCAAGTGTTATCGGTAACTTGCCGAGGTTGAAGGAACCCATCGCTTTGGAGAAAATGGGGGGACCAGGCCGGCATTTTCTGATATCAGGTCCGAGTTGGGCGCTCCACGGATCAGGGAATCGGAGTTCTGATATCCCTGTTCGAACTTTCTCTTAATGGATCATGGATACGGCGCGGGACGCCGACGGTGAAGATGACGCCGACCCGGAAACATCGGTATCAGATGGCGAAGCAGATCAGAGGGCTCTAGCCTGCGAGTGGCCCAAGAAAAGAAGAGGGCGCCCAGCCAGTGAGGAGGCGCCTCGAGCTTTCATCAGGCCACTCATTGCGGGAAAAAGAAGAGAACGCTTGGCGGCTACGTTGGATTTTCAGGCAAGCCATTCCAAAAGCGGTAACGGAAAGTCCTCGCAGTCGTGGGATTGAACGCGGCTTGCCCTACATCGTCGTGTTCGACACTATATAAGTCCACCTGCAGCGGCCACATGTATATACGATTTTTTCGTCGAACAGTCGAATACGGCATCGAAACCGGCGCGGTCGGTCTGGCTTTGCGGACAAAGATGGGTTGGAATCGCGTCGACGCTTCGGCATTACTCCAAAAGATGCGCAGTCGTGCCAGAGAGATGCTCACCGCGCCAGCGAGTCTTTCTCTCCTTGTTTCGGAACTCTCCAGCCCCTAAATTACCGGATTTGGCTGCGAACAAGCGAATTCTGTGCCTCACAGAGAATCGCGTGAGAGGAAATCACGACTGTGAGTCGCCCTTTTTCTCTGGAGCGGCTGGTCGAAGTCCGGTTTCTGTACGCAGCAGGGTATTTTCACTTCTCTAACCGCGGATGCCACATCGAAGCAGCTATCGGGCTCACTGCTTGTACTGCTGACGGAGCTGAAGCTGGAACTGGCGCAACTGGCGGAGAAGATCGATTCGGTCTGATACTGCCATCGCGCAGATTGCTCGGCAGAACGAAGCCTGTCAGAGGCTGGTTGCAATGCCGGGAGTCGGTCCCGTGACAGCAACCGCGATCATCGCAACCATCGGCAACGGGGCTGCATTTCGCAAGGGACGGGACTTTGCTGCATGGCTGGGCGTGGTTCCGGAAGAGCACTCGACGGAGGCAAGCAGACGCTATGGAATCGATGGAAAACCTGGTGAATTATCCGTGGCCTGGAAATATTCGCGAGTTGCAGAACGTAATTGAGCGCGCGATCATCGTATCGGCGGACCCGACCCTCCGGCTGGATCGCGATCTGATGCCG
>Ga0210391_10004131_pt1 | contig 12197 bp, 13 predicted proteins | sample IncBWC12OmetaG_FD_160573 | JGI IMG/M metagenome (GOLD analysis project Ga0210391, IMG submission 160573) | Forest soil microbial communities from Barre Woods Harvard Forest LTER site, Petersham, Massachusetts, United States - Inc-BW-C-12-O ... | reverse complement strand
GAACCGTAGTTCGTGAGCGCCGCGGCTCCAGGCGAGGTTGTCATTGATGAAGAACCGGGAGGCGCGCCTGCCTTGTACCCAGGTATTGTCAAGCCCTCCAACGGGCGTGAACGCGTTCGCGCCGCTACCCTGCAATACGATCGGGAAAGCCGAAAGGGTCTTCTGAAGGTTGCTCGGCCCAAACAAGCTTTCGTACCAAGAGAACGCTGGGTTGAAGTAGTTCACCAGATTCTGCGAGAAGACGTGCGTATGTCCTGCGGCGAACGAATATAGCGGCTGCGGCGAAACCGCATTGAACACCCGGTTGATGGGATCCGTGTACGCGGCTTGTAGCCCGGTGTCCGACTGAAAACGAAACCACCCGGTATCTTTCTCGTTGACGTTGTAGTCGAGGCGGACGGTCTGAACCTGCTCGTGGTCGTCGCTGGAGTGCGAGATGCTTTGCCGGTTGGCGCAACCATCCCCGCCGGCGCCAAGCAGGCAGCCAAGTATCGCCGTGGGTGTGCCGTTGACATCTCCGTAGAGGTTGAACATCTGTTGGTAGAACAGACAGTTCTGATTCGGATCGCTGGACCCGCAGCCGGTTGTTTGCCCCCCAGAAAGTTGCTGCAAGACGTAAGCTTGGAACGCCTTACTGGGAACGATCGTCGGCGTGACGATGGGCAGTGCTATCCGCACCCATTCACTATCAAAGAAGAAGAATAGTTTGTCGTGTGCGATCGGCCCACCGACACTGCCTCCGAAATGGTTGACGGTTGCTCCGGGCTTGTGGTTTCCGGGCGTCGCGTTGGTAAAGTAGTCCGCTGCATTCAGCAAAGAACCGTTCCATAGCTCATAGAGATTTCCGTGAAACTGATTCGTGCCGGACTTGGTGACATAGTTGACCTGAGATGCTCCATACCGTCCCTGATCCACGGAATACGAAAGCGTGTTGACAGTCACTTCCGAGATCGAATTCAACCCCAGGACAAGGTTGGTTGAGAGGCCGCTATTGAGATTCGTGAGCGGGTCGTTCGTTTCGAGCCCGTCGACGATGTAGCCATTGGAGAGGGCGGGTAGACCGTTGAACTCCACGTTGCCATAGCCGTTTGTGCCGCCAACGAAATCGTTTCCGCTGCCGGCCGTGTTGATGAGTGCTCCGGGCGAAAACTGCAGCGGGTAGGTCAGGTCGCCGCCTGGATTCGGAAGGTCCTCCAGCGCCGAAGTATTCAGAGTCGTGGATGTGTTCGCGTTTTCCTGGTTGATAAGTGGAGCCTCGCTGCTGACCTCAACCGTTTCATTGGATCGGGCTACCTTAAGCGTGAAATCCACGGTCTGCTTCTGCCCCAGAGCCGAAACGACGTTGTCATTGTGCCCCGGATCGAAACCTCGCGCTTCCACTGTGACCGAATAGGTACCCGGCTTTAGCTGTGGAAACTTGAATCGGCCTGCGCCATCGGTCTGGGCGCTACGCTTCAGGCCGGTCGCGTGATTTCTGATCGTTACGGTAGCGCCCCCCACAACTGCCGAAGTTGCATCCTTTACTTCGCCGACGATAGCACTCGTGGTTTCGCCTTGGGCCAGCGCTGTAACCGGAAGAAGACACGCCAGCGTCAACACAAGAAAAGCACAATGCGCCTTCCACCCCATGAATACTCCACTTCTCTGCCCTAAAGCGGCAACTGCCACTGGTCTGATCTATTAACCAGAGATCATTCCCATTAGTTAACCACAGTTAACACAAACAGACAAGGAAAGGAAGGGAAAGGCTCAGGGGGTTTGGGGGGCATTTTTCGCCACGCGGCGACACCCGTAGAACACTCACCGCTTTGTAAGCCGGGAAACTGGCAGGATCAAGGGGTGATCAGCCGAGATATCGGAAGCCCACCGTCACCGCGCAGGCGCGCGCGAGATCTGTGTGGTCGTTGATCGGAGGTCCGTCCAGAAGGCACGTCTCGTTATCTGAGGTAGGTCTTCACCATGTCGATAACTTCATCGGCAGCGTGCGTCTGCTCCGAATTCGGTTTCCGCTTCGGGTCAAGCACATGGTGTCGGATGTGGCCTTCCAAGAGCTCAGTCATCAAGCTGTTGACTGCACCTCTTGCTGCGCTGATGATTTGCAACACCTCCGAGCAATCGCGCCCCTCGTCGAGGATCCGCTCAAGAGCCTCAAATTGCCCGCGGATGCGTTTGCTCCGCAAAATCATCTTCTGTTTGTTCTTGATTGTATGACTCATTCGCAAACGAATGATATCATGTCGAAGCTTGCGCTATACCTATAGGGGTATGTATTATGAACCATTCTTTTGCGCGAGTTCATCATGTGGCAGCGCGTGGCCTTCGTCATAACCGTTGTGCTCCTTGGATTTAGTGGAGGCGTGCTCGCCCTTTTTGTTCGGGGCATGCACGCTGGACGGGGCTCGGTAGCAGGTTTCTGTTTTGTTGCTGCGCTGGCTGTCGTCCAGAGCTGGATGGTTACCTCTGAAATCGCCAGGGCGCGCAGGCTACCTGGCGATATCCGAAATGCATGTTATCGAGGAGCGCAAGCGAAATTTCGAGCGGTTTCCCTCATCGGATTATGTGCAATTGCAACGGTCCTTCCCATGGCATTCATGGGGGCAAATTTGGGGGCACCAAGTCGATTCGCCACTGTCATGTTGGGTGGTGTGGTGTTTTCCACTATCGCAGCGTTGACCGTGTTGCCTGTGGTCATTGCACGGATCTCTGAGTGATATCGGTTCATCGCTCGGCTCCGTTTATGGCGGAGCCCGTTCGTTGGACGCAGTTCGTGTGGCCACGAAGCAATCGAATAGTCGAGTATTACCCGGAATATTGGTTTCGTCCCACGGAGGGAATGTCACTATGAGTTCTTCACCAATCATCGGAAAGTCCCCAGTCAACCCTCCGCCTGTCAGCGAGACGCTGAAGTCCCCAAAACTAAATGAGCCTGACCCTGGCTCCGAGAGCGAAGAACACGGACACGGCGTGGAATGGGCCGAACTGGTCCGCATAGCTTTTGTGTTCTTAGCTGCGGCGGCGGTCTGGTTTCGACTGTGGGAGCCATTTCCGCACATCAGTGTAATCGGGATTGCGGCCTCTCTCATTGGCGGATATCCGATTTTCAAAGAAGCATTCGAGAACGTCGTTGAGCGCAAGATGACGATGGAACTCTCGATGACCATCGCTCTTCTCTCGGCTTTGACGATTGGAGAGTTCTTCACTGCTCTGGTGATCACCGGTTTCGTCCTTGCCGCCGAAGTGTTGGAGGGTCTCACGGTCGGCCGAGGCCGGCAGGCTATCCAGAGTCTGCTCGATTTTCTCCCGAGAACCGTCGCAGTCCGCCGTAATGATCAGGTGATTGAGGTGCCGTCCGACCAAGTTCAGGTTGGTGACACTGTGATCGTGAAGCCAGGTGGACGGATCCCAGTGGACGGCACTGTGCTCGGTGGCCGCTCGTTTGTGGAGCAAGCCGCGATCACCGGCGAAGCCATGCCGGTTGAGAAAGCACTTGGAGATATGGTCTACGCCGGAACCATCAATCAATCGGGCGCTCTGGAAATCGGCGCCCAGAAACTCGGGCGCGACACAACGTTCGGAAGAATTATTGAGGCGGTCGAACGAGCCGAGAAATCGCGGGCTCCGATTCAGAAAACCGCGGATCGGCTGGCGGGCTACCTTGTGTATTTTGCCCTGGGAGCTGGCTCTCACATTCATCGTTACTCACAATATCAGGTCGACCATTTCGGTTGTGATTGTTGCCGGCGCATGCGGCATTGCTGCCGGGACGCCTCTTGCAATCCTGGGAGCAATCGGCCGAGCGGCGCATCACGGAGCCATCATTAAAGGTGGCCTCTACTTGGAAGCGCTGGCTGCTGTCGACACAGTGCTTTTGGACAAGACGGGCACGCTGACTTTCGGGACGCCGCAGATCCGGGAAGTCATTTCCGCCAACGGATTCGGGGAACAGCAAATCATCGGCGCTGCCAGCATCGCGGAGCGCAAATCCGAACATCCTCTTGCCAAGGCAGTGATAGCGCGCGCAACAGAACTCGCCATTCCGCTCGTCGACCCCGATGAATTCTCGTACAAACCCGGACGAGGAGTCAGGGTGAGTTATGCGGGCGAAGAGATCGTTGTGGGTAGTCTGGCCCTCCTCGTGGAACACGGTATGACGAGGGGGTTGCCCGGAACCAGTAACGGCGCGGGCAGGGCGTCGGAAGTCTACGTCGCTCGTGCGGGGCAAGTTCTTGGGAGCATCCGAATTGCGGATGTGTTGCGGCCGGAAGCCAAGAATGCGGTTGCGGCAATGAGACAGCTGGGTTTGAGAACTGTCCTGCTGAGTGGAGATACGCAAGCTGCGACTTCATCGGTTGGCCGCGATCTCGGAGTAGATGAAGCGGTGGGAGGACTCCTGCCGGAGCAGAAAGCAAAGTGGGTGACTGAGCTGCGTAGCAAAGGGCGGAATGTCGCGATGGTCGGAGACGGAATCAACGACGCTCCAGCCCTGGTAGAGGCCAATGTCGGCATAGCCATGGGATCGGGAACTGACGTTGCTCGGGAAAGCGCGGACGTGATCTTGATCGGAAGCGATCTCTCGAAATTAGTCGAAACTTTGCGGCTTGCTCGACGCTGCCGCGGGATCATCATGCAGAATTTTGTGGGCACGCTGGTCGTGGACAGCATAGGAGTGGGAATGGCAGCCCTTGGCTTCCTGAATCCGCTACTGGCCGCCTTTATTCACGTGACCTCAGAGTTGGCATTCATCCTCAATTCCACGAGATTGTTGCCCCGTGGTACTGAATCCGGGCGATGAGTCGGGGGTTGGAGCGAATTTGAGTTGCGGGTATGCACTTTGCTCATGTGATCCAGAGTCGGAAAGTCAGAACTTGGGTAGTCTTAATCACCCTCGCGATCTTGGTGACTTTAATTGCCGCAATTTTCTTACAGTCTCGCAGATCACCGCAACCCATTGAAATGGACGACCTCTATGGCCTGTTGGATTAAGTGGCTTCCAGAACTGGAGACGGATCACACGCGGTGAACGACGATCGAGATTGTCCATTGAAAACGAAGCGTCTCGTCGTCGGACAGATCACGATTTGTCGAGGCTGCTGTTGCGGCAATGTCGATCGTGGTTTACCCGAAGTTCCGGTGGAATGGCTGAAGAGCGAATGGCGGAAACGGGGACTCCTGAAGCGAGTTCAGCTGACGATCAGTGGCTGCGTTGGACCATGCGACGTGCCGAACGTGGTCGTAGTTACAAGCTCATCGGGCACGGAATGGCTCGGAAATATTGTCATGTTCGAGCAGTACCGAAGCCTGGTTGAGTGGGCGGTCCGGTGTCGGGATGCGGGCGAGATGCTAGACCTGCCGCGCGAATTTCGAGAGTGCAAGATTAGCCCTTTTTCTTCGTAAAGCCTGGCGGAACCGTTGAAGAGCTTTCAACACAAGAGAGTGGCTCTAACACGCAGAACGCCACAGCCAGCAGAGCGACATCCACACAGGTCAAGGCTTCCGTGGATTCGAGCGTTCCTGTTGGAGGCACGACGCAGTGACCTTATCGAATCAATTTTCAAGAAGAGTCAGAATCGAAACAAGAGAGCGAACCGTACGGAGGGGATCATTCGGCTACTGTTGATCATTCTGTGGTCAGTGGTGGTCGTCGTGTTGGGTTTTTACTCGGGTTTAGCCTATCACCACCATTAGCACTACCGGCCAGCAAAACAAAACATTAAGCAGGCTGTGCGTACATACCCGGCTAGGTACCATGCCGTTGCGTTCGTCTCCCTTCTTGGTATAGATTCAAACGAAGCTTCCATGGGGTAGCCTTGATGCGGTCGATAACGAAGCGGATAGCGTGTCTATGCATGCTGCTGACTATCTGGTCAGCAATAGCGTTCGCCACGCATCAGCATTGGGGCGCTACAGAGTCGTCGACTTGTACTGTCTGTATCGCAGCCCACTCAGCTTCCCCTCAAACCACCACAACCACCTTGTCAAGCGTGAGGTTCGTCTCCGAGCCTGCCTTTCGGCCGGACCCCGTAGCGACCAAGCAACGATTGATAGCCTTCGCCCTCTGTGTTCGCCCACCTCCCATCGTCTAAATAAGATCAATTTCTCTGATGTTTTCAGGCCCCGGTTCATTTTCCGTGTGGCTGTGCCTTGATCTTTTCGACCAATTCCCAGGAGGAATCATGCTGGCTTCATACGAAAAGTCGCTTCGAGCGGCTTTTACAGTCCTATTCTGCGTGGCGCTGGGTCTTCAGGCTTACGCTCAGTCAGGCTCGGGATCGCTTAACGGCACTGTCGTTGACCCTTCAGGTGCGGTGGTTCCGAATGCCACGGTCGAGATTCACCAGCTAGTCAGTGGTTTTGACCGGACGACGACTACAGACGGTAAGGGGAATTTCAGTTTCTCGAACGTGCCGTTTAATCCGTATCACATGACAGTGACCGCTACTGGATTTGCCCCGAGCGCCCAGGATGTGGAGGTTCGGTCGGCAGTGGCAACCAGCCTCAAGGTCAGTCTCCAAGTGACTGGCTCGACCACTTCGGTCACGGTCGAAGCTGGCGCCGATCTAATCGAGAACGATCCAACTGGGCACACCGACGTGGATCGCGATTTGTTCAACAAGTTGCCTCTCGAAAGCCAGTCCTCCTCGTTAAGTTCGCTGGTCACGCTGGCGTCGCCTGGTGTGTCGGCAGATTCGAATGGCCTCTTTCACGGCCTCGGCGACCACGCCTCGAACTCATTCTCCATAGACGGCCAGCCGATTACCGACCAGCAAAGCAAGGTTTTTTCCAACCAGGTCCCTCTTGATGCCATCGAGTCGCTGGAATCAATTCCAGGAGCTCCGCCGGCGGAGTATGGCGGCAAGACAAGCTTGGTGATCGTGGCAACCACTCGCTCGGGCCAGGGCTCAAAAACGCCGCATGGCAGCGTGAATGCTTCCTACGGATCGTTTGGCTCGTCGAATATCGGCTTTGACCTGGCTTATGGCGGTGATAAGTGGGGGAATTTCATCACGGCGAACGGACTGAATACAGGCAGATTCCTGGACCCGCCGGAATTTGTCGTGACGCACGACAAAGGCAACGAAGAAAACATTTTCGACCGGGTGGACTATCAGTTCTCGAGCAAGGACTCGATTCATCTGAATCTGGGCTTCAGCCGTTCCTGGTTCCAGACTCCGAATTCGTATGACTCACAGAATGCGACGCCGTGGAATGGCGTTAGCGTCAGCAATAACGGTCTTGGTCCCAATGGCATCCTAGTCGGCCCTGCAGACCAGCGCTCCAAGATCGATACCTTTAACATCGCTCCGACCTGGACGCGGCTGATAAACCCGACCACCGTGTTTACCTTCGGCGGCTTCGTCCGACGGGATGCCTATAACTACTATCCGAGCAACAATCCATTTGCGGACCTCGGCCCACCGAATCTGCAGCAGCAAACTGTCTCTCAATACCGGACACTCGCGAACACCGGTTTGCTCGCGAATGTCACCCATGTGGTGGGCATCAACAACATCAAGGCGGGAATTACCTATCAACAGACCTTTCTCACCGAAAACGACAACCTCGGAATCGTCGACCCAAATTTCAACGCACCATGTTTGGATGCCAATGGCGTACCAGTTTTTGTTGGTAACCCCGGGGTGAATGACCCCGGCAATTGCGCAGGGGCGAACTCAACGAACCCAGCCCTCTACCCGACGCCATTCGTCGCAAATCCCGGCTTCAGTGCATTGCTCGGATGCTACGATCTGACCCGGTCGACGCCATCGCCGGCAGACGGCTGTTCCACTTCGACCAGCGGATTGTATGCATATCACGGACATACAGACATAAAAGAACTCGCCCTCTATATTCAGGATTCGATCACCATAAAGAACTGGTCCTTCAACCTGGGACTCCGTGGCGATCTTTACAACGGCCTTGTGGTGGCTCGTCAAGCCGAGCCGCGCGTCGGCGCTGCCTACAACATCAAACGCACCAATACGGTGCTCCGAGTCTCTTATGCCCGCACACTTGAAAGTCCGTTCAATGAGAATCTAGTGCTTTCGAGCACCGGCTGCGCCAATCCTGTCTTGAATCCACTCCTTCTCTGCTCTCAGCCTGCTTCAGCGGGGGCGACGCCGTTCAATCCCGGTTACCGCAACGACTTCCATGCTGGCCTGCAGCAGGCGCTTGGGAAGTATGCGGTAATCAGCGGGGATTACATTTGGAAATACACGCACAATGCATACGATTTCAGCGTGCTAGGCGCGACCCCGATCACCTTCCCGATTGACTGGCACAATTCCAAAATTCCTGGTTATGCCGTCCGCGTGAGCGTACCAGATTTCCATGGCTTCAGTGCCTTGGTGGTTCTCTCTAGCGTTGCGGCGCGTTTCTTCACGCCGCAGATCGGCGGCGCGGGTGCGGTTCCGTCCGTGGCCTTCAACAGTGGAAGTACGCCGTTCCGCATTGACCACGACGAAAAGTTCAACCAGACAACCCACTTTCAATACCAGCCCTGGAAGCGAGGCCCATGGCTAGGCTTCAACTGGCGATATGACAACGGATTGGTGGCTGGAGCTGCTCCCTGCTACGGTGTAGGGCCCGCCAATGACTGTCCTCAATCAACCACGCTGGGCGGACAGCCGGCCATTAACATGACAGATGCCTTCGGGACACCTTTAACTGCCGATCAGGAGTTCCAGGCTGGTTTTACTTGCAACGGTGCGCGTGCCACGCCAACGGTTCCTTTGCCCTTTACGTGTCTTGCGTCCCAGTTCGGGTCGTCTCTCATATCCGTACCCGCGCCTGGGACTGAAAATGATGATCACAAGCCGCCACGCATCGCGCCGCGCAGCCTGTTCGATATTGCCGTCGGTGACGACAACTTGTTCAAAGGCGATCATTACAGATGGAGTCTTACCGTGACTGCCATCAATGTCACTAACAAGTATGCGCTCTACAACTTCCTTTCCACCTTCAGCGGCACGCACTACGTAACTCCACGAGCACTGACAGCTCAACTCGGGTTCCACTTTTAGCCGACCCTCCCCCGTCGATGAGGGCAGTGGCCGATGCTACTGCCCTCATTTTGGAAACCCACTTTTGGAGGGCAAGCATGAGGTAGTAGTGCAGCGAAAGTCGGCGGAGGCCAATGAAACGAAATGCGCAACTGACATTCTTGTTTGGTCTGTGTCTGGTTCCTTTGCGGGCAGTCTTCGTTCTAGCATGTCTTGCTGTCTCCGGGATGGCGGAACAGCCCATGCGGGATAACACGGAGCAATTTCTGCGGGAGCACAACATCTCCGCTACAGAGGAAGCTGTAACTGCTGCTCTATGGAATAGCGATCCTGCGGTACGCAGGGCGGCCTCACATGTCTTATCAAGTCGCTGGCCACAAAATGCGGCGGCGCCCATTCAAGAGGCTATGCTGCAAGAAGACGATGGAGTGATCCGCGTCAGTCTGGCAAGCGACCTCGCCCAACTTGGAGAAAAACCCGGGCGTGAAATGCTGTTAACTGAGTGTCACAGTCGAAGCGAATGGGACAGCACAAGGGTGCTGGCAGCAAGAAGCATGTTTGACCTTCGCGACGATTCGTGCGTGGATGCGGTTCTCGAAATTCTGCGCTCGGACAGCGACCCGCAAGATACCTTGGCCAAGGTCGATGCCTTAAATCTCGTGCCGAGCTTTATTCACCATTCCACTGCTCAAGAATACCAAGCGGTTATGGATCTGACAGTGAACTCCCTGACTGATCCGGATGCCGGAGTGCGGCTAACGGCTAGCATTACGCTGGGTCGTCTCGAAGACAGTTCTGCGGTAGCCACCTTGCAGGCTGCTGTTGCGAGCGAGCAGGACCCGAATATTCATAGCGCGATGCTCGGCGAGTTGAAGCGGCTGCAAGATTTGCAACAGAGCGACCGTGATCCTTTCAGGATTACTATCAAGACATCAACCGAGCAGGTTGTGGCGGGGACGCAGGTGGACCTGGAGATCAACGTCCTCAACACATCAGCCGAAGCGATGGTGGCTAGTTCAGGTTTTCAGGCATACGACGGAGACACTACATACGAATACAGCTGTCATGATTCCTCGGGCAACTCGGTCTCGAAGGAAATCCTTACGATCGGTAGCGTTCATGATCCACCTTCAATCGAGCCGGGAGAGGCCTACACGTCTACGGTTTTTCTCAATCGAGTGTGCGACCTAAATCGGCCGGGTCGCTATGAGATCCAGTTGTCCAGAGGCGTCCCTATGGGGCGAAGCGACTTCGTAGTGAGGTCCAATAAAATCACGATTACCGTAATTCCATAGCCTAGTGGCACCAGGAACTATTGCTGCGGCGCGCTCAACTTCGTTCGCCAACTTCGTGGGCCGCACTTGAGAACATGCCCGGATGGAGAAGGCGGTCCAGTATCGCGCCGACCGCGGATGAATCACCTAGCAGCTTTCCCCAGTCCTCAACGGGACGGTGGATGTCAGCTTTCCGAAAGCGTCGATGATTACTCGCGTACAAGTTTCTCCTCTTAACTGGGCCATTCCGAGCCTTTAGCCCGGACGATAGAACACACAACTCACTCTGGAGACATCAATGCGTCAACACGTGTTCACGCTCACTGGCGCGTGCCTGTTTCTGTTCTTCTGTCCGGCTGCCCACGGGCAGACTTCCTCTAAGGCGACCTGTTGTGATCCTCGAAAGGCCGCTGAGGACAAAGACCCCGTAGCCATTGTTGAGCTCGGCGCAGCAACGAGCTGGAACCTCAGCGGAGGCGCAGCAACGTTCGCTCCGAATCTTGCAGCGGAGGTGACACCAAAAGAGAACTGGCTGGAGCTTGAGGCAGGCGTGTCGCCCTTCTACACTCGTAAGTCAACAGAATGGGACACCGATCTACTTTTCAAGAAGCCGTGGACCATATCACGGAAGGCAGAGTTCATGCTGGGCGTCGGTCCCGAATGGGTCCACCTCAGACAGAACGGGAAAGTGACCAACTCCATTTCTGGAGAGATAGCGGGAGACTTCATGTTCTGGCCGACCGGCAAACACCGTTTCGGCTGGTTTCTCGAACCGGCTTACGACTACAGTTTTGCCCGAGGCCACCAGCAATCCATCGGTATGAGCGGCGGTCTCCTCATCGGAATTCCGTGATAGTTAGACGGCGCTTCTCCTTCGCGAACCATAGCCTGACCGCTAAGGCGGCAAACAGACTGGCTATCCGCGCCAGTGTGGTCCGGGTTCGCTGATTTAGTGGCCCTGCTCCAAATCACTCCGCGTCTCATAATTAGTAATGAAAGCGGTAGCGAAACTCGACATAAATTTGCCGGGGGTCGTTCCAGTGAAATCCGCCAAACGTCAGACTGTTATCCAGCTGTACGCGGCGGTTGGCGACGTTCAGGGCGGTCACTGAAACGGTGTAGTTCTCGGCGAAGGTTTTCCCGAGAGCAAGATCGAAGGTGGTATGGCCAGGAAGATAGTCTCCGGGATACTGAACGCCGGGCAACCCGTTCGTGAAACCTGAACCGTAATACACATTGGTTGAGGCATAGATGTGACCGGGCAGGTTGGTGTTGAAGCCAACGTTTAATGTGTTTCGCTGGTCGTGATCGACGGGGGAAAGACCCGGCGGAATGTCCAGTCCGCAGGCCGAGGTTACGGAAACGGGGCAGACCAGTCCTCCGGTAATCGGCGAGGTGGCCTGCGCGATTTGATTCGCATAGGCAAGGTGAAACTGGCTTTGATGCCAGAAATTGGGCGAGCGAAGAGTGAGTTCCCAGCCTTGAATCAATGCGTATTGCCAGGTGATGGGCCAGAAGAGATTCGAGTCTCCGATGTTATTGTGGTCGAGCCAGTTCTCGGCGCGCGTTTCGTAATTATCGGCGCTGAGATTCCAGCCGTGAAACGGAATGGTGACGCCGAACTGCCGTTCGATATCGCGCTCGCCCTTCAGGGGAGAGAAAGTAAAATTCTGGCTGTCGGCCAAATCGAGCAGCGCTCCGGTGGCCGTTATGCGTTCTACTCGGCTAACGGGGATCGTCCGTTGCTCGACACTGCTGGAAGTGGAACGAGGGACTAATGAGGGACTGGGGACTAAGCGAGGGACTACAGCGCGTTTCTTACAGCAACTTACAGGTGCTTAGGTGTCATCCGTGCGCTTGTAAGTTGTTTGGTATCAATTTCCCTTTGAACTCATAACCCAAAGGTCGGTGGTTCAAATCCACC
>Ga0210391_10004130_pt1 | contig 12199 bp, 8 predicted proteins | sample IncBWC12OmetaG_FD_160573 | JGI IMG/M metagenome (GOLD analysis project Ga0210391, IMG submission 160573) | Forest soil microbial communities from Barre Woods Harvard Forest LTER site, Petersham, Massachusetts, United States - Inc-BW-C-12-O ... | reverse complement strand
CTTCGCTGCCGATGGACGGAACATACTGCAACTGGTGTGCAACGGTGGGCAGCGCGGGCGGGGGTGCGTCGCCCAAGGCATAGTTCGGCTGGAGAAAAAGCGTCCGCGTGTGCACGTTCGCGGGCGGCCAGGTTTTTTCAGCGCGCCAGTCTCCCGGAATTTCGGCGATGTTGGGATCGGGCGGATACCAGTGGCGCATGTACACTTCGAAGCGCGGCTCGTCCATGATTCCGTTCTGAATTCCCTTCAGCCAGTAATCCCACCAGCGCACGGCTTCCACGCGCCATTCGATCGACGGGCCGGGCTCGGCTTCATGCGGAAACGTGTGATTCCAGGGACCCATGAGCGCCTTGATGGGCGCTTGGGAACGTTCGAAGAAGCGCGGAATACTGTCGCGATAGCCGTCTAAGAATCCGCCGATCATGAAGGATGGAACTTTGTACTCATCGTAATGATTGGGCGCGACGGAAGCGCGGCGCCAGAATTCGCTGTCGCGCTGATGCTGCAGGTAGAGCGGAGCCCAAGGCTTGGCATCAAACCGCGCGGCGAGAGATTCCTCGTCGGTAGGGAAATCCGGCGCGCGCGTGAGGCCTAGCTGCAGGTCCATGCCCAGCTCGAATTCATCCAGATGCATGAGGTTGTCGATGTAATGGATGTCGTCGTGGAACAATTCTTCGGTCGCGCACATGGCGATGATGGCTTTCAGCGCGGGAGGATGCAGCCGCGCGATCTGGATGGAATTGAAGCCGCCCCACGAAATACCGGTCATGCCGACGTTGCCGTTCGACCATGCCTGCTGCGCGAGCCATGCGATCACTGCCAGGCCGTCCTGCTGCTCTTGATCCGAGTATTCGCGATCCGGCGGCGCGCCCTCGCTCGCGCCGGTGCCGCGAATGTCCACGCGCGCAGTCACATAGCCGCGGCGCACAAAATAAGAATGCAGGTCCCAATCGCGCGCCAGCGTCCAATCGTCTTTGCGGTACGGCAAATATTCCAGGATCGCGGGAAATTGTTCTCCGACCTTTGCGCCCGCCAGCGGCCCTTCCGGCATGTAAAGGTTAACCGCAAGCCGCACGCCATCTTTCATCGGAATCCACGCCCGCACCGTTTTCAGGGAAGCGTATTGCGGCGGATATGCAGACAAGTCGGTCGCGATGGGGGTGGGAGTTGTTTCGGGGCCAAATTGTAGAGATGCAGGTCCGATTCCTCTGCCCTGCGGATCATGCACGAGCCCGACGACGGATCGAGTCTTATCCGAAATTTGGGACTGAGCGGCCTCGAGTACCTCGCCCGTACGGACAAATCCAACCCACGCGAAGCTCGCCGCTATTGCAAGGCTCAGTATCACGAAGAAAGATCTGGGCGTTCTTTTCTTCACGTTACGCGCTCCTCTCCGCGTGCAAGGCTACCACACGAGAGCAGCGGCGCCAGCGAGGACAACACACCTTCACGAACAAGTTCGGGCAGTCATTTGACTGAGAGTCGAGCGAGGAACGTCCCCGAAAGCGCGCTCAAGGCTTGACGACGGATTCCAGCAGCTTGGTCCAGTGCGAGAGATGTTCGAGCGATGGACCGTGGGTGTGATCGAGCTCTAGCGGCGTGATGGAGATGGCGCCGTCGCGGATAGCCGCAAGATCGGTGTCGGGCTCGATGTCTTCGATGCGCTGCTGCTCGTGCAACCAGAAATATTTGCGGCCGCGCGGGTCGGTGCCGGGCTGCAGCAGATTGCGCGTGATCTTGGAAGATTGCCGCGTGAAACGCACCGAGCCGTTCCATGCTTGCGGCACATTCACATTCAACAGAATCCCCGGCGGCAGGCCTTCGGTCAACAGCAGCGGAACCAAAATGCGCGCGAACTGCGCGGCGGGTTTGAAATCGAATTCCTTGCCGCGATACGCGACCGAAATCGCGATCGATGGCACGCGATTGATCGCCCCTTCCATGGCCGCGCCCACGGTTCCGGAATAATAGATGTTCTCGCCCATATTTCCGCCGCGATTGATTCCGGAGACGACGAGGTCGGGCTTCTCCTTCAGGATAGCGTTGAAGGCCAAGATCACAGAGTCCGCGGGCGTGCCTTCGATGGAATATTCGTTGGGCGCGAGCTGGTCCATGTAAATCGGCTGGCGCAGCGTGAGTGACTGCGCGGCGGCACTGCGTTCGCGCGAAGGCGCAACGACGGTGAGCGTGGCTTCCTCTTTCAGCGCGTCAACGAGCGCGCGCAAGCCTGGAGCGTGAATGCCGTCGTCGTTGGTGATCAGGATATGAGGCATGAAAGTTCGGTGCGGATGTGTGACGCCTTTCGAAAACTCGGATTCGGCTGAACGGCGGAAAGGAAGATGGTCGGGACGACTGGATTTGAACCAGCGACCTCACGCACCCCAAGCGTGCGCGCTACCAGGCTGCGCTACGTCCCGACCGCTTGCACCGTGTGTAGCGTATCACTCGCGTTCGAGAAGGGTCAAGACGGCGAGGAGTTCTTCGTGTAAGTCGAGGAGAAATTTGCGCTGCTGGCGCGTGGGAGCCTCGCGGCGCGATGCCGCAGAATGAGAGTGAGTGTGCGCGGCGGAGCGTTCGGCGGCGCCATTTCCAGCAGCGGTGGCGCCGCTGCTGCTGCCGCTCAAGTGTTCCCCATGTTCCTGGCCCCGTTCTTCAAAATGTTTGCGCGCGCCGGCGATTGTAAAACCTTCTTCGTAGAGCAGGCGCTTGATCTCGAAAACGGTTTCGATGTCTTCGCGGCGGTAGAGGCGATGCCCGCTGGGACTCTTTACCGGCTGCAACATGGGAAATTCAGTTTCCCAATAGCGCAGAACGAAGGCCTTCGTAGCCGTCAAGCGGCTGACCTCGCCAATGCGGAATAGACTTTTCTCTTCCCTGTCGTCCATGGGCGCAGCGTTCGGTGCTGGAGCAGAGCTAGCCATCTCAATTTGTATCGTAGGCCGATTTCCCGCCGTGTCAACCCCTGCAATTCGATCAGGGCTCATGATTTGCGCGGCTCCTTGCGCTCGCGGTGGCGCGAGCCGCGTTTTTTCAGACGTTGCGTGAAACGTATGGGCGTGCCGAGGAAGCCGAATTCCTTGCGCAACTCGTTTTCCAGGAATCGTTGATAGCTGAAGTGCAGCGGCTTGAGCTGATTGGTGAACAGCACAAAAGTGGGCGGCGCGGTGCTGGCCTGCGTAATGTAGAAAATCTTCACTTCGCGGCTGGCGGGCGAAGTGCCGCGCGTCAGATCCACTTTCGCGACCCAGCGATTCAGTTCGCCGGTGGAAATGCGTTGGTTGCGAGCTGCGACAACCTTGTCAATCAAGTTGTAGAGCCGGTCTATATTTTCTCCCGTCTTTGCGGAAAGAAATACTACCGGCGCGTAAGAAAGAAATTTCAGGCGCGCACGAACCAGCGGCTCATAATCTTGTACCAGCTTGTTGGCGTTGAAAGCCACGAATTTCCCGCCGCGTTTTTTCTTCTCCGACGACAAATCCTGTGCCGCTTCCAGCGCCAAGTCCCACTTGTTCATCACGATGATCACGGAGCGGCCGGACTGCTCAGCGTAGCTGGCGATCGTGGCATCGTGCGAAGTGATGCCCTGGGCGGAATCCGCGACGAGTAAAGCGATATCCGCGCGTTCCAGATGCTGGCGGGCCATGATGACACTTAATTTTTCGGCGATCAGCTTGGTTTTGCCTTTGCGGCGGATTCCGGCGGTATCCAGGAAGCGATAGGCCTTGCCGTTGCGCTCGACCACGGTATCCACGGCATCGCGCGTGGTACCGGGCTCCGCGGAAACGATGGAGCGTTCCGCGCCGACGAGTTGATTGAGCAGCGTGGACTTTCCTACGTTGGGACGGCCGATGATGGCGATGTTGACATGCGGCGCCTCCGGCTCCGGCTCGCCCTTGGGAATTTCCTCGGTTACGGCGTCCAGCAGCACGTCCACGCCGAAGCCGTGTTCGGCGGAAATGGGGAAAACTTCGTCGCCCAGTTCGTAAAACGGTGCGGAAAAGTCCACGGCTTGCTGCGGCGTGTCCACTTTATTGACGGCGAGAAGGGGCGGCTTGCCGGCGCGGCGCAGCAGTTGTGCCAGTTCCTGATCGAGCGGCGTGGGGCCGACGCGGCCGTCAACAATTTGGATCACGCGCGCCGCATTCTTAATTGCGACGCTGGCCTGCCGCAGGATTTCGCCGGGGATGCCGGCTTTGTCTTCGGGCACGATGCCGCCGGTGTCCACCACCTCGAAGCTGCGTCCTTCCCAGTTCGCGGTGCCGTAGATACGGTCGCGGGTGATGCCGGGCTCATTGGTGACGATCGAGCGCCGCGTGCCGGTGAGGCGATTGAATAACGTGGACTTGCCCACATTGGGGCGACCGACGATTACGATCGATGGAAGTTTGGCACTCATTGGAAAGGTGTGCCGCTCGGCAGGCTAGCTACTCTATCATCTCTCACGCATTCCGTGTGCACGTTCAGGCTCGCCCTACCGCCCTCTGCATCGCCAATTTCGAATCGGCTGCGAATTTTTTCTGCAAGGCCCGGGTGTAGGGGAAGGCCATGCGGGCCAGAAGACGCGGCCGAGAGAAGGCGCGGAGGTCGTACCAGACGCTCTCATCGCCAGGATGAAATTCCACGGTGAAGCGTTCCTCGCCCATTTCTGCGTGGTCGGGCAAAGTGCCATAGGCAAACCCGTACGTTTCCAGCGCGCCGCGCTCTGCTTCGACCGTGTAAACGATTCGCGCGGCATTTAGCGACCAGAAGCCCAGATGAGAGACGACGATGGCAACTGTCGCGCCTTCTTCGATCGGAGTGTCCGGCCAGAATAACTCGAGCCACGCAATATCAAACGTCTTCCACTGCTTGATCGCGTCCTTGGCTCGCTCAAACGCGCTGCGGCCCTCGCCTAATTGAATTCGATTGTGGTCCACGACGTAGCCACGTGGGGCCGCGGTTCGTGACGCGCCCACGTGTGCGTAGGAAAACTGCCGAGATTTCTGCGCTGCGAGGAATTCGCGAATCCTTTCTGGATCGGGCTTGTTAACAAAGAACATCGGCAGTTCGTTCCCCGAATCGCATCGTGCGCGGGCCGCTCCACGATATGCGATAAATTCGCTGATTGCCATCAAGCCGGTTGCGGCAGCGCGCGGCCTCACTTGCGTGTAATATCTCAAGGTTCAGTGCGCACAGCCACTCCTGGCTGCGCCACGTCATCCAATGCCGAAAAAAACTGCTGCAGCGGCAAAATCCGAGGAAGTGACGGTCGAGGGAATCTTTGGGACGGGCGGACTGCTGCAGAGCCGGCACCCCGGATACGAATTTCGTTCCTCGCAGCTGGCCATGGCGGAAATTGTGGATGAGGCTTTTCAGAAGCACCAGCACGCGATCATCGAGGCGGGCACCGGCACGGGCAAAACCCTCGCATACCTGATTCCCGCGATTCGCAGCGGGCGGCGCGTGGTCATTTCGACAGCGACGAAATCCTTGCAGGAACAATTGTTCAATAAAGATGTGCCGTTCCTGCAAAAACATTTTGCGCCGAACCTGAAGGCGGCGCTAATGAAAGGCCGCAACAATTTTTTGTGTCGGCAAAAGGTGCACCAGTTCGAAGGGCCGGCGCTGCTGAAAGGCATTGACGAAGTGGATTGGTTCGCGCAGATCCGCGACTGGGAGAAGTTGACCGAGACGGGTGACCGCTCCGAGCTGACCTTTCTGCCTGACGATGCGGAATTGTGGCATCGCATTGACGCGCGCAGCGATCTTTGCACCGGGCAAAAGTGCCCGGAATTCGCGCGCTGCTTCCTGACGGCGATGAAACAGCGCGCGCAGGAAGCGGACTTGATCATCGTGAACCACCATCTATTTTTCGCGGACCTGGCCATTCGGCAGGATGATTTCGGCTCAATCCTGCCGGAATATTCGGCGGTGGTGTTCGATGAGGCGCACGAGATCGAAGACGTAGCCAGCGATTATTTCGGGCGGCGAGTATCCAGCTACCAGTTCGAGGAGATGGTGCGCGATACGGAAGCGATGCTGCGGCTTTTAAAAATTGAAGCGGCGCCGCTACGCAAGCATTTGTTACGTGTGCGCGAAAGGGCGCGGGCCTTTTTCGAGCATTTTCCGGAACGCGAAGGGCGCTACCCGTTCGGCACGACGGAACGCAAATCGTTCCTGGAAAAGAATCACGAAGCGTTCGAAGATTTGTCCGCGGCGGTGAAACGCATCGAGACAGAACTTTCCGTGCTGAATCCCAAGCCCGAGGAGGTAGTGACGCTGGCCCGTCGCGGCGCTGACTTGCGGCGCGAATTCGAGTTCCTACTGGAAAGCGAAGAAAAATCCTACGTTTATTGGTACGAGCGGCGCGGCAAAGGCATCGTGCTGACGGCGACGCCCATTGACGTGAGCGAAATCCTGCGCGAAAAACTCTTCGAGCAATTCGATACGGTAGTGCTGACTTCCGCGACGCTGGCAGTGGGCGGTCGCTTCGATTTTCTAAAGCAGCGGCTGGGGCTGCAGCCCGCGAAGGAAAAAGTGCTGCCGCAAGAATTCGATTTCCACGACCAAGCGCTGCTCTATATTCCGACGGACATGCCGGACGTGCGCCACGAATCGTTCTCCCGGCGCGCGGCGCAAGAGATTACGAAGCTGTTGGAAATTTCCAAGGGCCGCGCTTTCTGCCTTTTCACCAGCTACGCGCAGATGCGCGGCGTGCATGAACTTGTATCGGGGCGCCTACCGTTCCCGGTGCTGTTGCAAGGCACCGCCCCAAAATCAATTCTGCTAGAGCGCTTCCGCTCGACGCCGAACGCCGTGCTGTTTGCGACCGCAAGTTTTTGGCAGGGAGTGGATGTTCCCGGCACGCAGCTTTCCTGCGTGATCATCGATAAGCTGCCATTCGCCGTGCCCAGCGATCCCATTGTTGCAGCGCGCGTGCGAGCTCTACAGGAAGATGGGCGCAATCCGTTCGCGGAATATCAGGTGCCGGAGGCGGTGCTGGCTTTGAAGCAAGGATTCGGCAGGCTGATCCGCTCGAAGACAGACCGCGGGATTCTGGCCATCCTCGATAACCGCATATCGCGAATGCAGTATGGTAGAATTTTTCTCGAGTCCCTGCCTGATTACACAACCACGCAGGATATCGCGGAAGTCGCGCGGTTCATGGAAAACCATCCGGACTAAGGAAGGCCGATGTACGAAGTGAGCGTGGACGAGACCTTTGCCGCGGCGCACAATCTGCGGAACTACAAGGGAAAATGCGAGGATTTGCACGGGCACAATTACAAAGTGCGCGTGACGCTGGCCGGCGCGGAACTGGATGCGACGGGGCTGCTCTACGATTTCGTGCATTTGAAGCAGGTAATCCAGGGCGTGATTCGTTCGCTGGATCATAAATATTTGAACGAGCTGAAGCCGTTTGACGTGCTGAATCCCTCCGCGGAAAATATCGCGCGGCATATTTACGAACAAACCACGCAGCAGATGCACGCGACGGCGAACGGCGCAGCGGTTTCGAGTATCACGGTGTGGGAATCGGATTTGACGGCAGCGACGTATCGTCCGTAAAGCTATGGCGGGCACAGCGGCGAGCCGAAGCAGCGTAGGCGGGCCTACAGCGTTGGCCGTAAGCGCCCGGCAAGAAACGCAGCGAATATGAATCGAGCATTTTTGATCATTGCGATTCCCGCATTCCTGGTTTCCATTTTCTGGCTCACGCTGGGCTGGGGCTGGCAGACTGCACTCATCGGCGGCTGTCTGGAAATTGCGATCGGCACGGGAGTCGCAGTTTACGCTGCGCGGCGGCCGAGCGCGCCGCACGATCCCGGGACGAATGGTCCGCAGGCTGGCCGCTGAAATTTCCGGAAACGCGATGGCCAGCGCAGAAAAATCTTAAAATCCGCGAACGGAATATGCGATAGTGGCCCGTTGCGCCCGGGCATATTTTCCCGGCGCAACGTTCTGCCCCTCGCGCGGGAGCAGAGATTGAGAAATAATAAGCTGCGGCAATTCACTGGCGGAGGAGCTACGCACATGCGAAAAGCAATTTCCATCCTGGGAGCCTGGGTGCTGGTGGCGATGTTGGCCGCGACGGCGCTGGCGCAGGGCACAGGAAGACTCAACGGCGAAGTTTTGGACCCGAACGGAAAGCCGTATGCGGACCAGACGGTGACGATCAAACTTCCTGACACGGGCCAGATCTTCACCGTGAAGACGGATAAGAACGGAAAATTCGTGCAGCTGGGAATGCGCAGCGGAATCTATGTGATCACTCTGGTCAGCCTGAATTATTCCGAAAAATTTCAGATCACAGACGGACAAGAAAATAATTACAAGCTGGACTTGAAGCAAGTGGCGGCGGCAACCGCGGCGGCGCATCCGGAAGAAACCAAGAAGAAAGAAGAAACCGAAGATAAATTCAAAATGATGAAGCAGCACTTCGACGCTGGAGTGGCGGCGCTGGGTGCAGGCAACGATCTACGCGCGCAAATCAAGGCGGCGCCGGCGGACCAGAAAGCGTCGCTGCAAGCGCAGCGCACCACCGATTGCACGACCGCAGGCACCGAATTTTCCCAAGCCGTGCAAAACCTGGGCGAAAAAGAGGTCAACAACCGCGCGATGATTCTGGGCAACCTGGGCTCCGCGAACGAATGCGCCGGAAAATATCAGGATGCAGCCGACGCGTTTCAGAAGGCTATCGATACGAAACCGGTCGCCGGCTACTACGTCGGGCTAGCCACGAACCTGGCGAACGTAGGTGCGTCCTCCACGGATCCCAAAGATGCCCAAGCCAAATTCGACAGCGCCAGCGCTGCCTGCGACAAGGTGACGGCGCTCGATCCCGCCTCCGCCGCCACCTGCTGGAAAAATCTGGGAATTGTGCTCAGCAACAAAGGCCGCATGAAGGAAGCAGTGACCCCGCTGCAAAAAGCCTCCCAGGCCGACCCCAAGGACCAGGTTACCTGGTACATGCTGGGAAGCGCGCTGACCGCGACAATTGACACCAAGCAGGAAGGCGACAAAATGACCTACATCATTCCGCCGGGAACTGCCGAAGCCTACCAGAAGTGTATTGATACGGGGGCGGACAATGCCACGGGAAAACTTTGCAAGGACGCGCTGGACGGTTTGACTGCAATGAGCGGCGGGCAGGACACGTCCCTGGGGAAAAAGAAGAAGAAGTAGACCGTTATTTGGCAGGTAGTTGGCAGCAAGGCGGCTGTCTTGACCCGCAGCCGCCGCGAGCGTTTTCCCATCCGCGGAATTTCCCATTTTGGCACGCTTTCTTTGCTCGATTCGTCGCGCGAGGAGTGCTATTCTCTCGTTCATCGCTTCGCGTCGTGCGTCTCGCAGCGCCTCGCACGGAGCGTTGAACAACGCGTCACGGACACCCGCAGGGGAAACCGGTGGAGAAGTGGATTTGAACCAGCCCAGTACAGAACGCCGCCGCAGCGAACGAGTTTCGGAATCTTTGCCGCTAATTGTGCGCGGGATTGACCTGCTCGGCCAACCTTTCGAAGAACGCACCACCACGCTCGCCTTCAACCTTCATGGATGCCGCTACACTTCCAAGCATCATCTGCCGCGCAACACTTGGGTGACGCTGGATCTTCCTGCAGGTGGGGCGCAGGGCGTTGCGCACGCAAACGCGGCGACGAATGCCAATGCGCACCCGACCGGAAATTCGCGACCGACGTTGCGCGCGCGCGTTGCTTGGGTGCAACGGCCGCATTCGATTCGCGATTTCTTTCAGATTGCGGTGGAGCTGGAAAGCCCGGCGAATATCTGGGGGAGGGACGCAGCGGAATGGAACAGCGCAGCCGCGGCGACGGTGCCTGAATCCATATCGTTGCCGACAAGATCGATACCACGCTTCAACGAACAGCCGGCGACAGAGAATGCGGCGGGGAACTTCGGAAATTTTATGGACCAATTCAAAACGGAAGCGAGCACGGAGCCTAGAATTGATTCGCAGGAAACTCACGCGGCGCCCGAACCTGCCCCGGAGCTTGCGCTGGAAGAGGCGCAACCGGGCGAAGCTGCTGCTCCGGCGGCCGATAATCCACTGCTGCGGGAACTGCGCGCGGAGCTAGATCGTCAAGCCAAGGACGCGGTGCTGGCGGCGGCCGAACAGGCACGCGAAGAAGTGCTGCAGACCGCCGCGGCAACCGTGCGCGAGCGCGCCAGCAGCGCCGAGGAACTTTTCAAGAAGTGGAAGAGCGAGATTGAAAAGATGCAAGCCGGCGCGCGCGAGGAATTTTTCGCGCAAGTGTCGGCGAAGCAGGATGAAGCGCTGGGCGCGTTGCAATCCGGATTCGATGAAAAATTCGGACAGGCGCGGGAATTGCTGGACGAGATCGCTCGCCAGGCGGAAATGCTGCGCGCTGAAAGCGGCAATGCGCAGGAAGCCACCAGCCAAGTGGCGCGCGTGTTGCTGCAATTGGAAGCAGCCGATGCCGCGCGTTCGAGTCGGTCAACGGAGTCGTCGAGGGAAGAAATCGCGGCGCGGGACAGCGCGGTGGCCCTCTGGCGGCAACGCCTGGAATTGGAAATGACGGTAGCGCAGGGACAATGGAATGAGCTCCTGCAATCGTCGCTCGACAATAATCTGCGTCGCATGGTCGACCAACTTTCGGAACGTTCGCAGGAAGTGCTGCGCAACGGCGAGCATAAAATGACGGAGCGCCTGGGCGAACTGCGCCAGCCATTCGCGCAAGCAGCCGCCGAGGCGCGCGAAACATTTTCGGGAATTCAGTCCGCGCTGGAACAGGAAGTGCTGAAGGCGCGCAGCTCGCTGGCGGAAGTAAAGCAAGTGGCCAGTCGCACCGAAGAATTTTCGGCGCAGCTCGAAGCCGCCAGTCACGATACGGTGAACGAGCTGCACCGGCGTCTGGAAAGAATTCTGGACGCACAGACGGCGGAAATGAATCGCCGCATGGAAAATCTCTCGGCGGATGTTGCGCAGCGGACGATCCCGGTGCTGGATTCACTGAGCCACCAGTTCCAGGAGCGCGCCCTGGCTGAAGCGGAAGCCAAACTCGCGCCGCATCTGCAACGCGTTCCCGCGCTCATGCATGAACTGGCCGCGCGCGAAGTGCAGCTGGAAGATAGCTTGCGGCTGCACCGCGAACGCTTGCGCCAGGTCTCGGAAAATAATCAGCGCGAAGTTGCCACGCAGGCTGCCGCGACTCTGGCGGGTTTGCATACGGACTTTGAAGCCGCGCGCAAGGATGCGCTGGCGAAGTGGTCCGAGGAATTGGACGCGAGCGGAGTGCGCGCGTCGCACGCGGCGGCTGAATCGATCGGGCATACTTCCGAATGGCTGCAGCAGGAAGCACGCGCGCGCTTGCAGGCGCTGGTAGAACAATCCTTTGTGACCGCCGAGGCGGGCTTCGGCCAAAGAAGCGCGGAAACGGCGCAGAAATTCGAAGCGCAGCTCGCGGCGCAATCCGCGGCGCACTTGGGACAAATCCGGGCGCAGGTGGAAGGCATCGCCGGCGAAGTGACGGGACACACACGCACGGAACTGGATCGCGCGGCCGAGGCTGCGGCAGCTTCCTTCGGCCAGTTACTGCACGAAGTATCCGAACGCGAGACCACACAGTTCACCGCCACCACCGCAACCACGCGGCGCGAGCGGTCAGAAGAATTTGACCACGCCACGCAAGAGCTTCTGCACCAACTGGACCTGAAGGCGTTTTCGTCCGTCGAGCGTTTCCGCGCCCGGATGGAAGCGCAATGGGAAGCCAGCGTCGGCGAAGGGCGCGCGGCGCTAGGCGCGGAATTTGCCTCGGCGCTCGAGGGTTTTCGCACCGAGCGCGACGCGCACCAAAACGAATGGACCGCGCAGCTGGAGCGCGTGAGCGGCGACGCTGCCGCAAAATTCCAAGATCGCTTGCAGACCACCGCGGATTCCTGGGTCATGGCTTCGGTCCGCCGCCTCAACGAGCACGGGCAAAATGGCATTGAATCGCTGCTGCGCTCCGCCGACCAGGCACTGCGCGATTCCTGCTCGAAAGTTTTCGATGGCCTCGCCCAAATGCTGCGCGAACGCGCCACCAGCGTAGCCGGCGCCGGCAACGTCGCCGGTTACACCCAAGCCGCCAATCGCGACACCCCCGAACCGCAGAACCCCCGCCACGAAGCGCTGTAAATCCACCGGCAAACACGTGCGAATTGCTGTTTTCGCTCGGGCGTCTTAAACCAGAGTCGAGCATCA
>Ga0210391_10004129_pt1 | contig 12201 bp, 9 predicted proteins | sample IncBWC12OmetaG_FD_160573 | JGI IMG/M metagenome (GOLD analysis project Ga0210391, IMG submission 160573) | Forest soil microbial communities from Barre Woods Harvard Forest LTER site, Petersham, Massachusetts, United States - Inc-BW-C-12-O ... | reverse complement strand
GTCGAGGCAGGGAATTTTTCTGATGTGGGCGACGTTTCAATTAATCCCAATCGCCATCTCTGCACCAATAGCATCCGCATTATCGGAGTAGGAGGAGAGGAGCCTGGCGCCTACGGGCCGAGCCTCCGACAAATGGTTCGCTACATGAAGCATTATCCATTACAGGACTTCGTCACGCATCGCTTTGGTCTTCGAGACGTCGATGCCGCGGTTAAGAAATCAATCGAACCGGATTCGATGAAAGTAGTCATCGATCCCTGGAGCGCTTAAGATCAAAGCGGTTATTTCAAGGCAAAGTAACCTTATGTCATTTTAAAGCACATCAAATCCTACCGAGGCCAGCAGAGAAATGTCGCAACGACTCACCACAGCCCAGGCAATTATTAGATTCCTAAAAGTGCAACATGTAGCCCGCGATGGGCGGCAGCAGCCATTTTTTGCGGGGTGTTTCGGTATTTTTGGCCACGGCAACGTCGCTGGAATTGGCCAGGCATTGCAACAAAACCCTGACTTCCCTTACTACCTTTGCCGTAACGAACAGGCGATGGTCCACACTGCTGCGGCGTTCGCCAAAATGAGCAACCGGCTGCGCACGCTGGTCTGCACCACTTCGATAGGGCCGGGAGCTACGAATATGCTGACGGGAGCTGCGGGAGCAACAATCAATCGATTGCCGGTGTTGTTGCTACCGGGTGATATTTTTGCGCGTCGCAATGTGGCGCCTGTCTTGCAACAATTAGAATCGCCTTCGACCCAAGATATATCAGTCAACGATTGCTTTCGGCCTGTGTCTCGATACTGGGATCGAATCCAGAGACCTGAGCAAATCTTGACGGCCCTCCCAGAAGCATTGCGCGTACTCACATCACCTGCCGAAACGGGCGCGGTTACCCTGGCTTTGCCCCAGGACGTGCAGGCGCAGGCATTCGATTTCCCTGATGAGTTTTTCGAACCTCGCATCTGGATCGTTCCTCGCGCGAGGCCGGACGCGGAATTGCTCTCACGAGCAGTGGAACGCATTCGATCCGCAAAGCGACCTTTGATCATTGCCGGCGGCGGGGTAATTTATTCCGAGGCGACTAATGCCCTATCAAGCTTTGCTGCTCAAACCGGAATCCCGGTCGCAGAAACCCAAGCTGGGAAGGGAGCGCTGCCTTTTGATCATCCTCAGTGCGCCGGGGCGATAGGAGTAACTGGCACGTCGGCTGCGAATCGACTGGCTTTACAGGCAGATTTGGTCATCGGGATCGGCACGCGTTACAGCGACTTCACCACCGCATCGGTAACAGCATTTCAGTATCCCGCTGTTCAGTTTATTAATGTCAACGTCACGGAATTCGATGCCGCCAAGCAGTCAGCGCTGCCCTTGGTCGGGGATGCGCGACTGATTATCGAGGAACTGAGCCGCACTCTCACGTCAAATAGGGTTCACAGCGACTACGCAGGTGAAATCACAAGACTGCGCGCCGAATGGGACTCGGAGGTCGATCGTATCTACAACCGCCACATAGGTCCGCCGTTGAGTCAGGGGGAAGTCGTTGGATTGCTGAACTCAACCCTGGGTCCGAAAGATGTAATTGTTAGTGCGGCTGGGAGCTTACCGGGTGACTTGCACAAATTGTGGTGCACTCGTGATCCCAAGGGCTATCACATGGAGTACGGCTATTCTTGCATGGGATACGAAATCGCCGGCGGACTGGGAGTGAAGATGGCCGACCCCAGCCGGGAAGTCTATGTCTTGGTTGGAGACGGTTCCTACCTAATGATGGCGCAGGAAATCGTAACTGCGCTGCAAGAGCACATCAAGATCAATATCATTCTGCTGGATAATCATGGTTTTTCCAGCATTGGTGGCTTGAGCCGCGCTTGCGGAAGCGAAGGCTTCGGCACCGAATATCGTTATCGCGACGGCGGCGGTCTTAAGGGAGCCAGCATTCCGATTGATTTTGCAGCTAACGCCGCGAGCCTGGGAGCGCATTCCGTCGCGGTGAAGACGCTTGACGAATTGAGAGAAGCTATCCTGCAATCCAAACAGCAAACCGAGACATCGGTGATCGTGGTCGAAACGGATTACCATGACCGCGTCGCCGGATATGACTCCTGGTGGGATGTGCCCATCGCGGAGGTGTCAGACCAGGAGTCCGTGCGCGCGGCGTACCTGAGGAGTGAGAAGGCGAAACAACGGGAGAGATATTTCTGGCCGGCGCGATGAAACGCGTTTGTGCGAAACATAACCCAAAGGACAAGCATCTAAACTCTCGTTCGCGAATGCGAAATGCGGGTCAATGAATCTCAGGAGGAAATATGCCACGCTACGGTACATTGGGAGACTATCGATTCTCCGATACAAAAGAAGCAGCCAACGACATCCGCGGGGCCAAGATTTACGGGCGGAATAGCGAAAAGCTAGGCGAAATCGAAGATGTCGTTTTCGACCAGGACACCGGAGCAATCGTATACGTGGTGGTAGACACTGGAGGCTGGCTGTCGAGCCACAAGTTTCTCGTGCCGCCCGGTAAAATTCGTCCCTCCGTGCAGCACCGGGACGACTATCTGGTCGACCTTACAAAGGAACAAATCGAAGGCTTCCCCCCATATGACGGTGCATTCTTGAGCTCCGACGAGAAGTGGGATGACTATGAGAGACGCTACCATTCAAAGTGGGCGGACAGGCCGGTGACCAACCGCGTTGGCACCGGGTCCGAGAACGCGGACGACATCGAAGATGATGAGGATCTTGAGGTCACCCCCATTACCACTGATGCCTCGATGGAGGTCTCGCCCGAGGGGCCGTCGCTCCGCTGGACCAGCTTCGAGGATAAACTGCGCGAACGGCGAGAGGAAGTGCTGGACTCTTCCATCAAAGCCGCAGAACGGCGCAAAGCTAGCTAAGGGAAACGTCCCATAGCGTTCCAGATAAACCGGATCTTTGTCCGCATCAGCGCTCAGGCGGCCGTGGTGGTTTCTGCGGTCGCCATCCGCAAACTTTCGGTAGAATGTGGCGGGTGGCTTGCAAGAGCACAGGGCTCTCGAAAGGATGCATGGGATGACCGGACGGCGGACGACAATCTTGGCAGGGGTATTCGTAGCGCTGGCGATTTGCGCGAGCGCCGTGGCACAGACGCAAAGCACGGGAACTCCTAACGGTGAGAAGATTCCCGAGCGCTTGCCAGGGTTGGACAAGGAACTCATCGATACATCGGCCGACCCATGCGCCGATTTCTCGCAATATGCATGCGGAAATTTCAGCAAGTTTTATCCCATTCCGAAGGACCGATCAGCATTTGGTCCAGGCGCAATGGTCGCCGAATATAACCAGACTGTGCTGCACACGATGTTGGAAAAAGCAGCCGCTGGAGGCTCCGAGCGTAGCGCGAACGAACAGAAAATCGGCGACTATTACGCTTCCTGCATGGATCAGAATGCCATCGATAGCAAGGGGCTTGCGCCTTTGCAGCCGGAGCTCGATCGTGTTGCAGCGCTCAAGAGCAAGGACGAACTGACGCCGCTTCTGGCGCACTACCAATTAATCGGCGTCAATGCTTTCCTGAACTACGGCGAGCAGCAGGATTTCAAAGACGCAAGAAAGCAGATCGCCGTAGTCGATCAGGGCGGGCTGGGCTTGCCGGAGCGCGATTATTATTTACGTTCTGGCGATGCGGCGGAAAAGACTCGCAAGGAATATGTTCGGCACATCACGAACATGCTGAAACTTACGGGTGAGCCGGAGAACCAGGCGACGAGCGATGCGCAAGCGATCATGGAGCTTGAGACCGCGTTAGCCAAGGCCTCGATGGACATCACCTCGCGACGCACTCCCAAAAATGTTTATCACTTGATGTCGGTAACGGAATTGGCCGGTCTCATTCCCGATCTGGCGTGGGCACAGTTCTTTAAGGATACGGATACTCCGCCCATTACTGAAGTGAACGTGACGAATCCGGACTTTCTTAAAGGATTAAACGCATTGCTTGCCTCAACCAGTTTGCCCGTGATCAAGACCTACCTGCGATGGCAAGTGATCAATTCCACATCAAGTGAGGTCTTGCCCAAAGCGTTCGACGATGAACACTTTGATTTCTACGGCCGCAAGTTGAGGGGACAGCCGGAGCAGCGGGCCCGCTGGAAACGATGTGTGCAAGCGACCGATGGAGCGCTGGGCGAAGCGTTGGGCCAGGTTTACGCGGCGCAGGAATTTCCGCCATCGAACAAGCAGGCTACGCTTCAAATGGTGCATGACATCGAAACAGCGATGGGCCATGACATCGATACTTTGGATTGGATGAATTCGGCCACCAAGGCGCGGGCCAAAGAAAAGCTGCATGCGGTGGCAGACAAAATCGGGTATCCCGACCATTGGCGGGATTATTCCAAGCTTGTGGTCGTGCGTGGGGATGCTTACGGAAATTCCATTCGGGCCACTGAATTTGAGAACTGGCGGGAGTTGGCAAAGATCGGCAAGCCGGTCGATCGCGGAGAATTCGGCATGAGCCCGCCGACGGTCAACGCCTATTACAGCTCCGGCATGAACGACATCAACTTTCCGGCGGGCATTCTTCAGCCTCCGTTTTATGATGCTCACGCAACCGACGCCGAAAATTACGGCCACATCGGCGCAATTGTCGGGCACGAACTTACCCACGGCTTCGACGATCACGGGAGGCAGTTCGACGGGAATGGAAACCTGTCCGACTGGTGGACAGACGAGGATGCCAAGAAGTTCGAGCAAAAAGCCGACTGCGAGGTTAAAGAGTATAGCGGCTTCACCGCAGTCGACGACGCGAAGGTAAACGGCAAGCTAACCCTGGGTGAGAACACGGCCGATAACGGAGGTCTACGTCTTGCTTACATTGCTTTTCTGGAAGATGCCAAGCGCAAGAACGTCGACCTCAACCAGAAACAGGACGGCTACACTCCTGTGCAGCAATTCTTTCTCGGATACGGTCAAAATTGGTGCGGAGCCACGCGTCCCGAACAACTTCGAATGCAGGTGCAGACCGATCCGCATTCGCCCCGGCAGTTTCGCGTGGACGGTGTCGTGCAAAATATGCCGGAGTTCGGCCAGGCCTTTGGTTGCAAAGTCGGACAGCCGATGATGCCGGCCAATTATTGCCGCGTGTGGTGAGGTGCAAGCGCGAAGCTCATCACCAAAGTTGGCTGGATCTGTTCGCCCGCTCTTTCAGGCGAAAGACGAAGCTCACGGTTAAGCGAAGATTGTTCTGGGGCTCCACTGCGCCATCGGAATCATAAAACGACGTGCGCAGGTAATCTCCATTGATGCGAACGCCTAATTGCCCCGAGACAAAATGCTCGACTCCTGCCCCAAATACGTAGGACGGCCGGACCAGCCAGCCATGAAAGTTGCGGCTGTCGGTTATCGGCACCGCGCCGTCGACCAGGCCCATACCGGCCAAGGCGCGAACGAACACGCGAGTATTTCCGTGCTCAATCGGATACAAAACTGGACCCGTGTGAAGGCTCAACATATAGCCTTGGTGATGGGTGTCGAGGACATCAGGCGTATAAAGGTAACTTGAGTCGAGCGTCGCGCCCCAGCGCGGACTTAGTCCGAGGTTACCAGCAAAATCCAAGCCGTTGAAATTTGCGCGCCCGGCGGACGGCATCGACATCGCGAGGCGGCTATAGCCGACACTTACATCGTAAGCTGGCCCGACGACGGCAGGTGACGGCGCGGTTACCAGATTTTGCGCCAGAGCGGGCGCTACCATTGCCAGCCCAAAAAAACAAACCTTCCCGATGGTCCTTATTGTGTTCCTCATTACGTCCTTTCCGATCGGCAGTTACGAGTCTTGGAGAGAGGCTTTGAGTCTGACGGCCCGAGAGACAACCAGCATCGCCCGACGCGTCGGTTTATGGAGTTACTGTGCCCTGAGCCACAAGTTTTTTGTCTGCTTGGCTGTAGGTTAGAAAGGGGAAAAATGGGGTGACCTCGAATGGCATCTTCTCTCTCGGGGACAGAAGCGCAACTGGATTCGCATTCATCATGCTCAGCCGATTGCTCCACGGATCTAGCTTGACGCGGCTACCGATCGGAAGAGCGGCAACCTGATCGAGGCGTTCCTTTTCCAGCGCTGGCGCGGAGGTGAAAAGCGCCGGCATCCGGGTGGCATTCCCGTTCGCCATTCTGCTCCCCAGCCGCGGGTTAATGAGGTTGGTTAGCACTGACGAGCGGTCCTGCAATGCCTTGAGGAAGAGTCCTGCGTTGCCGAGTTTGTCTTTGTATGGAGAATTCTCCAGCAACACCATCGCTTTATTGTCGGCAGCTTTTTCGTCGGCGGCATCCCGCTCGAAATGCAGATGCTGGAAGGCCTCCGTATCGGTAAAGAAGAAGCGGTCGTTGAATGCAAGCTTGGTATCGACGTGGTGACCCAACACAATGTGGCCTAGTTCGTGAGCCAGGATCGTCGCCAGAGATGCTTCATCCGGTAGAACATCCAGCAGACCACGACTGATGACAATGGTGTGCCCGATCGTAAAAGATTCGAGAGGCAGCGTGAGTAAAACACGGCAGCGCACATCAGGCTCGATTTGAAGCTTGTTGGTGATGATGAGGTTATCGACCACAGTCTGCAGGATCTTGTCCACTTCGCCGGTGGGCGCGAGCAGGCCGATCTTTTGCAGATGATCTACGGCATTGTCTTCTGCCATCCGTTCCCACATGCGCTGCGCCTGGACGGGTGCATTGTCTTTGGCAACTGGACGGTCATCTATCGAATTGTCAACTTTAATTTGGGTAAACTCTTCGGCATGGCTCAGTGTTTCCGGATCGTAGGCCCACAGGCGCGTCTGGGCTTTGAGATACAAATCGTGAAATAGCGGGCTAGTGTGTTTTGTACCCGACTCTTCTACATAAACGTAGGAAGGCAGCCACACGTCGGCTTGCAGATTAAAACGCCAACTGTCGAAGTGCAGGTAATGCGTGAAAGTTGAACGGCCAGCGTAGGTCCCGTTGAAGCGGACAATGTTGAGGTCGCGGTCTTCGACCCAGATTCTTCCAGTAAATGACCCTTCTCGCGCTTTTTTCACCGGTTGGACATCGATAACGATGCAACGCGTTTCGCCAAGAAACTCGCGACGCACAAAGGTAAAGTGATAATTCTTCTTCTGGAAGTCTGGATCGAGCACCACCATCTGGGCGAAGCCCTGCGGCAGAAACTTGTAAGTCATCGCAACGGAAAAGGGATTCAAAGCGTGGTGCAGAAAGCCCTCGCGCTGCCTTTCGAACACCGAGTCGCTGATACGACGATTCAGATCGATGCGTCCCAGGAAATACTGATCGCTTACCGGTTCGGCATTGTGATCGTTGTCTTCATGAAGATTCTGGATATAGGTTTCGGCCAGAGGGTGCATACGCTTCATGGTCACAACAAATCCACGTTCGCGCTCCACCATGCGATCGACGGTTTGGTCGAAAGAGAGGTCGGACGAGAGTTTTGGATTTTCCGCCGCAACACCTAGCGTCGCGGCTAGAAGCAGCAAAAAAGCAATCGTTCTGAAACTACGCATAGCGCTCCTCACGAAATAAGTTCGAAAATGATGTGGATTTGAGCCATCGAATCGATGGGCTGACCTTCATGCAAAGCCGGCTTGAACTTGATTTGCTCGGCTGCCTTTACGGCCTTTTCATCCAGTCCGTAGCCCAACCCTTGCAGCACTCGTATTACGCGAATTTGCCCGTCGGATCTGAACAATACTTCCAGGCGAACTTCTCCGTTGACTTTTTGCTTTCGTCCTTCATCTGTGTAATCGGGTTTGGGCTTGAATGTGATTTGGACGGGAGCATCAGCTCCGTCGCTTTGCTGGCGCGATCCGGTTTTGGTGTGGACATTAGCGGCGCTGGTTGCGTCGATCGCTCCGTTGCCAAATCCGGAACTCATCACCACGCTCGAGTTTGTGCCTCCTCCCGCATTGCCGTGGCTCGATCCGCTGGCTAAGTCGAACGATCCCGTTTCTCGCACATTGCCGATTTCGCGATGCTGTAACGCAGGGACACCGTTTGGATCGCCGAAGCCGCCTGTCTGCACTGCTTTGGCAGGTTTGGTGGTGTTCACCGTAATCGGAGTGTTCGTGGAAAACGTACCGGTGGCGACGACTTTCGATGTCAGCGCAACCGGAATCACGGGCATCTTACTTTCCAGTTTCAGCTCGGGCGCAGGCCGATCAGGCTCCTGCTGCTTGTGCTCGGGGATGACGTGTATCTGGCGATTGACTACAAGCGCTGCGACTGTCGCCTCGCTTACTACTGACAGCTTGCTTTGTAGAGTCGGCTTAGACCGTGTCAAAGGAGATTGGATAACGGGCCGCGCCTCGGGGAGCACCACCGGTTGATACGACACGAGATTCGTCACTCGGTAGTCTGCGGACGGAATCAGGTTTTGGTGAAATCGCACGCTAACAAGGGCAAGACTTAGCAGCGATAAAACTTGTACGCTCCAGCCCGTCACGAATGATTTCCAACGTGACTGCGGCGATGTCAATAAAGTAAACAGCAGCGCCTCCACTATCGTTCCCCCACTTAGGCAGAGTATGGGCAATCGCGATGCCACTGCTCATCTCGGACTGCATCGCAAGGGAGGCTTGTATTCGCTGAGGTCTTGAAGTAGCAGAATTCACACCAGCGAAAGCATTTAGCTCGCGCGCTGACTGGTTAGAGGAGGTAGGTTGGAATAAGTTCCACTAGCACGATCGTAACCGTCACAGAGTGTTACCCGTCACGCATAGGTACTCAAGAGCTAAGAGCAGGGCGGAACGAATGTTCACAGAGGAAAAGATTTTCCCACGCGACTAAGATTGGTCAACTGACACTGAGGAGGAGTCGCAAGCCGGGCTCTGAGTGCTTCTGCTCGGTTAATTTTCAACGGGCGATGATCAGCAAACAGGATCGCTGGGCGCCTTTGGCGGAGCAGATCAGGCTCTTCAGGAAGCCTCTACTCTCTATCACGATCCTTCCTTCAGGTTATGCGGTAGAAGCGTCTTTCTCTCTGGTGGGATGGCGTTCAGGGGGATCATCGATTGATGAAGGCGGAATCTTTCTTGCCTTTCTCATCCACTCGGCTGCCCGTTGTTCGGCCTCGAGCAGTTGCTCCATGGTCATAGTCTTGTTGACGTGATTCTTGGCGCGGGTTATCTGTTCGTTGGCGATCAGGAACCACATGTAGGCATAAACCATGTCCTTCGGACCAGCCCGACGCGCCGAGTAGAGTTGTGCCAGCGCCAATTGCGCGGTTGGCAAGCCCTGTTCGGCGGCTTTCTGACAGACGGCTATCGTCGCCTCGTCGTGGCGACCGCCATTGGCTGGATTCGCCAACAGAGAAGGGAGCAGCGATTGCGCTGGACCAGCCTGGCTTAGAGTCATGAACAGCAGTTCGACCCGGCTGGAGACGCCTAACTTGTCGAAAACTCGAAAAAGGTAGTTCTTGATGGTGTGCTGACTCAGGCCCAGACGCTCGGCGATTTCACGATTGGTCAGCCCCTCGGCCAGGCTGCGGACGACTTCCATTTCGCGCTTCGACAACAGATCCAAACCATTCGCGTCCACCGCTCTTACCGTGGGTGAAGACGCCAGGGCTTCGACGGCAAACGACATCTGCAGGCTCGTGGCCCAGATCTGGCCCTCGTGGACGGTGCGGACGCACTTGCATAGCGACTCGACCGAGTCATGACGGCTGAAGATTCCTCTCGCGCCGGCGCGAAAGGCGTGCAGGATAAAATCGCGCTTCGAAGAATCCAGCAGCACTACCGCCCGGATCTGCGGATGCGACGCCCGTAATTCCCGCAAAACCTCAAACGCGCGGTGAGGTTCCTCGTCCAGGTTCGAGCTGATCAGCAGAACGTCAGTTTTATGTGCAACAGCCGCTGCGATCAGGCCGTGGGAATCGGAATCTCCGCTGTTAACGTCCAATCCGCGATCCCGGCTCAGCGCATCGGCGAGCAACTGGGTATGGATTCGTGTATTGTCAACAACCAATACGCGAATCCGCTCCTCTCTCGCGTTTTGGGTGTCCATAAGATTCTCCAGCGAGATCATCGAGCAGTCCCCAAAAAATTAGGGACCCGAAGTCACCAAATGCCACAATCGAAACAAGCTGTGTTGAGAACGAGGGATCTCCCAACCCGGGGGGATTTGTTCTATCGGGGGAGGGTCGAAAAAGCCAAAAGTTGCGAGAACACCAACCAACAGTTAATAAGGGTGCGACACTAACCTTATTACGCTGGAAGCAACCCACTGAAGTCTACCGTATCCTTGGTTAGAATGCAAGCTGAAGTCGCAAAGCGTTGCAGTAGTTGCAGGTCACTGCGACCCTACGATATTGAATCCGTTCGCATAGTGACACTGCGGGAGGCCGGTCTAAGTCTCTCTGGATGCCATTCGACACTGTCATACTTCATACATCGCCTGTCGAATCAATCGGATAGCAGAGAATGAGGCGTGGATATTTTCCAAACTCGAGTACCGGGCGGAGGAGCCTAGCCATCCGGCCTTACGACGTCGAATATCTCCGCTTCATGAGAAATGTTTCTCTAGGCTGATCACCTCACCTGGTGGGGAATGAAGGCCCTGATGCATACGAGAAGTCCGTCGCGGAGAGCGTGTACCTCTTGCAGCGTCCTGCATACGAATGTAATCTGGCTTCACTTTCGGGCAAACAACTCAAGGCAGAGTTCCCATCCCCCGTTGCCTGGTAAGCGGAAACTTTCGAGCCAATGAACCTGTGCCAGGAATTTGACAATTCCAGCAATCGATATGCACTGGGTCTTGACACGAAAAGGTATTTGCAATAATGTTGATAAACTTAGTATAGATTCGTACTCCCCCCTGAATTTCTAAAGCAACATCCCCCGATTGCTGCAACTTTCAGATCCTCCGTCTTTTTGGAGCCATTCGCAGGTGCGGAAGTCACATTGTGACTCAGAGGGCGAAGCTATGAGTGCCGGGAACCAATCGTTGGACTCCCCGAATGTGACGCCAATCGTCGCACCCACCATGGAACAGTGGTACGCGGTGCATACTCGCGCCCGACATGAAAGAGTCGTTGCCCAACGTTTGCGTGAACAAGGCGTGAACACTTTTCTGCCGGTCGTCACCGAAGTGCATCGCTGGAGCGACCGGAAGAAATCGGTGGAGTTGCCGCTGTTTGGCTGTTACGTATTTGTGAAACTGTTTCCAACCGGCGAAGAGCGATTACGTGTGCTACGGATCGACGGGGTGTTTAAGTTCGTTGGCGCTCGCGGATTGGGAACTCCGATCGCTGAATCACAGATCGAGGCGGTTCGAACTTTGATCGGGCAGCAAATACCCTGGACCGCACATCCTTTTCTTCAGATCGGGCAGCGGGTGCGGGTCCGTGGCGGCGCGTTGGATGGTGTCGAAGGTATTCTGCTGGCTCGAAATGACGACAATACATTGGTGGTCTCGGTCGACGCGATTCAGAGATCGTTAGCGGTGCGCATTCAGGGATACGACGTCGAACCGCTTTAGGAGTCTTAGACTCTCGCTTTTTCTCGGTAATCCTTAAAGGAACTTTAATCCTGTGATAGAAAACGCAATCGAAGCGGTACGTCTCCTGGTCGTTAGCAAGGAGCCCACCGTGGTTCGCTCTCTGTGGTCGCTTGGGGAAGCCAATTCCTGGCAACTGGAGACGGTGGGCAGCGGTTGGGAAGCGCTGGAGTTCGTCCAGGCCGGCGTTACACCGGACCTGCTTCTCCTGGATTTACCGCGTGGGGATGCAGACAGCCTGCACATCTTGCGCTGGCTGCGTCGGCTTCGTCCTAACTTGCCGATCATCTTGCTCTGTTATCCCGACGATGCCGGACGAAAAAATGAAGCTATTCGTCTGGGTGCGCAAGATTACTTGATCAGACCACTCGAGGACGAGCATCTTGAGAGCGTGATTCGAGGTCAGCTGAATTCACGCAGCGACGGCATTGAAATGGAGCTTGCCAGTGAAGACATCGAACAAGTGAGCGATGATGCATTCTTTGTTGGCGCAAGTCCGATCATGCGCAAGCTTCGCGCACAGGCAGAATTGCTGGCTCAAGCCAACGTTCCGGTGCTGATCCTCGGAGAGACCGGAAGCGGAAAAGATACCGCCGCTCGACTTATTCACAAGCTGTCCGTGCGTTCGGGATTCAAGTTCTTGAAAGTGAATTGCGCTGCGCTACCCGGCGATTTGCTCGAAA
>Ga0210391_10004128_pt1 | contig 12202 bp, 6 predicted proteins | sample IncBWC12OmetaG_FD_160573 | JGI IMG/M metagenome (GOLD analysis project Ga0210391, IMG submission 160573) | Forest soil microbial communities from Barre Woods Harvard Forest LTER site, Petersham, Massachusetts, United States - Inc-BW-C-12-O ... | reverse complement strand
CCGTTGCGGCCCGCACCCACGCCGGCAAACACCAGCGCACCGGGAATGTTGTTTGCTCCCGGGTTCTGCGCCAGCGGGCTCATGATCGTCGTGTCGCCTTCGGCTTCGTGGCGCGGGGTATCGTAGCTCCAGCGAATGCCCAGGTTGAGTGTCAGGTTGGAGCGCGCCTTCCAGTCGTCCTGCGCATAAAGTGACGCCCCATGCTCGATCCAGCGCGGCGCGTGTAGTTGCTCAATATCGTTCGCCGTTGCCGATTCACCGATCAGGAATGCGGCGAATGAGTTGCCGTCGCGTCCCCAATACGTGGTGTCGGACGCGGTCTGGTTGTCGTAGAACGTGAAGCAGCCCGAAGTCCCGCTGCACGTTCCGCCGATCTTGCTCACGAACGAGTACTGGTGATACTGCACGTCGCCGCCGAACTTGAAGCTGTGCGCTCCGCGATGCCAGTTCACCGAGTCGTCGAGCGCGATCACGTTGTCCACGTCGATGGCGCCACTGTTCTCGCCAAAGCTGGAATACGGGCTGCCGATGAATTCGAATCCCGGAAACACCGGACCAAATCCGTTGGCGATGCCCAGTTGGCTGTCCCAGTTGATCCCCTGCTCCGCCGCGCGCGAGAGCGTATCGTTCCACGAGCGGTTGGTGCCCACAGTAAGCGAGTTGATCACGGTAGGTGAGAAAATCCAGTCCCATCCGCCACGGAAGAGCTTGCCCAGCTGGTTATAGGCGGCGCAGCAGGTGTTGAGCGGCGCAGGCAAGGAGAGACTGCCGCCCTGGTCGGTGTTCTCGCGGGAGCTGAAGAACGCCCATATCTTGTGCTTCTCTCCCACGTTCTGGTCAACGCGGAAGCTGTACACCGTTTGCGCTGGCGTGTCGCTGGTGTCGTACACATAGTTGTTGGTCCCGGCGCCGGTCAGATTCGGCGACGGCATGTATTTAAGCACCGCCTTGGCCACAGCGCTCTCGCGCCCAATGGGAATCTCGTTCAGGTTCCCGTTGTTGAGCATCGGGGTCTGGCACTGGTTCACTTCCGTCTTCGGGTCGAAGATCTCGCCGAAATAAAGTGTCTCGTTGCATGCGTCGGAAGCGCCTGGAATCTGCGCGCCCAGCGTCGACGTGAAGTCGAAGTACTGTCCGTTGCTGCCCAGCTCGGCCGGCGTCGGAATCAGGCTGGTGATCACTGATCCGGTCGAATAGCGCAGCTGCTCCCAGTTGAAGAAGAAGAATGTCCTGTCGTGCCCCTTGTAAACGTGAGGAATTTGTACCGGCCCGCCCAATGTCAGGCCGTAGTCGTTCTTGGTGTCAGGCGGCCGCTGCAGCAGGTCGCGCGCCGCCGGTGTTGTCGCCTGGGCCAGGTATCCGTTATTGAACCAGTTGTTACCGTCGAACGCGTTGTTTTTGTAGATGTCGTAAACCACCCCGTGATAAGCATTGGTGCCGGCCTTGGTGTTGTAGTTGGCGATACCTCCGGTGGTTCTGCCCAGGTTTGCCGGCAGCCCGGAGAGGCTGATGTGGAACTCCTGGATGGCTTCAACGCTCGGCGCCAGGATTTCAAATCCGCCTGAGCCGTTCTCCTGCCGGTTAGTCGTGATGCCGTCCACCAGGAAATCCGATCCCTCGTCCTGCCCGCCGTTGATCTTGTCCATCAACTGGCCGCCGGCTCCGCCGTTTGACGTGCCCGGTCCCACCGTTCCCGGCACCAGGAACTCAAACGTCGAAAGCTGGCGAAGATTCCCCGAGACCTGCAGCGGCAGGTCGGTCATCTGCGCCGGAGTCACCGATGCATCCACCTCCGACGTCTCGGTTTCGAGTGTCAGGGCCTGCGCATTCACGCTCACGCTCTGATCCACCGAGCCGACGATGAGAGAAATGTTCTGTGCAGTGTGCGACCCCACCATAACCGTGATGCCGTTAAAGACCGCCTTCTTGAACCCCGGCGCAACCGCGCTGACCGTGTATGTGCCGGTCCGTACCGACGGAAAAACGTAGTCGCCGTTGCTCGAGCTCACCGTCGCGTACTCAGTCCCCGTCGAATCCTCGTGAGCCGTCACCTTCACGCCCTGCACCACGCTGCCCGCGGGATCGGCAACCACTCCGCTGATCTCGCCCGTGTCGAGTTGCGCAACCAGCGGCCTGGGGAATGCCGCCAGCAGGAAAAACAAAACGGGCACGGTTGCCAATGCCGCGAACGTGGCCCGAAGCATTTTCTTGCCAGCGGCGAATCTGTGGTGCACCCTGGTCCACTGTGATTTCGTCCAATGCGATCTCATGGTCTTTGCCTCCTCAGCAAACGTTTTCTCATCCTCTGAAAACTGCACGAAAAGTGATTGCTTCTTCACGTCTCTCTTTCGCTGCCCTGTGCGGTTTCTGTTTTGTTGCAGTTTGCGCTCTGCCGTCTGCTCGCTGTGCTCTCCGCTTGCCGCGGGCTCCCGCCGCTCCGGGCCCCGTTTCGTCTCCGCTTATTGCACCGCCTGCACTTGCGCCACCGCCGCCAGTTCCGGATCCTCCACAGGAAGCTCCGACCGGCTGCGTGCCACCTGCACTGAGTGCGCGTCCTGCCGCTGCTTTTCCTCGGCGCGCATGCGCAGGAAATTCTGCATCGCCGATTCTTCATCCGCCTTGTCGCTCATGCCGCGATAAAGCTTGGCCAATTTATAATAGGCCAGCATCGCCCGGTCGTTTTTCGGGTCGGCCGCGATCGCCCACCGAAACTCCCGGATCGCCTGCTGCCGCTCGTCGGTCGCCATCAGTCCGGTCCCGAGATAGTAGTGCGCGTCGCTCAGCCCGGGGTCGGCGTGCAGCGCATCGCGCAACAGCTTCACGCCTTCGGCCGAGTTCTGGTTCAGCACCAGCAGGCTGCCCAGCTTGTACTTCGCCGTGGTCGCGTAGGGGTCGATGGCCAACTCCTCGCGATAATCTGCCTCTGCCTTGTCCATGTTGCCCACCACCCAATACTGGTCGGCCAATTCCTCGTGCAACCCTGGCTGATGCGGCGCCATCTTTACCGCCAGTTCAAACTCGTTAACCGACTCCTGGTTGCGATACGATTGCGCGTAGGCCTCGGCTAGCACCTGGTGCACGCGGATCGAATCGGGGTCGACCTTGAACATGGCATCGTACGACGCGTTCGCCACCAGCATGTACGCGCGGCCGCGGTGATAAAGGATGTCTTCGTCCTTCGGGTCGAGGGCGTAGGCCTTGTCGAGCGGGCCAGTCGCGCCCTGCGCGTCGCCCTCCGCGAGGCGGCAGACTCCCAACCACATGAATGCCTTCGCGCTGTACGGATCGATCTCGGTTTCGCGCGCCAGCCTGGTCTCGGCTTCCTTGAATTGGTTCTGCCGGTAGTCAACGATTCCCAGAAACAGGTTGGCGCCGCGCAATCCGGGCTTGAGCTCGATCGCCTTTTCGAGCGCCGTATGAGCGTCGTCAAGCCGGTCTGCCTGCTCCAGCGCAAGGCCCAGGTTGGAATCTCCTTCGGCAAACTTCGGCAGCTTTTCCGTAACCGTGTTGTATGCCGCGATCGCCGCGCTGAAGTTGCCCGCAGCCATGGCCTCGCCGCCCTGCTGCATCGCCTGGCGCGCAGCGTCGTCCGCCGTTGCCTGTCCGAGGATCTGCCCACATAGTCCGCTGGCCAGTGCGATCGCAAGACAGCAAATCGATGTCTGTATGAGCAGTCGGATGGAACGCCCCGACGGGCCGCTGGCTCGGCAACCCCGGCGGCGCACACCGGCGCCCGCGCCTCTAATCCCGGAGCAGTCGGCGCACCGGCGGCATCGGTTTCCTTCGCTCTTCGTTCTTCGCGTCATGGGGAAATACCGGGCAAGCCCGAATTGTGAGCGCTCGATGAGGCAGTTTTCCGCCCGCGACCCCGGGCGCCGAAATTCGAGCAACGAGATTCAAGCACCGCCAATCAATCGATGTAAAGGGATTAACGGCTTGGCCGCCCGTTACGAGGCCTAAACTGCTGATTTTTCGCGGCTTTTTTGGGGCGCATCCTTGCCCGTTACATGCTTTCGTTTGAGCTTGCTTCCAATCTAAAGTTGTGTTTTTTATCGGTGATATAGTAGTGGACTGAGGAGAACCGCCTGCAAATGTCAGGTGCCGCTCCAATCTCGCTCGGCGAGCCGGGACTTCTTGATCCGGAACAGATTTCCCTGGTGCGCCGGCATCTCAATGAAATTCTGGCAAGCGCCGCCTTCGCCGGAAGCAGGCGCACCCAGGATTTCTTGCGCCTCATTGTCGGCCACGCTCTCGATGGTGAGATCGACAACCTGCGCGAGCGCATGATCGGCGCCGAAATGTTCGGCCGCCCCATCAGTTACGACACAGGCAGCGATTCCGTGGTGCGCGTCCGCGCCAGCGAAGTCCGCAAGAAGCTGGCGCAGTTTTATGGGTCTGCGAACAAAGATCAGCTTCCCGTCTGGATCGAATTGCCCAGCGGATGCTACGTGCCCCGCTTCCACTTGCAGTCCGACGGCGCGGCAAGTTCTGCCGCGGCAGCCTCCGGCGCATCCGTCTCTGGCGCACCCTGGCCCGGCGCGCCTGCTTCCTCAGCCAATTCTCATGCGGCAGCAAGCGGTGCACCCTCCGCGATCGTCTCTGCTCCCGTCACCGTCGCTGCTTCTGTCTCCGTCGCCGCGTCTCCTCGCCGGCTGATTCTTCGCTGGCCTGCGACCGGCGCCATCGGCGCTGCGCTCCTGCTGATTTTCGCCTTCGTGGGATTCCGATGGTGGAACCGCAGTTCCATTCCTCCTGCGGGAATTCACTCCATTGCGATTCTGCCGCTCGAAAACCTCTCCGGCTCACCCGATCAGGAGTACTTCTCCGACGGCATCACCGAAGAATTGATCAACGATCTTGGCCAGATCTCTACGCTGCGAGTCATCTCGCTCACCTCATCGATGAGTTACAAGGGCACAAAGAAAAAACTCCCCGAGATTGCCCGCGAACTTTCCGTCGATGGCGTCGTGGAGGGTGGAGTGCTGCACGACGGCAACCAGGTGCGCATCAGCGTGCAGCTGATTGACGCCCGAACCGACCGCCCGGTCTGGGCGCAGACCTACGTTCGCGAGCTCAACAGCGTTCTCGCCTGGCAGGGTGAAGTGGCGGAGGCCATCGCTGAAGGCATCAGCATTAAGCTCATGCCGCAGGAGCAGGCGCGGCTCACCCACAAGCCCCCGCTCGACCCAGCGGCGCAGGATTTTTATCTTCACGGCCTCATTCTCCGTGGAGCCGACCAGTGCGGCAATGCGATCGACGACTTCAAACGCTCCATCGCCCTCGATCCCGGCTACTCCCAGGCCCACTCCGCAATGGCCAGTTGTTATGGGCGTCTGGGCGAGGCCGGGCGAATGCCTTATGTCGAGGCCTTCACGCAGCAGAAGGCTGCAGCACTCCGGGCCATCGGTCTGGACGATTCCAACTCCGAGGCTCATGCCGAGCTGGCCAATACCGCTATGACTCTCGACTGGGATTGGCCGGCCGCCGACGCCGAATTCCATCGCGCCCTCGGCCTCAATCCCAACTCCGCCACCAGCCATCAGAAATACGCTTTCTACCTGGTGCGGACAGGGCATACCAAAGAAGCTCTCGCTGAAATCAATCGCAGCGTCGACCTCGATCCCGTGTCCGACAGCACCTTCCACGCCGAAGGCTTCATTTATTACTTCTCGCGCCAGTTCGATCAGGCGCTGGCTGCCATGCAGACCGTACGCGGGCTCAAGATCAATCTGCCCGACTGGAATTTTCTAATGGGAGATCTCTACGCGGAAAAAGGCCGGTACGCCGACTCCATCGCCGCGTTTCTCAAGTCGGGCGACGGCCCTTATTCGCTGGGTCATCTTGGCAATGCCTATGCCCGCGCCGGTCGCAAAGAAGATGCGCGCCGCACCATTACCCGCATCGAAGCGCAGTTGCCCAAAGACGGCGTGGGACGATACGAGATCGCCCTCATCTATGCCGGCCTCGGAGAAAAAGACGAGGCATTCCACTGGCTTGAAGACGCATTCCGCGCCCACGATGTCGGCCTGGTCTATCTCCAGGTGGATCCCTGCCTCGACCCTCTGCGCAGCGATCCGCGATTTACCGACCTGCTCCGCCGCGTGGGCCTCTCTCAGTAAAGAGCGGAAGAGAGCGCTTCGCTCGACGATTGCGAGCAGTCTAAGACGACTGCGACCGCATGATGATTTCCAGCCCGTTGCCTTCCGGGTTGTTGCGCGCCGCGCAGGGCGCGTCAAAGTACATGACGGCGCGAGTCTCCTTTGTGTAGCTTGGCCAATGAGGAAGCCCGCTGTGGTTCGGATCGCCGCTTCGCGCAAAGCTGACCCACGCTGTGCTCATTTGCTTTGAAAGAACAAACGCCGCTGGATCGCCGGCACTGTAGTGGTCGCAGATTTCCGCGTTGTCAAAGACGAACGAAATCTCACACGCGTGGAATGAGCCGGGGCGATTGTTCAGCACCGGCGTTCGCCAGGAATAAATGTAGGAGTAAGCAGGCGCGCCGCCCAGCGCAGCCTTCCTCGCCGCCTGCGTAAATGCCGGAATGCGCCACCGCGCGGTCGCAATGGTTGCGTAGAGTCCGAACGGCGTCGCACTCGGATAGTCCTGGTTGTACGCCGCGATGATGTCATCGGCGTCGCTTCGATACATCTCGTGAACCTTCTGCTTCATCTCCGCAGCCGTCATGGCATCCGCGCCCGGATGGTCGAGCCCGCTCACGCTCTCGTTTAGGTTTGTGCCGGTGATCAACGGCACATCGGCGGAGACAGCCGGAGCTGCCGGGTCGAAAGGATGATACGGAAGCGAATGGCCGTCAACGGTCGGCCCCCAGCCGCTCTCGCCAAAGGAGTCGCGGTGAGCGTTCTGCGGCCGCGGCGTTTTGCGAATCGCTTCCGCTGCGGCGCCCGACAAACGGTCCGCGGGAATCTTCTGCAGCTCCCGCACCTGCGACTTCTGCAATCCCAGTTCCGCCAGCAATGCTTCTGCAACCTGCTGCGAGTAATCCGGAGTAAGCGCCCTGACAAATGGTCCGCTCTGGATAATCGCGCGATGGAACAGCCCCTTGGCAGACGGCATGGCCATCAAAGCAGCCACTTTTCCGCCGCCTCCTGACTGGCCAAAGATGGTCACGTTGTTTGGATCGCCGCCAAACGATGCGATGTGCGTGCGCACCCATTCCAGCACCGCAACCAGATCCAGCATCCCGATGTTGGCGGACGAAGCAAAGTCATCGCCGCCGAGCGCTTCCAGGTTCACATAGCCGTACACGTTCAAACGATGATTGTGGTTTACCAGAACCACATCGTGATTCCTTGCCAGGCTCTCGCCTTCATAGGAGAGCAGGTCGTGGCCGCATCCTCCGGAGAACCCGCCACCGTGCATGTAAACCATCACCGGCCGCTTGCCCGATCCGTTAATCTCCGGCGTCCAGATGTTGGCGCGCAGGCAGTCTTCGCCAGGCACAGAGATGGCGCTCCCACGATGCAGCAGGAATGCGTCTTCGTCGGCGTTCGCCAGGTTCTTGCCATCCGTGTTGAAGTGCGCCGAATCCTCCTGCGGACAAATCCGTCCGTATGCCAGTGCATTGCGAATCCCCGCCCAGGGTTCCGCTTTCATGGGCGGCATAAATCGATTCGCGCCGGAAGTGGATGCTCCGTAAGGAACTCCCTTGAAGATATAAACCCCGTTTCGTTTGAATCCCCGCACCTTCCCAGCGCTTGTCTCTACGACCGTCGCTTCATCCGATGCCACAACCTTGCTTCGCCCGCACGGCGCCGGCAATTGGCGCGGCGCAGACTGTGCGGCGGCTTCCGTGGCTGCCAGCCCGCTGGAAGACGCAATCGCAGCGCCCGCAATTCCCGCGCACGATGCTGCAATACCGCCTAAAATCCTGCGACGGTCTCGTGAAAGCGGGGTCGACGAGTCGCTTGGTGCTTGCTTCTCAGACTTGCTCACCCTCCACCTCTCTCCTCACAATTGGCAGTTCTCGCCAGGACCCAACACCAACAGCGCCCCCGAACCGCCGGCCATCAAAAAATGAGCCGCTTCTGGTTTTGTTTGATTTTTTCAGCGGTCACGCCGGGGACAGCCGAGACCTCTTCCCAGGTCTTGTAGCTGCCGAACTGTTCGCGATGGCGAACGATCAGCTCCGCTTCGCTCGCGGAGATTCCCAGCGCCGCTTGCAGTTCTTGCGCGCTTGCCTTGTTCACGTTCACTGTGGAGGAATCTGAGGACGCGCCGGCAGCGTTCACGGGCTGACCTTCAGGTCCCGATGCGGGTTTGCCGTCGCCCGGAGCTGCGCCTGGAGCCGTGCCCGAAGCTGTGCCTGCGGTTGCCTGCGATGCAAGAGGTTTGCCTTTCCAGCTCGGACCGAAGTTCGTAGACAGGTAGTCCAGGAGCGTATCGCCGTCATCATCGGACAAGACCGCGCCTCTGCCGATCATCTTGTTAAGGATGTCGGTCCAATCGTCGTCGGTATGGCCTGGTTTTGTAGTGATCACGCTGGCGTCGTGGCACTGCGAGCAGGACTTCTTAAGCACCTGCTTGCCCGGACCATCCGGTAGCGCCGCATCGTCCTGCTTCGCTGCCGGGTTCTGCGCAGAAATAGAGCCTAAAGATGCCGCGGCGATAAGAACCGTCGCCGCCATGATCCCAGTAAGAGAGAATACTTTATTCATTGATGTCCAACTCAGTGAGATTTCGGAGCACTCATCGCCGGATTCGGTTCCGTTGGACGGCTCATTTTCCGGCCCAACCGCCATCGACGTAAAAAGACTGGCCAGTCACGTAGCGCGCCTCGTCGGATGCAAGAAAGGCCGCGACAGTCGCAATCTCTTCAGGTTGTCCGGGACGGCCGAGTGAAATCTGCGCCAACACCTGCTCGCGGAGACTGTCGTCTTTCAGAACCCAATCCGTCATGGGCGTTTCAATAAGGCCGGGATGAATGCAATTAACGCGAATTCCCAATGGCGCCACCTCTGCTGAAACGTTCCGCGTGAGAGCTTCAATCGCCAGTTTGCTCGGCGCGTAGTGCGTGCGACCGGGCAGAACGCGCGCCGCCTGGATCGATCCAATGTTTACGATTGCTCCTGGGTTCCCGGCAGCAACAGCGCGGCGGCAAAACGCCTGCGAACACATCCACGTGCCGCCGAGATTGACCATCGTGACATCTTTCCATTGCTGATCGGTCATTTCCAGGAACGGAACAATCGTTTCGATTCCAGCATTGTTCACAAGGATGTCGACGGTGCCCATCTCGCTCCAGGCACGCTCGAACATCGCTTCAACCTGTTCCCGGCAGGCTACGTTTGCCTGGACGACAATTGCGCGCCGGCCTTGCGCGCGAATTTCCCTTGCCAGATCGTCGGATTGCGAGCAGCATTTGACATCGCTGATCACGACGTCAGAGCCCTCCCGCGCAAACGCGCGCGCGATCCCTCTTCCGATTCCCTGAGCCGCCCCGGTTACCAAGGCGACCTTCCCGGCCAGTTTCATCGAGCTCCCATTTCCCGGCGCGTGCGTTCAACCGCGCCCATGCTTAAGGCAACGAATAAACGTAAAGCGTGCCCGGCTTTGCCCCGTTGTGTACCCCTCCTGCCGCAAAGACGGCAAGATACTGTTTTCCATCTGCGCTTTGCCATGTGATAGGAATCGAATTCACGTCCACGCTGAGATCGGTGGACCAAAGTTCATTCCCCGTCCGCGAATCGAACGCCCGGAATTTTCCATCCGTCGTTGCGCCGATGAACACCAGCCCGCCGGCCGTCGCAATTCCTCCCGCATTCGTCGTCGGAGTTCCGGTCTTTGGCACGCCCAGCTTGTCGAGTTCCTCAAATGAGCCGAACGGCACCTGCCATGCAATGTCTCCGGTGTTCACATTCACCGCAATCAGCCGCGCCCACGGCGGTTTCTGGCAGGGCCATGTCTTCACTCCGTCCCAGAAATAATCGCCAATCTTTTCCGGTGGATTGTCCGGGCTCTCGCGGGTGTAATCGCCCTTTCCGTCCGGAACCATCTTGTTGAAATTCGCCAGATCCTTGGTGTCGACAAATGCGTAGCCGAGCTTGGGGTCAAAAAAGGCGCCGCCCCAGTTCATTCCTCCCGTCCAGCTGGGAAAAATCACGCGGAGCTTTGGCCCGTACTGCGCAAATGGCCCGCCGGTCATCGCTCCGCCCTCCCGCGCGAGAAGGGCTTTGCAGTATTGCTCGTGCTCCGGCGTCACCGTCGCAATCTCGTCTGGCGAAAAGGTGTCTCGCGCCAGCGGCGGGGGTTTTACCGGCATCGGTTCGGTGGGCCACACCGAGTCGCCCGGCGCCGCGTTGTCATTCGCGATCGGAACTTCCTTCACTCCGTAGATCGGCTTCCCGGTCTCGCGATCGAGGATGAACATCAGTCCCTGCTTCGTGACCTGCACAACAGCAGGAATTGTTTTGCCGTGCTGCTTCACGTCGACCAGCATGGGCGCCGCCGTGTTGTCGTAGTCCCAGTTATCGTGGTGAACCGTTTGGAAATACCACTTCAGTTTTCCGGTGTTCGCGTCGAGCGCAACCAGGCTCGATCCGTAAAGATTCGTGCCCGATCGATTCCCTCCATAAAAATCGGTGTTGGGCGTGCCGATCGGGACGAAGATCGTCTCGCGCTCCACATCGACCGTCATGAATCCCCACGAATTTACGCCCGCGCGATGCTCCCACTGTCCATCTTTCCAGACTTCATGGTTCGGCTCTCCGGGCCGGGGCAGCGTATGGAAGGTCCACGCCAGCTTGCCCGTGCGCATATCCCACGCGCGTATGTCGCATTCCAGTCCGAACGCGGGGCGTTCTCCCGGTGAGCATCCCGGTATCACCAGGTTCTTATAGAACGCAACCGGAGAAGACACTCCCAGCCGCGCATTCGGAAAATCAGCCGTGTCCAGGCCGTTCTTCAGGTTCAGCATTCCGCCGTCGCCGAATGTCGATACCGGTTTTCCCGTCTTCGCGTCGAGCGCGATCAGAAAGCCATCCAATGTTCCGTACACGATCTCGGGAGGGAATCCATCCGCTCCCGGCCAATAACTCACGCCGCGCAATGCCGGCATATGCGGGCTGTTGTACTCCCAGATCTTCTCGCCCGTTGTCGCATTCAGCGCCAGAATCTGCCGCCATCCCGTCGAAAAATAGAGCACATTGTTGATGACCAGCGGAATTGACTCGGAAGCTCCGTTCGGACGAAAGGATCGCCGCGGCGCAGCGCCGCCCGGTTGTTGCGGATTCTGCGCAGGGGGCGCAGCCTGCATCGGTGAATCGGGTTGCGCTTCCGGCGGGGGGCCAAACGGCGATGGCATCGGAGGAGGGTTCTTCACCGTTGTGTCGAACTTCCACGCGACTTTGAGCTGAGTCACATTCTTGGTGTTGATCTGATCCAGCGGAGAATACCGCATCGCGCCGGGATCGTTGCCAAAGCTGGGCCAGTTGGTTTGCGCAGCCCCGGTCACTGCAAACGCCGGCCAGCTCAGCAGCAAACCACAGAGAAGAACTTGATTTTTCACCGTTGCGCCTTTCCATTTTTCCTGGGGCTTCAATTGCAGCGCGAAGCCAACCCGGGATTTAGCCGCTTTAAATGAGCGGAAAAACAATTACCGGCCCTCAACACGCAGCCTTCAGCCCGCCCTTGCCGGGGCCGGGCCGCTACGTCTTCGCACTTCGCTGCATCGCGCCTTGCCATTTCGCCACACAGAGTTTATATACTCGCCGGCAATGAATTGGAAGCAATTCTTATTGCATAATACGCAACGGAATTGGAGAGCGAATTCGCCCGCAGTCTGATAATGTTGCGCCGTTTCATTCTCGCGAAATCGGCTCTTGCACACGGACGGTCTGCTCCACCTTTGAACCGCTTCCTCTCCATCGGCTGAATCACTCCCCAGGCGGTACCAGCGCCCCGAAATCAATTTGAATCAGGAAACTTGGTAGCCAATCGCTGCTTGATCGAACACACCCCGCGGAATCTCCTTTCGAACCTGAGCTATTTGATACAGATACTCTTCGAAAATCCACGTACATAAATCTAGAGCGTCCAGAGCGAACGCGGAATTGCGTGCGTGCACCCGCCTCACATCGCTTCGATGTGAGTGTTGCTCGATCGAAACAGGACGGCGCGACGAGAATTCCCTCAAGTAGCGCCCGTTCGCTGTTATGGAGCCGGTTTGTGTGTGAAACCCAAAAGA
>Ga0210391_10004127_pt1 | contig 12206 bp, 10 predicted proteins | sample IncBWC12OmetaG_FD_160573 | JGI IMG/M metagenome (GOLD analysis project Ga0210391, IMG submission 160573) | Forest soil microbial communities from Barre Woods Harvard Forest LTER site, Petersham, Massachusetts, United States - Inc-BW-C-12-O ... | reverse complement strand
CAAATCCGAGCTCGGGCTGGTCAAGCTCGGCGTCGCGAGCCGCGAGGAGGCCGGAGAGGTCTGGGCCCAGATGGAGGCGATCATCCGCAAGCACGGCGCGCGATTCGACGGCGTCATCGTGGCGGCGATGGCCCGCGGCCGCCGCGAGATCATGATCGGCGCGCACCGCGATCCCGTCTTCGGCCCCGTGGTGGCGGTCGGCGACGGCGGCAAATATGTCGAGATCTTCCGCGACACCGCGCTGCTGTTGCCGCCTTTTTCGAAGGAGGAGGTGAAGGCCGCGCTGCACAAATTAAAAGTCGCACCGCTGTTTGCGGGTGTCCGTGGCGAACCGCCGATGGATGTCGAGGCGCTCTGTGACGCCGTGATGCGGATCGGCGACTTGATGCTGGACCCCACGGCCAAAGTCGTAAGCCTCGATCTCAACCCGGTGCTGCTCGACAGCGCAGGCAAAGGCTGCGTGGTCGTGGATGCGGTTGTTTTTCAAGGATGATTTGGCAAGGCGATCTGAACGGTAGTCGCGAACGCAACGAAGCATCCCCCCAAGGCTACGCAGAACCTATTGCCCCGGATCGCTTCGTCGCGTTCGCTAAACCTCGCGCGCTTTGCGGTTAGTTGATCTCACCGCACGTAGAGGACGACGCTGGCGATGACGAGCATCGCCGTCACTGCCATCATCTGCGCGAGTGCCTCCGAGGTCGCCCTTTTGGTGGCGTCCTTCATGCCGTTCTCCCTAGACTCGGGCCTGGGTAACCCGGATATGGGCGCGTTTCATCGCGGCCCGCAAAGGCCCGACGACCGACTGGATTTACTCGGAACACCCCACAACGAGTATTCGCTTTGATTGAGTCCCCACTCAGCGAATATCGACGGGTGCAAAGTCGTTTATCAATAAGGCGGCAATTTGGCTCGCCTGTAGCGGGTTTATGCGCGAGACAAGGAATTTTGAGAGCGGCAACGCTCGTCGGCTCCGATCGCGTCTAGCCGTTGATCGACCGTTACTGGCCGGATACGATTCGCAAAATCCGCTGTTTCGACAAGGCGGTTCGAACGAAAACCCCAAGGTGAATGATGGCCCGCATCGACTATTGCGACACGTCGAAATCGAACGAGCGAACGAAGGAAATTCTGGGCAAAAATCGTCACGCCAACATCTTTCGCATGATGGCGCACTCGCCGAGCTATTTCGAACAATATTGCCGATTGGGTGGCGCGATCCGTCATCGTGGCGAACTTGATCCGGTCGTGCGTGAACTCGCGATTACGCGAACCGGAATCCTGTGCGAGGCGGAGTACGAGGTTGTGGCGCACAAGCGCATCGGCAGGAATGTCGGCGTCACCGACGAGCAAAACGCCGCACTTGGCGATTGGCAGGCGGCGACCTGCTTCAACGAGGTGCAGCGGGCCGCGCTCGCCTTCACCGACGAGATCGTCCGGCTTCGTCGCCCGACCGACGCGACGTTCCGTGCCATTGCCGCGAAACTGACTCCGGCCGCGCTGGTCGAATTGCAGCTCTCGGTCGGCTTTTACATCATGACCTCAAAGTTTCTGGAAACCTTCGACATCGATATGCAGCCGGTCGAGCAGATCGTGTGAGCAAGCCGTTTCGTCTCGACGATCGCTGCGGTCTATTCTTTTGCAATTGCCGATGTGAATCCTTGTCTGCGCGGCAAGTTTGCAAACGCGTCTGCTATTTCGGTCGCGATGATGGCCATCATGGGTTCCATGTTTCGCTATGCGAACAGAGAACGCAATTTTCAAAACGCTGATGTTACCGGCTTGCAGTTGTCGCATCAGCTCGCCTGAGCTAACTTCCTCTCAAAGCGGAATTAAGTTCCGCTATGCGAAATACGGGGAGGATTGGAATGGGGCGACGCTCGGAGCGGCTGAGCAAGCAGGGTGCGCTTGCGCATGAAGCGGCCGGCGAGGGCGATGTCATTCAGGTGGTGTCGCGGGCCTTCGACATTCTACGCTGCTTCGAGGGCCACGAAGCAAGATTGGGCAATCTGGAAATCTCCAGCCGTTGCGGCCTGCCGCGCTCGACCGTCTCGCGCTTGACGCACACGCTGACGCGGATGGGCCAGCTGGTTTATCTGCCGCGTGACCAGAAGTACCGTATTGGTCCAAGCGCGGTGGCCATGAGCACCTCGATGATGCGTGGCTTGCAGTTGCGTCACCTGATCCGCATGCGCTTGCAGGAAGTCGCCGAGCACCTGCCGGGGACGGTGGGCTTCGTCATTCCCGACCGTTTCCATCTCGTCTATCTCGAGGTTGGCCGCGCCGCCAACGCCATCGGCCTTTCGTCGACGTCAGGTAGCCGCATTGCCATCGCGAGCACCGCCGCCGGTCACGCCTATGCCGCCGCGCTGGCGCCGGAAGCCGCCGAAATCCTGCTTGCGGACATGGAGCGGGAAATTCCTGAAAGCGCCAAGCTGCTGCGGCCGCGCCTTGATGCAGACCGCCACTCCTTGCGTGAGCGCGGTTACGTCACGGTGTGCGGCGTGTGGAGTCCGCACATCAACGGACTGGCCGTCCCGTTATGGTCGCCGCAATATCAGACCTACGTCGTCGTCACGATCGGTCTGCTTTCCAACATCTATGACGAGATGCGGCTGCACAGGGACGTCGCGCCAAAAATTCTGGAATTGAGCCTGTCCATTCGGGCCTTGCTGCAAGATGGCGAAAGCGCGCTGTTTGCGCAGCGCACGCAAAGCGAGCCGCATTAGGCGCCACTCCACTAAAAACCTATATTTTGCTAGTGGTTCGGTTCTAACATTCGCCAATGTTAGAAGCGGACCATTAGGTTCTTTTGGAGAGGTTCGATGACCTGGAAGCCGGAGCTCGACGAACTCGCCCGGCGCGAAGCCTTCGCCCGCCAGATGGGGGGCGCCGAAAAGGTCAAGCGCCAGCGTGACCAGGGCAGGCTCACCGTTCGCGAGCGCATCGACGGCCTGCTCGACCGCGACAGCTTTCACGAAGTCGGCGCCGTGTCCGGTACCGCGGAATATGACGAGAAGGGCGAACTGAAGAACGTCACCCCGGCCAACTGCGTGTTTGGTCGCGGCAAGGTCGATGGCCGCACCGTCGTTGTGGTTGGCGACGACTTCACGGTGCGCGGCGGCTCGGCGGACGCCTCGATCTCGGCCAAGCCGCTGATGGCCGAGGAAATGGCGCATGATTTTCGGCTGCCGATCATCCGCCTGATTGAAGGTTCGGGCGGCGGAGGGTCAGTGAAGACCATCGAAACCAAGGGCGCTGCCAATCTGCCGGGCGGTGTCGGAGGCACCCGTTGGTACGCTTATACGACCGCAAATCTGGCCCGCGTCCCGGTAGTTGGGCTGGGACTAGGCTCGGTCGCGGGCCTCGGCGCCGCACGGCTTGCCGCCAGCCATTATTCGGTGATGACCAAAAACTCCGCCATGTTCGTCGCCGGGCCGCCGGTGGTGAGGCGATTGGGTCAGGATCTTGGCAAGCAGGAGCTCGGCGGGGCGGATATTCAAACGCGCGCCGGCAGCATCGATCAGGCGGTAGAGACCGAGGAAGAGGCTTTTGCCTGCGCGAGGCGCTTTTTGTCCTATCTGCCGCAATCGGTCTACGAGTTGCCGCCGGCGGTCGCATGCAACGACGATCCGGAACGCGTCGAGGAATCTCTATTGACCGCGGTGCCGCGCAACCGCCGGCAGGTCTACAAGATGCGCCCCATCATCAGCGCGGTCGTCGACAGGGACTCCTTCTTCGAGGTCGCCGCGAATTTCGGCCGCCCGGTCATCACAGGGTTGGCGCGTCTGGACGGCCGGGCCGTATTGGTCCTAGCCAGCGATCCCTTCCACTATGGCGGATCGTGGACGGCGGACGCCTGTCAGAAAATCGTACGCTGGGTCGACTTCGCGGAGACGTTCCACCTGCCGGTGGTCTATCTGATGGATTGTCCCGGTTTCATGATCGGGCTCGAAGCGGAAAAGGCCGCTACCATCCGTCACGGCGTGCGCGCGATGGCGGCGGTGAACCAGACCACCGTGCCCTGGTGCACCGTCATCGTCCGCAATTCCTTTGGCGTTGCCGGTGTCGTGCATCAGCCTGCGGGGCGGTTTTCGATGCGCTATGCTTGGCCCTCGGCCTATTGGGGGTCGCTGCCGCTGGAAGGCGGGATCGAGGCGGCCTATCGGGCCGACATCGACGCGGCGGACGATCCGCAAGCCAAGCTCGAGGAAATCGAGGAGCGGCTGAACAAGCTTCGCTCGCCGTTTCGTTCGGCCGAGAAATTCTGGGTCGAGGAGATCATCGACCCGCGCAAGACCCGTTCGCTGCTGTGCGAATTTGCCCGCCTTGCCGAGCCGCTGCGCACGCCGGGCCCGGCAACCCATATGGCGATCAGGCCGTAGCGGTCTTCGCGATAGCCGGCTTCGGCACCCGCGAGATCGCCAGCACGATCACCGCGGCTACCACGCACAGCGCGCCGGCAAAGAAGAAGGCCGGCAGGTAGGTCGAAAGCACCGTGCGCGTCAGCCCGGCGCCGAAGGCAGCAAAGGCGGCGCCAGCCTGGTGGCCGGCGAAAATCCAGCCGAACACGAGATTGGCCCGCTCGGCGCCGAAGCGCTGTGCGGTCAAACGCACGGTTGGCGGCACGGTGGCGATCCAGTCGAGCCCGTAAAACATCGCAAACAGCGACAAGCCGTAGAACGAGAAGTCGGTAAACGGCAGCATCAACAGCGACAGGCCGCGCAGGCCGTAATACCAGAACAGAAGCCAGCGGTTGTCGTAACGGTCGGACAACCAGCCCGAAAAGATGGTGCCGAAGAAATCGAACACGCCCATGGCGGCGAGCAGGCTCGCGGCCTGTACCTGCGGAATGCCGAAATCGAGACACATCGGAATCAGGTGAACCTGGACCAGACCATTCGTAGACGCGCCGCAGATGAAGAAGGTCGCAAACAGGATCCAGAACACCCGGGTTTTGGCGGCATCGCGCAACGTGCCAAGCGCGGCCGCCATGATCGGCGCGTTGCTTGGCGGCGGCGCCGGCAGTGGCTCGCTGCCCTGATCGCCGAACGGACGCAATCCGAGATCGCCCGGCCGGTCGCGCATCAGCATCAGCACGGCAAAGGCAGCAACACCGAGCATCGCGCAAACAACCGATAGGGCGACGCGCCAGCCCAACCGTTCGGTGACGCTGGCAAGCATCGGCAGGAACACCAATTGTCCGGTTGCGGTGCTCGCGGTCAGCATTCCCACCACGAGCCCGCGCCGCGCATTGAACCAGCGCGCGGCGATCGTCGCGCCCAATACCAGCGCGGTCATTCCGGTGCCGATGCCGATCACGACGCCCCACAACAGCAGCAAATGCCAGACCTTGGTCATGGCGAGCGAAGCCACCAGCGCGGAGGCCACGATCAGAAGCGCCGACAGCGTGACGTTGCGCAGGCCATAGCGGTTCATCAGCGCGGCGGCGAACGGCGCCATCAGCCCGAACAGGACGAAGCGGATCGACAGTGCCGAGGATATCTCCGCCGTGCTCCAGCCGAACTCACGCTGCAATGGCACGATGAAGACGCCGGGCGCACCGACGGCGCCGGCGGTGATCAGCGCGGTGAGAAAGGTCACGCCGACCATCACCCAGCCGTAGTGAATGTTGCGGCGGGCGAGTGCCGACGAGAGCCAGTTCGAAATCAATGTTGTCGTCCCCGGGGAGAGTTATCCTGGTTGGTTACAGGCGCATATTGACGCAATCGTTGCGTGACCGAAATGGCTAAGTTCCCTCATTTTCGGACATCATCCTTCAAGATGATATCCGCTCGACCGCAACAGCGGTCGCTTCGCCGCCGCCGATGCACAACGCGGCCACGCCGCGTTTAAGATTTTTGGCTTCAAGCGCGTGTAACAACGTGACGATCAGACGCGCGCCGGTTGCGCCGATGGGATGACCGAGCGCGCAGGCGCCGCCATTGATGTTCAACTTCTCTCTGGGAATGCCGAGGTCGCGCTGTGCGGCCATCGCGACCACCGCAAATGCCTCGTTGATCTCGAACAGGTCGACGTCGTCGACGCTCCAGCCGGCCTTGTCTAGTACCTTGCGGATCGCAGGGATCGGCGCCGTGGTGAACCATTGCGGCTCCTGGCTATGGGTGGCGTGGGCCTTGATCTCAGCCAGCGCCGGCAAGCCGTCCCGTGCCGTAAGCGAGCGCTTGGCGAGGACCAGCGCGGCGGCACCGTCGGCGTTGGCCGAGGAAGCCGCCGGCGTAATCGTGCCGTTGGCGCGGAACGCCGGCTTCAAGCCCGGAATCTTCGCAGGATCGACCTTCAGCGGAATTTCGTCGTTGCCAACAATGCGCGAACCCGTCTTGTCCTTCACGGTCAAGGGAGCGATCTCGGCCTTGAACGCGCCGCCTTCCACCGCCTTGCGGGCGCGCGTCAGCGTTTCCATCGCATAGGCGTCCTGGTCCTTCCGGGTGAACTGATAGACCTCGGCGGTGGCTTCGCCGAAATCGCCCATCGAGCGGCCCGCTTCGTAGGCATCCTCGAGGCCGTCGAGGAGCATATGGTCGATGATGCGGTCGTGGCCGGCACGATATCCGCCGCGTGCTTTCGCCAGTAGATAGGGCGCATTCGTCATGCTCTCCATGCCGCCGGATACGACGATCTCGGCGGAGCCGGCACGGATGATGTCATGGGCGAGCATCGTGGCCTTCATCCCGGAGCCACAGACCTTGTTGATGGTGGTGGCGCCGGTCGCGTCCGGCAGTCCCGCGCCGCGGGCGGCTTGTCGTGCCGGGGCCTGGCCCTGTCCGGCCGGCAATACACAACCCATGAAGACTTCGTCGATCCGCTCCGGCGAAAGCCCGGCACGTTCGAGCGAGGCGGCGATCACGTGGGAGCCGAGCTGGTGGGCGGAAAACGGCGACAGCTCGCCCATAAAGCGGCCAAGCGGCGTGCGGACGGCGGAAACGATGACAACGGGATCGGAGGGCGTGGCCATGAAGGCCTCCATCGGGAAGGAGCTAATTGGATTACAGCTATCATATGATGCAGTGCAAAATTCTGCAACGGATCATGCCGATGACAACTACACATAGGTCGGATGACAAAATGTCTTGATCGACGGATGCGGCTCTCGTTTCCGGCTGCAAGCCGTCCGTCACCGCTTCCGGTCGATGAACGCCTGCATCAGCCGTGTCGGCTCGTCGGTCAGGAACGAACGGCCGAATGTGCCGACGCTCAGATTGACCGATTCCGTCAGCGGCAATTCTTCCCATTGCCGGAGCAGGGCTTTTTGCGCACGTAGCGCCTCCGGACCGGCTTTCAGCAGGGCCTCGACCAGCTTTTCGACGGCCGCATCGAGGCCGCCTTCCGGCGCGACGACGTCGATCAATCCCCAGGCAAGCGCGGTGGCGGCATCGATGGTTTCGGCCGTCATCACCAGCCAGCGCGCGCGGCCCCAGCCGATCAGGCGCGGCAGCAGGGCAGCGTGAATGACGCTTGGAATCCCGACACGGACCTCCGGCATGCCGAATTTCGCATCATATCCCGCAACACGGAAATCGCAGGCGGCGGCCACTTCTAGCCCGCCGCCGAGGCACCAGCCGGGCATGCGCGCAATGACCGGTGCAGGAAAGGTCCGCACCGCCTCGCAGAGATCGCGGAAGCCGGTGATGAATTTCTCCGCCGATTTCTGATCGAGGCGGGCCATCTCCTTGATATCGGCGCCACCGATCATGCTTTTCGGGCTCTCGCCGGCGAGAACGAGAGCGCGGATCTGGCGGTCCGGCGCCAGCGCCTCCAATCCTTGGCGGACAGCCTGGATGGCTTCCGATCCTAGGATATTCAGCGGGCCAGCCTTGCAAATCGTCAGACGCACGACCTCGCGGGAATCGCGCTCGATGCCGCAATGGGGGTTGAGCATCTGCATGGCGCCCTCATGAGCTGGAAAAGGATGGATCCCAGTTCTTGGCCAAAGGTCTGTCTTGTCAAGACCGGCCAAGGGCGTGATTTTCGAAACCGTCAGGCGCGTTTCTTAAAAAGGCAAGGGGTCAAAGATCGAAACCGCCGCCAAATAAGATGCAGCATTTCGTGCCGGCCGATGTTAAAAGGATGTTGCCGTCATTATATGATTTTGAACATATCATGGGATTTCGATGCGGTACTCCAAGGAACACAAGTTTCAGACTCACGCGCGGATCGTCAAGAAGGCTTCGGTCAAGCTCCGCGAAAAGGGAGCGCATGGCATCGGTGTTGCCGATCTCATGAAGGATGCCGGCCTGACCCATGGCGGGTTTTATGCGCACTTCGATTCGCGTGACGCTTTGGTGATCGAAGCCTTCACCCATGCGATGGACCGGTCGACCGCGCATTGGCGAAAACTGTCGGAAGAGGCGCCGGTCGAAAAGCGCCTGTCGAAGATTGTGAATACCTATCTCGGCCCCGTTCACCGCGACGATCCCGGCCACGGCTGTGCGGTGCCGGCGCTGGCGGCGGAGATTGCCCGGGAGAGCGCCAGGACGCGGCGGGTATTTTCGGGGCGGATGGAGCAGATGATCGACATGCTCGCCGACCAGTTTCACGGCATGCCGCGCAAGGCGGCGCGGAAAGAGGCGATGGCAGCGCTCGCTACCATGATGGGGTCGCTGGTGATGGCCCGCGTTGCCGGCACCACTGAGTTTTCCGACGAAATACTCAAGTCGGGCCGCGACGCCGTGCTTGGTCGCGCCAGTCCGGTCAGGAAAAAACCGGCCAAAAAGGCGACCACCTCGGCCTGAGGCGAAATTACCTCATTCGACGTTCGTCGTATGGTGGCCCATCGGCCCGATACCGTTGTTTTCGCGCATTGCAGTGTGGTGGATTTGACATTCGCGTCAGCGTTGCTGCGAGTTCGTCAAAGCGAATGTCAAATCCAAAACCACACTGGAATCTCATATTTGCCAGTGTCCCTTTGGTTCTGACATTCGTAAACGGCCCCGCCGCGACGGGATACGAATGTCAGAACCGGGACACTGGTGCGCCGAAAACACCTTTCCAAACATCGCAAAGCCTGCAAGATGTTGGCTAAAATCGGCACTCAGATTTCTTGGAGGAACGCATGCGTAAGATAGGGCATTTCATTGGCGGCCGTGAGGTTGCGGGCACATCCGGCCGGTTTGCTGATGTTTTCGAGCCGATGACCGGCGACGTCCAGGCCCAGGTCGCGCTCGCCTCGAAGGCGGAATTGCGCGCGGCCGTTGAGAATGCGCGCGCCGCTCAACCGGAGTGGGCCGCGACCAACCCGCAGCGCCGGGCGCGCGTGATGATGAAGTTCCTTGAACTCGCGCAACGCGACTATGACAAGCTCGCCGACGTTCTGGCGCGCGAGCACGGCAAGACTGTTCCCGACGCCAAGGGCGACATTCAGCGCGGCCTTGAGGTCGTCGAGTTCGCCTGCGGCATTCCGCATCTGATGAAGGGCGAATATACCGAGGGTGCCGGTCCCGGCATCGACATCTACTCGCTCCGTCAGCCCTTGGGTGTCGTCGCCGGCATCACGCCGTTCAATTTTCCTGCGATGATTCCGATGTGGAAGTTTGCCCCGGCGATCGCCTGCGGCAATGCTTTCATCCTGAAGCCTTCCGAGCGTGATCCCGGCGTGCCGATGATGCTGGCGCAGCTGATGATCGAGGCCGGACTGCCGGCGGGCATCCTCAACGTCGTCAATGGTGACAAGGAAGCGGTGGATGCGATCCTCGACGATCCCGACATCAAGGCCATAGGCTTCGTCGGTTCCTCACCGATCGCGCAATATATCTATGAGCGCGCGGCCGCCAGCGGCAAGCGCTGCCAGTGTTTTGGTGGTGCCAAGAACCACGCCATCGTGATGCCTGACGCCGACATGGATCAGGCCGTCGATGCCCTGATCGGTGCGGGCTACGGCTCGGCCGGCGAGCGCTGCATGGCCGTCTCGGTGGCGGTTCCCGTCGGCAAGACCACGGCCGACCGGTTGATGGAAAAGCTGATCCCGCGCGTGGAGTCGCTGAAGATCGGGACCTCGATCGATCCGTCGGCCGATTATGGCCCGCTGGTGACGAAAGAGGCGGTCGAGAAGGTCAGGAATTATATCGATATCGGCGTCAAGGAGGGCGCGACGCTCGCGGTCGACGGCCGCGGCTTCAAGATGCAGGGCTACGAGAAGGGCTTCTATCTCGGCGGTTGTCTGTTCGACAACGTCACCAAGGACATGCGCATCTACAAGGAAGAGATTTTCGGCCCCGTGCTGTCGGTGGTCCGCGCCAAGGATTATGCGGAAGCGCTCGCGCTGCCGTCGGATCACGATTACGGCAACGGCGTTGCGATCTTCACCCGTGACGGCGATGCCGCGCGCGACTTCGCCGCCAAGGTCAATGTCGGCATGGTCGGCATCAACGTGCCGATCCCGGTGCCGATCGCCTATTACACCTTCGGCGGCTGGAAGAAATCAGGCTTCGGCGATCTCAACCAGCACGGTCCGGATTCGATCCGCTTCTATACGAAGACCAAGACGGTGACCTCGCGCTGGCCGTCCGGCGTCAAGGAGGGTGCGGAGTTTTCGATCCCGACGATGAACTGATCCAGAACAGCTTCTTCGAGGAGAGCGCCGGGCGCAGATGCAATTCGCACTCACCGAGGACCAGATTGCGGTTCGTGACATGGCGCGGGATTTTGCCGCGGAGAAAATCGCGCCGCATGCGATCCGTTGGGACGAAGAGAAGCATTTCCCGGTTGACGTGATGCGCGAGGCCGCCAAGCTCGGCATCGGCGGCATCTACATTCGCGACGACGTCGGCGGCTCCGCGCTGACGCGTTTCGACGCGGCGCTGATCTTTGAGGCGCTGGCGCAGGGCTGTCCGACGGTGTCGGCCTTTATCTCGATCCACAACATGTCGGCCTGGATGATCGATGCTTTCGGCAACGAGGCCCAGCGCCAGAAGTGGTTGCCGAAACTCTGCTCGATGGAATATCTCGCCAGCTACTGCCTCACCGAGCCGGGATCGGGCTCGGACGCCGCTGCGCTTCGCACGCGCGCGGTACGCGACGGCGATTATTATGTTCTCAATGGCCAGAAGCAGTTCATTTCCGGTGCCGGCCAAGGCGATCTTTATGTCGTGATGGTGCGAACCGGCGAGGGCGGGCCCAGTGGCATCTCCACGCTGGTGGTCGAGGGCGATACGCCCGGCCTGTCGCTCGGCGCCAATGAGCGCAAGATGGGCTGGAACGCGCAGCCGACCCGCGCCGTGATTTTCGAGAACGCCCGCGTCCCGGTTGCGAACCGCCTGGGCGAGGAAGGCATCGGTTTCAAGATCGCGATGGCGGGCCTTGACGGCGGCCGTATCAATATCGCGGCTTGTTCGCTCGGCGGTGCGCAAAATGCGCTCGACCGTACGCTGTCCTACATGAAAGAGCGCAAGGCCTTCGGAAAGCGCCTCGATGAATTCCAGGCGTTGCAGTTTCGTATCGCCGACATGGCGACCGAATTGGAGGCGGCGCGTACTTTCGTCTGGCGCGCCGCGGCCGCGCTCGACCGCAAGGATTCTGAGGCCACGATGCTGTGCGCGATGGCCAAGCGCTTCGGCACCGATGTGGGCTTCGAGGTTGCGAACCAAGCGCTGCAACTGCATGGCGGTTACGGTTACCTCAGCGAATATGGCATCGAAAAGATCGTGCGTGACTTGCGCGTGCATCAGATCCTGGAAGGCACGAACGAGATCATGCGGCTGATCGTGGCGCGCAAGATGATCGAGAGCGCGCGATGACAGCGCCTGCGGCGGTCGAAGAAACCGAGGGCGATCTGATCGTGCGGCGCGAAGGCGCCGCCGGGATCATCCGGTTGAACCGGCCGAAGGCGATCAACGCGATGACGTATGAAATGTCGCTCGGCATCGATGCGGCGCTCGACCGCTTCGAATCCGATCCGGCAGTGGCGGTAGTGATCCTGGAAGGCGCGGGCGAACGCGGCCTCTGCGCGGGCGGCGACATCCGCGGGCTCTATGAAAGCTCAAAGGCCGGCGGCGATCTCGGCAAGATATTCTGGCGTCAGGAATACGTCATGAACGCGCGGATCGCCAAATATCCAAAACCCTATATCGCGTTCATGGATGGGCTGGTGATGGGCGGCGGCGTCGGCTTGTCCGGTCATGCGCGCCATCGCGTCGTCACCGAAAAGACGAAACTGGCGATGCCGGAGGTCGGACTCGGGTTCTTTCCCGATG
>Ga0210391_10004124_pt1 | contig 12213 bp, 11 predicted proteins | sample IncBWC12OmetaG_FD_160573 | JGI IMG/M metagenome (GOLD analysis project Ga0210391, IMG submission 160573) | Forest soil microbial communities from Barre Woods Harvard Forest LTER site, Petersham, Massachusetts, United States - Inc-BW-C-12-O ... | reverse complement strand
TCAGCAATTTCTTCTGGTGTTCTTCCGTATCCGGACTCCAAGTCGGCTGTAACCGGCACGCGCACCGCCCGCGTAATCCTCCCCACCGCCTCCAACATTTCGCCGCGTGAAATGCGCTGCCCGTCGGGATAGCCCAGCGAGAACGCTATGGCCGCGCTACTTGTTGCGATGGCCTGATACCCCAGCTCTTCCAGGATTCGTGCGCTAACCACATCCCACGCATTCGGCAGCGCTAATATCCGTGGCCCATGATGCAGCTTCCGGAGTTTCTCCGCCTTTTCAGCTTGGGCTTTAATATCCATGGTAGTTCTCCCGTCGGAGCGGTTCGCCGAACCCGGCTTCATCTCGCTTTCAATGCTTCGGCCAGCACTACGGCCTGGTTATGTTCCTCGTCCTTCGCGCCATAAAGCAGAGTCAACGTTCCGTGCTCCTTCGCCATTTTCTTCAGTTCCGCAACCAATTCTTTCTTTTTCCCGAGTTCACTCCGGTATTTCTTCTGAAATTCACTCCAGTTCTCTGGCTTATGCCCAAACCATTTTCGCAGCGCATCGCTTGGAGCCACGTCCTTCATCCAGACATCCAGGTACGCGGCCTCTTTTTTCATGCCCCGAGGCCACAATCGATCCACCAGCACACGCCATCCATCTTCTTTCGCCGGTTTTTCATAAACGCGCTTAATTTTAATCATCGTTGCTCTCAAATCCATTCTCGCCCCACAAGGTTCTACTTCGCAGACTCTACCTCACTGCAAAAGTGCCAGCACCTCATCGTGAATCTTTCCGTTGGTACTCACCATATTTCCGCTGTAGATTGAGCGTTTTCCGTTCACGTCCGTCGCCCGTCCGCCCGCCTCCTCCACAATAAGCGCCAGCGGAGCTAAATCCCAGGCCTTCGAATGCAAATCCAGCGCCGCCTCTATCGAGCCTTCCGCCACCAGCATGTGCTGCCAAAATCCTCCAAGCGAGCGACCATGTCGCGCGGCATCCAGAAGCCTCCGCATCTTTTCAATTTTCTCTCGATTCTTGTTCGGGCCAGTACCGCCGGTAAACGCCATTCCCGCATTCAATCGCTCTACCTTCGAAACTTGAATTTTCTTTCCATTCCGGTAGGCACCTTCGCCGCGGTATGCCCACCAGCGCACGCCCAGCGCGGGCGCGCTCGCCATCCCCGCTACAATTTCGCCATCGCGCTCGATTCCCATGAGCGTCCCAAATGTCGAGATACCCCGCGAAAACTCCTCAGTCCCATCGATGGGATCAATAATCAAGCGAGCCCGCCCAGTCGTGGTCGGCCCTTTGGCGTTTTCGCCGCCCATCTCTTCCCCCAAAACGTCCATAACTAACCCGCTCGCGGCCACTTTGGCCCGTGCCATCTCTTCCACGCCGCGGTCCGCCTGCGTCACTGCCGAACCGTCGTCTTTTTTGTCGATGCGAATATCGTCGGTACGGAAATACCGGATCGCGATCGCGTCAGCTTCCCTGGCAAGCTCTTCCAGCAATACTCCATATTCCTCTCGGTGTCCCATTCCTTCTCCCGGATGTCAGCAATTTCGATTAAGACAAGGTCCCACTTAATCTCGGCCTCTGACTTTTGACTTTAAACTCTCGACTTCTTTCGCTCTCCAATTGACACTACTACCTTCCGCCTCTAGCATACAAAGCAATGGCTATAAGCGCCCAAGCTGATAGTGGGACCGTTCTCGACCGCATCCTGCAAGCGCGCCGTCTTGAGGTTGACCACCGCAAACGTGTTCTACCGGAGGCAGCGCTTCGCTATGGCGTCAACGCCGCTACACCTCTGCGCGATTTTCCTTCTGCGCTCACGCGCGATTCCCTGAACATTATCGCAGAGCTGAAGCCCGCTTCTCCCTCAAAAGGAATTCTCCGCGATCCTTTCCATCCAGTCGAGTTAGCCCAATCTTTGGAGGCGGCTGGTGCTGCAGTGCTATCCGTCCTTACCGAAGGAGAATTCTTTCGCGGCTCCCTGAAGAATCTGCGCGACGCGCGCAATGCCGTGAAGGTTCCCGTCTTTCGCAAGGATTTCATTTTCGATATCTGGCAGGTCTGGGAAACGCGCGCCAATGACGCGGACAGTTTCTTGCTGATTGTCGCTGCTCTCAGTGACGAACTTCTTCGCGATCTGATCGCTCTCGGCCGTCAGTTGAAAATGGAGCCCGTCGTCGAAGTCCATACCGCCGCGGAGCTCGACCGCGCGCTCGCCGCCGAAGCCCGCATCATCGGCGTGAATAATCGCGATCTGAAGACTCTCGACCTTCGCGTCGAGACCTCGTTCGAACTGATCGAGCGCATTCCAGATAGCTGCATCGCCGTCAGCGAATCCGGCCTTCGCACGCATGACGATCTCGTCAGACTCCGAAGCGCCGGCTTCGACGCTTTTCTTATCGGCGAAAGTCTCATGCTCTCGCCCGATCCCGCAGCCGCTCTGGAAAGATTTTTGGGTCGGCCTGGGCAGCCGGTCTAGCCAAGCCATGATCCTCGTCAAGATTTGCGGCATCACCAATTGGCCGGACGCGAAGGCCGCCTGCGATGCTGGCGCCGATATGCTCGGCTTCAATTTCTACGAGAAAAGCCTGCGCCGCGTTTCCACGGTCGAAGCCGCCACCATGCGCGGCAAGCTTCCTTCCGGTGTGCAAGCCGTTGGGCTTTTCGTGAACGCCAAGCCGTCGGAAATCAATTCGCTCCACGCATTTGTGCGCTTCAATGCCGCCCAGCTCCATGGTGACGAGACTCCCTCGATCGTTTCCGAAGTGACGCGCACCGTTCCCGTGATCAAAGCCTTTCGCGTGGCCGCCGATTTCCCGCTCTCGACACTCGACAAATATCACGACGCCTTTGCGTTCCTGCTGGATGGCTCTCGGGCCGGCCAATTTGGCGGCACAGGCGCAAGCGCCGATTGGAATGTCGCCCGGCGCGCTGTCTCGGCTCACCGTATCATGTTGGCAGGTGGCCTCACTCCGGAGAACGTCGGCGCCGCGATTCGCACCGTGCGCCCTTATGCAGTCGACGTTGCCAGCGGTGTCGAATCCAAGCCCGGAAAAAAGGATCACGCCCGGCTGAAGGAATTTATTGACGAAGTCCGCCGCACCGAAGCGCAATTAAACGCGCCACAAACAGGACAACCCGCGCCATGAGTTCGACTCTTCAATCTGCCACATTCGCTCCCGGTCGTTTCGGTCCCTACGGGGGACGCTACGTTCCCGAAACGCTGATGGTTCCGCTCTTCGAACTTGAGCGGGCTTATGAAGCCGCGAAAACCGACCCAAAGTTTCAAGCCGAATTCGCCGACCTCCTGAAAAATTTCGCTGGCCGTCCCACGCCGCTGCAATTCGCTTCGCGGCTTACCTCGCATCTCGGCGGTCCGCGCATCTACATTAAGCGCGAGGATTTGCTCCACACGGGCGCCCACAAAATCAATAACGCCATCGGCCAGGGCTTGCTCGCCGTGAAAATGGGCAAGCCGCGCATCATTGCGGAAACCGGCGCAGGCCAGCACGGCGTCGCTTCCGCCACCGTCGCCGCGCATCTAGGCCTCGAATGCGTCGTCTACATGGGAACCGAAGACATGGCGCGCCAGGCGCTCAACGTTTCCCGTATGCGCATGCTTGGCGCGCAAGTCATCGGCGTTGATTCTGGCAGCCGCACTTTGAAAGACGCCATCAACGAAGCCATGCGCGATTGGGTTACCAACGTCCGCAATACGCACTATCTTCTCGGCTCGGTTCTCGGCGCGCATCCCTATCCCACGATGGTCCGAGATTTTCAGTCCGTCATCGGCCGCGAAGCCCGCGAACAAATTCTCGCCGCCGAAAAACGCCTGCCCACGCATCTTTTCGCGTGCGTTGGCGGCGGTTCGAATGCCATCGGCCTCTTTTATCAATTCTTGCGCGATTCTTCCGTGAAAATGGTCGGCATCGAAGCCGGCGGCCGCGGCGGCCAGCTGGGCGAACATGCCGCGCGCCTCGCTGCGCATCAAGGCTTCACCGGCGCGCGCCCCGGCGTCTTGCAAGGCACCTACACCTACATTCTGCAAACCGAAGACGGCCAAATCGCCACCACGCATTCCATTTCCGCCGGCCTCGACTATCCCGCCATCGGTCCCGAACACGCGTGGCTCGCCGACGAAGGCCGCGCCGAATACGCCGCCGTCTCCGATTCCGCCGCTCTCGAAGCCGCGCGCCTCCTCTCGCGCACCGAAGGCATCATCCCCGCGCTAGAATCCGCCCACGCCATCGCCGGCCTCATCGAGCGCGCTTCCTCAGCCAACGGCAGTCGTCCTCGGCTCTCCGCCGATGACCTCGTCATCCTCAACCTCTCCGGCCGCGGCGACAAAGACATGGACACCTATTCCCGCCTCCTTGGTACGAAATGAGCGCCCTGCCTGCTCTTCGTAGGGGCACGGCACGCCGTGCCCGCTCTTGCCCAGCCGTCTACCGGTGTCTGCACTCCCGACTTTCTCCGTATTTCTGCTAATCTTTCTGCGATTCCAAATGGCCGCCGCATACCCTAACTCGACCCGAATCTCTCGCCGCTTTGCCGCGCTCCGCGAATCCGGCGAACTCGGCATCGTCGCCTACATCACCGCAGGCGACCCGACGCTACCCGCGACGCACAAATTCGTCCTCGCTCTTGCCGATGCCGGCGCCGATGTCATCGAACTCGGCATTCCTTTCAGCGATCCCCTCGCGGACGGCCCCACGATTCAGCGTGCTTCCGAACGCGCCCTTAAAACGCACACGACTCTCGCCCAAGTGATCGATCTCGTTCGCGAAATTCGCAAATCCAGCGAAGTTTCCATTGTCCTCTTCGGCTATTACAATCCAGTGCTGCAGATGGGTTTAGAAAGATTTGCGTCGGCTGCCGCAAACGCCGGCGCCGATGGCGTCCTCATCACCGATCTGACGCCGGAAGAATCCGGCGAATATCGCCAGATTCTCGCCGCACATCATCTCGATACGATTTTCCTCGGCGCTCCCACCTCCACCGATGACCGCCTCGCGAAAATCGCAGCCGTCTCCTCCGGTTTTCTCTATCTAATTTCCCGCACCGGCGTAACCGGCGCGAAGGACGCTCTTCCCGACGACCTTCCCGCGCTCCTGCGCCGCGCCCGCAAAGTCACGCCACTTCCCATCGCCGTCGGTTTCGGCATCTCGCTCCCCGGCCACGTTTCTGTACTCGGCGGTCTAGCTGATGCCGCAGTCGTCGGCTCCGCGCTTGTCTCCGAAATCGAGAACGCCACCGCCGCAAACCCCACAGCCGCCAACATCGACGCAGCGGCCACAGCCCTAGCCGCCCGCATCCGTTCGCTAAAAGAAGCCGCCCGCCACGGCCTCTCCCGTCGCGTCGAAGATCCCGGAAGCGTCTACGGGAAGGTCGCCCCATGAACCTCTCCGACTGGCGCCGCCGCATCGACGAAATCGACAAAAAGCTAGTCGAACTCCTGAACGAGCGCTCGCACTGTGCCCTAGAAATCGGCAAGCTAAAACAAGCGGCCAACATCCCGCTCTATCAGCCGGACCGCGAAAACGAAGTCCTGGCCAACGCCGAACGCGCCAATCCCGGCCCGCTAACGGACGCCGCCATCCGCCGCCTCTTCGAACGCATCATCGACGAAGCCCGCGCCGCCGAACGCAACGCCATGCACCCCGGCAGCGAGAAGGAGAAAAGCCCGAAAGAAGGGACTTAAAGACAGACTCGGGAAGTCATGTCCGTTGCCGGCATTTTTTATTTGTAGGGGCCGGGCTTTAGCCCGGCATTGTTGCTGTGTAGAATTCGCCACAATCGAAAGGGAATCGTTAACTCTTATGGTCATCGTCATGCAAGAAGGCGCCACCGACGCGCAAATCCAGCACGTCATCGATCGCCTGGTCGCCTCAGGCTTCAACGTTCACCGCTCCACCGGCGAATCCCACACCGTCCTCGGCGCCGTCGGCGTCCATCGCGATTTCGATCACCGCGATTTCGAGCTGCTCGAAGGCGTGCGCGAAGTCATGCGCATCACGCAGCCGTTCAAATTAGCCAGCCGACAATTCAAGCCCGAAGGCACCATCGTCGATCTCGGCCGTGGCGTAAAAATCGGCGGCAATGAGGTTGTTGTAGCCGCCGGCCCCTGCTCCGTTGAATCTCGCGATCAAATTCTCTCCATCGCGGAAAGCGTCGCCAAAGCTGGAGCCAAAATCCTCCGCGCCGGCGCTTTCAAGCCGCGCACTTCGCCGTACGCCTTCCAGGGTATGGGCGAAGCCGGTCTTAAACTCATGCGCGAAGCCGCCGACAAATTCGGCCTCTTCACCATCAGCGAAGTCATGGACGCTTCGCAAATCCAGATGATGCTCGGCTACGTTGACATTTTTCAGGTCGGCGCGCGCAACATGCAGAACTACTTTCTCCTCCGCGCCCTCGGCGAAGTTCGCAAACCCGTTCTCCTCAAACGCGGCATGTCTGCGACCATGGAAGAACTCCTCATGAGCGCCGAATACATCCTCGCCGGCGGCAATTACAACGTAATCCTCTGCGAGCGCGGCATCCGCACGTTCGAGACCTACACGCGCAACACGCTCGACATCGCTGCTATCCCCGTTATCAAAAAACTTTCGCACCTCCCGATGCTCGCCGATCCTTCTCACGGCACCGGTCGCCGCGACAAAGTTCCGCCCATGGCTCGCGCCGCTGTCGCTGCAGGTGCAGATGGCCTGCTCATCGAAGTCCACAACGACCCCGACCACGCCCTCTCCGACGGCGCACAATCGCTCCACCCCGACACCTTCACCCAACTCATGGCCGAGCTCCGCATCATCGCCCCAGCCATCGGCCGCCGCATGGCCTAGCCGAATGAATTCTGATAGCGCGACAACGTCGAGACGCTCGACACGGATAGGAGCTCTTGCACTTCTTTTTGCAGGATGTTGCTGGTTAGCAATAGATATTTATTTCGTAATTGGAAATGTCGTGCTTCGAGAGACGCGACTCGCAGTCATCGCTAACCTTCTCGATAGATTGCCAGCCAGAGTGGGTAATCCCATATTCATCTTTCTTTGGATAGTGTTTCTGTTCGGTTGGGCTGCTCTTGTCGGAATCGCTGTGAGGAAGCTATTGCATCGGAGATCCCAAACGTGACCGCTCACCTAATCAACCGCGTCACTATCCTCGGCACCGGCTTAATCGGGGGCTCCTTCGCACTGGCCCTGCGCAAATACACCGCCGATATCCACATTACAGGCTGGGACCGGCCCGAGGTCGTCCGCGAAGCCCAATCCAGCAGTGCGATTGATGTCTCTGCTTCGGGCGAACTCGCTCCTGCGCTTGAGAACGCCGATCTCATTTACATCGCCCTACCCATCAGCGCCACGCTCGATCTCCTCCCGGAAATCGCGTGCTCGGCCGCCCCAAAAGCTCTCATCACCGACGCCTGCAGCACAAAAGTCCGTATTACCGAAGAGGCCGCTGATCTTTTCCCCGTTGACTCCACAAGACTTTTTCTAGGCGGCCATCCCATGGCGGGCAGGGAACTATCAGGCATCGCTCACGCCGACGCCGACCTCTTCCGCAACAACACTTATGCCCTCATCGGCGCCTCTTCCGACCAAACCGATGCACGCATTTCCGCCTTCGTAAAAATCCTGGAAAAAATCGGCGCGCGCCCCCTCTGGCTAGGCGCTCAACAACACGACTACGCCGTAGGCCTCGCCTCTCATCTCCCCCAGCTCGCCGCCGTAGCCCTCGGCTCTTTCCTCTACGATCATCTCGACGAAAACGGCCTGCCCATCACGCTAGCGGGCCCCGGCCTACGCGATTCTCTCCGTCTGGCAGGCAGCCCTTACTCCACCTGGCGCGACATCGTCCTCACCAACAAAGAAGTTCTCTCCGCAGCCCTCGACCTCTTCGCCCGCCGCCTCGACGATCTCCGCGAACGCCTCGCCTCCCGCGACCTCGAAGCCGACTTCGACGCCGCCAACGAACTCTACAAACTGCTCCGGTCCTTGTAGGGGCACGGCACGTTTACCCTGAGCCCCAAAGGGCCGTGCCCATCTCTCTTTTGCCGGGCCAGCGTCACGCTTTCAAATGTTCTTCCGCCACATTCGCTCTACCACGCCCCTTCCTTCCCCCCAAACCACCAAACAATCCCCATCGACGCCGTCTGCTGCTCCTTACTCAACACGCCATTCTTATCCGTGAAAAAGGATGGCTGGTTAGACCAGTCGCGCCGCCACTCATACCGCATCAAGAATCCGTCCCACAACTTGTAATCAAACGTCGCGGTAGTCTCCTTCAAAGCCTGCGTGATCCCGCTGAAAAGCCCGCCGCGATCCGACATGTACTCCGTTCGTCCCGCCACGGCAAACTTCGGCGAAAATTGATACTTCACGTAGCCCGCGCCGCCAATCACGTGCGATGGCGCCGACGACTGCCCCAGCGCCGTATTCGTATTTTGCCACTCACGCTCAATCACGTAGTCGCCCTCCAACGCAAACGTCAGTTTCGGCGCCGCTTGCCAGCTCACATAACTATCAAAAATGTGCAGCTTCCCGTTCGGCGCCGGCGTGATCGCCTGAAACGTCAATCCCGGCTGCACAGGTATCGGAGTGCCATTTGACGTGACCACGGTCCGGTCCGGATGCTCCTGCCCAATGTAGTAGTTCACATTCCACGTGATCTTTTTATTGGGCGTCGCCGTGAACCCGAACAACTCATCCTTATATCCGTTGGTCGCCTCCGCCTGGTTCGTCCCGTTCACCACCCAGTAGTTCAACGTCAGCTTATCGTTGACTTTGTACGCGGCCCGCACGCCCATGTGATAAAACGGCAGATAATCGAACCAGTAAGATCGCGAATAATTCATCTGGTCCTTGGTGTAGTTTCCTTCGATTCCGATCGAGCTTCCAAATTTGCCGACATCCACGGTCAGCCCATTTCCAATCGGCAGCACATACGTTCCGTAAGCCTGATAAATATTTTGATAGATCGGAGGCCTTGGTTCGTTCGCTGGATTTCCTTGCAAAGTGTCGGTGGCTTGCCCGTATTGCAAATCCAGGCGCAATCCAAATGGCCGCCCTGCGTCCACATCAGGAGCGCGCTCGAATACCAAATCCGCCTGATTCAAACTAATATTGTTGCTGAGAACGTCGTATGCTCGCAGCGCGTTCACGCGTCCAACGGGGTCGTTGAAGTTGTACTCATAATATTCATCCACCGCGAAATTCAGCGTAGCGCCATGCAGGTAGTCCAGAATTCCCCGATCCGCAGCGTTTATTTGTTCCTTCGGGGCTTCCACAGCAGCGCTCTGCGCAGGCGCTAGAGCCAGTGAAGGCGTTGATGTTTCCACACTGGCAGCGCCCCCACCGGTGGGTGAAGTCGTCGTTGGATATGTGTTAGCCGCTGGCACAGGGCCAACAACAAACGCGGTTCTCTCAACTCTTTCAGTCGAACCAGTCCGCTGTTGTTTCAGCTCGCTCTCCAATTCCGTCACGCGCGTCAGCAAACTCTGCACAACTTCGCGCAATTGTTTCACCTCTTCCGCCGATGCTGGCGCCGCGCTGTTCGCCTGCGCTCGGCCCACCGGGCACCACGCCAGCAGTGCAAGACACGCCCCTGCCGCATAACGCATTAAAGATGGCCGAGCTGGAGTTCTTAATTTAGCGTTCTTGCGGTTCACGGCGTTACGGATGAGCTCTTGACTGTTGCCCGAGGCGTGCTTGCGCATGAGGAGGCTTCTTTCCCGGTTGGGGAAGACCAATTCCAACCGCGTTGTCGCCCTCGGGTTTTAGCACGGATTGTCTTAGTTTTTCGTTAAAGCCACGCCGTCCACGCACACCACGACCCAACTAACCTCTCCAGCTCAATTTTTGGTTTCTATTTCAGATCAGTCTTCGCGGTCAGCGGTAACTCCTGCGACGATCCGCCCACCATAAACGTGTAGCCACCTGGCACCAATTTCCACCCGTCCGCGGCCTCATCGTAGATCGACAAGTATTTCGCATCCACGCTCACGCTAACTTCCTTGCTCTCTCCCGCCTTCAACCATACCTTGTTCCATCCCACCAATCTCTTCGGTGGCTCGTCGGCGCTGGCAGGCAACGCTGCATACACTTCCGCGATCTCCGCTCCATCGCGCTTTCCTATGTTCTTCACAGTGAAGCTCACAGCCGTCTCTTTCCCTGGTGTAACTTTCAGCCCGGAATAAGCAAACGTTGTGTACGACAATCCATGCCCGAACGGAAACAGCACCGGCTTTTTCTCCGCGTCATACCACTTATAACCAACCTTCAATCCCTCCTCATAGTGCATCGTAAACGTCGGCTTCGGCTCGCCCGTCTTCATCACTGCCGCTTCACCCGTCTGCCCCGGCCCAGGCTGCGTCAGCTTCGGATGCGGCAAGTCCGCCTCGCTCTTCGGAAACGTCATCGGCAGTTTCGCGCTAGGATTTACGTCGCCGCTCAAAATGTTCACGACCGCTTCCGCGCCCCTGCTGCCCGCGTACCACGCTTCCAAAACTGCGCCCACCTTATCGATCCACGGCATCGTTACTGCCGTTCCCGTCTCCAGCACCACGATCGTTTTCGGATTCGCCGCCGCGACGGCCTCGATGATTTCGTCTTGCTTCACGGGCAGCGACAAATTCGCCAAATCCATTCCTTCGCTTTCCCATTGGTACGCGAACACAATCGCCAGGTCCGAATTCTTCGCCAATGCCGCGGCGCTCGCCGGATCCGCGCCCGAATCAAACTGCACACTCACGCCCGGGAATTTAGTTTGCAGCACTTTTATGGGTGACGGCGGGAACCACACTTGCGCCTGCCATCCTGCTGGCGGCCTTCCAGGCGCATCTACCTGCGCGGACCCGCCGCCCGACATCATGCCCTCGTTCGCATGAGGCCCAATGGCTGCGATCGAGCGCACTCCCGCACTGAGCGGCAACAACCCTTTGTTCTTCAGCAGCACGGCGCTCTGTTCCTCAACCCTTTGCGCTGCCGCTAAATTCCCTTCGACATCCGGCACGCCCTTCTGCATCGGAAAATCCACAATCCCGGTCGCAAACTCGGACCGCAGCACACGCCTCACGTGCTCATCGAGCTCTGCCATCGAAACCTTGCCCGCCTCTACCGCCGCCTTCAGCTTCGCCCCAAAAAACTCATCGAGTGGCTCCTCGTTGTCCATTCCTGCTGCCGATGCCTTAATCGTGCTGTGCGTTCCGCCCCAGTCCGAAACCACGAAGCCCTTGAATCCCCACTCCTTCTTCAAAACATCCGTCAGCAAATATTTATTCTCGCAAGCAAAAACTCCGTTCACCGCGTTGTACGAGCACATCACCGCGCCAGGGTCGGCAATTCCCACGCCGATCTCAAACGCCAGCAAATCGCTCTCCCGCATCGCGCGCTTGCTGATGATCGAGTTCACTTCATTCCGCCCGGCTTCCTGATCGTTCACCGCGTAATGCTTGATGTCGCCAATCAGATGCTGCGCTTGCTCACACTTCATCAAATGTCCCACCAGCGTTCCCGCCAGAATTGGATCTTCGCCCAAATATTCAAACGTTCTGCCGTTTCTCGGCTCGCGTGTGATGTTCACTCCGCCGCCCAGCGTCATGTTATATCCCTGAGCGCGCAGATCCTTCCCGATCACTGTCCCGAACGCGCACGCCGCCTCAGGGTCCCAACTTGCCGCCGCTCCGAGGTTGGAAGGCATCGCCGTCGAATATCTCCCATTATCTGCGCTGTTCCTCACGCCGTAGGCCGCATCGCTCATCTGAATAAACGGAATCCCAAGCCGCGGCACGCCAAGAACAAATCCAGCGCCGCCGTTCCCAAGCTCCGGCTCGGGGTGCTGCACTTCCCGCGGCCAGCCGGGCATCCCCATTCCGTGCAAGAGGTCGATTTTCTCGTCGAGAGTCAATTCCTTCAGCACCATGGCCGCACGCTCATCGGGCGAGAGACTTGCGTTCATCCATTGATGGTTCCGATCTTCCTTTACCGGCTGCCCAGGCATTCGGTGCTGGGCATAAAGAGTTGTAGCCAACCCCAAAATCGCAAGAACACACGCAGCAAGCACACCAAATCCAATCGTTGCGCGAGCTCTGCCCCGCAAACGCCCCAACTCATTCATTTTCATCAGGACCATCCCTCGACCATGAATTAAATCCCACTATAATATCGATATTTCTGATTAAAGCCACAACCAAACCATTTTCCTGTTCCCATCTCTT
>Ga0210391_10004122_pt1 | contig 12214 bp, 5 predicted proteins | sample IncBWC12OmetaG_FD_160573 | JGI IMG/M metagenome (GOLD analysis project Ga0210391, IMG submission 160573) | Forest soil microbial communities from Barre Woods Harvard Forest LTER site, Petersham, Massachusetts, United States - Inc-BW-C-12-O ... | reverse complement strand
GGCCTTGGCTCGTAATCTTTGGTGGAGTTGGGACCACGATGCGAGCAGTTTGTTTCGCGATCTCAATCCGGTGCGGTGGAGGCAACTGAACCAGAATCCGGTTTCGCTGCTGGCGGAATTTCCGTTGGCGAAGCTGGAAAGTCGGGCTGCGGAACTTGTGTTGCACAGCCGCATCAACTACGCGTGTCGGCGATTGCAGGAATATTTGCAGGCGGACCGCACTTGGGGAACGAGGCATGCCGGGGTCTTACGGCCTTGTCCGGTGGCGTATTTTTCGGCGGAATTCGGCTTGCACGAGTCGCTTCCGGTTTATTCGGGCGGTCTTGGCGTGCTGGCTGGGGACCATATAAAGAGCGCGTCCGATCTAGGCATTCCGCTGGTTGGAATTGGTTTGTTTTACGGACAAGGATATTTCCGGCAACGCCTCGACCGCAAGGGCTGGCAGCAGGAAGAATATCTGGAGACGGATGTCAATCAATTGCCGATGGACGCGGCTATCGGCAAAAGCGGCCGGCCGGTGATGGTACAAATCAACACCCGCAGCGGTTCGATTCATGCGAAAGTCTGGCGCGTGAAGGTGGGACGCTGCGACTTGTTTCTGCTCGATTCAGATGTTGACGGCAATACTCCGGATGACCGCGAGTTAACTTCGCGGCTCTATGGCGGAGACGCGCGCACTCGCATCCGCCAGGAGTTGTTGCTCGGCGTCGGAGGTTTCCGCGCCCTCACAGCCATGGGGATCACACCCGGCGTGCTTCACCTCAACGAAGGGCACAGCGGATTTGCTGTTCTGGAGGCGATTCGGACGCGCATGGAGGAAGAAGGCATTGGGTTCGACGCGGCCGTGCCTCGGGTTTCACGGGAGGTGGTTTTCACAACTCACACGCCCGTGCCCGCCGGTCACGACCGCTTCGATGCGGATTTAATTGAGGAGCATCTTGGACCTCTACGCGAATGGCTGGGCCTTTCGCAGGAAAGCCTGATGGCGCTGGGACGCGAGAATCCGAACGACCAGAGCGAAACCTTTTGCATGACCGTGGTCGGTCTCAGACTTTCGCGCCGCGCCAATGCAGTTTCCGCTCTGCACGGCGAAGTATCCAGGGCGATGTGGACGGGGCTTTGTCCGGGGAAGCCCGAAGACGAAGTTCCTATCGGACACATCACCAACGGGGTTCATGTCCCGTCGTGGCTGGCTCCGCAGATGTTTCGCCTGTATGACCGCCATCTAGGTACAAACTGGCACCAGCACGGGAGCGAGGCGCGCATCTGGGAGGGCATTGAAAATGTAGACGACGGCGAGCTCTGGGAGACGCATCTCAGCCTGAAATCGCAGCTTCTTGAATTCGTGCGCCGCCGTGCCGTGGAACAAGCCGAACGCCGGGAGGAGCCGCGCGAGGTTTTGCAGAGACTGGGTAAGGTGCTCAGCCCCGATGCGCTGACCATCGGATTTGCCCGCCGCTTCGCAACCTACAAGAGGGCGAACCTGATTCTTAGCGACATCGAGAGTCTGGCCTCCATGGTGAACGACCCCAAACGCCCGGTGCAATTTGTTTTCGCGGGGAAAGCTCACCCCAACGACGAGCCTGGAAAAAAGGTGCTACAGCAGATTGCGGAATTGATGCGCAACTCGCAGTTCGCAGACAAGTTTGTCTTTGTCGAAGACTACGACATCAACGTGGGACGGCATTTCGTGCAGGGCGTCGATGTTTGGCTAAACAATCCGCGGCGTCCGCAGGAGGCATCGGGCACAAGCGGGCAGAAGGTTGTTCTGAACGGAGGACTGAACCTTTCCGTTCTCGACGGCTGGTGGGCCGAGGCCTATGACGGCATGAATGGATTCGCCATCGGGACCGGCCGAACTCACTCCAACATAAACGTCCATGACGGGCGCGATGCCGAGGATTTGCGCCGGACACTTCGGGAGGAAGTGATTCCGTTGTATTACCAGCGCGATCGCGACGGCTTGCCCCGCGGCTGGATTAAGCGCATGAAGCGTACGATTCGAACTCTTGGCTGGCGCTTCAATGCCGATCGCATGGTGATGGATTACACGTTGAAATGTTACGTTCCCGCAGCCGGGGGCACATCCAGCGACATGCGATCCGCTTGGTGACGTGACGGAAGGAGTTGCCCGATGCACACCGCGATCGTAATTCTGCAGAACGATCCCGCGCGTGCGGACGACTTGAGCTCCAAGGTCAGATCGATTGCATATCCTGTTTTTATTGTGCGGTCATTGGCGGAACTTCAAACGCTGGCGTCTGAGTTCTCCATTCGCATTGGTGTCCTCGATCTGGGTTTAATCAGTTTCCAGGAAATCATCCGCCTGCGACAGCAACTAAGTATACAAATCATTTGCACCCACCACACGCCCGATGACGTGATGTGGACCGAGGCGCTGGATGCAGGCGCGCTGGATTGTTGTTTTGACGACGATGGCCGCCGCGCGATCCAGCGGAGCTCGATGGCCTGAGGCCGGCGCAAAATTCACTACTGTCTCTTATTGGACGTTCAGAGTCACAACCACACTATGACTCAGGGGACTTGTTCCCGCGGTCGCAGCTGTGACGGTGACGGAACTACTGCTGGGCTGAGTTGCCTGATTAGTATGGCTTGCGTTGGCTAGGCCGGCACAAGCGGTCATCCCCAGAGTGGAAACCGTTAGAAACGTGATCAGGGCTGTTAAACGCATTCCGCGCAAACGTGGCTTGCGAGCCCCCACTACCACTATTGTTCCCAAGAGTCCCGGAAGTAGAAATGCGTACAGCAGTCGGGCAGTATTTTTATTCTGCGCTGCCGGGGCCGTGGTCTGGATCGTCAGTTTCACGGCCGTCGCCGAAGTGGGAGTGAAGGTGCAGGTCGCTCCGGAGGGCAGGCCGGTGCAACTGTAAGTTGGCGTTTGACTGAAGCCATCGAGGGGAGTGAGGCTGAGTGTGGTGGTCCCGCTGCCACCAGGAGCGCTCACGGTTACAGTCGCGGGATTGGCCGCGATCTGGAAATCCTGGACGGTCAACGTCTGAGGCGCTGACGTCGAGGAATCGAAGCTGCCATTTTGAATATAAGTTGCGGTGATCGAGTACGCGCCCGCGACCAGAACACTCGGGTTGTAGTTAAATGTCGCAATGCCATTGTTCAATGTCGCGCTGCCCACCTGATTCGTGCCGTTGAAAAAGCTTACTGTTCCGGAAGACAGCCCGCTGCCATTTGCAGCCTTAACGGCGGCCGTCACCACTACAGGGCCTATCGATTTCGCGGTCACAGAGATTGGAGCGAGGCTTAACGTGGTGGTTGTAGTAACCTGTTCGTCCGGGACGTAGGTACATCCAGCCGTCAGACTTCCCTTAGTGTCGTGGTCGCCTTGTTGCCATGCGCTCCAGTCCTCCGAAATGCCCTGATCGGCCTCGGTGGCATCGGTAAACCAATTAGAAGTTGCGTCTGGAAAGTGATAACTGTTCGACTGGTACTGGTTGTTGAGCGAATTCAGCGGGCCTCCCGGCCCCCAAACTTTTCCGATTGGGCTGTGGGTGGAGCAGCTATAAATCGCATTGCTCGAGACCGTGTTGTATTTAAGTGTGTTGCTGGTGTCGCCGTCGCCATTCGCGCCCAGGCAAGGATTCGACAGCATGTCGGCATGTTGTGACTGTAGCGAGAGGTGAAAGGCGAAGCCGGCGTCGTTCCCGTAGATCAGATTTGAACTGAAAGTGCCGTAGTTGGAATCGCTCACGTCGACGCCGCCGCCTCCGAGCGGGATGTCAGTGTTTTTCAGAGGATAGCCGTTGCTGTAAACCGTGTTGCCAGTGAACAACACCTGGCAGCTGATTTCGTGGAAGTAGCCGAAGCGCTCGTTGCCGTTGAAAGTCGAATTGGTGATCTGTGTATATTGCGTTCCGCCGTCTGACCACAATCCGTCGGCAATGTTATCGTGGCTCCAGACATTGTTGATGACAACGGCAGGTTGTTTTTGAGTGCCGATTTCATCGTAGATATGGAACGCACCCGCATCCGTGTATCCTTTGCAAACGCCGCTCCCAGTCGCACCGTCGGTGCTGAGGAAATTGGCAATGTTATTCCATGACATTTCGCTGTTCGTGATAGTCAGGTTGGCGGACAAGGCTGCATTCAGCGCCAGCTTGCCAACATTGGTCAAGAGAGAATGGTCGATGGTTGCGGGCTGAGTTGCCGTTCCCCGCATGCCGTAGATACCGGTGTTGTGGATGAAGCGGACGGTCATGTCTTTGAGCGTCCATCCCATACCGGCATAGATCCCGTAATTCATGCTCTTCTCGATGAATAGGTTTTGCAGAGTGACATTCGTCTGTCCGGGACCGTAAAGCACAGAATCGCCATTGGGGTTGTTCAGACTGATGGCCAGATCCACCGTTGCCGTGTTGGGGTCCTGATTGCCAGGCAAACTCACATAAATGACGTGATTGGTGTAATCGAAAAAGAAGCGACCGGCTTCGCCCGCAGTTACGGCTTGGCCTTGAGTCGTGATGGACTGGGTTGGGTCGACTTCAGCCTGACTCAAGACACGCATAATGCGCTGGTCATTGGTTGGGTCGGTCCGAAAGAAAATGTCGTCGAGGTAGGTGGAGACCCAGTAACAAATGTTCTGCCCGCCTTGATCGTACTGCATCTGCTGATGAGGTTTCGACTGAGCGTAAGGCCCATTGTAGAAGTAGACGCCCGGAGTCGTTGTGGCTTGCCATGGGCTTAAGACCACCGCGCCGCTAATGCGTGAGTCAGAGGTGGTGCCGATGAGCGATTGTCCGGAGCGGATCTGAATCGTCTGGCTGATGCGATGTTCACCCTCGATGCAAAAAGTCTGACCCTGCTTGCCATTATTGATGATGCCCACAATGTCATCGGTAGGAGAAATCACTGTCCCTTGACATGGAATGTTGGACTGTCCCGCGCCCGTAGCGAAAGCGGACGGAAACACCAAGCAGGCGAAAATCAGCGGGGCAAAGCAGTCCCTAATCATGGCTATGGGGAATCTGACCTTGCGGTAACCTCTTGCTAACACTGAGACCATCGCGCGTACCTCGACCGAGAGCGGGGGACCAATCTGTCTAAGGCTCATTCAGCACAATGTAAGGTCGAGGGAGCCAGCCGAGTAGGTAACTGAGGTCCACTCGCAGCATCGAGAGAATTCTTAGCCCTTTAGTTCATTACCGGAGGGGTTACTATGCTATCCGATGGTTCTAGCGTTGCCTGTAACTTGCAGATTAGTAATGGGTTGCCTTGGCGTACTTTTTCGAGGGTAATTTGTGGATTATGAATTAACAATGACAGCTGGCAGCGCGAAATGTGAGAGCGAAGCTCACACCAACAAAGGCTGAAAAACGGCGACATCACGGGCAGGTCGATTTGAAAATCAACGGAGAAACCGGTGAAACGGTAACTTTCCAAGGCGCACACCGTCTACTTTTACTGTTGGGAACAATTTACGGGCACAAGTCGTATACGATTACAGCGTGGACAGTACGGACTCGACAACGACAGCAGCGACGGTCCTGCGGGAGAGCGTCCCGAAGTTCGCCCTGTCGGGGCTCGGAGAGCGACTGAGGCGTCAGTTCACCGTCTTCCGCGATCCGGCCGTCGAAGCCCTCTCGGCGTTGCGTGCGCACAAACTGCGGTCTGCACTGACGTTGTTGGGCGTTACCTTGTCCGTGTCAGTTTTGATCCTGGTGGTGTCCATTATCACTGGGGCAAACCTTTACATTCAAAATCGGGTTGCCAATCTTGGATCCAATGTCTGTCTGGTGATGCGCTTTCCCATCATTACTAATCAGGAAGATTTCTTCAAAGCAATGCGTCGCAATCGGTCTATCTCGTGGGAGGATTTCGAGGCGTTGCATGACGGCATGAAGACGCCCAAGGGCGTCGGCTTGGAGGTGCGAACCAATGGCAAGGTCCGCTTAGGCACACAAGCGCTCGACGACATTAATGTCCGCGGCGTGACGGCCAACATCGCCGACATGGATGTGGAAGAACCGGAAACCGGACGCTATATAACAGAGGCCGACAACGAAGGTAGATCGACTGTGACTTTTATTGGCCAGGACATCGCCGGAAAGCTGTTTCCCAGCGTGGATCCGATTGGTAAGACCATTTACGTCGATGGCATGGGCTTCCAGGTTGTCGGAGTGGCCAAACCAATTGGGACCGTCTTCGGACAATCGCAGGACAACTTCGTCTACATTCCGGTTCGGACATTCTTGAAACGGTACGGAGAACACGATCAGAACCTGGATCTCGCAATTAATATCCAGGCGCGTGGACCAGAGTGGATGCAGCAGACCGAAGATGAAGCCCGCACCATGATGCGCGCACGCCGCCACCTCGATCCCAAGGTAGACGACAATTTTGGCATTCTGGCGTCTGACACCATTATGAGTTTGTGGAAGAACCTTACCGGAGCCATCGCCGCGACTATGGTCGGAGTGGTCTCAGTGTTCCTGGTCATCGGCGGGGTTGTGATTATGAATGTGATGCTGGCCAGCGTGACGGAACGCACGCGGGAAATTGGCGTGCGCAAATCGCTGGGGGCGCGCCGGCGCGACATCATGATGCAGTTCCTGGTGGAATCCGCAGTAATGGCGGCGGTGGGAGGAGCGACGGGCATTGCTATTGCTTATTTTCTTTCCACGCTTGTGAGGTTGCTTACTCCGGTGCCATCGCAGGTGCCAATAGGAGCGGTCATTTTGTCGTTAGCCGTCTCGACGATCGTGGGATTGTTCTTCGGCTTGTACCCAGCAAGTCGCGCTTCGAAGCTGGATCCCATCGAAGCGTTACGTTTTGAGGTTTAGCAAGGCACGGTACAGACATTGCTTGCAATGTCTCGGTTCTGAAACAAGAGGTTTCAACCATGCATCTTGAACTTAGCGAAAGCACTCGCCTGGCGTTTGACTCTCTTCGCCAGCACAAGATGCGGTCCCTGCTGACCGTGTTGGGCGTGGTGATCGGAATCATGGCGATCGTGGCCGTGGCCTCGATCATGGTCGGCCTGGACCAGGACATTCGCGGGTTTCTCGATCAGTATGGCACCGAGACGCTATTTGTTTTTCGCTGGGACTTCGGTTTCCGCGGTAGCCTTACGGCGGAAGAGCGCAATCGCAAACCGCTGACTTGGGAAGACACAATGGCGATCCGCGATGAATGCCCTGATGTCAAGGATGTGACGGTCGAAGTTTCTCCGCGGCTGGAACCAGGGCAGCCCATCACCGTAGTACCCGCTCGGTACAAACGAAATGAAGTTTACGGCATTCAATTTACTGGCACCATTCCTTCGTATGAGTGGGTATATAACGCGAATCCCGAGAAGGGACGCTTCTTTAGCGAAGCGGAGAACCTGCACCACATGGACGTGGCCGTCATCGGTCACGACTTGGCCAAGGGATTATTCCACGAGGAGGATCCATTGGGTAAGTCCATCGAGGTCGGAGGCGCTTACTACCAAGTCGTAGGGGTGCTCGAAAAGCGCAAAGGCCAGTTCTTCAAAGATGCATCTGCAGACAAAGTTGTAGTTGTACCTTACGGGGCGTACCGCAAACACAATCCTCAAGACGACGAAAACTTCATCGGCGCACAAGCGTACCCAGGCAGAAAAGCGCAGGCAGAAGACGAAATCATCGGCCTGATGCGGAGACGCAGAGGAGTTGGGATCGACAAGCCAAATAATTTTGCGATTTCCAGTTCCGCGGCGCTTGCACGCCAATTCCGTCAGATCACGGGAGCGATTGCGATTGCAGTCGTCGTCATTAGTTCGATCGGACTCCTCATCGGCGGAGTTGGCGTTATGAATATCATGCTCATGTCGGTCACGGAACGCACTCGTGAAATTGGAGTGCGCAAGGCCATCGGTGCCCGGCGCCGCGATATCATCCGCCAGTTCCTTACCGAAGCTATAACCCTTACCGGCTCAGGGGGAATCATTGGAGTTTCACTGGGGGCGGGAATCAGTTTCCTGATCAACAAGCTGCTGCCAAGTTTGCCTTCGGCGGTGCCGCTATGGGCCGTCATCGCGGCAGTAACGGCCTCGATGAGCGTCGGCCTGTTCTTTGGCATCTATCCCGCGATGAAAGCGTCGAGACTCGATCCTGTAGAGGCTCTGCGTTACGAGTGACCGGGCGGCTGGGCCGCCCGACGCCGTTTACATCACGATCTTCGCCTTACTGCGGTAGAGGTGGAAGCCTGAGTACTGGTGGAGTTGTTGCACTGCCTGCCCTTTAAAATTCCAAACGATCTTTGCCTCGTGGGGCAGCCAGAGAGAATCCATCGCTTCCGGCAGGCGAACCGCGGAGAAAAGAACTTCTGAGGTGAGCGTTTGCAAAGAGATGTCCGGACGCGGCGCCAGCAGATCCTCGCGCAGGCGAACGATACGGAATTCGGATTCATCAATCCACGCGATTCCCTGGAAGAGCACCGGAATCGATGTTCCTTGAAAATTTACTTGTCCCGGGAATTTTACTTTGTCAGGGATTTGCGCGAAGGCTAGAACCAGAGTGGAGCGCCCATCCATTTTCTGGCGGCCCAAGTAGCGAAACCGTGACTCGATCAGATTGCCCGGATGAAAGAGCACCCAGGCATTGGCGGTGCCTTGAGAGAGCGGAGCTGCGCTAGTTTTCCCCTTGTCGGTGCGGTACTCCTCCAGTGTGACGTCGCCCTTTGCCTCATGTCGTAGAACCAGGTATTCGAACTGTTCGTGCCACGTCGGCCCGCGCGGCTCAAGCGTCGTGAGCACGCTCTCGTGAGAAATCACGTTTGGCATTTTCTTCAGCAGTTCCAAACTCTTGTCGCTGGTTTTTTTGAGAAGGTCGGGCAGGAGTTGCTGGTCTGGCGCCGGATTCAGCCCCCGGAGTTCACGGATATGAATGATCAGTTGCGGCAGGGGATCGTCGAGATAAGGTTTCGCGCTGGCCCACAACGCGCGGTCCAAAGTCTGGGGCGTCAATTCCACATCCGAGAGATTGCTCTGGCTCTGAGCCTTGCTCTTCGAGAGGGGATACAGCAACTGGGCCAGTGCCTGGAAATCGGCGTCCTTACCCAGTTTGTTCGTCTCCAGGAATTGCCACGCCCAACCGTTCACTTCGTCGGCGACTGCGTCGTACTTCTGATCGGGTTCGAAGATTTTGTGAAGCTCCAGCGTGAAACCACGAGCATTGAAAGCATCTCGAGTGGCCGTCATTTGAGAAAAAGGGCAGGACAAATTGTCCGTGCCCGCCCACATGGAAATCGGAATTCTGCGTTTCGCTGAGTCAATGAGTTCGAAGCTCTGTTCCGGCAAGCACCCGTCGTGAATTGCAGTCGCCGCGAAATATTCTGACTCGACGATAGACAGATAAAGCGCGTACGCCCCGCCAGTTGATTGCCCGAAGATGTAAACCCTCCGGGAGTCCACGGAATACTTGGATTCGACTTCGGTGAGCACGGCGTGCAGGAAATCAGGGCTATCCTTGCTGTAGTCCCACACGGCTGGATCGGCAGAATCCGGTGCCACCAGAATGATGCCTTCCGACTGACCGAGTTCCTGCCAGAGATTGATGAGCGACATGCCATCATTGTGGGAGCCATGAAGCAGCAGCAACACCGGTGCTGGCGTGGCAAGTCCGCTCGGAGCGAACAAAGAATACGTGCGATCCTCGCTACCGAAACTTAGGGTTCTCTTTTGAGGTTTCGCACCTGTCTGCGCCAGACCGAGAGCCACTAACGCGAGCACGAAGAGATAACCAGTCAGGAATCGACGCATGGCTTTCTTCCGCACCAGCCCAAGTAGAGCCATCGCGTTTTCCGCACTGCGCATTGGCACAACCATACACCAGTCGGATTGCGGCAGGGCAATCAGTGAAACGCTGCCCGCAGACCCCACACAGTTCTGCCTTTGCCTTCCATACACTGAGCCTAAGGCTCGATTGACTCGCCCGTTTCATCAACGTAAGATTCGGCGCAGTGATTGGCCAGACCATCTCGCACTATCGCATTATCGAAAAACTCGGCGGTGGAGGCATGGGCGTGGTCTACAAGGCCGAGGACACGGAACTTGGCCGGTTCGTGGCCTTAAAGTTTCTCCCCGATGAACTCTCATGTGATGCACAATCCCTGGAACGCTTTCGACGCGAGGCCCGCGCAGCGTCTGCTCTGAATCATCCCAATATCTGCACGATCTATGAAATTGGCAAACACGGCGAGCGGTCTTTCATCGCCATGGAGTTTCTGGACGGCGAGACTCTCAAGCATGTGATCTCAGGAAGGCCCTTAGAGACAGAAACTATGCTCGCACTGGCGATTGAGATTGCCGACGGACTGGATGCCGCGCACTCCCAAGGTATCGTCCATCGCGACATCAAACCCGCTAACATCTTCGTTACAAAACGCGGTCACGCTAAGATTCTCGACTTCGGGCTGGCCAAGGTCGCGCTGACGGGCGGTTCTTCCAGCCAAATGGCGTCCGAGAACGCGGCCACGGTGGAGGAGCAGCACCTTACAAACCCCGGTTCGACGATTGGCACCATTAGTTACATGTCACCCGAGCAGGCCCGCGCCAAAGATCTCGACGCTCGCAGCGATCTGTTTTCTTTCGGTGCGGTGCTTTACGAGATGGCGACCGGCACGCTTCCATTTCGCGGAGGCAGTTCGGCGGAGATCTTCAAAGCCATTCTCGATGCCGCGCCCGCGCCGGCCCTACGTCTCAATCCCGATCTGCCCGCGGAATTGGAGCGCATTATCAATAAAGGGCTGGAGAAGGATCGCAATTTGCGATATCAGAGCGCAGCCGATTTGCGAACCGATCTGACTCGCCTGAAGCGAGATTTCGACTCCGGACGCACTTCGAGCGCAAGTGCGCAGCAGTCGTCCGCAAGTTCTTCATCGATTCAGCCAGCCGCGGCGAGTAGCAGTTTCGTTAAATACGCTATTGTTGGCGTCGTCATTGTTCTGGTGATTGCAGCGGCTGTGGGTTTTTATTTCATGAGGGCAAAGCCCGATACGAAGAGAATCAGCTCCGTCGCGGTTCTGCCTTTCGTCAATGCCACTGCCGATCCCGCCAACGAATATCTCAGCGATGGCCTCACGGAAAGTTTGATCGGTACGCTCTCGCAATTGCCAGACCTTAAAGTCATGGCACGGAGCACGGTCTTCAAATTCAAAGGCAGGGAAGATGATCCGCGACAGATTGGCCAGAGCTTGCAGGTGGGCGCAGTGCTCATGGGGCGCATCACGCAGCATGGCGACGAACTCGGCATCGACGCCGATTTGGTGAACACGGCCGACGGCAGCGAGCTTTGGGGTTCGCACTACACACGCAAGGCGACCGATGTAGCGGAGGTGCAGGGCGACATTGCGCGTGACATCTCCAGCAGCCTGCGCATTCATTTGAGCGGCAGCGAGCAGCAGCGGTTGAGCCGCGCCTCGACCACGAATCCGGAAGCTTACCGGCTTTACCTGGAAGGCCGTCAGCTATGGTATGGCCGCACGCCGGCGGGCATCAAGAAAAGCATCGACCTGTTTCAGCAGGCAATCGGAGCCGATCCTAACTTTGCCCTGGCGTATTCTGGGCTCGCCGATACCTATAACATCGCCCCTAGTTATGGCATTGGAATCACTTCGAAACAAGGGGAAATGTTGGCCGATGAAGCGGCCCGCAAAGCTCTCGAACTGGACGATTCTCTGCCCGAAGCCCATGCTGCGCGCGCCTTCGCCCTGTCTAACCTGAGAAGGTGGAGCGAGGCGGAGCCGGAATTTCGCCGCGCTATTGAGTTGAATCCTAACAATGCCGCGGCCCGCTATTTTTTTGCCTTTGGGTATCTCGCTCCGCAAAACCGCATGGACGAAGCTCTGGAGCAATACCGGACCGCAATATCACTCGATCCTCTTTCATCGATCATTAACACGAATTACGGTGTGTTGTTGATGGAAGCCCGGCGCTATCCCGAGGCGCTTGCCCAGTTCCAGAAGGTTCTCGCACGCGATCCCAATTTTCCCGCGGTGCACTACAAGCTGTCGCAGTTCTACGCCACTACCGGGCGGTTTGCCGACGCTGTCAATGAACTCCAGGGGGCATTTCCGAAGCCCATCCCGGTGAGTGAAGATGCGAAAGGCTATCTCCAGCTCACATTGCGGTTGGAAGGCTCGGATCGCTCGACCGCCGCAGCCGTGGCGTCGGCGCTCGTTGGAAATCGCGACCAGGCGTTTGAATATCTGGAAAAAGCTTATT
>Ga0210391_10004119_pt1 | contig 12220 bp, 11 predicted proteins | sample IncBWC12OmetaG_FD_160573 | JGI IMG/M metagenome (GOLD analysis project Ga0210391, IMG submission 160573) | Forest soil microbial communities from Barre Woods Harvard Forest LTER site, Petersham, Massachusetts, United States - Inc-BW-C-12-O ... | reverse complement strand
GCCCGAACTGGCCGGGCGGAATGTGGCCCGTAAGTTTCGTCCTCCATCGGTTGATGGAATTCGGGAGTCTCAACTTAACACCTCATCAAGCGGGCAAGATGCTCCTCTGCGATATTATCAAGAGTCATCGCAGTTGTTGCGCATTTGATGAATTCCTTAACCTTTCAGTGTTAACGCCAGTGGAGACTGAGCAGCAATGAAGCTTTCGGATTACGTTTTTCGCATTGTGGCAGACAGCGGCGTGAAACATGTCTTTCTGGTGCCCGGTGGCGGGGCCATGCATCTTAACGACTCCCTCAGCCACTGTAAAGGGGTCGAGTTCGTTTGCAATCTGCACGAGCAGGCCAGTGCTATCGCGGCGGAAAACTATTCCAAGGCGACCAATCATCTCGGTGTTGCACTGGTTACCACTGGTCCGGGCAGCACGAATGCGATCACCGGGCTAGCCGGTGCGTGGCTGGATTCGACGCCGTGTCTTTTTCTTTCTGGTCAGGTAAAACGAGCGGACCGGATGTTTACGCCCGATGGAACTCCACTGGGTGTTCGGCAAGTTGGAATGCAAGAGGTTGATATCGTTTCGATTGTCCACCCCCTGAGCAAGTATGCCATCACGGTCGACGATCCCGGTTCGATCCGCTACCACATGGAGAAGGCACTTTATCTGGCAAAATCGGGCCGTCCGGGCCCTGTCTGGATTGATATTCCGCTCGACGTACAGGCTAGCCCTATCGACCCGGAAGCGCTGCACGGCTTCGATCCCAGCGAGTGCGTAGTTCCTTCACGAATCGATATGGAAGCGTTGGTGGGGGAAACGATCCATGCTTTGAATGCGTCGGAGCGGCCGCTGCTCCTGGCCGGGAACGGCATTCGATTGGCGCGCGCGGAAAAGGAGTTTCTGGAACTGATCGAAGTTCTGGACATTCCGGTCGAGTCGACCTGGCTTGCAATCGATTTGATTGCCGACGACCATCCCTTATTTGTTGGTCGTCCCGGTTCTCTTGCGCCGCGCGGGGCAAACTTTGCTGTCCAGAATTCCGATTTTTTGCTGGCGCTGGGCGCACGCCTGGATCGCGTGATCACGGGCTACTCCCCAGAGCGATTTGCTCGTGCCGCTCACAAAGTGATGGTGGACATTGATCCCTTCGAACTGGCTAAGATGGGCGACTCTGTTCAGACAAAGGTGCCAGCTGACGCAGGCGAGTTCATACGCGCAATGCATCGTCGCCAGGCGGAGATTCAGCGAAGAGACCGTTCACCCTGGAAGCGGCGCTGCTCGGATTGGAAGAACCGCTATCCTGTGGTACAACCTGAGCACCGTAAGCCCGAGGGCCCGGTCAGCATGTATCACCTGGCGGAAGCGCTGCAGGACGTGCTGCCTGGGAATACGCCCATCGTCTCCGGTAGTTCGGGCAGTGCGATTGAGCTCTTTCTGCTTGCGCTGCGGGTCAAGACCGGGCAAAGGGTGTTTCATACCACGGCGTTGGGTTCGATGGGGTACGGCATCGCAGCTTCCATTGGAGTCTGTATGGCAAACGGTCGCCGTCCCGTGGTGTGCGTGGATGGCGATGGAGGTTTTCAATTCAACATTCAGGAACTGGAAACGGTCTCGCGTCTTAAGCTGCCCATCACATTTTTTGTGTTGAACAACGGCGGGTATGCTTCCATTCGCATTTCGCAGACGAACTTCTTTGGCGCGCCGAGCATCGGATGCAGCCCCGAGACCGGGCAGACTCTACCGGATATCACGAAGGTCGCGCAGGCGTATGGCCTGCAAACCGACGTTATCCGCGATCAATCCGACCTCCGCGGTGATCTGCGGCGAGTGCTCAGCCGCGGGGGACCGCTGGTTTGTGACACGTACATCCTCCAGGATGAGCTTCGCGGTCCGCGACTCTCCTCCGTGCAGCGACCCGATGGATCGTTCGTCTCCAAGCCGCTTGAAGATCTTTACCCGTTCCTCTCGCGCGAGGAGTTTCTCTCGAACATGCTGATCCCGGTGGAGGAGTAACGATGACCAGGATCGCAGTGATGCAGGGCCGGCTTCTGCCGCCCTCGGACGGGTGCTTCCAGTGCTTTCCCAGAGAGCACTGGAGAGAGGAATTTCCGCTGGCAGCGGAGGCGGGCCTGGACGCGATTGAGTGGATTTATGACTCCTCCGGCGAGAGCGACAATCCGCTCAGCACCGACGGTGGTCTCAGAGAGATGCTTTTGCTCTCTGAAACATGGAATACCGCAGTCGTCTCCGTCTGCGCCGATTACTTCATGGAACGTCCGCTCGCCAAAGCCAGCGCAGCGGAACAGGAAGAGAGAATCAACAAATTCCTCTGGCTGCTGGATCGATGCAAATTGGGCGGTATCCGTCGTGTTGTTCTCCCTTTTGTGGATAACTCCAGGATTGACAGCGATCTCGACGAATTCCAGGTTGTGCAGGTGCTGCGTCGCGTTCTTGCATATGCCCAGAACGTCGATATCGAATTACACTTGGAAACATCGCTCGATCCACAACGCTTCAGTTCACTTCTATCCAAGTTGCCTCACCCTTGCTTGAAGGTGAATTACGATTCAGGAAATAGCGCTTCTCTTGGCTACGATGTCCGCGAAGAGGTTGCGGCCTATGGCGACCGAATCGGCAGCGTACATATAAAAGACCGGGTACGCGGCGGGGGGACTGTTCCGCTTGGAACGGGCGATGCGGAGATTCCGGTTTTGCTCTCTCAGATGTTCCGAATCGGATACGAGGGAGATTTTGTAATGCAGATTGCGCGAGGCGAAGCTGGAAAAGAACTTGCCTGGATTCGGCATAATCGGGAACTTGTGCTGGCCCAACTGCGGGCGGCCGGTTTCGAGCTCGGAGCGAGCCGTTGAAGATATTGATCGTCGGACTTGGAGGCATCGGACAGCGCCATCTGCGAAATCTGCGTGCGTCGCTCGGTGACCACGTCGAGATACTCGCTTACCGGGTCAGGAAGCTTTCGAGGGTTATCACACCGGCTTTGCAGATTGACGCCGGTCGCGATGTCGAGCGGGAGTACCAGGTCCGCACCTTTGAGGACTTGGAGCTGGCGCTTGAGGAGAAGCCTGATATCGCGTTCATTTGTAATCCCAGCAGCATGCACGTTCCCATGGCATTGGCTTGCGTGCGAGCCGGCTGTGACCTCTTCGTAGAGAAGCCGCTATCGGACAGTCTGACGGGTCTGCTTGAGCTGCAGGCTTTGGTTGAGAAACAGGCGCGGATCGTCATGGTCGGCTATCAGCTTCGTTTTCACCCCTGTTTTGTGCGCATGCAAGAGATTGTGCGAAAAGGTATGCTTGGAAACCTGCTTGCAGTTCGGGCCTCGGTGGGCGAGTACTTGCCGGGTTGGCATCGTTATGAGGACTACCGGCAGGGCTATGCCGCGCGGGCGGATTTGGGCGGGGGCGTAATTCTCTCGCAAATTCACGAGTTCGACTACCTCTACTCCTTATTTGGCAAGGCGACGCGTTTGTTCTCCATTGGGGGGCATTGGAGTAATCTTGAGATCGACGTTGAGGACGTAGCGAGCACGCTCATGCAGTGTGAGTTCGCGGGAAGGCCCCTACCCGTCCACTTACAGCAGGACTATCTGCAGCGGCCGCCACAGCGGCGGTGTGAGGTGCTGGGGGACGCGGGCAAAGCCATTCTCGATTTTTCGACGCTCTCCGTCACCCTGTATGACGAAGAAGGAACCGCGGCGGATTTGTTCACCTGCGAACAACTGGACCGTAATCAATTGTTCATCCTTGAGATACAGCACTTTCTTGAGTGTGTGAAAACGCGGAGCAAACCGGTGGTTGACTTGAGAGAGGGCGTGTGGAGCCTCAAAGTGGCGTTGGCTGCAAAGGAATCGATTGCAAGCGGTCGGGTAGTGGAGCTTTCCTGAAGGGTCCAGATGGTATGACAGAGCTTGCCAATTTGTTTGATTTATCCGGACGCGTTGCCGTTATTACGGGCGGTGCGGGGCTACTCGGCGAGCAACACGCTCGAGCTATTGCGTCGGCGGGCGGCATCCCGGTTCTGGTGGACATTCAGCAGCAACGCACCAGCGAGAAGGCGGCTGCGTTGTCGAGGGAGTACGGTGTTCCGGCAATCGGTCGCGCAGCGGACATAACCAAGCTGCCGGAAATTGAAGCCTTGCGTGCCGAGATTCTGAAACTGTTCGGACGTCTCGATATCCTCATCAACAATGCGGCGAACAATCCCAAGGTGGAGGCGGGCGCGGAGGTGAACTTCTCACGGCTGGAGAATTTTCCAGTGGCGCAGTGGGAGGCGGACCTTGCCGTAGGTCTAACCGGTGCTTTCTTGTGCAGCAAAGTGTTTGGAAGTCACATGGCTGGCGACGGCGGCGGAGTCATCATCAACGTAGCGTCGGATCTCGCACTCATCGCTCCCGACCAGCGCATTTACCGGCAACCGGGTGTGCCGGAGGAAATGCAGCCCGTCAAGCCTGTTACCTATTCGGTAGTAAAGTCCGGGTTGGTGGGTCTTACGCGATATCTGGCCAGCTACTGGGCCGACAAAAAGGTTCGCGTCAATGCCATTTCGCCGGGTGGGGTGTACAACGGTCAGCCGGAAGATTTTGTTGCCCGCCTTACGAACCTGATTCCGCTTGGCCGCATGGCGACGACCGACGAATACCGGGGCGCCATCGTGTTTCTTTGTTCCGATGCATCGTCCTACATGACTGGCGCGAATCTCGTGGTGGATGGTGGCAGATCCTGCTGGTAAGGCTGATTGCCACAGGTTCTCCCGCCAAACGACTCGATTGATGAGCGGTCGGCTGGAGTCCGGACGGTGCGACTCTCCTGTGAGATAGGGCGCGAGCTTTTATGCGGGTCAAGTATTCACGGGGTCTTTTTCCAACGCGGCGGTCGAGGAACATAGCGTAGAAACCGGCGTTGCCCAAGTAAACATCTGGCCAAATCTGTCCGACGACCAAACCTTGTATCCGATGCTCGAAAAAAGTTTCTCCAAAGGCTTCCAGGTCAGCTCTCTATCCACTAGGTGATAGCTCTCGATGGCAAAATTGACCGGATTCACCTTTAGGAACTCTCGTGAGCTTTCGACCGTTACAACCTCCGCGCCTTCTATATCCATTTTCACGTAGGTCGGAACCTCGCCGAATTCGGCGCACGCGTCCGCAAAGCTCACCGTTTCCACCTTTTGAGTCTTGTCCTTTTCCAAGTAAGGGAGATAGTCGCTTAACCCCGCGCTCATGGAGCCATCCATGCAAAAGTCAGCGATACCGCTAGAATCTGAAAGCGCCTTTCTTACCGGTATGACGTTATGCAATTTGTGCAATTCGATGTTCTGCAGGAGGTAGTGGTAGTTATTCTGATCGGGTTCAAAAGCATAGACTTTGCCGTTGGGTCCGACCATCTGAGCTAAGAAATAAGCAGAAGCGCCAGCATGTGCGCCAGCATCCCAAACGACGTCGCCAGGTTGAGGTGCGTAGCCGTGAGTGTAGGCGTCCATTACATCGTCTTCAGGAATTGACGGAAAATGAAATGCGGCGCCACTCTTGCGGTAACGTTGGAGACCGGGCCTGGAAAAGTCCAGGACTGTGCGACCTTTAATCGCATGGCTCTCGATCGTGTCAAAGAATAGGTTGTAGCACTCCATCATTATTGGAATCTGAACATATTGAGCTTTGCTCAGGATCATTTCCCGCTCACCTTTGTGGAGCAGGATGGCATCCTTCGCGAATTCGACACCGTAGCCGCAGCGAAGTCCGTGCATGCGCAATGCCCCTTGAACCAACATGCTATTTGGCCCAAGCCGGACTAGATAATCCTTGAGAAATTGCGTAAATGTATTTCGCATACCTTCCTGGTCGCAACCCTTGCCCTGACCGACACAACCGCGCGTCCTGCTTCGCCGCAGTCAGTGTGTCCAGGCAACCCCGTCACACCTTTACTGCCGTTTTAGCGGTCTCGAGCAACATGTCCACGATTTCGCGCACGGCGCCGTTACCTCCGGCCAGTTCGGTAACAATCTGGCAAACCGTCCGGACCGAACGGCGCGCATCCGCAGGGCAGGCGCTCAGACCCACGATACTTAGCGCCGGCAAGTCGTTAATATCGTCGCCAATGAAGCAGATCTCCTCGAGGCGCACTCCGTGCCGTTCCGAGAACGCGCGCAACGCGCTGGCCTTGTCCTTGCAGTCCTTGTGCACGTCTTCGATGCCGAGCTTCGAGGCAAGGCGGTCGATCAGGGGGCTGTTCTCCCCCGATATCAGGGCAATCAACATGCCCGATTTTCGCGCCAGCGACAAACCCATGATGTCGGCAAAATGGAAACGCTTCCATTCCTGGCCATCCGGTCCCCACCACACACCGCCGTCGGTGAGTACGCCGTCCACATCCATGGCGATGCCCCTGATCTTAGGCATGTGCAGCGTGCACCCGACGCAATTTCTTGATGATCGGCTGCTCACGCTCGAGCACGCGCTTGACCCCGTCGCCCATGGATTTCTCGATCAAGCGAATATCTCGAACCAATCGCGTGATTCCGTTGGGTTCGAGGGAGGCGGCGTGATCCGATCCCCACATCGATCGGTCGAGGGTGATGTGCCGCTCGATCATACAGGCTCCGAGCACCATTGCGGCCACGCTCGAGGGCAGACCGGTCTCGTGACCCGAGTAACCTACTGGTATTCCGTAGCGCTCGATCAGCGTATCGATCACGCGCAGATTCAGTTCCTCATAGTAGGCCGGATAGGTGCTGCAGGCCTGCATCAGGATCAAGTCTTTGTTGCCAAGAACTTCAATCGCGTGGTCGATCTGCTCGATCGTGCTCATGCCAGTGGATAGCAGAATCGGCTTTCCGACAGAGCGGGTGTGCCGCAACAAATTGTCATCCGTCAGCGAGGCTGAGGCTATCTTGAAGCATGGGACGTCGAACTGCGCGATGAAATCGACCGACGCTTCATCCCAACAGGATGCGAACCAATCGACCTTCACTTCCTTGCAATAACGGTCGATTTCCTTGTACTCCTCGATTTCAAATTCCAGCCCGCGTTTCAAATCTCCATTGGTCGGACCGAAGGGATTTTCGCGGGGTTTCGCCAATTCCTCGGCCGAGTAGACAACGTCAATCGTTCGTTTCTGAAACTTCACCGCGCTGCAACCAGCGCCTACCGCGACGTTGATCAGTCGTTTGGCAAGATCGATGTCGCCGTTGTGGTTGATTCCAATTTCAGCGATGACATAACAAGGTTGTCCCGCCCCGATCAGTTTATTACCCAGTCGGAGTTGTGCATTGTTTGTTAATCTGGTGTGAGTATCGTGATGCATCGCTAGCGCTCCCTTCGGAATAGTCGTTCTAGAATTTGCCGAGATGTTCTGCCTGTCGGTCTTGTTTCCTCGCGTAACCTGTAACTCGTTAGCTGCCTGTGCTCCCCTGCCTATGCGCCCTGCACCGCCGAACTGGCGCGGGGAATCTGGTGAAATGTTTCGGCCATGTAATCGATCATCGATTGCTTGATGCCGGGGTAGAGACCGATCCAGAAAACGTTGTTCATGACAAAGTCGGTATTTCGCAGGTCGCCGATTACGCGTCGCTGGATGTCGCGATAGGCCGGCTGGCGAAGCAGGTTGCCGGCAAACAGCAGACGTGTGGCTATCTTTCTCGACTCCAGAAAGTGCACCACCTGCCTGCGGTTCGTGGGTGCGCCGGGGCGCACGGCGAGCGGAAAACCAAACCAGCTGGGGTCCGAATGCGCGGTCGCTTCGGGCAAGATGAAGATGTCATCCAGATCGCTCAGTGCAGCGTGAAGCTTGGCAAAGTTCGCGCGGCGGGTCGAAATGAAGCCGGGCAACTTCTTGAGTTGCGCGACTCCGACCGCAGCCTGCATGTCGGTCGCTTTCAGGTTGTAGCCGATGTGGCTGTAAATATATTTGTGGTCGTATCCGGCAGGCAGGTCGCCCAGTTTCCAATCAAAGCGGCAACCGCAGGTATTCGATTTTCCGGGATCGCACCAGCAGTCCCGGCCCCAGTCGCGAAAAGATTCGGCCAGCTTGTTAAGCGCGGGAGACTGCGTAAGCACGCATCCCCCTTCACCCATAGTGATGTGATGCGCGGGGTAGAAACTCGTCGTGGCCAAGTGGCCGAAGCTCCCCACTGGGCGTCCTTTGTATGTCGATCCCACGGCATCGCAACAATCTTCGATCACCCAGAGATTATGTTTGGTGGCCAGCTCCATCACCGCATCGACGTTAAAAGGATTGCCCAGGGTGTGCGCCAGCATAATCGCCTTAGTGCGGTTAGAAACTGCCGCCTCAAGTTGACTAATGTCGGCGTCATAAGTCGCGAGCTGAACGTCGACAAAGACCGGGATAAGTCCATTCTGAATAATCGGATTTACCGTGGTAGGAAAGCCGGCGGCTACGGTAATTACTTCGTCTCCCGCAGAAAGTTTCCGCTCGCCGAGCGAAGGAGAAGTAAGGCATGAAAGCGCCACGAGATTTGCAGAAGAGCCGGAGTTAACCAGCGATGCGCAGCGCACGCCCATGAAGGCGGCGAAGTCGCGTTCGAACTGCGCGGCAAATCGCCCTGTAGTAAGCCAGGCGTCGAGCGAAGCTTCAACCAGAAGTTCGAGCTCAGACGAGTCAAAGACTTTGCCCGAAACCGGAATGCAGCTCTGGCCGGGCACGAACTCCGGCGGAGACAGGGCTACGTCATAGTACTCCCGCACCAGCGCGCGCACCTCGTCGCGAAGTTGGCCGGCGGTCTTGCGTGGTGATAGGGGAGCAGTCGTCATCGTCAGGTCTATCCCGTACTCGCATGTGCCACCGCGGCCGGCACGCCGAGAAAGTCGCGATACCACGCCAGAGTCCGATCAAGGCCGGATTCAAGGGTAAAATGCGGCTGCCAGTTGAGGACGGTTCGGGCGCGCTCAGCGCTCAGAAACTGATGGCGAATTTCGTTGCTTGCCTGATTAAGTACTTCGGGGCGCAGAGAAGAATGCATCTTATGCAGAATCAGGTCGACCAACTCGAGAACACTGACCTGGCTTTCATTGGAAAAATTGAATGCTTGCCCGCGCAGGGCCGCATAAGACGCTAGCCGCTCAGCGAGCAGCATGTAAGCAGTGGCGCCATCTTCGATATAGAAATAGTCGCGAACGAATTTGCCGTCCGAGCGGACTACCGGTCTCTCGCCACGAATGATTGAGCGAATCGTGCCCGGCACTACACGGTTCCAGTTGAGGTCGCCGCCGCCGTAAAAATTTCCACAACGAGTGATCGCAACCGGCGAGTTATAACTGGCTGCATACGTCTGCGCGATCAAATCGGCGCACGACTTACTGACATCATAAGGATGACGCCCTTGCAGCGGCATGGTTTCGTTATAGGGGAGCTGCTCCTGGTCGCCATAGGCCTTATCGGAAGATGCCACCACAATCGACACCACCTTAGGCGAGTGGCGGCACGCCTCGAGCAGATTCCACGTACCCTCGATGTTAGTCGTGAAGGTTGAGATCGGATTTCGATTGGCGATGCCAACGATCGTTTGCGCGGCGAGATGAAAGACAACCTCGACTTCGTATTCGCCCAAGATGCGCTCGATAAGGCTACGATCGACAATATCGCCACGCACGGTGTTGATCCGCTCGATGCGGCGGCTGCGCACCAGTTCACTCTGCGGAACCCAGTCGCGTATCAGACAAACCACATTCGCGCCGGCGTCGATAAGCTGCTTCACCAGCCACGAGCCGAGCAGTCCGGTACCTCCAGTGACAAAGACGGAGCGATCTCGCCAGAATGGAGTCATTCTGACCACACTTTCCATGGCGTTTGGTCGCTCGCCCAGAGCTCATTCAAATGCTGATATTCGCGGTACGTATCCATGGCGAAAAAGAAACCGTCATGGCGATAAGCCATGAGCTGACCGTCACGCGCCAGGCGCTCCAGCGGCTCACGCTCAAGAATGCAGTCCGGTCCGCCGAGATAGTCGAGGATGCGCCGATTGAAGACGAAGAAGCCGGCGCTGATCAATCCGTTTGCCTTAGGCTTCTCCCTGAACCGCTGAACCTGGCCTTCGCTGTCGGCTTCGAGCACTCCAAAGCGTGAAATAGGCGGGACCGATGTAACGGTTGCCAGCTTTCCATGCTTCTGGTGAAAGTCGAGCAGGGTAGTGATGTTTACGTTGCTGAGCCCGTCGCCATAGGTAAGCAGAAAAGTTTCTTCGTCCTCGAGATAATGAGCGACGCGCTTCAAGCGGCCGCCCGTCATGGTCTCGAGCCCTGTGTCAGCGAGAGTGACCGTAAAATTCTGCTCCTTGTGCGCTCCCATGAATTCAATGTGCGATTGGCGGCCGAGGCAGATCTTGAAGTCACTGTTCATGGCTTCGTAATTCAGGAAATAATCTTTGATCATGTTGCCGCGATAACCGAGGCAGAGGATAAACTCGCGCATGCCGTAGTGGGCGTACATCTTCATGATGTGCCAAAGGATCGGCCGGCCGCCAATTTCCACCATGGGCTTGGGGCGGAATTCGGTTTCTTCCCGGAGCCGGGTACCTAATCCACCGCACAGAACGACAACCTTCATAGTCGGGGTTCCTGAAGGCGCAGCCTGCCAAGGCAGACGCGTCCTACCTTCGATCTTCGTATCGTCAATCTTCGCGACTGATAGCAGCCACGCTAGTCAGTTATCCCACACACCGGCGGACAAGGGAGAGTTACGGAAGTAATAGAGGAGCTCTGAATCGAAGACCGCGATCCTAATCGATCAACGTTCGCTTGGCCGCGCCCGATTGCCCTCGGCGAACGAAATGTGCCGGTGCCCGAAGAAACTGAAGATGACGGAAAACACCAGCACCAGCGCGCCCGCGATATACGGTGCGCTGCGGTTGTAATTGGTTTGGCGGCGGATAATTCCGACCACAATAGGAAGCGCCGCGGCTGAGAAAACCACGCTGCCGGCATACACGCCAACACAACGAATCCATTCCTTGAGATAGTTACCCTTGGTCTTGAATACAAACCACTTATATCCAAGAAAAGCAAAAGTAATGCTGAACACGTTGGCGACCAGGCTAGCTAGAACGTATCCGTAAGAGAAGATCGGAGTCAGAAGCAGCGTGAACAATGCAAAACAGCCGTAGCCAAAAGCGGTGTTACAAGCGCCTACGGCTAGGTATCGGGCGAGAGTGTACGCGTGCTGGACTTTCTCAATCGGCTTGACTGCGACTCCGGCGGCGGGCATAACAGGCGAAGATAAGTTAGTTCCAACCTGGGGTTGAGAGCTAACATCCGAAATGATAGTAGTCGGATAGGTAGGGAGTAGACAGGTTACTATCGTTACTTATGACGCTTGAGTGGGCGCGGCGGCTCGCTTGGGGAAAATGTTGCCCACGCGGCGGATTTCGGCGCCGACCGCCTTCAATTTTTCTTCAATATGTTCATAGCCGCGGTCGAGGTGATAGACGCGATCGATGATGGTCTCGCCGTCGGCGACCAGCGCCGCAAGCACCAGCGAAGCCGAAGCCCGCAGGTCCGAAGCGAGCACCGCTGCCGCACTCAGCGGAGTTCCGCCACGGACAACCGCGCGCCGCCCCTCGATCTTGATGTTCGCGCCCATGCGCACCAGTTCCTGCGCGTGCATGAAGCGGTTCTCGAAAATATTTTCCGTGATGATCGACGTACCCGCCGCCTGGGTGGCGAGCGCCATGTATTGCGCCTGCATGTCGGTGGGGAATCCGGGATATTCCTCTGTGGTCAAATCGGCGGCCGCGAGCGGCTGATCTCCCATCACGCGGACCGAGTCGGCCTTCACTACCGTCTTCACTCCCGTTTCCGTCAGCTTCTGAAGGATCGCAGTCAGGTGCGCGGGTTCGCAGCCGGCGACATTGACGTCCCCGCCTGTAAGCGCCGCCGCAATGATGAATGTCCCCGCCTCGATGCGGTCAGGAATAATGCGATGCCGCGCGCCGTGGAGTTTGCTTACTCCCTTCACGCGAATCGTAGATGTCCCCGCCCCCTGAATCTTGGCGCCCATGGCGTTGAGCAGCGCGGCCAGATCGGCGACCTCCGGTTCACGCGCGCAATTCTGCATCACCGTTTCGCCCTCGGCCAGCGTCGCGGCCATGAGCAAGTCTTCCGTGCCAGTGACGGTTATCTTGTCGAAAACAATTTCAGCGCCTTGCAGGCGGCCGCCTTTGAGTGGATCAGTGACAGCTTCAACATAGCCATGCTCTTGC
>Ga0210391_10004117_pt1 | contig 12225 bp, 4 predicted proteins | sample IncBWC12OmetaG_FD_160573 | JGI IMG/M metagenome (GOLD analysis project Ga0210391, IMG submission 160573) | Forest soil microbial communities from Barre Woods Harvard Forest LTER site, Petersham, Massachusetts, United States - Inc-BW-C-12-O ... | reverse complement strand
ACTACCGGCAATCCAGGTTTGATCAGGCGGCAAAGGTGCTCAGAGATGCTCTCGCATCGGGAATCGCGGACTCTGATCTCCACTACATCCTGGCAGAGTGCGTCCTTCGCATCGACCCATCCAATACAAAGGCGGCCCTGTCCGAACTGGATCGGGCGATCCAACTGAATCCAAATTCCGTCCCCGCCAGGATACTTCGTGGCCAGACTCTGCTCGCGGTAAGGCGCCCACAGGATGCCGTCGTTGATTTGAAGATTGCCCGCGATCTCGACCCCGACCCGCAACGGGACACGAGCAATACAACTTATCTGTTGGGACGGGCCTATGCCGCTCTCGGCCAGCGAGATCAGGCGAAAGCGCTTTTCGCCCAGCTCGGTCATCAATTCGGCCCCAACAAAGCCGATACCCTCAACCAACTCGGTGACCAGAAAATTCGAGCGGCGTTGCATCCATAAGCCAAAGGAAGATTTCGATGCTGATAGGTCTGTCACGAAGAACATTCATCCGAACCGCCACAGGCCTGATCTTCGCCCATTGGGGAGGACTGCGCATCCTGGCTGGCCCCCCGTCCGCACTGGCCCAGGCTTCGCCCGGTGCTCAGCCCGTGCCGCAGGAATTCATTTACGGGACGGAGTTCTTCCGTCCGCCGAATCCTCCGCGCGCGCTCCGGCATGAAATGTTGCACGCAATCGCCAATGAATACAAGTTCAACATCATCCGCATCTACTGTTCCTGGGTGTACCTCAATCCCGAGCCAGGCAAATTCGACTTCACGGAAATCGAAGAAGTGCTCACCGACTGTGACCAGCTCGGGCTGAAAGTGCTGATGGGCGCGGTCATCGAGGAAGCTCCTTACTGGCTCGAAGCGGCGCATCCAGAGTCGCGCTTTGTCGACGCACTGGGAGAACCGCAGCGCCTCCAGACTGCTTCTATCAATATGAGCGGAGGATGGCCGAGCCTATGCATGGACTGGCCTGCGGTTCGCGATGCAGCAGCGACATTTCTTAGCGAACTGGGCAAGACCGTTTCCAGGCACGCGTCGATGTACGCCTACGACGTGTGGAACGAACCCCACCTTGAACCTTCGGGTGGTCGCGAATTTAATGCTTCGACCGACCAGAAGCTCTACTGTTACTGCCCAAAGACAATCGCCTCCTTTCAGAGTTGGCTGAAGCAGCGCTACGGAACCCTTGAAAAACTCAGTGAAGCGTGGGTCAGGCGCTATCCCAGTTGGGAAGTAATCGATCCGCCGCGTGGCCCTGGTTCCTATATTGATTGGGTTGATTGGCGCCGTTTCATGATTGAACGCAGCACGGAAGAGATGCGTTTCCGTGTCCAGACGCTGCGCGCCGTTGACACCCGAAGCATTCTGGAAAGCCACGTCTTTAGCCAGGCCGCGATTCTTCCCCTGGCGCTCCAGGCTATCAACCCCTGGCGTCTGGCCGAGTTGATGGAAACATGGGGACTTTCCTATTTCCCCCGGTGGCAGGAGTCGCCGATTTACTTCGGCGCGGCCCAAATCGAACTGACGCGCGCAGCCGCGGCAGGGAAGCCATTCTGGATTACTGAGCTACAGGGTGGCCACGGAAGCAATGGTATTCGCCGCAGCCGGCAGATGCGCCCCCGAGACATCCGGCTGTGGAACTGGATGCTGGTTGCGATGGGCGGAAAAGGCATCATCTACTGGTGCTACCTCACCGAGGCCACAGGAACCGAGTCGACCGGCTTCGGTCTCGTCGAGCGTGATGGATCGGCAAGTGAGCGGATCCTCGAAGCTGCCGAGGATCACAAGCTCATCCAGTCGCAATGGGAGATCATCAAAGACTACCAACCGAGCCCGGAGGTAGCCGTGCTCGTCGACATTGACAATGCGCTGTTGACCTTCGCCATGAGCGGCAAAGAAGATGCGTCCACCAAGTCCTTCGCCGGCTACTACAAAGCCTTGTGGAATAGCGATGTGCTGGCAGATTTCATCGAGCCGCAGAGCCTTCGTAATAGCGAGAAATACAAAGTCATCATTGCCCCCTGGCACCTGATCGGCAAGCAGGAAACCTGCGATCGCTTGCGTCACTTCGTCGAGGCCGGAGGCACACTCCTGCTGGAAACAGGCTTCGCTTCTTACGACGAGCACATGGTGTTCAACCCGGTCGTCCCTGCCTTTGGGCTCGCCGAAGCCTTTGGCTACCGCGAACAGGAAAGCCTCTACATGACAGAGGGCGACGTGAGAGATCTGCCTCCATCCGACCGCGTCTACGTCGACGGTCATCTCACCTTCACCGAACCTGTCGCCGCAACCATCAAGGCGCACACCTTCCTGACCCCGATCACGGTCTCTTCCGCAAAAGTGATTGCAGCATACGAATCGACTGCCGTCGCGGCAACCAGAAAACTGGGCAAGGGGCAGGTCTACTACATTGGCACCAACCTGGGTGCCAGCATTGAAGAGGGCTCTCAGGCTGGCATCGAACTCGTGCGTGCAATCGTGAGTCAGACGATTCGGCCAGCCGTCACCGCGGAGAAGGTCCGCCCTCGGCTGATCGAATCGCATGCCGGCAGTCTTCTCATTGTTTTCAACGATCAAATCACCGACCAGACTGCAAAAGTCCAGGTGCCCTCCCGCTACAAGACGGCGACCACCATCTACGGCAATCAGTCACAGACTATTCAAGCCGGCGCCGTCGAAGTTCAGGTGCCGTTCGAGGGTGTCAGCGTTCTACTCCTTTCCTAACCGTGGATGCGATCAAAGTTCCTCCTGTGACTCTGAGTGGGTGGCCCAGGTCTCGCTTTTGAGACCTGGGTTTCTCCTCGCAACTGGGTCCTGGCCGGAACACCCAAATCTCAAAAGCGAGACAGCGTAATCCGTCAGAGCTTTATTTCTATCGCTCCCACCGCCGAAGCTCTACCCACCAGGTTTCGGTGTTACGGCTTAGAATCGAACAGGCCGTTTGAACCGCCGGTTCATCCGGTTCCTGGCTTCTTGTTCCACTGATTCGCGAGCTTCAATTTCGTGTGGATAGGCCTCTACGCTTGTCGCCTATCCATCTTGCATGCCCCATAGAGTCCAGCCACCACCGGGCTTGGCAGTTTATACATGTACCGTAAAACTTCATGCTGTGTACGGGAGTCCGATGTGTAGTTGGACTGTTTCTTTTCTGATGTTGGGAGTCTTTGCGGTGAGTGCTCGAGCGCAGACTTCAGCAACCTTCACCAACACGCTGCTGCCTGAACCGGCGCATCTATCCGAAGAAACAGGGCGGCTGGAACTGACACCTTCTTTCACCGCAGTTGCTGACCGGTTCCACGACCCGCGGCTGGATGAAGCGATTGGGCGAGCCCTGCTTCGGCTAGAGTCCCAAATCGGACTGCAGATAGCGACCGCACCAGAACGGGGCGCAGCCGGGACACTGACAATTACCGTCGATGGCCCAGGGGAGACGGTCCAGTCTCTCGACGAAAACGAAACCTACTCACTGGACATAACCGCGAATGGCGCACACCTGCATGCGGCCACAGATGTAGGCGCTATGCGGGGACTAGAGACATTTCTGCAATTGGTGCAACCTGATGGTTCGGGCTTTTTTCTGCCGGCAATATCGATTGAAGACGCACCCCGATTCCGTTGGCGCGGCCTGATGGTCGATTGCAGCCGCCACTTCGAGCCAGTCGAGGTTATCAAGCGGACCTTAGACGGCATGGCCGCAGTCAAGTTGAATGTCTTCCACTGGCACTTGACGGACGACCAGGGCTTCCGCATCGAGAGCAAAGTATTTCCCAAGCTGACCGCGATGGGGTCCGACGGCGAGTTTTACACACAAGAACAGGCACGGGAGATCGTCAGCTATGCGCGCGCGCGCGGTATCCGCGTTGTGCCGGAGTTTGATATGCCCGGCCATGCACAATCCTGGTTTGTGGGCTATCCCGAGCTGGCTAGCGGACCAGGACCTTATTCTATCGAGCGCCACTTCGGGATCTTCGATCCGGTCATGGATCCCACACGCAAGAGCACCTACGAGTTTATCGACCGATTTATCGGTGAAATGGCCGGCATCTTCCCTGACCCTTACATGCACATCGGCGGCGACGAAAATAACGGGGTTCAGTGGAGCCACAACCCGCGCATTCAGGAATTCATGAAGGCGCACAACCAGAAAGACACGGCAGCGCTGCAGACCTATTTTAATCAGCAACTGTTGCCTATTCTCAAGAAACATGGCAAGTACATGGTTGGCTGGGATGAGATTTTCTCCCCCGGCCTGCCGAAGGATGTGGTGATCCAATCGTGGCAAGGCTTCGCATCCCTGGCGGCAAGCGCCAAGCAGGGGTACCAGGGAATTTTGTCCGCAGGATATTACCTGGATTTCACCGATGAGCATTATCTCGTTGACCCTCTTCCTGCCAACAGCGACCTCACAGCGGAGCAGAGAGCACGCATCCTGGGCGGAGAGGCCTGTCTGTGGGCCGAGCACAACACGCCGCATAATATCGACTCGCGACTCTGGCCGCGCACGGCAGCCATTGCGGAGCGGCTCTGGTCTCCGCAGAGCGTGAACAATCTGGATGATATGTACCGCCGATTGCGGGTCGAGTCGTTGCGGTTAGAGGCCCTGGGGCTGAGCCATATTTCCACCGAGGATGCTGGCCTGCGCCGGCTTGCGGGAGCAACGGCCATTGGGCCTCTGGTTATTTTGACCAGCGTTCTGGAACCGGTTACCTGGGAGCAGCAGGGCGAATTGCAGCACACGACGCAGTTAACACCCCTGGATGACTTCGTCGACGCTTTACCCCCCGATCCTCCTTCGCGGCATGAGATGCAGGTGCTGATCCGCGAGTATCTGGCGAACCGCGACCCGGAGACGCGAGCAAGACTGGACGCCATTTTCGCAACCTGGATCGCGGCCGGTCCACCGGCACAGGCGCTGATGGCTGCATCTCCTCTCCTGCGGGACGCGGAGCCGCGTGCGCAGCAACTCGTGGAATTAGGAACAACGGGCCAGCAAGCGCTGTCCTACCTGGACAAACACCAGGCGGCTCCTTCCGGATGGACACAGGAGAAGCTCGCGTTGATCGACCAGGCTGAAAAACCAGTAGGACTGGTTCGGTTCACCATGCTCCAGCCGCTGCGAGATCTGGTAAAAGCAGTGCAGAATTAACCTTGAAGTAATTCGTGATCGTCAGCATCGCGTATACACACTGGATTGGTCGATCGAGTCAGTGCGGGATATTGTGCTGGTGAAGCCGTCGATGCAATTTCGTCCGTGCATCCTCAAAGTCCTTGCGTGTAGCCGCAAGCCTCTCCGGGTCCGGACGAACAGCGAGATTTTCCACGAACGTTTGTGAGCCGTCAATCAGGGCAAGCATGTAGGCTGCTGTGTCGGGAGAGAAAAGCTCCTGGCCTGGCGTGACCAGATACACCGGAGACGTGTGGGCCTGCACCATAAACTCCCACGATGTGACGGGGCCCAGTTGTGAAGAACAGCGCGCCGCGAGCCAACCCGGTCCCGATACCCGAATTTTTTCGCTCAAGGTTATCTCGCGGGCTCCTGAAGCCGCATCCCGCGAAGCAACCACGCGGCCATTGAGGACAATCTCGAGTCGATGAAGAGGTACGTGGCATTGAGCACTGGCATGTACCTCAATCGTGCCGCCTCCGCCATGAAGAGAAATTTCTTGACCAGGCGTGCGGCCTTCGGCGTGAAAAAGCAGCAACGGGCCCGACGTGACGAACGTGTTTCCGCTGCGAACTGCATTCGCCCAGTTTGCGAAGGTGAATTCTTCCTGTCCGATATAAACGTAGGCTCGATTGGTCCCAACCGGCATGTAAGCCCCCATCTTGTCGGTACCGCCCACCGCTGGGAGCCGGTAGCCACAATTCAGATACCGGTACCAATCGAGAAACCGCAGGAAGTTGAAGTGCCCCGGCTTACCGCCGTTTGGACTTTGGGGCCAAAGCTCAACAGCGTCTATCTTCCCCAGCGCGATGTCCGCTGCAATTTCTCCGGTCGGGTAGGGGAAATGCACTGAAACGGAAAGTCCACCCGCAGAGCGGCAGGAGTCAGACCAATGGGCCATGCTGTTCCACAGCGGATCGCCCAGGTCACTCTCGTCCGGCCCCGCCGCGGAAAGCGGGTAAACGGGCGAGCGCGGACCCAGAAGCCCAATATGTCCAAGGATATGCTGGCGGTTCTCAGAGCCCACCCAGACCATGTTTTCCTTGTCGCGCGACACAATAGGTTCGTTGGTGATGTCGCCGACGTTCGTGAATAGATCTCCCCACTGCGCCGCCAACAGGTTCACCAGGTTCAGCCCCTCAGCGCTGGCTTCCAGCAATGCAGTTGTGGGTGACAGAAAGTGCACGTGGGTGTCCGCGCTCACCCATCCTTTGGCGCGCAGGTTTGCAAACTGCTCGATTTCAAGCTTCAGCTCTCGTTGGTCGGGTCGAATTTCGAGCTTTTGACGCACCGCAGCGTATTCAAATCCCTTCGTCATTTCCAGGTACACATCGCCCACAGGCAACTCGACCTGAAACGTGCCGTCGACATAGGCGAAAGAACTGTCCATCAATTTCACGTCGGCGCCGTAGTCCTGAAACCATCCGTCGTTAATCTCAGTGCGGTGACCATAGGGTGGGATATAGCGGCCTTCCTTGGAACGGAACGCCAGGCGCACGGGCGCGGGACGCCCGGTGGCTCGATCAATCACCTGGCCGCGCAGCCAGACCTTTTCGCGCTCCAGAATCTCAACCCTCGCGGTGGTTGTTGCAGAGCTGCGCGGAGCCAATTCTTTTCCCGGCTCAGCGCCATCGAGATCAAATGCGTAGGATGTCCCTGATTTCGCGTCATGTAACCAGAGCGTTGCCGCCGAGCTTGCGGTGATTTCGGCGTACAAGTAGCGGTTATCCGCCGCGTGTTCGGCGCGCGAGCCTAACCCTGCATCGGGCGAACGCAACCAGGACTCAGGCTCGAAGCGACCTGGAAACCACTTGCGTGCCACCACGCCCAGATCTACGTCAACTTTCCAACGCTCGTCTTCCTGGCTTGCGGGTTCTGGTAGGGTGATTCGGTAGGTGGCAAGACGCTCGTATCGAAGAGGATTTCCTCGTCCCAGGAAGAGCGTAAGGCCGCAAATGACTAACGGATCCTCGCTCGCCGCCCTGAATCGCAGAGACTTGATCCTCCGGTCCGGGTAAGGGTTGGCCAGCGCGCTGATCCAGACCAAAGGAGAAGAGTACGAGTTGTCCATTACGCCCATCTGGAGGTTTCCCCAGCCAGTAGCGCGACGCAATGGGTCGGTCAGTTGTCGAGCAGCGTCAGCTGTGTGCGCCAGCGCCGCAAAGCTCAAGTGGCCCCAGTCCACCGAAGGAGCATTTACCTCAAACCGGCGGCGAATGGGCAGCGCTTCCTCTCGGCTGTCGTCATAGACGAAGACGATGTCAGCCAGGTGCTGGCCCACTTGTTCGTAGACATCTTGCTCCGCAATCGGAGTCTCGTTCGCATCCCAGTCACAGAATTGCGCCAGGCAGATGGAGCCCGCTTTCTGCTCCACAACGACCTCCACCGTTTCTGCGGTCCGGCTTAGAACTATCCAGGACTTGGCTTGCGAACCTTCGGAGCCAAGTAGAAATGGGATTCCCCGAAAGTTCTGCTTGCCCGAGGGCGTGTGGATCAGGCCGTCTTGCTGTGAAGGGCCGCCCATCGCCTTCGCCCGGTCCCGTGGCCCGAAGTCAGAGGATGAGGCATTGAAATAGGCACTCAATTCAACCGGTGCGAACTTACCGGGGTCCTGTGCGCCTCCCATTTCGTCTTGGCCTACCGTTGTTGCGGCGTTGCCGGCGAGCATTCGTTTGAGGGTGGGAACGACAACACTGCCAGTCTGCAAAAAATCCCTGCGTGTCCAGTCTTGACCAAATGTCATAATGCCCTCCTCAGCACTCAGTGGCCATGTCAGACAGCTTAAGGCCTGCGTGAGAATTCGACCTGGAAGGGCACGGCTTCAGCCGTGCCGCAATTGACACTGCCATACCTGGCTTTAGCCGCTGAGGTACGTTTTCTCCAGCCTCTAGGTTCTCTTATGCGCTGATAAACAGATCCCCCAGGCGCTTTTGAGGCCGCAAAGGGATCTGATCGGGACAGGGTGTAGTGTAGTTTCCGCCAGATCAGGATTCCAGCTTGCCAAAGTACCCGTTGGTAGAGTCTGCTGTTGCCATCCATCGGGATGCTGGATTTTTACGGTCGCACTTAGAGATAATTCGACAATTCAGCAGAGTTTCCCGCCACGCGCAGGAGGGACGGAAACTTGAAACGACACCATGGCCCTCACCTTGGCAACTTTTTGACTCTATCCCCTCCACTGGAGCCGGGTGCCCCACATCTCGCTCGTTTTTCGCGAGATGTGGGATACCACAGGTTTTCCCCTCAAGCATCCTGCGGGTCCCACAAATCCGCTGGGCCAAGGCTGCGGCTGTTTTTCGTTTTACTAGCCAGCGCCTCACTCGCCTGCATTCTCGGCGCGACGCAAGCTGCACCCGCCGCCGAGGCGCCCACCAAACCCGTCGACTTCAACCGGGAGATCCGTCCCATCCTCTCGGACAACTGCTTCAAATGCCATGGCCCAGACGAAAAGATGCGCATGGCCCGCATGCGCCTTGACGAGACGGAGGGACTGTTCGTCGACCGTGGCGGCTACAAGATCATCGTCCCGGGGAACTCGGCGCAAAGCAAGATCTACCAGAAAATCAGTTCCAAGGACGTGGCCTTCCGCATGCCGCCGGTCTACTCCGGCAAGACGCTGAACGAGAAGCAGATTGAACTCATCAAGCAGTGGATTGACCAGGGGGCTAAGTGGGAAACGCAATGGTCGTTCGTCGCCCCCAAGCGCCCATCTGTGCCCGAGGTGAAAGACAAGGCGTGGGTGCGGAACCCCATTGATAATTTTGTCCTGGCACGGCTCGAAGCCGAAGGGTTGAAACCGAGCGAGGAAACAGACAAAGTTACACTTCTGCGCCGGGCCAGCTTCGACTTAACCGGCCTGCCGCCTACGCCCGCCGAGGTGGACTCCTTTGTGGCGGACAAGTCGCCCGACGCCTACGAGAAGCGCGTGGACCAGTTATTGGCTTCGCCCCACTATGGTGAGCGTATGGCCATGGAGTGGCTGGACCTGGCTCGCTACTCTGACACGCACGGATACCACATCGACAGCCTGCGCGAAATGTGGCCGTGGCGCGATTGGGTGATCAAGGCCTACAACCGGAACATGCCGTACGACCAGTTCACCGTTGAGCAGCTGGCGGGCGACCTGCTGCCCAACGCCACCGTGGACGATAAAATCGCCAGCGGCTTCAACCGCAATAACATGATCAATTTTGAAGGCGGCGCCGTTCCCCAGGAATACCACGCGGAGTACATCATTGATCGGGCCAGCACCACGGGCACCGTTTGGCTGGGGCTAACCGTTGGCTGCGCACGCTGCCACGACCACAAATTCGATCCCATCCGGCAAAAGGATTTTTACCAGCTCGTCGCGTACTTCAACAACGTTCCGGAACGGGGCCTGGACGGCTTCCTGGGCAATGCGGATCCGGTGCTCCCGCTGCCTACCAAGGCACAGCAGCAGCAGCTCGATGAGCTGAATGGCCGGCTCACCAGCACGCTCGCTGCGCTGCCCGAGAAAGAGATCGTGGCGCAGCAGAACGAGTGGCAAAAAACGGCGCTGGCGGGGATCTCTGAACCGTCGCAAGAGGGTTTAATCGCGTACTACCCGCTGGAGAGCGGTTTGGCTGATGCCTCCGGCCAACACCATGACGGCAAGGCGGTGCGTGGCGACGTGGTGTACGTGGCAGGCAAAGTGGGCAAGGCCGCGGAGTTCAGCGGAGAGACCCAGGTGAGTTTCGGCAATGCCGGCGACTTTGACCGCGGCGACCGCTTTGCCCTGGCAATGTGGGTCCGAACGTCGACGGCGAACGCGGTGAAGCTCCTTCAAAAGCGGGACAGCGCTGAACAATGGCAAGGCTATGAGATTGCGACCGACGATCCCACGTATGACAGACCCCAAAACCGCCTTTCCCACTTCATCGTCCGCATGGCCGCCAAATGGCCTGACAACGCTATCGAGGTGCGCACTAAGGAGCGCTTCGCGACGGCCTCGTTCTCTCACCTGGTGATGAGCTACGACGGCTCGGGCAAAGCGTCGGGAGTGAAGTTTTACGTCAATGGCAAACCGTCGATGACGGAAGTGGTGAAGGACAATTTGAGCGGCACGTTTCGAGTCGCTGCCGCACTCGAGATAGGCAACAAGGCGAACGGAAAGCCCTTCGAAGGGGCGCTCGACGACTTGCGCCTCTATAACCGCCCGGTAACGGACGAGGAAGCTGAAACCCTGGGCATCCGCATGCCGGCACGCTCGTTGCTGTTGGAGCTGGCGGGAAAACCCGCGCAGGAGATTGAAACTCTGCAGCCGGAAAAGGCGCCGCCAGAAGCAGAGATCGGAGAAGAAGAGAAAGCGGAGACTCCAGAGGCCAAGGCGGCGCGCCTGGAGAAAGAACACCAGGCCGCGCTGAGTGAGTACTACCTGAAATATGCGGCGCCTGAAAAAGATCGGCAGCTTTACGCGCAACTGATCGAGTTGCGGGAACAGAAGAAGAAGCTAGAGGCGTCGATCACCAACGTAATGGTGATGACGGAAATGAAGAAGCCGCGAGACACGTTCATCCTCGGGCGCGGCCAGTACGACAATCCGGGCGAGAAGGTGAATCCAGGCGTTCCGGCCTTCCTGCCGCCGTTGCCGCCCGGGGCTCCGGCAAATCGCCTGTCCCTGGCGAAGTGGCTGGTGGATCCGAAGAATCCGCTGACAGCGCGCGTGGCGGTGAACCGCTACTGGCAGGACTGCTTTGGCGTCGGGATTGTGAAGACGGCGGAGGACTTTGGCTCGCAGGGAGAGCAGCCCAGCCATCCGCAATTGCTCGACTGGATGGCTACGGAGTTCGTCAGCAATGGCTGGGACATCAAGGCAATGATGCGGCTGATTGTGACCTCATCGACCTACCGGCAGTCGTCGCGCGAGACCAAAGAGATGGCCGATCGCGATCCCGAGAACCGTCTGTTGTCGAGGGGGCCGCGTTTCCGTCTACCCGCCGAAATGGTGCGTGATAACGCGCTGGATATCGCAGGGCTACTCGACACCCGCATAGGCGGCCCTAGCGTTTACCCCTACCAACCGAAGGGTCTGTGGGAAGAAATGGCGTTCGGCGGTGGTTTCTCCGGGCAGAGCTATACGCCGTCCACAGGCGAAAACCTTTACCGGCGCAGCATGTACACGGTGTGGAAGCGGACGGTGCCGCCGCCCTCGCTGACGACTTTCGACGCGCCCGACCGCGAGAAGTGTACGGCGCGTCGCACCATCACCAATACGCCGCTGCAGGCTCTGGTGCTGCTCAACGATCCCACTTATGTTGAGGCCAGCCGCGTACTGGCGGAGAAGACGATTTCCCAGGCGGGGCGTGATCCGGTGAAGCGGGTTGACTTTGCTTTCCGGCTGGCAACGGACCGCAAACCGCAGCCCCAGGAACGCGCGGTGCTGCTCACGCTGGCGCGGGAAGAACTCGCGGAGTACCGGCGCGACAAGACCTCGGCGATGAAGCTGATCGGCGTGGGCGAGGCAAAGCGTAACCCGAAGCTGGATCCGGCGGAGCTGGCTGCCTGGACGACAGTAACCAGCACCATCCTCAATATGGATGAGACCATCACGAAAGAGTGACTCCTATGGACGAAGAGAGACGCGAGATCTTGCTGGAGATGACCCGGCGTCAGTTTTTCGGTCGTACCGCGAGGGGGATAGGCGTGGCCGCGCTCGCCTCGCTGCTCGGCCCGAGCCTGATGGCAGAGGGGTCGACAGTCGATCCCGCACTGGATAAATCGTCCGGCGGCCTCCCGGGAATGCCGAATTTTGCGCCCAAGGCCAAGCGCGTGATCTTCCTCCATCAGTCGGGCGCGCCTTCACAAATTGAGTTGTTCGACTACAAGCCCAAGCTTAAGGATTTGCAGGGCACGGAGCTGCCGGACTCGATTCGCAAAGGCCAACGCATTACCGGCATGACCTCGGGCCAGGCGTCCTTTCCGGTGGCCGCACCCATCTTCAAATTTCAACAGGCCGGCAAGTCGGGCACCTGGATCAGCGAACTGCTGCCGCACACCGCCAAAACCGTCCACGACATCGCCATCATCAAAACGGTGA
>Ga0210391_10004116_pt1 | contig 12225 bp, 10 predicted proteins | sample IncBWC12OmetaG_FD_160573 | JGI IMG/M metagenome (GOLD analysis project Ga0210391, IMG submission 160573) | Forest soil microbial communities from Barre Woods Harvard Forest LTER site, Petersham, Massachusetts, United States - Inc-BW-C-12-O ... | reverse complement strand
GTGGCCTTCGTTGACTTCCGAGTAGCGAGCCTGCTTCAGAGACCGCAGCATCAGGTACGACAGGATGCGTTCTTCAGGCTTGCCGGCAATCTTTTCGGTCAGCTTTTGATACATGCGCGGCGTGATCTGGACTTCCTCAGGGATCTCAACGGTCTTGGCGCGCTGGCCGCTGCCATAGCGCTCGCGCCTTTCGGCCTTGAACTGCACGCGTTTTACTGGCAGTGGACCGACTCCGAGCGAGTAGCCGAACTTCGCCGCGATGTTCTCGAAATCGTAGACTCGCTTGGGATCGGGCTTTTCGTGGATGCGGTATAGCGAGGCGATGCCTTTGTTTTCAAGATAGCTGGCCACGCACTCATTGGCCGACAACATGAACTCCTCAATGATCCGATTGGCGATATTGCGCTCCGAGCGCGTGACGCTCTTCATCAGGCCATTCTCGTCGAACTCGATGACCGGCTCAGGCAGGTCGAAGTCGATGGAGCCGCGGCGCTCGCGTTTGCGGTTGAGGATCATCGCCAGTTCGCGCATTAGTTCGAAGTTGTCGACTAGCCGGTGGTAGTGCGTGCGCTGCGCCGGGTCGCCTTCGAGGATCAGGTGGACGTTGGTATACGTCATGCGCTCGGCGGAGCGGATCACGCCCTCGTTCAGCGTGTAGCCAACGATCTCGCCCTGGTGATCGATTTCCATCACGCACGACAGCACCATGCGATCGACCTGCGGCCGCAGCGAGCACATGTCGGTGGACAGCTCAATCGGCAGCATGGGAACGGCACGGTCGGGGAAATAGACCGAAGTGCCGCGGAGACGGGCTTCCAGATCGATGGGCGAGCCTTCGCGGACGTAGTGCGCGACGTCGGCGATATGCACATGCAGCTCGAAATTCCCGTTCGACAGGCGGCGAACGAAGACGGCGTCGTCGAAGTCGCGGGCGGTTTCGCCGTCAATCGTGACGATTGGCAGCGAGCGGTAGTCCTGCCGGTGGTGAAGCTCGCTGGCGTGGATGACCGGATCGAATTGCTGAGCCTCCTGCAGCACCTCGACGGGGAAGCGGTGCGGCAGGTGGAACTTGCGGATCATGATTTCGACGTCGACGCCGAAGTCGTCTTCGTAGCCGAGGATTTCGACGACGCGGCCGCGTGGGTTGCCGGTGGACGAAGGCCAGTCGGTGATTTCGACTTCGACGACCACGCCCTCAAGATCGGTCCACTCGTGACGTCGGGCCTCGGAGCCGAGGACGCGATCACGGGATTGTCTACGGGACGCTTTCTTCCCCTTCGTCGCCGAATCAACGAAGGGTAGGTTGAGTGGATCACCCGGATCCCACCCTCTCGCCAAATTCGGGCGTGAAGGATGGGGCACCCGTTCTTGTTCCTCGTCTTGTTTCTCGCCGCTGGGCCACTCCAGGCCCTGGGGAATGACGATCTCCTGCGTGACTTTCTCGTCAATTGGGGTGACGTAGTTATTTCTGGGGCCGTGATGGAAGGTGCCGACCACGGTTGGGTTGCCGCGGGTAAGCACCCGCAGGATGCGACCCTCGGCGCGGCCATCATCCTTCTTGCGACCGAGTTCGACCAACACCTGGTCGCCGTGCATGGCTGACCCTATAGCGTTAGGCGGAATGAAGATATCGCCTTCGAGAGTGCTGCGCTGCGCGGCATTGGGAATGACGAAGCCATAGCCGTCGCGATGCATGCTGAGGCGGCCAGCGACGAGATTCTGGCGGGCGGCCGCGTGCTCTGCCAGGGTGTAGCGGTCGCGGCCGGTTTCGATCAGTCGGGCGCTCTTGACCAGGGCCTTCAGTCGCTCTGCCAGTTGCTGACGTTCCTGGCCGCGTAGGCTCATTTCGCGGATGAGCTGTTTATATCCAGCCGAGTGGCTTGGCTGGCGTTCGATGTGGCGGAGGATGGTTTGGTCGGTCAGCATTTTCTAAATCAGTGGTCAGTGGCCAGTTGCCAGTCTGTGATCCGCATTGCCACGCTCAGCATGACACAGTACATCAGCCGTCGGCTGTCAGCTGTGAGTCTATCCTTGCTCCGATTTTGCGATTCTTGCGAGTATCCTTTGGTCACCACTAGCCGAAGCTTGATTGAGTACTGGCTTCTGACCGCTGGCTACTGGCCACTGGTTGTAGTTCCTTTCTCCTAGTCCGTTCCCTCATTGCCAACTGAGACAGCGGGAAAAATCACGTAAGGGTATTCCCTGATATAAGAAGTCGCTGTATGGTAGCAATAATTACATCGCAATCTGCCCGGCGACGTGCGCTCGAGCTGGCGATGAAGTCCGAATAACCGCACCAAACCAGCAGGTCCTGAAGAAGAGCTGTGGAGTTTCGGTTTGGCAAACGAAGTGCCTCTCCAAGCACTTAATACTTCAGAAAGGATTTTGAGTACACATCATGTGGAAGCCTACAAATGCACCCTCACCCTCCCCGACCCCTAGCCCTGAGCCGCAGCAGCGGACGTTTACGCCTCCGGCAGAGCCGCTGAGCGCTCCGCGCCCGGCCGCAGCCCCCCTGAACACCCAGGAGCAGGCGACGCTCGGCAAGTCGCTGGTCATCAAGGGCGAGGTTACAGGTTCGGAATCGCTGTATATTGACGGCCGCGTGGAAGGGTCGATCAACCTGCCCGGCAACCGCGTGACCGTCGGCCGTAACGGTGTCGTCTCGGCCAACATCTCGGCGCGCGAGATCGTGGTGCTCGGTAAGGTCCGCGGCAACATGACCGCCAGCGATCGCGTCGACATCCGCGGCGAAGGCTCCCTGACCGGCGACGTGGTAGCGCAGCGCATCAGTATCGAGGACGGCGCTTACTTCAAGGGTGGCATCGACATCCGCAAGCCCGGCCAGAAGGTGAATGGCGAGGCCAAAGAGAGCGCGTCGGCTCCGGCCAGCGAACCCTCCAGCGCAGTGGCAGCGCGGGCGTAACGATTCCCGCAACAGGACAAGCGCCCGGTTGGCCCAAAACCGGATGGAACAGCTGTCCTTGGTGAATCCACCTGTTGACTTCGTCGCAGGGTGGCATCAGTCTCTGGATTGAGGGCGGTCGCTGCGCCGGCCGCCCGATGTTCTGAGGCAGAGGTTGCGTCATGTGGGACCGAATCCTCGAGTTGCTCCCCGTAGGCTGTCGTCACCGTCACATGTCGCTCCCATTCTCCAACTCCTCCGCGCGGAAGAAGTCGTCCGACTCCTGGGAAACGACCTCCAATGAAAGCTCGCGGCCCTATGTCGTGTGTCTGGATTGTGGCAAGCATTTCGACTACGACTGGGCGAATATGCGGGTGGTGAAGTAAGGCAGTTGTCAGTGGCCGGTTGTCAGCCACGACGGCGTGATTAATCCTGGCCTCTAATCCCTAACCCCTAGTTCCTTTTCTTACGGTTCCACTCCGCCGGTCGTGCGGTCAACCATCGGCTCGGGTTGCGTCGCAGCAGCGGGTTTCTTCCTTCGCAATTCACCTGGCAGATTCGACTTCGTGATCCACAAGCCAAGCGCGATCGCCGCCACCCACACGCTGGTGATCACCGCGAGCGAAATCAAATCCGTCTTCAGGCTTCCCCTCACGGCAAAGTAGCGGCCCACCGCGAAGGCCGCCCCTCCGGCGAGAATCGCTGTGACCAGCGCCTTCAACAGCTCACCCCAAGGGAGATCTCCCAGCGGGACCATCTTCTTGCGATTCAGCAGCCAGGCCAGGACGACGGTGTGCATCAGGATTCCGACATCCGACGCAGCCGCCAGACCAGTCACGCCGAACTGATGGAAGAAGCTGCGATAGATCGGAAGCGAGAGCACGACGATGATGGTGCTGGCAATCATGGGCGTCAGGGTGTTGCCGGCCCCGTAGAAAGCGCGTGCGTACTGCGCCTGTGCGCACCATAGCGCCAGCGAAAGTGCGAACCAGAAGAAGTAAGTTGCGGTTTCCTGTGCGTCGGCGAAGGTGAAGTGTCCGTGGCGGAAGGCCAGGTCGATGACCGGAAGCGCTGCGGCCATCATCCAGCCTGACGCCAGGAACGCCGCAGCGGAAATACGGTAGACCGTTTGGTTGACCGTGTCGGCGAAGAGCTTGCGCTTACCCTGCTCCCACAGCGATGCGAAGAACGGCATCGAAGCTTGACCGGTCGCCTGTCCGAGAATCGAGATGGGCACCGCGAACAGCCGCTTGGCATAGTTGAGGCGCGAGATGTCGCCGGCGCCGCCAGAAGCGAAGTAGCGCAGGATCCAGTCGTCAGCCGAAACCAGCGAGACGCCAAGCATCAGCGGAATCGAGAGCCGCACCCACTCGCGGAAGCCGGGATTACGCCAGTCGAAGCTGAAGCCGTAGCGCAAGCCGCCCTGCGCTGCGCCGATGGCGTTGATGAGGAACGGGCCGAGGAACGCTCCGGCCAGCGCGCCCCAGGCAAGCGACTCGATGCCGAGGTACTTCGCTCCCACAACGCCGCCAAGAATGATGAAGACGTTGTAGAGCGCCGGGCTGAGCGCCGGATAAAGGAACATCCGTTTGGCCAGCAGGACGGCGGAAACGATTCCGCCGGCGTAAAAGAAGATCTGCCCGGGCAGCAGGATGCGTGTGAGGTGGACGCAGAGTTCAACCTGGTCGGGCGCGAATTTGGGGAAGACCAGGCGCACCAGTTGCGGTGTAAAGATCTCGAGGAAGACGGTGCCGATACAGAGCACCGCGCTCATGATGGTGACGGTAACGTTAAACGCGTGCTGTGCGCCCGCCTCGTCATCGCGCGAGACATGGCGCGTGTAGATCGAGATGAACGTGATCGATGCGGTTCCGCCGGCGAGAATGTAGTTCAGGAAGTCCGGAATCTGGAAGGCAGCGAAGTAGGCGTCAGTAGAGTGCCCGGCGCCGAAGGCCCAGGCGATGTACATCTCACGCAGATAGCCCAAGGCCCTGGAGGCCAGCACGGAGCCCATCAGCAGAACGGTCGCCGAAAAAGCCGAGTGCTGATGCGAAGGCCGCAAGACGCGCAACAGCCGGGCCGCAAAGCCGGAAGGGTTTGCGCTGGAGTTTTGTGCGGCTGAAGACGGCATCCGACTGCGATTCTACACGGCGGAAGGAGGATTTCCGGAGCGGGAAACCCAGGCCGGCATAATCTCCAGAAGTCCGTCGAGGTGCCTGAGAAGGCCGGAAGATTTCGATCTAATTTTTCATCGCCGCAATGGCAAGGATTGCGAGCTCCCGCAACCGCCTGTCAAGTGCTCGCCGATCACCTTGTATTTCCGGGTCGTGTTTGGCCCCCTCAGCTGTTCGTATCAAGATGTGAACGAGCTGTTCCACTGTTAGTCCCTGTGGAGGCCTTCCGATATCGCCCGCTTTTTCAAGCGATCGCAAAAACTTTGCCAGCCGATTTTCGTATTCCGTATTGAAATCACCGATCCTCGTCCGCGCCAGCTTGGAGAAAGTCTCTTTGAGCTCCGGCATATGCTCAGACTTGCCGAAAAATTCAAATCCCATTCCAAAGTAAGCATCGAGTAACCCGGTCAGCCGCTCAACTGCCGTGCCATCGGCATTTTCGGCAGCGGCGCATCGTTGCCGCACCCGGTCCGCGAGATATTCCAGGATTGCCAGAAAGACCGCCGCTTTGTTCTCAAAGTGCAGATAGACTGTACGCTTGGCCACCTGTGCCACACGGGCAATCTCGTCAACTGATGTCTTACGATATCCGTACCGGGTAAACAGCTGCAGACCCGCCAACACAATGGCATTTGGCTTAGCGGAACCACCCTCCCCATCACTGCTTTTTTTCTGAACCCTTTTCATGGGCAACCCATCCAACTAACACCAAGTATACCACGATCGAATATACGGTATACTAGGTTGATGAGAATGATTTCGGCCAATGGATAAGCAGGAGTCACTCATCGCGAGTTGAGGAATCGATGAACCGAAGACGTTTGGTCATTTTTGTTGCTGTAATTCAGTCTGTTCTCTGGTTGACGCACTGTCTGTTGTATGAAACTTGGACATTTTCATCCGCGGGGAGCGATAAATCCCAGGCGTTCTGGATCAAACTCATCCTCACCATCTTGTCGGTGAGCTTTGTCGTGGCGTCGGTCCTCGTATTTCGTTACACAAACGCTATTGTGAGAGCGATTTACCGGGTTGCCGCGGTTTGGATGGGCCTATTCAGCTTCCTGCTTCTGGCGGCGGCTTCCTCCTGGATGCTCTTCGGAATAACGCGGCTAACCGGGCTTGACATGAACTTTCATCGGACCGTGGAATTGTTGTTCGGTGTTGCCGCCTTGGCCGGACTCTACGGGCTTTTCAACGCAAGCTGGACGCGAATCACGCGAACCACAGTACAGCTCGCGAACCTACCGGAGGCTTGGCGTGGGCGACGAGCAGCACTGATCAGCGATGTACACCTGGGACCCGTCCGAAACGGCGGTTTCTTGAGGCGAATGGTGACGAAGATCCTGAAAGAGGAGCCGGACGCAATCTTCATCGCCGGAGATCTTTATGACGGAACGGCGATCGACGCGGAGCGAGCGGCGGAGCCATTGAGTAAACTCGTGGCTCCACAGGGCGTCTATTTCGTCGCGGGCAATCATGAGGAATTTGGAGACGACAGTAAGTATTTGCATGCCATTGAAGCCGCCGGAGTGCGCGTCCTCAGCAATGAGAAAGTAGATTTAGATGGCTTGCAGGTTATCGGAGTTCCCTACCGGGATGCGACGAAGAAGGAACAGTTGGCGTCAGCGTTACACGGGATTGGCTTGGATCGCGACCGCGCAAGCATTCTGCTGACGCACGCGCCTGACCATCCAGACATCGCGGAGGCGGCCGGCATTTCTCTGCAATTGTCAGGGCATACGCACGTGGGACAGTTTCTACCCTGGAGTTGGATGGCGCGACGAATCTACCGGCAGTTTGTGTATGGCTTGAGCCGCATCGGCAAAATGCAGGTTTTCACGTCAAGCGGAGCAGGAACGTGGGGACCGCCGCTCAGGCTGGGATCGAATCCCGAAATCGTCCTGCTGGAGTTTCAGTAAGTTCAAAATATCGCTGAGATAAACGTCTCAACGTCGCCCGGCGAAGAGTTGCTTGTAACCCTTTTCGCAACACTTGCCCAGTGCGAATGCAGCGCAGCGGGGCGCCCCGTCAAGCTAGATGGAGAGTCATAGACTCGAGCAATTCCTTGATGCCGTTCCAGCCAATTTGCACGCCAATACAAACGAGAAGAAATGACGACAATTTCGTGATTACCATTGTCCCGTTTCGTCCCAGCGTTCGTGCCAGGCGGTCGGCAAATCCATAGCACAGGAAGATGCTAAGCGCGATGAGCGCAAAACCAACAAGCGCCGTCAGAATTGTCAAAGGATGAAGAGCGTGACGCCGTGCAGCATTTGCCCCAAGTGTAATGGCTACGGAAATCGATCCTGGGCCCACGGTCAGCGGCAAGGTTAAGGGGTAGAATGCGCGACGAAAAACGTCCTGTGACGCAACGTTCTTACGAGCACTCTTATCGCACCCTTCATCGTTTTCCATCAGCGTGGCCCACCCCATCGCCACGAGAATCATCCCTCCGCCGACTTGTACTACGGGAAGCGAAATTCCAAAGAAAGCCAGGATGTAGGTACCGACAAAATACGAGCTAACCAACAGCACGAAACTGTCGGCGGCGATTCGCAATGACAAGGCTCTTCGCGCTTCCGAGCCGTATTCACCGGTGAGAGCCAGAAAAAATGGGCTACCTCCGATTGGGTCCACAATAGGGAAGATGGCACTGAGAATAAGAAGCAGGCCCTTCGTCGCTTCAAGCATGCGCCAGACCTCTCTCCTTTACTCTACCAATACTTTCTCGGTACGGAGCGACGCCCTGTACACGAAGCGAAACCGAGTTGCCCTAGTCAGGAGACGGTGGCCAGCACGGACCATGGTCCGCGTAGGTTATACTGCGGTTTGCAAGGCAGTATGCTCGGTTACTTGGGATGATGCGCCAATGAAAAAATCTGACCACCGGGAGCAGTCGGTGCGAGGGCGATGGCTCGACGTTGACGAAGTAAGGCTGGTCAGCGACTTGCGCATTATGCACTCGAAAGTGGATGAGCTGTATCAAATTGTGTCCAACCTGAAGCGCCGCCACAGCGGTTCCGACATCCACAAATACGCCGATCAACCGGTTCTCAATGAAGACATTGCCCGAATGGACGAGATCTATCTCTGGTTCGTGACTCTGAAGGAAGAGCACAGCGGCCGCAAGGCGGGGTAGGAACTCGGGAATTTAGGCCAGCCCCTCCAGCATCGGAGTTTCCAGCGGCAACAGTGGCGGCTTAGCTCGCTCAGGCGCCGGACTTTCTTTGGGATCAGCGTCATCCTCGGCCAGCGAAACGTAAGCCGCCCACCGTGCAAGGTGCAGCAGATCGACTCCTGCAAAGTAGACCGTCGCCACGAGAGCCATGATCAGGCCGATCCAGCCAGCTGCGATCTTTCCCGATAAGCTGAGCGGCGCTAAGAAAGCCGTCCACAGCGTACCCAGCCAAACCAGTCGCAAGGCAAAATAACCCAAGGCCATCAGAAACAGGCGTCCGCTATGGCGAGTTGAGAAGGTTGCTGCCTGCTCGATGGCCTCGATCGCATCCGCGTCGTTGCGCAGGCAGAACAGAGGAGCCAGACCGAGATACCAATTCAGCGCGAGCCCGATCAGGCAAGCGATCCCGACTCCGAAAGACAGAGTAAAGGCTGATGCGAACGGCCGCTGCCGGTCGGCTAGCATGCTGCCGTAGATGAGCAGCACGGCCGTTACCGCTACGGCGATCTGCGTCCATATAGCGCGCAGGAGATGCAGGAGGAAGATGCTTGCGAAATGCAAGTCTGGCGCGGCATCTTCCGGCGGTTCATCGCTTCTGCTGAACATGGCGATCAGGCGGCGCAGAATTGCGGTCCGGCCCACAGCCGACGCGAACGACCACAACATCGTCAGGCCCAAAAGCAGCAGCGCGAGCAGGAGGAGGACACGTGCCAGCGTGCCATGAAACATGTGTTGTAGTGCCGGGCCCAGGAGTGCCGGCTGTAGTGTGCCGAGTAGAATCTGGTCGGCTTTCGAGACCTGGATGCTTTTCAGGAAGAGGCCGAGCGACAGGCATCCCAACATCCAGGCGGAGAAGCCGAAGCACCAGCGCCAGGTGAGTTCAGCGGCCAGCAAGAGCGGCTCGTGCCAGAGAGCGGCAAAGCCGTCGCGAAACGGAGTCGGGGTGCTGGCCTGCGACATGTGGAAAGGATAACAGCAGCCCATCGCCGTCCAAACGACTCAGCAGTTTTGACTCGCATGAAAATCGGTTGCGGGTTTACTGACGCTGCGAATCAAACCAGTACGTTTTGGTTCGTATCATAGGTTTCAGGATGGCCCACATCTATCAACTGATGCGCGAGCAGTGGATTCCCAGGCCGATCGAAGAAGCATTCGCCTTTTTCTCGCGCCCGGAAAATCTGGAAGAAATCACGCCGCCGTTCCTCGGCTTCCACATCGGGCGTGCAGAGAAGGAATTGCGCGCGGGTTCGCTGATCGAGTACAAGCTGCGAATTCGTGGCGTGCCTATGCGCTGGCTCACCGAAATCGAAGTGTGGGAACCGCCGTGTCGGTTTGTGGACAACCAGCTGCGTGGGCCATACAAGTTGTGGCATCACGAGCACCGGTTCGCCGAGAGGGACGGCGGAACCTTGATTAGCGATCGGGTCGATTATGCGTTGCCGTTCGGAGTGCTCGGGCAGATCGTGCATGGGCTGATAGTCCGGCGGGATGTAGAGAGCATCTTCGAGTTTCGGCGCAAGAGGCTGGAAGAGGTGTTGGGAGCGCCCGAGTAGCGTCAATCCTCAGCACGGTAGATCAATTCGTTTGACGGCAGAGTGGGATCGAGCACCCGCCGCGCCTGCTCCGCGCCCGTGACCGGTAGTTTCGCCGGATCCAGCAAGCCAATCTGCACCAGGAGCGACGCCTGATCCCAGTAGATGCGCTCGAAGGCGATCTTGCCATCGCTGAAACCGACCACCACTACTACCGGCAGCTCAATTTTCTTTCCCGTCGGCTTCACTCCCGGAAGCACTGCAGGAACTTCAACGTCGTGGGTGAAACTCATAATCAGCTCATCGATCACGCGGTCCTCGCCGACAGCCCGCGAGAGCGGCTTCATGACCGTATCGGCCGGCCAATGTCCTACGAAGTATTTGCTGTAAAAGCTTCGAACGGCCTCACGTCCGTTCCCGCCGGTGAGTACGGGTACATGCGTCAACACTGGATGGTCGGTCATTGTCGCCATGGTCGTTTCGACGTCGAACGTGGCGAATTCGGCGGTTACATGGGCATCGAAAACCGCCGCGAGATCCTGTTCGGGCTTCGATCCGGGATTCATGGCTCACCTCGTAGCGGAAAAAGAACATCCCGATCCGGTCAAAACCGTCTCGGGATAAAAGGTTCTGCTTGTCATGTAGACGCATTTGAAGCTGCGTCTTTTATGCAATAGCCGGGTCGATCTTCTCCGTGTCCACGCCTAAGTCGGCGAAGGCCTGCTGTGCGCGCTGTGCGTCAAACTTGCCGTCGCGCGCCAGGCGAGACAGCGCCGCCGCGGCAATCGATTCCGCATTGACTTCGAAGTGCCGCCGCAGATGCTGACGATTGTCGCTGCGTCCGAAGCCGTCGGTGCCGAGCGAGACCAAGCGATTCGACAGCCAGGGCGCGAGTTGATCGGGCACGGCCTTCATGTAGTCCGTGGCCGCAATGATCGGCCCCTCGGCGCCTTCCAGGATCCTCTGGATGTTCGGCTGCTTCTGCGGTTCGGCCGGATGCAGGCGGTTCCAGCGCTCAATCGAAAGCGCGTCGCGACGGAGTTCGTTGTAGCTGGTCACGCTCCAGACATCCGCGGCAATACCGTATTTCTCGGCCAGAAAGCCCTGTGCCCGCAGTGCCTCGTTAAGAATCGGACCGCTGCCGAACAACTGGACGACTGCTTTGCCGTTATCTGCCGGGCGCACCTTGTAGATGCCGCGCAGAATGCCTGCTTCGACGCCGACGGGAATTTCGGGCATCGCCCAGTCTTCGTTGTACAGGGTGATGTAGTAGAAGCGGTCTTCGTTCTCCTGATACATGCGGCGCATGCCGTCCTGCACGATCACCGCGATCTCGTAGACATACGCCGGATCGTAGCTGTGGCAGGTAGGAATGGTACTGGAGAGAACGAGGCTGTGTCCGTCCTGATGCTGGAGACCTTCCCCGGCCAGCGTGGTGCGGCCGGCAGTGCCGCCCATCAGGAAGCCCTTGCCGCGCGCGTCGGCAAACGCCCACACCATGTCGCCGATGCGTTGGAAGCCGAACATCGAATAGTAGGTGAAGAAGGGAATCATCGGCACTTTGTAGTTGAGGTACGCGGTGCCGGCAGCGGTGAACGACGCCATAGAGCCAGCTTCTGTAATGCCCTCTTCCAGAATCTGGCCGTTCTTTTCCTCGCGGTAATAGAGCAGCATGTCCTGATCGTGCGGCTTGTAGAGCTGACCCTGGCTGGCGTAGATGCCCACCTGACGAATAATCGATTCCATGCCGAAGGTGCGACCTTCGTCAGGGATGATGGGCACAATGCGCTTGCCGATCTGCGGGTTTTTCAGCAACTGCCGCAGCATGCTGACGTAGCCCATCGTCGTCGACACGGCACGGTCCTTGGAACCGGCCAGCGACTCGGCGAACTCCGACAACGGCGGGGTTTGAATCTGCGAGACAGGTACGCCCCGATCGGGCATGAAACCACCGAGCTCTTTGCGACGCTGCCGCATATAGGTGATCTCGGGGCTGTCGTCAGCGGGGCGATACAACCAGCCTTCACGCGCTGCTTCTTCAGGAATGGGAATCTCGAAGCGCGTCCGGAAGGCGGTTAGCGCCTGATCGGCGAGCTTCTTCTCCTGGTGCGTCGCGTTACGCGCCTCGGCCGAGCCCAGTCCGTAGCCCTTAACCGTGTGCGCAAGGATGACGGTCGGTGAGCCGTGATTCTCGAGTGCCCGCTTGTAGGCGTTGTAGACCTTTACCGGATCGTGGCCACCGCGGCTCAGACGATGCAGTTCGTCGTCGCTCATGTCGGAGACCATTTCCAGTAGCTCGGGATACTTGCCGAAGAACTCGCGACGGATGTACTCGCCGCCCTTCGCCTTGTAGCTCTGGTACTCACCGTCGACGGCTTCTTCCATGCGCTTCAGTAGAATGCCGGACTTGTCGCGGGCGAACAGCTTGTCCCAATC
>Ga0210391_10004115_pt1 | contig 12226 bp, 6 predicted proteins | sample IncBWC12OmetaG_FD_160573 | JGI IMG/M metagenome (GOLD analysis project Ga0210391, IMG submission 160573) | Forest soil microbial communities from Barre Woods Harvard Forest LTER site, Petersham, Massachusetts, United States - Inc-BW-C-12-O ... | reverse complement strand
CGCTGGGTATACAAGCCATTATTCCCGATGCCCAGCACCGTATCGATGATGGGAAAGGCCCCCCAAAGCATGTACAGGAACTGGTAATTGAAGGCCCGCAGGAAGTGAACCTCGCCGGCAAGTTGCGCTTTTGTACTGGCACTTAATGGCATGGTGGCAAGGTGCGCGAAAAACAGGTTACAATTGCGCACGTTCGTATAGACTCCAGAGGGATTGTTCCCCGGTCCCGACCAATAGCCGTCGTATAGATTGGAGGCGGCAGTGTACTGTCCCAGGTTGACCGAGTTGGTGGGAATATACGAAGCGGCGGTATTGACCTTCGATTCGTCGGTCAGGGAAGCCAGCATGCCGCTCCCGGCGAAGTCATAGTTACTGATGATGTTGCCATAAATATTGTCCACAAAGCGACTGATCAGGGCGCTGTCCGACCAAACGTTCTCGTCGCTGTACTGGGACAGGGGGGCGTTGTCCAGAAAGTGTTTCTGACAGGAACTCCCCAGGACGATCAAAGCGATACACGATATGATGATTCTTGTCATGGCGTTAGAATTGTACCGTTAATCCGGCGGTTAAGGATTTCAACAAAGGGTTATTGATGCCTGCCAGGGGATTGGTCATCGACATGATCTCGGGATCGTAATACCTGAATTTGCTGAAGGTGACCAGGTTGTTCCCCGAAACGGCCACCCGGACCGATTTGAAGGCCCTGCCCAGGAGGCGATGGGGGAGGCTGTAGGCCAGCTCGATATTTTTCAGCCGCATATAGGAATTGTTGATCACCCAATAGTCCGATGTCTGCGCATTGTTCTGGTAATTCACCCACAGCCTGGGAAAAGGCGCATTCGTATTCTGGGGGGTCCAGTGATTCAACTCCCATGCTGCCCCGGGTATGGCATTGTAAGCCGCAGGCAGATTGTATCCCCGCACATCCGTCGTCCCTTGCAACAGGACATTCAGTTCTAATCCTTTGTAGGCTCCGCCAAAACGGATCCCGTATTGCACGCCGGGAAAGAATTTATTCCCGATGACCACCTGGTCGTTGGCGGTGATGGCTCCGTCCTTATCCACATCTACGTACTTGATGTCACCCGGTCCTACAGTGGAATATAAAGGGGTCGGACCCGCCGTTACTTCCTGCTGCGTCTGGTAGAGTCCATTGGAACGGTACCCCAGGTAAGGTCCGGAGGGTATGAAGGAGTAAGGGCTATTGAAGAAGCTGCCGACCGATGTCCCTGTGATCTTCTGCCAGGCGGGCGTGCTTAGGGACTCCGGGTAATAGACGATCTTGTCGCGGTTGTAGCTGAGGTTCCCGTCGATAAAGTAGGTAACCTTCCCGATATGATAGTGGTGACCCAGGTCGATTTCGAAACCGCTGTTGTCCACGATACCATCGTTGAAATCGGGGATGGTGGCGCCGATCACCCCGGGAATTTGAAGGTTGGGCGGGGCCAGGATATCCTTGGTCCGCTTGTGGAAATAATCCGCTTCAAAGGTGATGAGGTCGTCCTTGAAATGCGCTTCGAGGCCGACATCGCTCATGACGGCCCTCTCCCAGGTAAAGTCGGGATTGGCCAGCACACCGGGTTGCAGGCCCTGGTAGAAAACAGGGTTCGCGCCTCCGAAGGTATAACCCCCCCCGTAGTATTGGGCGCCAACCAGCGAGTACGTGGTCAGGAATTGGTAAGGCGCCACCTGGTCATTGCCCAATTGACCCCAGGAACCACGGATTTTCAGGAAATCTAAATTCCGCACTTTAAAGAACCGCTCCCGCGTTAAAACCCATCCGCCGGATACCGCAGGAAAGAAACCGAAGCGGTGTCCCGGCGGGAATATGTCCGATCCGTCTTCGCGGAAGTTAAATTCCAACAAGTACTTCGTATCGAAGTCGTACGTCAGGCGCCCGACGACCCCTTGCCGGGTGGAAAGCGTCCCGCTCCCACTGTTGGTGGATTGGGTGGGATCACCCAGGCTCAACTGGGGTAGGGAAGCGGATACGAAATTCTGACGGCCCGCGGCAAAGACGTCGGTGGTCGTTTTGGTTTGTGTGTACAGCAGCAAGCCGGAGAGGTGATTCAACCCGAAGGCCGTAGTGTAGTGCAGGGAACCTTCAAGCGTCAGGGAAGTGTATTGGCCGAAATTCTCGTTCAGGTATGGAGCTACCGGATACGCCGGGATTTGCGTAAAGTTCCCCGAGCTGTCGATTTCATATTGATTATAGGGCTTGGCGAAGTCCTTGCCGAAGGTATAATTCTTGTCGTATGCCCCGGTGCCCAACAGGCTCAACCCTTTGATCCAGGGCAGGTCCCATTGGAGGGATAGCGTAGAATTCAGGGTATTGTTCCAGGTCGTATTGAATCCCGTCAGGCCCCTTGATTGAATATAGGCATTCCCCCTTTGTTCGGGTACGAAGGCATAGTATCCATTGGTGAATTGATTGACCCGGGTTGGCGGAGTTTCCAGGGCCTGCCCAATTACATAGTCTAAACCATAGACGCCTTCTCCGTTGGTGGTGGCGAAGACCCCACCCAGGTTAAGGTTCACCTTCAGGTTATGCGTGATGTTCGCTTCCAGGTTGCTGCGGAGATTCCAGCGTTTATAGTATTCAACTGGGACATACCCTCCATTATCCACATATCCCAGGGAGAGGAAATAGCGGATGGCGTCACTGCCCCCCGAGGCCGAAAGGTTGTAGCTCGATTGGAGGATGTGGCCATTCGTTAGCGCCTTGACCCAGTCAGTATTGGGATATTGGTTGGGATCGGTGCCGCTTTTGTACAGGGCCACCTGGTCGGGGGTATACCCCATCCCGAAGGAGGGGTTGTAAGAACCTTCGTTGTTGTAAGCCTCGTTTTGCAGATTGGCGTACTCGTACGAATTCACTTTCTTATACATGAATGTGGGCGACTGGTCGATGAGCGTGCTGCTGAAAGTGATCTCCGCGCGTCCGGGCTTTCCTTTCCGCGTCGTCACGAGGATGACCCCGTTGGCTGCCCTGGCTCCATAAACGGCTATAGCGGCAGCATCCTTGAGGATGGAAATTGCCTCGATGTCCACCGGGTTCAAATCATCCAGGGTCCGGTCGGGGATGCCGTCCACGACGATCAACGGATTGGAATTATTGAAGGTGCTCAACCCCCGGATCTTCAGGTCGGAACCCGTACCAACCGTACCGTCATCCTTCTGGACATACAAACCGGGCAGGCGGCCCGCCAACATATCAGAGACCGCTGTGCTAGCATGGTTTTCGTTGATCTCATCTGTATGGATAGTGGAGACTGAACCGGTAAGGTCTTCTTTTTTCACGGCTCCGTATCCCACGACCACCACTTCCTGGAGGTTGATGGAGGAACGGGCCATCACCACATTGATTTCCGCATTTAGCGTCCCGGCGATAGGTACCTCCTGGGGCTCATAGCCGACGGAAGAAAAGGACAGCACAATGCTCTTGCGCGGATAAACAGACACCTGGTAGCGTCCCTCCTCATCTCCGGCGGTTACCGCGGCCATGCCGCGGACGGCCACCGTTACATTCTTCACGGCGTTTCCGTCCTTGTCGGTCACCCGACCATGGATGATCACATCGCCAAGGGCCGCCTGAGTGAGCGACGGGCGTGAAGCGCTGTCCTGGGCCTGTCCCGGCGCCGCTTCCCACTGTTCCCTGAGTCTGTCCTTAGGCACGATGGTGTAATAGTTTTGTTTGACGTACAAAAAGACCAGACCGTTCGGATACAGGATGCCCTTGAGGACCTCCTGCAAAGACTTATTGTGCAAGCCCGAAAGGTCGTAATCCGTCGTTTTTCCTTTGAGGACCTCCTGGTCGTAAACGAAGGTCGTTCCAAATGCATGGTTGATCTGTCGGAGGGCCTCCGTCAGTGGAACCTTCCTGCCTTGGGCCTGGGCGTAGATCGAGGCGGAGAAAAGCAGTAGCCATAGCACCCCCCGGAGATGCAAATACCTCATAGCGTTAGATTTAGTGGTAAAAAAGTTTACTTGGGTCGTATCCTTAGTGTGTCTCCCTCTTGAATGATGTCCGCATTCAATACAGTGGACAGTGCAAACAAGGCGTCATCCAGATTATCCAGTAATATGGCCCCCCCGATCCTTCGTTTCGCCATTGCCGGGTCTTCGAGGATCACGGTTTTATGGTAATTGTCTTCCAGGAATTCAGCGATCTCCCCGACCGATACATCCGTAAGTCTCTTTTCTTTCCAGGAGGTAAAGGTTTCCGGAAGGGTGGAAGTACGGACCAGGGTAGCAACAGACGTATCGTAAATGACCTCCTCGCCAGGATTCATCAGCACTGAGGTACCGGGGGATTGTACCCTGATCTTCCCGGACTCCAGTACCACGGCGATCTTTCCTCTTCTGTCACGGATGTCGAACCGTGTTCCCAGGACCTCCACGCTCAACGAACCCGCGTGTACCCGGAAGGTGCTGGTAGCCTGGGGCCTGACGTCGAAATAGGCCTCTCCATCCAACCAGATTTCACGAGGGTTCCCAGGAGCATAGCGTATGGATGAGTGCGCGTTCAGGATCACTAATGAACTATCCGGCAGATATACGTTCCTGTTTTCGCCATATTGGGTGGACATTTCTGAAACAGCCGCGGCTGGGGCGCGACGCAAGTAATAATAAAGTCCGGTGCATAAAGCCACGCCCACGAAAATCGCCGCAATCCGCCAGGCCATTCTCACGGGGGATCGGCCGATAGCCCCCAGACTCCGCGAAAGTGCCTCTTGAACTGCCTCGTCGGACGGGAGCTCCTCCGTAAATTCGATGGACGTCAAAAGTGTCGCCGCCTCCCGGACCAGGGCCTCCCGCCCTGGCTCCCCTGTCTTCCATTCATTCCAAAAAGCCATGCTATCCGCATCCGGGCGGAGGATCCAGTCCTGGAAATAGGGGTCACAGATCAATTCCCTGATGCCATAACCATCATACCTGCCTCCGTTTTCAATCATAGCTAATATTAAGTAGTGTGTGCAAACCCGATTTTTACCCCACGTCCGCCAAAAATAATTTTGCCAGCAGAAGCATCCACGCAGTAACTGACATGCTTTCTTTCAGGTGAAGGAGGGCCCTTGCCATCATTTTATACGTCGCCTTGACGGAAATGCCCAGCAAATCCGCGACCTCCTGGTACGAAAGACCCTCATAAAAGCGCAAATAGATAGCCTCCCGCTGCCGGCCGGTCAAACCCCGAAGCGCAAGTTCCAGCCGCTGGCGCAGGGATGCTTCCAAATCCCTGGAGATCAGAAGGTGTTCCACCCCGAATTCGGGTTCCCCCGGGCCTGCATCCCGGAGGTCCCTTCTTTTAACCGCCTGGCGGATTTTCCTGAATAAAATATAGCGGTAAGTGTTTAAGAGGTAGGTGTGAGGCGTTTCCAACCCCGGCAGACGCGCCCTCGAGGTCCAGATTGAAAGCAAGGCTTCCTGGAGGGCATCTTCCAGTAAAGGCAGATCCCTCGTAAATTTTCTACCATAGTTATACAGTTTACTATAGTAGAAGACATACAAGCGTGCGTAGGCGCTTTTGTCCCCTTTGCTCACCAGAGCCCAATCCTCTTTATTCATAGCTTTCTATACATAAATATCGATCTTTACGGCCATGCAAAAAATCATCATTGCACTATTCTTCTCAACTATCTCCCTACAGGCCTGGAACCAAAGGCACGTCGTCCTCATCTCCATCGATGGTCTTCACCCCGACATGTACCTGGATTCTACCTGGCCTGCCCCCAACCTCCGCCGGCTCATGCGGGAGGGGGTTTATGCACTGCATATGAAAAGTGTTTTCCCGGCATATACCTATCCTTCCCATACTGCCATGCTCACAGGGGCCCTTCCTGCCAGGTCGGGAATTTGCTATAACCAGCCCAAGGGTAGTCATGGGGAATGGAACTGGTTCGTGGATTCCATCCGGGTGCCGACAATATGGAAAGCCCTCAAAATGCGGGGGCTCACCACCGCTGCGGTGGAATGGCCTTGCAGCGTGTCCGGAGACATCACTTACGATATACCTGAGATTTGGGATGTGAAACATCCCGAAGACCGGATCACCGCGGCCCGCAATTATACCACCCCCGGCCTCATCGAGGCGGTGGAGCAAAACGCGACGGGGAAGCTGGACAGCAATAATTTCAAGGATGGGTCCCTGATGTTGGACGAAAACGCGGGGCGCATGGCGGCGTACATAATAGAACATTATCGACCTGCCTTCCTGGCCCTGCATTTTGCCGAAGTGGATGGAATGGAACATGACTTTGGACGCGATGGAGATTCGGTCCGCCTGGCGGTGGAATCCGCGGATCGCGCTATAGGTGATGTACTCGAAGGGATTACCCGCAGCGGAGCTACCGATTCCACGACCGTCCTGATCGTAGGCGATCACGGGTTTTCGGATATCCACACCGTCATCCGTCCTAATGTCTTGATCCAGGGCCTCACGGGGAAATTCATAGCGGCCGGCGGATCTGCTTTCCTATATGCAAATGGAGATACTACGGGCCTAACGAGAAAAGTCCGTGAAAAGCTGGAAGCCATTCCCGCGGAGAAACGGTCTCTGTTCCGTATCCTCGATCGGACAACCCTCGACCAAATGGGCGCCGATTCCGCAGCGATCCTGGCCCTGTCCGCCATTCCGGGTACGGTTTTCAGCGGGGCGGTAAAAGCCAACCTGGATCCCTTCGGCGAAACACACGGCGGCCACCATGGATATGATCCGAATGATTCATTGATGTATACCGGTTTCATTGCCGAAGGCGCGGGGATCCGGCACGGCGGGGTTATACAGGCAATTTGTGTGACCGATATCGCGCCCCTGGTAGCAACGCTACTGGGTGTGTCCTTCTCCTGCCCCGATGGGCAGCGAGTGGATGGTATTTTACTACCTTAGCGTTGGTGAAGTATTGCATACCCCTTTTATTCATCATCGCTATCTGCATAGCCAGCCTTTCGTTCAGGCGAGCCGCACCCACAGTGGCCGGCCCGGAGTCGTGCAGACCCTGCCACCGGGCGATCTGCGATAGCTTCGCGCTTACGGCCCACGCACACGCCTCAGGCCCGGCCTCGGAAGAAAACATCAAAGGGAGTTTTGCCACGGGGTCCAACCTTTTTGCGTTCAATCAATTGGTATCTGTTTTAATGGAGAAAGACGGAAACAAATTTTTCCAGTCGGCGCGCATGAATGAAACCGAATTTCGAAAGGAGTCTATGGATATAGTCATTGGCTCCGGGCGCAAGGGACAGACTTATTTGTACTGGAGGGACAACCTCATTTTCCAGGATCCCATATCTTATTATACCCCGGCGGATTGCTGGTGCAATAGCCCCGGATATCCCAGGAACGGCCCCTTTTTCGCACGCGTGACCAATGCACGCTGTTTTGAATGTCATGCCTCAGCTGCGCAGGTGGAAGACAGCAGTACCTATGATGTTGCCTATTTCAAGCCGAATGGCATTCTTTACGGGATCGATTGTGAACGCTGCCACGGAGGGGGGGCCGAACATGTCCGTTTCCAGACGGAACATCCCGACGAAAAGACCGCAAAATTCATTTGGACCAAAAACGAATTGACCCGGACCCAAAAACTGGATGCCTGCAGCCTATGCCACTCAGGAATCGGGGTGTCGGTCAAGCCTCCCTTTTCATTTAAAACAGGGGATACATTAACGAATTATATCATTCCAAGATATAATCCGGATAGTGTGGCTTTATTAGATGTTCATGGCAATCAATACGGACTTCTATCCTCCAGCAAGTGCTTTTTGAACAGTCAACTGACCTGTTCTTCATGTCACAAGGTCCACCAGACTGAAATCAACGAACCCAAAGTATTTTCCGCCCGTTGCGTCGAATGCCATAACCCTGAAACTCACAATGAGTGCACGGTTAAGGCGGATTTTATACTCAGCGACAATTGCATCGATTGTCATATGCCATTGCTGCCCTCCAAGGCAATAACCCTCCAGCTCGTAAGCAATAAAAAGGCGACGCCGGATTTAGTGCGAACCCACAGAATTGCCATCTATCCTCAAATTGCTGAAGAATTTGAGAAAAAAAAGGGTAGGAGTATGATAAAAAAGTATTAACGCTCTACCCTATTATTTCCCAAATTTTGTAGTATCTCTCTCTATTAGTTGGCGTGTTTCACTAAACCATTCAAAATCTGCTTGCTTATGATCAAGAAATTGTTGCTTGCTCTACTTGTCAGTCTATTCACATGTACGCTTGCTTTCGCCCAGGACGTTACCGTTTCGGGGAAAGTTACAGATGTCTCCGGTGCCGGACTACCCGGGGCTACGGTCACCGTCAGGGGGACGAAAATAGCGGTCATCACTGATGAGAACGGAAACTTTACGATTACCGCCCGACGGGGTGCGACCCTTGTCGTTACCGATGTCGGCTATTCCGGCAGGGAAATTTCCGCATCGGGCACCTCCCTGAAGGTTGCCCTCTCGCAGGAATCCAAAGCCCTGGAGGATATCGTGGTGACGGCCTTGGGTATTAAAAAGGAAAGAAAAGCATTGAGCTATTCCGCCACCGAAGTGAACGGTGGTGACCTGACGGGCCCACGCACCGTAGATGTGGCCAATTCCCTCGAAGGGAAAGTGGCCGGATTGAACATTTCCCCTTCGGCGACAGGCCCCCAGGGGTCTACCCGCATCATCATCCGGGGCAACGGGTCCCTAAGCGGAGATAATCAACCGCTGATCGTTGTGGATGGTGTTCCCATGGACAATACGAACCTCAATAATGCCATTAATGGAGTCTCCAACGGGAGCAGCTCCGTAGGCATGTGGGGAGGGGTAGACCTTGGGGATGGTATTTCTTCACTGAACCCGGATGATATTGAAAGCGTCACCGTGTTGAAAGGAGGGACTGCCGCGGCGCTGTACGGAGCCAGGGCTTCCAACGGGGCCATTTTGGTCACGACGAAAAGCGGGAATAAATCCCAGGGGATCGGCCTCGAATATAACAGCAACTTCCAGCTGGATCGCCTGGAATACGAGCACTTCAAGGATTATCAATACCAGTACGGAATTGGAGACGCCATCAACGGGGCCCTTCAGGGATCGAAACCCGCAGGCTGGCAAGCCACCTTCCAGACGAATAGCTACGGGGCTCCGCTGGATGGTTCCAGTGTACTTCAGTTCGACAGCGTTGCCCGTCCTTATGTCGCCCAGAAAAATAATTTAAAGAACTTTTACAATACCGGAACGACCTGGACCAATTCGGTAGCTATGTCGGGAGGGGGAGACAAGATCACCTACCGCTTTTCACTGAGTGATCTGAATAATCATGGCGTTTTGCCGAACAATACTTTGAGGAGGGACAACTATAGCGTGAACCTCGTTGGCAATCTGAGCAAAAGGTTTACGTTTACAGCCAATGCAAAGTATACGGTGGACAAGAGCCACAACCCGCCCAGGGTATCCGATTCTCCGGGCAACGCCGATTACTCCATGTACACGTTACCAACTTCCTTGTCGGTGAAAACATTGAAAACGGATGAGGTGACGCCTACGGGGGATGAATACATCTGGTCAAATAACCAGTACGTCAATAACCCCTATTTTGCCGTCAATAAATACGCACACGACCTGGGAAGGAACCGTATTCTGACCTCCTTCGTACCCAAGTTCAACTTAACCGATTGGTTGTATGTAAAAGCGATCGTAGGTTTCGACAAGTACAACTTCACCAATACCGATATTACCCCTACGGGTACGGGCTATTCCCTGGGCGGAAGCTATACCAGGAACCTTTTGGATTTTACGGAATCCAACGTAGGTTTTATCGGAGGCGTGACCAAGCGGTTCGGGGATAAATTCGGTTTGGATGCCTTTGTGGGCAACAATGCCATGAAGCGGTCCATTTTGACGAACACCACCTCCGGCGGACCTTTCAATATTCCGTACTATTATGACATTGCGAACATCAACCCTGCAAATGCCAGTGCAACGGATGGGGACGCGGAGACGAGGATCAATTCGTTGTTCGGTGAGGCCGATTTGTCCTACAACAACTACCTCTACCTCCACCTAACGGGACGCAATGACTGGTTTTCGACCCTGACCCCTCCTCCTTCCTATACGGGTCCGGTCAACAACCACATTTTCTATCCCTCGGTTGGCCTTAGCTTCGTCCTGTCCGACGCGATGAAGATGCCCGAGTGGGTGAATTTCGCCAAGGTCAGGGCTGCCTGGGCACAGGTAGGTGGCGGCGTACCAACGCCCTACCAATTGGCCTTGAGTTATAGCCTGACGGGCGCGTATAACGGGGCGCCGTTGGGTGCGGTAGGTACCAGCACCATTCCCAATGAGCACCTCGTTCCCCTTACCGACCAAAGCGATGAGATAGGTCTGGAAACCCACCTCTTCAACAACCGGCTCTATGCGGACCTGGCGGTGTATCAGCGTAAGACTTCCAAGGACATCGTCAATGCCACCGTAACACCCGCTTCGGGCTATACCGCTGCTGTCATAAACGTGGGAAAGATCAACAACAACGGGGTGGAACTGCTGCTGAGTTATCGGTGGATCAGCCAAAAGAGCTTTACCTGGGAATCCTCGATTAACCTTGGCTATAATAAAAGCAAGGTGGTTGCTTTGTATGGGGGTCTGACACAGATCACCGCGGATAATGCCCGGACCCAAACGGGCTATATCGCCCAGGAGATCGGCAAGCCTTACAGTGAGCTGCAAGTAGTGGCATTCGCGCGTAACGCACAGGGGAAAATCCTGAACGATACGGCTACGGGATTACCGGTTCAAGCGGCCACCCTTAAGGATATGGGAACGGGCGTATCGCCCTGGACAACGGGTTTGACCAATACCTTCACGTACAAGCGGTTTTCGTTGAACATCCTGATCGACGGGAAGTTCGGCGGTGTCATATTCGAAGGCACCCAGGGCCTGGCTTACCGCTATGGGCTGGCAAAGGAAACCTTGCCGGGAAGAACGACCGGGATTGCCGGTCCGGGTGTTGAAAACATCAACAACGGGCAGGGCAATGTCCCCAACACCAAGATTCTTTCGGCCGAGACTTACTATGTCAACTTGTACAACTACGGGGAGCCCTTCGTCTTTTCTTCCGACTTCATCAAACTGAGATCGGTTAGCCTGGACTACAACATATCTTCCAAGCTGTTTCATGGTACCTTCTTCAAATCCGCGGTCTTCTCGCTGGTTGGAAGGAACCTTTGGACGATCATGAAGCACACCCCGAACATCGATCCTGAATCTACCTATAATAACGGCAATGCCCAGGGTTTGGAATTTGCCAGTACCCCATTCACCAGAAGTATGGGGGTGAATCTTAATTTGAAATTTTAAATCGACCATTATGATTCGTAAATCAATTATATGGGTTTCAGGACTGGTGCTGTTGATGTTCACCTCCTGTACCAAAGACTTCAAAACCATCAACGTCAATCCCGACTCGCCTTCGTCCGTTCCATTGGATTACCTGTTCGGTCAGTCCATGCTGGGATATGCAGGATCCGCCGGGGATCCCGGGTATACGCAATGGAGGGCCAACCTGATCTATGCCATGCCCATGATCCAGCAAATGTCATCGCTGGGCCAGTTTTACTCAGGAGATAAATACCTCTACCAGGCAACCAACCAGGCTTCGGGCGCCTATTTCGGGACCAGTGACGGGGAAGGGAACTATCCCAATGCCGTAAAGAACCTGGTCCAGTTGATCGCCAATGCGAAGGTGGACTCGGCAACGAATGTCAATACCCTGTCCATGGCGCGCATCCTTAAGGTATTGCTCATGCATACCATGACGGATTTGTACGGGGACATTCCCTATTTCCAGGCGGGAGATGGATACCTGACCCAAAACTACACGCCCAATTACGACGCCCAAAGCGCGATCTATCCCGACCTGTTCAATGAGCTTTCCCAGGCGGGTGCGGCCCTGAACCCCAGCGGCTATATCCCTGCGGCATCCGATTTTGCCTATAGCGGTAACCTCACGTATTGGAACCACCTGGCTAATTCGTTAATGCTGCGCCTGGCGATGCACCTGGCCAATGTGGACCCCACCGACGCTCAGAAATGGGCCGCCCAGGCCATTTCGGGCGGTGTATTCCAGAGCAATGCCGAAAGCTTTGCCATCGTATATCCCGGTGGTCCCACGTATGCGGTCAACCCAGTGTCCTATGACCTGGGGCCTTCGGATCTGAAATCATTCCGCCAGATCATTTCCTCAACGGAT
>Ga0210391_10004114_pt1 | contig 12226 bp, 11 predicted proteins | sample IncBWC12OmetaG_FD_160573 | JGI IMG/M metagenome (GOLD analysis project Ga0210391, IMG submission 160573) | Forest soil microbial communities from Barre Woods Harvard Forest LTER site, Petersham, Massachusetts, United States - Inc-BW-C-12-O ... | reverse complement strand
CAGGTCGCCGACGCCGAAGGCTCGCTCCTCGCGCGCATCCGCCTACTCATCGTCGCAATGATCGTGCTGATCCTCATCCTCACCGCCTTCTGCGTCCTCGGCACTATGGCCGCTCTCGCAATGGAGCGCCGCGAAGACGTAGGCTTGATGAAAGCGCTGGGTGGCTCGATCGCCCGCGTTGTGGGAATATTCCTGGCCGAGGTTGGCGTGCTCGGCGCGTTGGGCGGCATCGTTGGCAGCCTGATCGGGTTCGCGCTTTCGTATTGGATGGGCAAGCGCGTATTTGACGCCGCGATCTCGCCGCGCTGGGAAGTATTTCCCATCACCGTCGCGCTGATGATCGTTGTCGCGCTCGCGGGCGCATTGCCGTTGCGTTTGCTCGGCGGTGTGAAGCCCGCCGTAATTTTTCGAGGAGAGTAGTTCGTGCCGCCACTGGTTCACATCGACGCGCTCAGCAAACACTACGGCAACGTCCGCGCTCTCGATGGCGTTTCCTTCGACGTGCAGCCCGGCGAATGGATCGCCATCATGGGTCCGTCCGGCTCCGGCAAGACCACGCTGATCAACATTCTCGGCGGCCTCGATACGCCCACATCCGGCCGCGCGATCGTCGACGGCACAGCCGTCGCGCGTCTCGACGAAAGCGGCCTCACTCGCTTCCGCGCCGAAAAGGTCGGCTTCGTCTTCCAGCAATTTCATCTCGTTCCGTATCTCACCGCCGTCGAAAACGTGATGCTCGCGCAATACTTCCACAGCACCACGGATGAAAACGAAGCCCGCCAGGCGCTCGAACGTGTCGGCCTCGGCGATCGCGTCGAACACCTTCCCGCGCAGCTTTCCGGCGGCGAACAGCAACGTGTCGCCGTCGCACGCGCGCTCATCAATCATCCCAAGCTCATTCTCGCTGACGAGCCCACCGGCAATCTCGACGCCGCGAACGAAGCCACCGTCATCCAGCTCCTCCGTGAGCTGCACTCGCAGGGCCACACCATCCTGATGGTCACGCACGCACCGGAAATTGGCCGCCTCGCCGACCGCCGTATCGAACTCGCGCACGGCCGCCTCGCGCAAATCACCGAATACTCCACCGAGGATGAAATTCACTTCGATCACTTGCTCGAGCAGGTTTGGATCTTCGGCGAAGAGGGCATCGCGCCTTCGATCGAGCAAGTCCGCCAGCGCACCGCAGGTCAGGACGCAGCGCGCATCGTCGCGCGTCTCGAATCGCTCGGCCTTCTCACCGTGCGCGAAAGCGAACTCGCCCTCACGCAACGCGGCGGCGCCCGTGCGCGCGACACCGTCCGCCGCCGTCGCCTCGCCGAGCGCCTGCTCACCGACACATTTTCCGTGAACGAGAACGAAGCGGACTCCCACGCCTGCAAGTTCGAGCACATCATCAGTCCCGAACTCGATCAGAAAATCTGCACGTTTCTCGGCCATCCCACCACCTGCCCGCACGGCAATCCCATTCCCGCCGGCGAGTGCTGCCCGTCGCGTTAACGCACCACACACGGAGACTGAAGCCTCGCGCTGCGCCCAAGGTGGGGCCTAACCAACCATCGAGCGCGCCGCTCACGCACTTGCTAGAATAGAAGTGCATGCCCATTCCACTCGACCCACGAAAGCAACCAACCAGCATCAAAGTGCACATCTCCACCGGCGAAGGCGTCGAAATCGTCTGGTCGGACTCGCACGCGAGCAAGTACACCTTCCCGTACCTGCGCGACAATTGCCCCTGCGCGATGTGCAACGACGAGCGCGAAAAGAAATCGCAGCACGCAGCGCCCGCTGCCTCGCCGCTTCCGATGTACAAGCCGAGAGTGACCGCCAGCGGCGCCACACCCGTTGGCAACTACGCGATCCAGTTTCAGTTTTCGGACAGCCACGCCACCGGCATCTACAGCTTCGGGCATCTCCGCGAAATCTGCCCTTGCGAAGCGTGCGCGCGCGACTTCCGCTCCGAATCCGCCAAAGAATCGCACGCGTAAAGCACAGAGCCGCATAAACTTCTCTTTTTCATCACGCTGCAACGCCCTCCGCGCCTTTTTTTTCTAGTCGAATCCACGTATAGTTTCCCGATACACCGAGACATGGCATCCATTCCTACGGGCCCTTCTTCATCGCCCGGCGCTTCGCGCCCAATCGCAAAAGTCCTCGTGGCCACGACGGCCATGCTCGCCTTCATTTCTTTCTGGCGAGCGGCGGCCATCGTCCTCAACGACCTCGCCTCGTCCGCGTATTACGCCGGTGGCGAAGCCGAGCAGTTCATCGGCAAGACCGCGCCCTGGTTCATCCTCGGCATCATGCTGTTTTCCTACGCGGTGCGCGCCGTGTACGTGGAAAGCTGCAGCATGTTCGTGCGCGGCGGCGTTTACCGCGTTGTAAAGGAAGCTCTCGGCGGCACGCTGGCGAAATTTTCCGTGTCCGCGCTCATGTTCGACTACGTGCTCACCGGTCCGATCAGCGGCGTGTCGGCGGGGCAGTATCTGGTTGGCGTGATCAACGAGCTGTTCGCGTACGCCCACGTGAACATGCAGATGAATGTGAACGGTACGGCTGCAGGCGTCGCCATCATCATCACGATTTATTTCTGGTGGGAAAACATCAAGGGCGTCCCTGAATCGAGCGGCAAGGCGCTAGCCATCATGGAGCTCACCACGATTATGGTGGTGATGCTGATTGCCTGGTGCTCGTACACACTGTGGGTCCGCGGCGGCTGGCATCTCCCGCCCTTCCCGAACGCAGGGAACATGAAGCTGGACCGCGGCTCGCTCGGCTGGCTCGATCCCTACGGCTGGGCGCACAAAATCACCCTCATCATTATTTTCGTCGGCCTCGGGCATTCCGTCCTGGCGATGAGCGGCGAAGAATCCCTCGCCCAGGTCTACCGCGAAATCGAGCACCCCAAGCTGAAGAACCTCAAGAAAGCCGGCCTGGTCATCTTTATTTACTCGCTGGTCTTTACCTCGCTGGTTTCTTTCTTCGCGGTGATGATCATTCCGGACAGCATCCGCGGCCAGTTCACCGAAAACCTGATCGGCGGCCTTTCGATGAACCTTGTCGGAAGTTTTCCGGTGAGGCTCGCGTTTCACGTGTTTGTGGTCGTGGTCGGCACGCTGATTCTGGCAGGCGCGGTAAACACCGCGATCGTCGGATCCAACGGCGTGCTGAACCGCGTCTCGGAAGATGGCGTGCTCACCGACTGGTTCCGGCACCCGCACCCACGCTTCGGCACCACGCACCGCATCATCAATCTTGTCGTCGCGTTCCAGCTCGTCACGATCATCATCAGCCGGGGCGACGTCACGTTCCTCGGCAACCTTTATGCCTTCGGCGTGATTTGGAGTTTTTCGATGAAGGGCATCGCGGTGCTGGTGCTGCGCTATACGCACCCACAAGACCGCGAGTATCGCGTTCCGATGAATCCCGTGATCTTCGGCAAGGAAATTCCGATCGGGCTCGGACTCATCACCCTGGTCCTCGTTGCGATCGCGGTAATCAACCTCTTCACCAAGCCGTCGGCCACCGTCGCGGGCATTATCTTCACCATCGTGCTGTTCACCGTGTTCGAAATTTCCGAGTACCGCATGAAGGCGCACGCAGCCGGCTCGGCCCACGTTGAACTCGATCAATTCAATCTGGCGCAGGAAGCCGAACTCACACCGGACAGCGTTGGCGTGACGCCGGGCAACATTCTTGTTCCGGTGAGCACGTACTACGCGCTGAATCACCTGGAAGCGGCGCTGCGTCGCGTCAGACGCAAAGAAGCCGAGATCGTCGTGCTCCACGTGCGGTTGCTTCGACGCGCCGCGTCAGGTGAGTACGAGCTCGCACCGGATCAGCTCTTCAGCACCATCGAGCAGTTGCTCTTTACCAAAGTTCTGTCGATCGCGGAGAAGGAAGGGAAGCCCGTTCGGCTCGCAGTCGCGGCCGCCAACAACCTCTGGGAAGGTATCCTGCGCACCGCTGTGAACCTGCAATCGAGCACCGTTGTGATCGGCAGCTCGTCGAAATCGCCCGTGCAGGAGCAAGCGCGTGAAATCGGTCTCTCTTGGGAGCACATGCCCGAACCGCGCCCGCGCGTGACGCTCGAAATCTTCACGCCGTCAGGGCAGGAGAACATCTTCTACCTCGGCCCGCACGCTCCGAGGCTCACTCCAAAGGAAATTGAAATGCTCCACCGCGTGTGGCTGGATTTGAGCGACCGGCTGCCGGGCGAGGAAGTGCATCACCACGACGTCGTTCACTTCGCGCTCACTGAAGTCGAGCGCGAGATCAACCAAGGCCAGGCTGCATCGGTCACCGAGCGGCTTCGCCAGCATCTCCACGACATTGAAGGTCACCGCATCAACTCGGAAGAACCCCCGCAAAAAAAATTACCCGGGCAGTAGTCCTACCCGCGCGGGCAAATTTCATTCGAAAGATTCGGAATTAAGCGGGTAGCTGCGCAGTGCAGCCCGAACAGCGCGTCGCCTTCAACGGCAGCTTGGTGCCACAGTATGGGCAGTCCTTGGTCGCAGGCGCCGTAGGTGGCACCGGCTTCCAGCGGTTCACGATGCGCACGATCAGGAATACCGCGAACGCCACAATCAGGAAGTCGATAATGTTGTTAATGAACACGCCGTAATTCAAAGTCGGCGCGCCTGCCGCTTTTGCCGCGGCCAGTGTCGGAAACGATGGCCCGGAAAGCGTCACAAACAAATTCGAAAAATCCACTTTTCCCAGGATCACGCCGATGGGCGGCATGATGATGTCCGAAACGAGCGAGCTGACGATTTTGCCGAACGCGGCTCCGATGATGAAACCGACCGCCAGGTCCAGCACATTTCCTTTCATTGCAAATTCTTTGAATTCTTTCAGCATCTCGTCTCTCCTCAGAACTTCATTCGCGATTAGCTTCGGTATGTGTGCGGTGTGATTCGGCAGGCGGCGGGCCGAGGCGCCTCGTCCTGCTGTGCGGGAGAGTATAAAGAACTGGTTCGGCAGGCAAGCGCAATCCCGCCGATACGGAAAATATCCGGAGAGTTGAATTTTTAATCGGAACGTTTACTGTTCGTTACTTTTTTGCGACCAGGAAAATTGCCGTCAGCAGGCCGCGCAGCACCAGCACCGCTCCCGCAATTGCGAGCAGGATCAGCGAATAGCGTGAGTGGAACATCGCGATGTTCAGCAGGACGATTCCTACGATCGCTAGCGACGCCGCGCGAATGTAAGTCTGCATCCGCGTGACGCCCTGCTCAGGTTTCGTCGAAGCGCGCGCGGCCATATACAGAAATAAAATCCCCACAAGAATCAGCCCTACGGGATTCACGCGCATCGCAACGCGCCCTGAAATCGCGATCACCAGCAGCAGCGCGCCCAGGCACAGCAGAATAAATTCGCTCAGCAGGCGAAACGGATTCAGAGTTTTCGGCGGATTTTGTGCGGTCGGCATCGATGAAGGGCCAGCGCGTCCAGCGCGCGCGGCTAGTATCGCCATTCAATCGCCGCGTTGCAACTGCGCGTGTGCCAAAATGGCTGAAGGCTCTTTCAGCACCCGCGCCCGCGTGGCGCAACCCGTGCCCCCTCAATGTTATACTGCCTCGCTACCCTTGCATCGCGGTTCGGCGTGTGGTCATCGAATCTTCGGGAGAAAGCCCAGTGCACAAAGTAATTATCATCGGCAGCGGCTGCGCCGGACTCACCGCTGCGATCTACGCCGCCCGCGCGGACCTGAATCCGCTCGTTCTCGATGGCTACGAGCCCGGCGGCCAGCTCGCCTTGACCACGCTCGTCGAAAATTTCCCCGGTTTTCCCGACGGAATTATGGGCCCGGAGTTGATCGAAAATACGCGCAAGCAAGCGCAGCGATTCGGCGCGGAATTTCGCAGCGGGGCCGTTTCAAGCGTCGATCTCAGCAAGCGCCCGTTCAAAGTCACCGTTGGCAGAGACACCTTCGAATCCGAGACGCTCATCATCGCAGCCGGCGCATCGGCGCGCATGCTCGGCATCGAATCCGAAAAGCTGCTGCTCGGCTACGGCGTCTCCACCTGCGCCACTTGCGACGGATTTTTCTTCCGCGGTAAAGACATTCTCGTCGTCGGCGGCGGCGACACCGCAATGGAAGAAGCCACCTTCCTCACCAAGTTCGCGAGCAAAGTGACGATCATTCACCGTCGCCCCGAATTCCGCGCCTCGAAAATCATGATTGATCGCGCCAAGGCGAATCCCAAAATCGAATTCCTCACGCCCTACGAAATCGCCGAAGTTCACGACGTGACGCGCCAGTCCGTCGAAAAAGTCACGCTGCGTAACACTTCCACCGGCGAAAAAATCGACCGCGACGTTTCCGGCGTCTTCGTCGCCATCGGCCACGATCCAAACACAACAATTTTCAAGGGCCAGCTCGAAATGGATTCAAACGGCTACCTGACCACTCACGACGGCCCGCGCACAAACGTCGAAGGTGTGTTCGCCGCGGGCGACGTGCAGGATCACCGCTACCGCCAGGCCATCACCGCCGCCGGCTCGGGCTGCGCCGCCGCGCTCGAAGTGGAAAAGTTCCTCGCGGAGCACGCGCTCTGATGACGCAGCGCCCGCGCGCGGAGCGTTCGCCGAAATGATGCGCGCGATCCTTCTGCATCTTTCCGAGAATAAAAATCTCGCACCGCTCATCATGCGCAACGGCGTCAGTCGCCGCGTCGCGCAGCGATTCGTCGCCGGAGACAATCTCGACGATGCCATCGCCGCCGCACGCAAGGTGAATCGCGCCAGGCAGTCCGCGAGCCTCGACTTGCTTGGCGAAAATGTTTCCGATGAAGCCGGCGCCCGCGCCGCAGCCGAAGGTTACGCCGCAATTTTTGATCGCATCGCTCGCGAGCAACTCGACGCCAACGTTTCGCTCAAGCTCACCCAGCTCGGCCTCGACCTGAGCGAATCGCTCTGCCAGGAATTACTCGAACAGATCGTCGCGCACGCTGGCGAGCAGGGAAATTTCGTTCGCGTCGACATGGAAGGGTCGGCCTACACGCAACGCACCGTGGACATGGTCAAGCGTGTCCGCGCGAAATATCCCGGGGTCGGCACCGTGATGCAGTCCTACCTCTTCCGCACGGCGAATGACATTCGCGATCTGCTCGCCGTCGGCTGCCGTATTCGCCTTTGTAAAGGCGCCTACAAAGAGCCGCCTGAAGTCGCGTTCCCCGAGAAAGCCGACGTCGACCAGAGCTACGTCAAACTCATGCAACTGCTTCTGCCGAGCGGCGTTTACCACGGAATCGCCACGCACGATCCCGCCATGATCGATGCCACCAAGAAATTCGTCCGCGAGCAGGGAATCGGCCTCGACAAATTCGAGTTCCAGATGCTCTACGGCATTCGCACCGATTTGCAGCAGCAACTGGTGCGCGAAGGTTATCGCCTGCGTGTTTACATCCCCTTCGGGACCGACTGGTTTCCATACTTCATGCGCCGCCTCGCCGAGCGCCCGGCCAACATGATGTTCTTCGCGAAAAGCCTTATCCCGCGTTCCAGCGACGCGAACGACTAGCGCCTCCTCCCGTAGTCGCGTACGCCGCCTTGAAATTTCAATTCACGCCGAACCGTTGTCAGAATCCCGGTTCCGCACTAGAATGTCCGCGACTTCAACGTAGGCCTGAACGTTTTCACCGCACACGCACAGGAGCCAATCATGCGAACTCGTTTTGTCGCCCCCGCTATCGTCATCGCCGTCGCTTTCACCATCGCTGGCTGCAGCAAATCGTCGACGCCCAGCAATTCTTCGTCATCAAACTCCGCGTCGCCGAATTCGTCGGCTCAGCCCAGCTCGGCGGCCAACCAGCCGCAGCCCGCGCCCGCTCCGGTTACGCCTCCTCCTCCGCCACCGCCGCCGCCCGTCACGATTGCGACAGGCACGCAGCTCACGATTATGTTGAATGATGCCATCGATACGAAGACGGCGAATAATGGCGACAAGTTCTCTGCCACTCTCGCCGCGCCGATCACTGTCGACGGCAATCTGGTCCTGCCCGCCAACACCCGCGTTTCCGGCACCATCGTCACCGCGCAGTCCGCGGGCAAGGTGAAGGGCAACGCCGTCCTCGCGCTCACGCTCGATACGATTCGCCTCAACGGCAATCCGTACTCGATTCAGACCAGCGAGTTTGAAGATGCAGGCAAGGGACGCGGTAAGCGCACCGCTGTTGGCGCTGGCGGCGGCGCTGCGTTTGGCGCAATCGTTGGAGCACTCGCAGGCGGCGGCAAGGGCGCGGCGATTGGCGCTCTGGCCGGCGGCGGCGCAGGCACGGCAGGCGCTGCCTTCACCGGCAAGACCGACATCAGCCTTCCCGCCGAGACGCGTCTCCACTTCCGCCTAACAGCGCCCGTCACGATTCAAGGCACCGACGTGCCGCCACCCGCAACTGCATCCGCAGTCACGCCGGCGCCACCACCAGCGCAATAAACGCATTCGCACAACAATACGAAAATACAAAGGCCCTCGAGCCGCAACGCCCGAGGGCCTTTTACTTTTTCACCTGCGCCACACACAACTCATCGCAGCGCCCACCCAACTTTTACCCGACCGACTCTCCCGGCTTCAGCGCATGAATCTCGAGCCCGCTCACGTCCTGCGTCAACCCGCGCAACTCCTGCGGCGTCCCCACTAGCGGCGGGAACGTCCCAAAGTGCATCGGGATCACATGCTTCACGCCCAGCAAGCGTACCGCATGCGCCGCCTCGCGCGGCCCCATCGTAAAAAGGTCGCCAATCGGCAGCATCGCTACATCCGGCGCATACAGCTCCGCAATAATCTTCATATCGCCAAACACGCACGTATCACCCGCATGATACGCCGTCAGCCCGCCTGGCAGATGAATCACGTACCCGCACGCCTCGCCGCCGTAAATAATCTGGTCGCCGTCCTTGATTCCGCACGAGTGCACAGCGTTCACCATCGTCACGCTGATCTCGCCCACGCGCTGTGTGCCGCCTTTGTTCATCGGATTCGTATTTGGCACGCCCTTTGATTCCAGCCACACGCACAGCTCGTAAATCCCCACCGTCTGCGGCTTGAACTTTTTCCCGAGGTCCACCGCGTCGGCGATATGGTCGAAATGTCCGTGCGTCACCAGCATCGTGTCCACACGCTCGAGCTTCTTCAGCGGTTCGGGAACCATTGGGTTGGTCTGAATCCACGGATCCACCAAAATCACTTGCCCGGACTTCGTCGTGATCCGGAACGCGGCGTGACCCAGCCACGTCAATTGATTGCCGTGCGTTTGCAGCATGAACAGGCCCTCCTGGCCTCTATTTAGCGTCAAAAATCTTCAGGGCGTTCGTCGCCTGCATCCTAATATACACAAAGCACCTTCGCACACGTTCGATGCGCCGTGTAGCCTGCCGCGCTTGTGCCTCTTCGGGTTTGGTGATATAAAAAATGTTGAACAAATTTCATTGATCTACCGCGGGTGTATCTGGGTAGCTCCATTCACCCCACCCATTTCAGGAGACAGCTAGATGGCGTATGTAATCGCTGAGCCGTGCATCGGAACTAAGGATACTGCCTGCGTCGACGTCTGCCCGGTGGACTGCATCCACCCGCGCAAAGACGAGCCGACCTTCGAGGGCGAGAAGCAGCTCTATATCCACCCCGACGAGTGCATCGACTGTGGCGCCTGCGTTCCAGTTTGCCCGGTGACCGCGATTTTCGCGCTGGAAGACCTGCCGGAGAAGTGGACCGCGTTTACTCCGGTCAATGCGGACTACTACAAGAAGGCTCAGTAACGCGTCTCAACAATCGCGAGAATTAGGTCAGAGATTCTGAGAGCGGCGGACGATGAGTTCCGCCGCTTTTCTTTTTCGGGAAGATTCAGACTCGACGGATTACGTCGGTTCCACCAGGCCGAGCGTCTGCTTGCCGCTCTCCGAAATCATGCTGGGATTCCACTCCGGATCCCACACGATATCGACCTTCACATCGCCCACGCCGGCAATCGAGCCGATCTTGGTTTTCACCTGCGCCGGAATCTGCTGCGCCGCAGGGCAGCTCTGCGACGTGAGCGTCATCTTCACCGCCACGTTGCCCGCGTCGTCGTGCTGCACGTCGTAAATCAGTCCCAGGTCCACGATGTTGATGGGAATTTCGGGGTCGTAACACTGTCTTAGCGCATCCATGATTTGTTCGCGCTCGAGCGTCGTGCCGTTTGCCATATCGTTGACCACCTCGCGTCGCCCGGGACGATGTTCCCAAGTCCCTTCGGCTGTTTCGCGCATCAATTGTCTCGTATCAGCGTTCCACACGCGGCTCCGCGAGTCAAAGGGATATACCTGAGTTTCTGATGGAACCGATTTGTTTCGGCGGATTGGTGGCCGTCTGCGTTCGCGATACTCTGTGATGTCACTCCTGCATTAGTCCGGAGATTCCGTTGCGCAAGTTTCAGCTGACGCTCGTCTTTCATGCGCACCAGCCCGTCGGAAACTTCGACGATGTAATAGAGCATGCCTACGCGCGATGTTATCTCCCGTTCCTCGAAACGCTCGCCCAGCATCCTGCAATTTGTATCGGCATGCACTTCAGCGGCTCGCTGCTCGAATGGATCGAGCGCGCCCACCCTCCCTATTTTGACCGCCTCCGGAACCTGATTCGCAACGGGCAGATTGAACTGATTGGCGGCGGTTTTTACGAGCCGATTCTTGTCGTAATTCCTACCGCTGACCGCCTCGAACAGATCACGCGTTTTTCGAATTATCTCGAAAAGCACCTCGGCGTGCGGCCCAGAGGCGCGTGGCTCGCTGAACGCGTGTGGGAGCCGCACCTTCCTTCGACGCTCGCACCCGCGGGAATCGAATACACGCTGGTGGACGACAATCACTTTCTCGGCGCGGGCTTCGAGTCCGACCAGACTTACGGCTACTACGTCGCGGAAGATCAGGGCTCGTCCGTGAAGGTGCTCCCGGGGCTGCGCGAACTTCGCTACTTGATTCCTTTTCGCAATGTCACCGAAACCACTGATTTCCTGCACGTCGCCGCCGTTCATCCCGGAGGCTTTGCCGCGATGGGCGACGATCTCGAAAAATTCGGCTCGTGGCCCGGTACGCATGAGCTGTGTTATCGCGATCGTTGGCTCGACAATTTTTTCAGCGAACTGGAGAACAATTCCTCGTGGCTTGAGACGGTCACACCATCGGCTGCCATCGCCGCGCACGAACCTCTCGGCCGCGCCGATCTTCCCGCCGCGTCGTACTCGGAAATGATGGAATGGTCGCTGCCCACTTCCGCGCGCAGCCGCTTTCACGCACTCGCCGAGGAATTCGTGATGCGGCCTGACGCGCGTCCCTTTCTACGCGGCGGCATCTGGCGCAATTTTCTTTCGAAGTATTCGGAATCGAACCTGTTGCACAAGAAAATGCTCAACGTTTCGCGCAAGGTTCACGACCTCGAGCGCAGCCATCGCGTCGATCATCCGTTCCTTGACGCACGCGAACGCGCGCAGACCCTCCTATTGCGCGGCCAGTGCAACGATCCTTATTGGCACGGCGTCTTCGGCGGCCTCTACGCGCCGCACCTTCGCACGGCTCTCTGGCGGTCTCTGCAGGAAGCCGAAGCCATCGCCGATGGGCTCTCGCACGTCACCACCGAATACCAATCTGTTTCGAAGTTCGACTTCGACACCGATGGACACGACGAGCTGTATTTCACCTCGCACCGATTCGCCGCGCTGCTCAAGCCCTTCGACGGCGCCACGATTCCGACGATCGATTGCCGCCAATCGCACGCTGCGCTCGTTAATGCGTTGTCGCGGCGCCGCGAGCCATACCACTCGAAGCTGAAGGACGCGCCGTCGAAGCACGGTCCCACCGCGCACTCGATTCACAACGGCAATCGCGCCAAGGAAGAGGGCCTCGCGCGATTCCTGCATTACGATCGCTGGGCGCGCAACTGTTTCCGGTTGCTGGTTTTCGGCCGTGAAAGGTCGCACCTCGATTGTGCCAGCGCGTCGCTTCAGGAAGACGCCGGGCTCGCGAACGGCGCGTACAAATTGCTGAATTTTTCCCGCGAAAGGGCGTCGCTCGCGTCTGAAGCCGTCGCCGAGTGGCCGGCGGAGAAGTCGTTTGTGTTTGAGGTCACGCCGGAGGGCTTCGACATCACCTGCGACGTTACGCTGCGGCGCGAAGCCGAAGCGGGAGGCTCGGTCTATGCAGGCGTCGAGACGATTCTGAATTTCCTCGCGCCCGATGCCTCAGATCG
>Ga0210391_10004111_pt1 | contig 12229 bp, 9 predicted proteins | sample IncBWC12OmetaG_FD_160573 | JGI IMG/M metagenome (GOLD analysis project Ga0210391, IMG submission 160573) | Forest soil microbial communities from Barre Woods Harvard Forest LTER site, Petersham, Massachusetts, United States - Inc-BW-C-12-O ... | reverse complement strand
CGGCTGCTTCTCGGTGGGGAGTAGATATTCGGAGAGGCGGGTCATGGCGCTGCGCCCGCGTCTGTCGACGCGCGCTGGGGAGGCATGAGCGTATACGGCGTCGCCCTGGCGCGTGTGCCAGCCGGCGCCGGGGTGGGGGGCACCGATGCTAGCCGTCTGTGCGCTTACGCTTGAACCTCGGCGCGTCCCCCTGGCCTCCCCGACCCGACCGCCGTCCGTGGCGAGCCGGGGCGGGTGCCAGGTGCTGGTGCTACAGGTGTTCGAGCTGGTAGGCGCCGGCCTCGATCGCCGTCAGTCCGACGAGGTTGCCGAGGGCGACGTTGACGTCGTCCAGATGCGTGCCCCACAGCGGACCGAGCACTTCCTCGATCTGTTCGCGGGTGTCCTGCGGCCCGCCGACGTCGGTCAGCTGCAGCCACGTGGCGCCATTGGCGCGCTCGCACTGGCCGGTGTACTGACCGGGGTAGGCCACCCATGGGGTCGACGCTTTGGGCGCTTTGACAAATTCGCCGAGCAGCCCCGGGAAGGGGGAGGTCGACTCGTAGCGCAGCATCGGTCCGGGGTAGTTGGCCTGGACGAGAAGCGACGGGTTCACGCACAGGATTTCGTCGTTCTTGATTTCTTCTTCGGTCGCGGTGCCGCCGAGCAGCGGGCCACCGACGCGTCCGAAGTTCGACGGGTTCGGTGGTTCTTTGAGGAAGCTCGAGTACGCCACCACGCAGTGCGTCTGCGCCGCGTTCTGGCAGGACGGGATGTTCTTGAACATCGCGCCCTCGGTCTTCCCCTTCGGCACGGTCACGTTGCCGCCGAGCAGGATCGCTGAGACGAGCTGCTTGCGCAACGCGGGGTTCGGGTCGATCTGTTCCTTGATCAGCTGCTCGAGCATCGCCGAGCCCTGTGAGTGCCCGACGAGCACGAAGCCGCGCCCGTTGTTGTAGCGCGCGAGGTATTCCTCGAACGCGGTCAGCACGCCGATGTAGGCGATCGCCGAGCCTTCGGGCGTGACGCCGCCAGGCGTGTTGATCGCGGGGATTGTCAACTGCGGATAGATCGGCGCGTAGACGGTGCACGTCTGCGAGAAGCGCGAGGCCTGATCGATCGCGATCTGCTTCTCTTCCGGGCCGATTTCGAGGTTGGCGTTCATCGTGAACTGGCTGCTGACCGTGGGATACACGTAGAAGCAGTCGATCGGCGGCTTCTTCGCCGGCTTGGCGTGTTCGATGAAGCTGGCGCCGTTGGGCAGCTCGACGGTCGCTTCCTCGCTGCTCGTACAGGGGTTGCTTGCGAGCCCCGGCTTGCACAGCCAGGTGGTTTCAGCCGAGGCTGCGCTCGTGGCGATCCCCGCGATTGCAATTGCGCTGACGCTGAGCGCCGCGAGCAAAGCTGCCCGCCATTTCATCGAGCTCGAGCACGAGCCCCACATCCTTGCGTGCTGCATGGCTATCTCCTCACTCCTCATGCGGGGCGCCCGGTCGGTGTCCCCGCCGTGTCGCGCGGTATTTTAGTCATCCCCAAGCCGAAGTCTCAAACACGTGCGCGACGAGGCATCGGTACGGCGTCGCACGCCGCGCGCGCCTCGCGGCCGCGCTGTCAGCGTTTAGCGGCGTAGGCGGCGGACTGCAGCGCGGTCGTGTGCACGAGGTTGCCCAGCGCGATGTTGACGTCATACACGTGCAGGCCCCACTCCGGGCCGAGGCCTTCCTTGACGTATTCCGGGGGATCGATTGCTGGGCCGACGGGGTTGATCTGCAGCCAGCTCGCGCCGTGTTCTTTGTGGCACCGGCCCGTGTACTCACCTGGCGCCGCGACCCACGGCGTGCCGGCGGTGGGCGGCTGTTCGAACAGCCCTTCTGAGGATGTGATCGTGGGTGCGTACGGCAGCAGCGCCCCGCTGGCGCCGCTCTGCGTAGCCAGCGCCGGGTTCACACACACGACTTCTTTGCCGACGTTGACGACCCCCGGCTGCAGCAGCGGGCTGTTCTGACGCCCGAAGAACGAAGGGTTGGGCGGTTCTTTGAGGAAGCTCGAATAGGCGATCACGCAGCGCGTCTGGATCGCCGCCTGGCAGACGGGAACGTGCGCGAAGGTGCCGCCCACGAGCCGTCCCTTGGGCACGAGCACGTTGCCGCCCATCAGATCTGCGGAGACCAGCCGGCGGCGCAGTCCGGCGTTGGGGTCGATCACGCCCTTGATCAGCTGCTCGAGTATCAGTGCGCCCTGGGAGTGGCCGAGCAGCACGAAGGCGCGTCCGTCGCTGTACTTCGCGAGATATTCGGCGAACGCCTTGACGACGCCGATGTACGCGGTGATGCTCGCGGCGGTGCTGACTCGTTTGCCGCTGTTGAGCGCAGCAAGCGTCACCTGGGGATACATCGGCGCGTACACCTTGCAGACCTGGGAGAAGCGTGACGCCTGCGAGATCGCGACCGAGGTCTCCTGCGCTTCGATGTGCAGGTTCGCGTTTTCGGTCGTCTGCTTGCTGACCGTCGGGTACACGTAGAAGCAGTCGATCGGTGCTTTGGCGTTGACCGCTGCTTTTTCGATGCTCGTCTGGCCATTGGTCTGGACGACGGTCGTGGTCAGCGGCGAGGTGCAGGGATTGCTTGCCAGGCCCGGCTTGCACAGCCACACCGTCTTCGCCGGCTGTGACAGCGCGGAGCTAGCCAGCGGACCGCTAGCGGCGATCAGCGACAGTGCTGCGACGCAGGCGGCGGCGAACACTTTGGCCGATCGTCCGGTCATGGCAGCGGATGCTACCGCTCGCCGGCTGGCTCACGACGAGTGTTGCGCACTTCGTGCGCGCCACGTCCCTAGCGCACCTGCACGCCGAGCAGCGCGGCCTCGACCTGGCGCAGACGCGCGGTGTCGCCGCGGATCCCGGCGATGGCATCGTTGTACAGGAACGCCTCGCCCAGCCGCACGATCGCGTAGGCGAGCACAGCAGGCGGTGTCGGCGCGACGAAGCTCCCGTTTTGCACCTCGGTGTCGATCAGGCGCTCGATGCAGCTGACGACACGCGGCTCGACGGACCCGGCGCTCGAGGTGAGGATCCGCAGCGCGCGCTCCTGCTCCTGAGCGAACAGTGCGCGCATCCCGCGGGTTGCGGCGACCTCGCGGTTGAAGCGGTCGAGCGTTTCGAGCAGGGCGGCCGCGCCGCTGCCGCCGACCTCGCTGCGGATCGACAGCAGGCGCTCTTCGCCGAGCGCGCCGAGCACCTCGCCGAGGAGCAGCTCGCGTGTCTGAAACCAGCGGTGCATCGTCGCCCGCGCGAGGCCTAGCTCACGCGCGATGCCCTGCACGTCGACGCGTTCGCGGGCGAGAAAGCGCTTGCGGGCGAGCGTCAGCGCAGCCTCGCGCGTGGAGGCGGCGGGGCGGCCGGGACGGCCGGTGGCGAGCGGCGGCATCCGCCAAGCCTAATCCCCAGCGCTGATGCCCGCCTTTGATAGAACAGCGAGCAGCGACCGAACCGAACTTCCGAGCGACACCGAAAAGGAGTCCCGACATGGCCTATTCACTTCCGCCGCTCCCCTACGCCTATGACGCGCTCGAACCGCACATCGACAAGGCGACGATGGAATTCCACCACGACAAGCACCACCAGGCCTACGTCACGGCCGTGAACGCCGCGCTCGAGGGCACGCCGCTGGCGGACACGCCGATCGAGGAGCTCATGAGCGACTTGAGCCAGGTTCCGGCCGACAAGCTGACGGCCGTCAAAAACAACGGCGGCGGCCACTACAACCACACGATGTTCTGGGAGAACATGAGCCCCGACGGTGGCGGCGAGCCGAGTGGCGCGCTCGGTGACGCGATCAGCTCGACGTTTGGCTCCTTCGCGGACTTCCAGGCCAAGATCAAGGAAACCGGCATCAAACAGTTCGGCTCAGGCTGGTCGTGGCTGATCCTCGACGGTGGCAACCTCGCGATCGTCGGCAGTGCCAACCAGGACAACCCGATCTCCGACGGCAAGACGCCGCTGCTCGGCGTCGACGTCTGGGAGCACGCGTACTACCTCAAGTACCAGAACCGCCGCCCCGACTACATCGACGCGTGGTGGAACGTCGTCGACTGGTCGAAGGTCGCCGAGCGCTTCAGCGCTGCCGGCTGACCGTATGGCGAGCACCGCTGATCCCGGCGCGGACGCGTCGCGGGCATAGGACTCCGCGGAGGTGGGCTGGCGCGAGCGTGCGCGCGGGCTGCGGCGCGCCGGCGCGGGTGCGACCGCCGCCGCGCCGCCCGCCATGCGGGCGGGCGCGGTTCGCCAGTTCGAGGTCGACGGCGACGAGCCGATGGTCGCCCTCGGAATGGACGACCCGGCGCGCACGCTGCTGATCGCCTTCGGCGGGATGAAATTGCGGATCGGCATCCCGCCCTTCGAGTTCCTGAACATGACCCGGGAGCTGCCCGTCAAACGGCTGTTCTTGCGCGATCTCGAGCAGGCCTGGTATCACCGGGGCGTGCCGGGGCACGGTGAGAGCCTGCCCGCGCTCGCGGATGACCTGCGCGGGCTGATCGAGCGCCACCACGTCAGCCGGCTTGTGCTCGCGGGCTCCTCCGCCGGCGGCTACGCGGTGCTCGTGCTCGGCGGGCTGCTCGGGGCTGACGTGGTCCTCAGCTTCTCGCCGCAGACGATCATCGAGCCCGAGGCGCTCGCGCAGATGCACGACGAGCGCTGGGACCAGTACGTGGAGCCGCTGCTGCGCGACGGGCGTCTCGACCGCCGCTGGAGCGACGTGCGTAAGGTCCTCGGCGACGCCGAGCAGCGCGGCGCGACGCGCTACGAGGTCTTCTTCGACGACACCATGGAGCTCGATCGCGCCCACGCCGAGCGGCTCGAAGGCATCCCGGCGGTGCATCTGCGTCGTTACGCCGGCGGCTCGCACAACCTGGTGCGCACGCTCCGCGACAGCGGCGAGCTCAAGCAGATCCTCACGAGCGCGCTGACCGCCTGAGCGCCGCGATCTGCCTCAGGTGCGCGTGAAGCGTCGCCCGGCGACGGGCGAGACGGCCTCGTCGATGGCCTCGGCGGCAGACTCGGGGCCGGGCGCGGCAAGCATCGACTCGAGCACTGCACCCGCGTTCGCGTCCTCCTGCGCCGCCGCGGCTTCGAGCGCCGCGATCCGCTCCGGAGTCATCGCTGTGGCGTCCTCGTTCTCCGCGAGCCACCGGCGCGCGTCGGCGGCAGCGGCCTCGTCGCGCTGAACCGTCTTGCCGGCCGCGTAGTAGCGGTCGATCTCCTTGAAGAGCTCCTCGACGAGCTGCTCGGTGGGCACCTTCTTGAGCGGCTCGCCCTTCGAGTAGATCATCCCCATGTCTTTGGCGCCGGTGATGCCGAAGTCCGCGTGGCGGGCCTCGCCGATGCCGTTGACGGCGCAGCCGAGCACCGACACCTCGATCGGGTCCTCGTAGGCTTCCAGCCGGCGCTCGACCTCGGCGACGACGGAGTCCATGTCGAACTGCAGGCGCCCGCACGTAGGGCACGCGATCAGGTCGGGGCCGCGCTGGCGCAGCTTCAGCGCCTTGAGGATCTCCCACGCGACCTTGACCTCCTCCTCGGCGTGGAACGTGGAGAGCGAGATCCGGATCGTGTCGCCGACGCCGTCGGCGAGCAGCGTGCCGAGGCCGACGGCGGACTTCAGCGAGCCCGACCACTTGGTCCCGGCCTCGGTGACCCCGAGGTGCAGTGGATAGGGGATTTTCTCGGCGAGCATGCGATTGGATGCGATCGTGTTGGGCACCGACGTGGACTTCATCGAGACCTTGAAGTTCTCGAAGTCGAGGCTCTCCATCAGCTCGACGGTCTCCAGGGCGGCGGTGACGAGCGCCTCGACGGGGTTGTCGTACTCGAGCTGTCGCAGATGCTTGGGCAGCGAGCCGGAGTTGACGCCGACGCGCAGCGGCGTGCCGCGCTGCTTGGCCAGCGCGATCACCTCGGCGACCTTCTCGGGGCCGCCGATGTTGCCGGGGTTCAGGCGCACGCAGTGCGCGCCCGCTTCGATCGCCTTCAGCGCGAGCGTGTGGTTGAAGTGGATGTCAGCGATGATCGGGATCGGCGACTGCGCGACGATCGTCTTCAGCGCCTCGGCGTCCTGCTCGCGCGGCACCGCGACGCGGACGATGTCCGCGCCGGCCTCCGCGACCGTGCGGACCTGGTCCATCGTCGCCTTCAGGTTGGCGGTCTCGGTCTTGGTCATCGTCTGCACCGCGACGGGCGCGCCGCCGCCGATCGCGACAGGGCCGACGTGGATCTGGCGTTCCGAGGCCATAGGCTGGATTCTAGTTGGCGGGGGTGCGCGTGCCGCGGTGGACGCTCTGGACGAGGCCGCCGTCGGGGTCACCGGCTCCAGCCGTGTAGCCCGGCGGGCCCTCGGCTGGGGCTTCGGCGTCGCGCTCATAGGACAACCTCTGGTTGCTGGGTGGTGAGGTTGTTCTCGTTTTCTTTCCGAGAGAGGGAGATCGTTCCCGACTGCTGGTTGGGAGAGGCCCGAGACTCAGCGCACATAGCTGACCACCGCCGGGAGAGCGCCAGTCGCGCTAGCCGCTGAGACGGCCTCGATGAGACAAGCGCCTCCCGGTGGTGTGAGGCACCCAGAGCGGCGACAGGGCGTCGCCCCGCCGAGGGCCTGCCTATGAGCACCCGCCACGGTACCTCCTGGCCAGCGTTTTTCAAAAGAACCTCGACCGAGGAGGAGAACCCATGGGCGCAATCTGCGGGATCGACTGGGCCAGCGACTGGCACGACGTGCACATCGCCGACGAGAGCGGAGCGCTGCTCACTGCCGAGCGGTTCAGCCACGACGAGATCGGCGTTAGTGCACTGATCGCACTGCTGCTCAGACAGCGCGTCGAGTGCTGCGCGATCGAGCGTCCCGACGGGCTCTTGGTCGGGCGACTGCTGGCGGCCGGGATCGTCGTGCTCGCTATCCACCCCAACCAGGTCAAGGCGGCACGCGATCGCTTTCGCGCAGCCGCTGGCAAGAACGACCGCTTCGACGCGTTCGTGCTGTGCGAGCTCGCCAGAACCGACCGGCACCGCTTCCCCGTGCTCGCTCCCTCCTGCGACGAGACACTCGCGCTGAAGGCACTCGTGCGCACCCGCGAGGACCTCGTCGACGCACGCATCGCTCTCGCCAACCAGCTGCGCGCACAGCTGCAAGCGTCCTGGGCAGGCGCTGAGCGAATCTTCGCGGATATCGACAGCCCCATCGGACTCGCGTTCCTCGAGCGCTATCCCAGCCCGACCGACACCCGCGGTCTCGGCGAGAAGCGCCTGGAAAGCTTCCTCGCGCGCAACGCCTACAGCGGCCGACGCACACCCACCGAGCTGCTCACCCGGCTGCGCAACGCACCAAACGCCACCATCGGAGAACTCGAGCAAGACGCAAGACGCTCCGCCGTGATCGGGCTCGTTGCCACCCTGCGCCCCATCATCGAGCAGATCAGCCAGCTCACAAGCCAGATCGCCGGCGCCACCCGCAGTCACCCCGACGGCGCGATCTTCCTCGCCTTTTTCCGCGACCCCAAGAGCGTCATCACAGCCGCCGGCCTGCTCGCCGAGATCGGTGACAACCGCGCCCGCTACCCCACCAACGAATCGCTCGCCGCTGACGCCGGGCAAGCCCCAGTCACGATCCAGTCCGGCAAACGCAACAACGCCACCTTCCGCTGGGCCTGCGACAAGCGCCTGCGCCAACACATGTGCGTCCTCGCCGACAGCACACGACACTGGCACCCCTGGGCCCGCGACGTCTACCAACGCGCCCGCTCCCGCGGCTGTGACCACCCCCACGCCATACGCATCCTCGGACGCGCCTGGACCCGTGTGCTCTGGCGCTGCTGGCAAGACCACACGCCCTACAACCCCACCCAACACAACGCCCTCAACAAACTCCTCGCACAAAAAGGTTGACACAGGACGTCTCATCGCGCGAGCTCGCCGCCTCCGGCGCGTGCCAGCAGCGCCCCCGTGCCGCGCTCCTCACCGGCGAGCGCGATGTGCAGACGGTCGACGCCGAGCGCGAAGCCGACCGCCGGAAGCGCGCGGCCGAAGCGCGCGAGCAGGTCGTCGTAGCGGCCGCCGCCGCCGATCGGCGCGCCGAGCGCAGGGTCGTACACGTCGAACACGGCGCCCGTGTAGTAGCCGATGTTGCGCACCAGGCCGAGGTCGAAGATCACGCGCTCGGCAACGTCGGGCTCGAGCAGCTCGTGCACGCGCCTGAGCCCGGTTACAGCCTCCTGCGCCTGCGCGGGCGTGTCGCTGAGCACCTCCGGGCCACCACGCCGCTGCGGCACCTCGAGCAAAAGCTCGGCGGCCTCGCCCGCGAGCCCCGATTCGACGAGCGTACCTTCGAGGCCGACGAAGTCGCGCAGCACGAGCGCCTCGAGCAGCCCGGGGCGCGCCGCGTCGGGGACGTCGAGGCTGGCCATCAGCGCCGGGAACAGCGAGGCGTCACCGAGGCCGATGCGGTAGTCCTTGAGCCCGGTCGCGTCGAGCGCGTGGCAGAGAACGGTGAGCGCCTCGGCGGTGCCCTGCGGCGCGGGCGCGCCGACGAGCTCGATGCCGGCCTGCAGCAGCTCGCGCGGCTGGCCGCGCTGCGGACGCACGCCGCGATAGCAGTGGGCGAAGTAGCAGAAGCGCAGCGGCGGCTCGCTCGAGGCGTAGCGGGTGGCGACGACGCGCGCGATCGGCACGGTCATGTCCGAGCGCAGCACGAGCACCGCGCCGGTCTCGTCGAACACGCGGTAGGCGGGGCGTGCTTCGGCCATGTCGGCGCGCGCGAGCACAGACTCGTACTCGAGCGCCGGCGTGTACACCTCGCCGTAGCCGTGGCGCTCGAACACCCCACGCAGGATGTCGGTGATCGCGCGCACCTCGCGCGTCTCGTCTGGGAGCACGTCGCGCGTGCCGCTCGGGATCGGGTGGATCATGAGGATCCCGAGATTATGCGTGCACGGGCTCCGTGGCCACGCGCTCGATGCGTGCGCCGAGATCGCGCAGGCGCTCGTCGATGCGCTCGTAGCCACGGTCGATCTGGCGGATGTTGCCGATCTCGCTGCGCCCCTCGGCGCACAGCGCCGCCAGCAGCATCGCCATGCCGGCGCGGATGTCGGGCGACTCGACGCGCTCGCCGCGCAGGCGTCGCGGGCCTGTGACGATCGCGCGGTGCGGGTCGCACATGACGATGTCGGCGCCCATCAGGATCAGCTTGTCGGTGAAGATCAGGCGGTTCTCGAACATCCACTCGTGCACGAGGATCGAGCCCTCCGCCTGGGTCGCCAGCGCGACGGCGATCGACGTCAGGTCGGCCGGGAACGCCGGCCAGGGGCCGTCCTGGATCTTGCTCTTGTACTCGCCGACGTCCGCCTGCACGACCAGCTTCTGGCCGCCGGGGACGACCACGTCGTTGCCGTGCAGCTCGGAGCGCAGGCCGACGCGTTCGAACACGAGCCGGATCATGCGCAGATCGCCCGGCACCGTGTCCTTGATCCGCAGTTCGCCGCCGGTGATGCCGGCGAGCGCCATGAAGCTGCCGATCTCGATGTGGTCGGGCGCGACGTGGTGCTCGCAGCCGTGCAGGCGCTCGGCGCCCTCGACCGTGATCACGTTGGAGCCGATGCCGTGGATGTCGGCGCCCATCTGCACGAGCATGCGCGCGACGTCCTGGACGTGCGGCTCGCAGGCGGCGTTGCCGATGACGGTGGTTCCCGGCGTCAACGCGGCCGCCATCAGCGCGTTCTCGGTCGCCATCACCGACGGCTCGTCCATGAACACGTCCGTCGGCCGCAGCCCGCGCGGGGCGCTCAACACGATCTCGCCGTTGCAGTCGGTCACCGCGCCCATCGCGCGGAAAGCGTCGAGGTGCGGATCGAGGCGCCGGCGGCCGATGACGTCGCCGCCAGGAGGCGGCATGACCGCGCGGCCGAAGCGCGCCAGCAGCGGACCCGCCAGCAGGAACGAGGCCCTGATCGACTCGGCGAGCTCGCGCTCGATCGCGACCTCGTGGACGTTGGCGGCGCACAGCACCACCTCGTTGGGCTGGCGCCAGCTGACATCGACGCCGATCGCCGAGAGGATCTCGAGCATCGCCTCGACGTCGCGTATACGCGGGACGTTGCACACGACGACCTCGTCCTCGGTGAGGACGCTCGCGGCGAGGATCGGTAGCGCACCGTTCTTGTTGCCGGCCGGCACCATCGTGCCCGACAGCGGGACGCCGCCTTCGATGACGAACTTCTCCATGAGCTTTCGGCGCCGCCCGCCGGTCACCGTCGACCCGCCCGACCCGCTGGTGGAACGCCTGGCAAGCGTAACAGCCATGTCTCCGGGGTTCGAGTCCGGGCTCGCGGACCCTGCTTCTACCCTGAGACCCGCGCCTCCGCGGGCTCCCACCGTCGCGCATGCAACTTCCGTTGCAGTGAGATCATGCCTGGATCGGCCTTCCAGAGCCAAATCCTCTGCCCAGGCGGGATACGTACAGACGTTCGGGTAGTTGCCGTCCGACGGCGTTCCTATCTTACGAACACATGTTCTCCCCCGCCCCGACATCGAAGCTTGCGCAGCGCACGCTCGGTGCCCTACGCGTTGCCCGCTCGTTCCTGTTGCTCGAGGACGACTACTCGGTCGACTGGGAGGTCGGCCAGGTCGAGTGCGCCCGTGTACCGCATCCGCATCGAGCGGCGCTGCGCGGAGGGTGCGCCCCGCGCCGTGCCGGCCAGTTGCCGGCACGGCCGCAGGCGTGCCTGTCGCCCGTCGGGCGCGACGAGTCGGCGCATAAGCAGGCATGCCTGCAGCGTGCTGACTCGCGGTGGGCGTGCTCGCGCGATGGTGGTGCGAGCCGCGCGTCGCGGGTCACGCCCGAGCATTAGCTCGGATCTCATGCCCCGCCCACGCGGGCGATGAATCCGCCTCGCTGGTCCGCGGCGAGCTCTCGCGAGCGTAAGAGCGACTACGGGCCGCCCGAAGGCGGCCCGAGTATAGAAAAAACCGGCGGCGTCCTACTCTCCCAGGCCCTTGCGGGCCAAGTACCATCGGCGCTGAGGGGCTTAACTGCTCTGTTCGGAATGGGAAGAGGTGTTTCCCCCTCGCCAAGGCCACCGGAAAAAGGCGAAAGACCACGCCTCCCACGGTCCCTCAAAACTGCACAGCGCCACACCGGGTATCACTAAAAAATCCGTCAAGCCCTCGACCCATTAGTACCGGTCTCCTACAGACGTTGCCGTCCTTCCAGATCCGGCCTATCAACCTGGTGGTCTACCAGGGGTCTTACTCCCTCTAGGGGATGGGAGAGTTCATCTTGAGGCCGGCTTCCCGCTTAGATGCTTTCAGCGGTTATCCGATCCACACGTAGCTAGCCTGCTATGCCCTTGGCAGGACAACAGATACACCAGAGGTGCGTTCATCCCGGTCCTCTCGTACTAGGGACAAATCCTCTCAACTCTCCAACGCCCACGGCAGATAGGGACCGAACTGTCTCACGACGTTCTGAACCCAGCTCGCGTACCGCTTTAATGGGCGAACAGCCCAACCCTTGGGAGCAACTCCACCCCCAGGATGCGACGAGCCGACATCGAGGTGCCAAACCGGGCCGTCGATGTGGACTCTTGGGCCCGATAAGCCTGTTATCCCCGGAGTACCTTTTATCCGTTGAGCGACGGCACTTCCACTTGCTACCGCCGGATCACTAAGACCTGCTTTCGCACCTGCTCGACCTGTCGGTCTCGCAGTCAAGCTCCCTTGCTACCTTTGCGCTCTACGCACGATTTCCAACCGTGCTGAGGGAACCTTTGTGCGCCTCCGTTACATTTTGGGAGGCGACCGCCCCAGTCAAACTACCCGCCTGGCACTGTCCAGCACCCGGATTCACGGAATGCTGTTAGAAACCCAATACACCAAGGGTGGTATCTAAAGGATGGCTCCACACCGGCCGCAACCGGCGCTTCAAAGCCTCCCACCTATCCTGAGCGAGATGCACCGAATCCCAATACCAGGTTGTAGTAAAGGTTCACGGGGTCTTTCCGTCTAGCCGCGGGTACTCGGCATCTTCACCGAGACTGCAATTTCACCGAGCCCCTCGTTGAGACAGCGTTCAAGTCGTTACGCCATTCGTGCAGGTCGGAACTTACCCGACAAGGAATTTCGCTACCTTAGGACCGTTATAGTTACGGCCGCCGTTTACCGGGGCTTAGTTTCAATGCTTCGGGTTGCCCCTGACATCTCCACGTAACCTTC
>Ga0210391_10004110_pt1 | contig 12229 bp, 7 predicted proteins | sample IncBWC12OmetaG_FD_160573 | JGI IMG/M metagenome (GOLD analysis project Ga0210391, IMG submission 160573) | Forest soil microbial communities from Barre Woods Harvard Forest LTER site, Petersham, Massachusetts, United States - Inc-BW-C-12-O ... | reverse complement strand
CACGTCGTGGATGATTCGCCGCATTGAGACCAACGCCGGCCGCATGCTGGTGCAGGATGCGCACGGCGCGCCCCCGAGCGTCCCCTTCTGGCGCGGAGAAGCCCCGGCGCGCACGCAGGAGTTGTCCGCGCATGTGGGCGAGTTGCGGGAAAAAATCAGCCAGAGCCTGCCCAGAACTTCGCCGGTGGGATTTTCCGCGACACAGCCCGACGTTGCCGCGACAGTTTCATGGCTCAAAGAAGAATGTGGAGTGGATGATTCCGGCGCCGAGCAGATGATTGAGTACGTGCTGCAAGGGCGCGCAGTTCTGGGCGCGGTGCCAACGCAGATGACGGTGATCGCGGAGCGTTTCTTCGACGAGGGCGGCGGGATGCAATTGGTGATCCACGCCCCGTTCGGCGGGCGGATCAACAAGGCGTGGGGTCTTTCGCTGCGCAAACGGTTCTGCGTGGGATTCAACTTTGAACTGCAAGCTGCGGCGACCGACAACGGTCTGAACATCGCACTGGCCGAGCAGCACAGTTTTCCGCTGGGCGATGTATTTCATTTTCTGCAGGCCGAAACAGTGCAGCCGATCCTGGAGCAGGCCGCGCTGGATTCTCCCATCTTCGGAACGCGCTGGCGCTGGGACGCCAACCGCGCCCTGGCCCTGTTGCGCTTTCAGAACGGCAAGAAAGTTCCGCCCCAGATCCAGCGCATGCGTTCCGACGATCTGCTGGCGTCGGTGTTTCCGGACGCGGCGGCGTGCTTTGAAAACATCGAAGGCGAACGCCAGATTCCCGATCATCCGCTGGTCGGTGAAGTGATGAAAGACGTGCTCACCGAGGCGATGGATGTCGAGGGTTTGAAATCGCTGCTGCGCGGCATGGCGTCAGGCGAGATTCGTGTGATCGCGGTCGATACGCCGGTCCCGTCGCAGTTTTCCCACGAAATTCTGAATGCGAATCCGTACGCATATCTCGACGATGCACCGCTCGAGGAGCGTCGCGCCCGCGCCGTCAACATGCGCCGAGTGCTCCCTGAGTCGGTGCTCGAGGAAGTCGGCGGCCTGGACGAGGGCGCAATCGCGCAGGTGCGCGAAGAGGCTTGGCCGGATGTCCGCGATGCGGACGAGCTGCATGACGTCCTGCATACGCTGGTCGCGCTGCCGGGATTGGATGGCACAGACCAAATTCCCGCTTCTCGCGCAGACAACGTGCGAGAAATGGCGCACCCGGTTTCGAACTCCCGATGGAAAGACTACTTTGAGCGATTGGTTCATGAAGGCCGGGCGGGGGTCGCCGCGTTTGAGGGACGGCAGTACTGGGTTGCGACGGAGCGAGCGCGGAGTTTTTTGGCGTTATTTCCTGCAGCGGTGTTCGAACAAACCTTGGCTGACGTCGAGTCCACGCAGAGTTCGCGCGACGATGTTTTGCTCGCCCTGGTCACTGGATGGATGTCACATCTCGGTCCGGCGACAGCTTCGCAGCTTGGCGAGGCCATCGGGCTGCCTGCTTCCGACATCGAGAAAGCTTTGCTGCGGATGGAGGCCAGCGGTACCGTGCTGCGCGGCAGCTTCAGTGGCGCTGCCTCGCGGGCAGGATTGCCCGCGCCACATGAGACGGAATGGTGCGAGCGAAGGCTGCTGGCGCGAATTCACCGGCTGACCGTCGGCATGTTGCGCAAGCAGATCGAGCCCGTCACAGCCGCGGCTTTTATGCGCTGGTTGCTGCGCTGGCAGCATGTGGCTCCGGGAGCGCAGGTTGTAGGCGAGCGCGGCACGCTCGAAGTCGTACAGCAGTTGCAAGGATTTGAGATTCCGGCGAACGCGTGGGAGCGCCAAGTACTGGCGCGACGAATCGCCGACTACGATCCGCAGTGGCTCGATCAACTTTGTCTCACCGGAGCAGTAGGCTGGGGAAGGTTGTCGCCGCATCCGGCCACCGTGGATTCGGGAGGTTCGGCCAACGCGAACAGTTCTTCAGCGGCCGCGGATCAGGTCACGGCGCCGCGGCAGCGGCGGGTGATCCCGACCAGCGTCGCTCCCATCACACTCTTCGTCCGCGAAGAAGCCGACTGGATGGCGTTAACTAAGAATCCCCACTTCTCCCAAAAAACGGGAGACACGGAGCATACGTCGCCAGACGAAGGCCGCGGATTGAGCCACGGCGCAAAGCTGGTGCTCGAATTCCTGCGCCAGCGCGGAGCCTCCTTCTTCGCAGACATCGTCCGCGGAACCAGCAAGCTCAAAGCAGAAATCGAGACTGGACTGTGGGAATTAGTCGCGGCGGGCTTGGTGACCGCCGATGGCTTCGACAATCTTCGAGCGCTGATCGATCCCAAGCGCCGGGCCGGGCAGGGCAGCGGGCGCAGCACGCGTCCACGCCACAGTTCAGGCCGCTGGGCGCTGCTGCATGCGGATGTGGCCGCCGAACGCCCGCGCGCGGTCGAGGCCGCGTGCTGGATGCTGTTGCGCCGTTACGGAATTGTGATCCGCGACATATTGGCGCGCGAGTCGAACCTGCCCCCGTGGCGCGAGCTGCTGATGGGATTCCGCCGCCTCGAAGATCGCGGAGAGATTCGCGGAGGCCGCTTTGTCGATGGCTTTCTCGGCGAGCAATTCGCCCTTCCGGTTGCAGTGGAATCGCTACGCGCGATGCGAGGCCTGCCCCCAGGCAGCGAGACAGTGACGCTATCGGCCGCCGATCCACTGAACCTGGTGGGCATTCTGGTGCCGGGCGAGAGAGTGCCTGCAATTTCCGGTCGGAGCGTAACTTACAGCGGAGGAGCCGCCCTGATCAGTCCCGCCGAGCCGACGATGAAGAGCGAGTCCGCAGCGAGCTGAGCAAATGCGTTGGAAGAAGCCTCCAACTTCTGAATTGTTGGTTATTTCTCCTCAAAGTTGGTCGGCGCAATGATGGGATTTTGCAGTACCTTGTCCGCGGTCATAGTCCAATCGTAGGCGATCGTGTTGCCATTCTGCAGTTGCTGACTGTACCGAAGATCGTACTGCCGGGGGAGGGTTAAGCTGTTCTCGGTCTGGAAATCGCTGAAGCGCTCCTCCAGGGAATAGTGGCTTGTCTGCTGACGGGCGTTCTGTATGTCGTTATGCGCGATATTGGCCGACGTCTCTATCGTATAGGTCGTCATCACGTGGTGATGAGTCTCGGGCTCGAAATACAACTTAACGATCATGTTGCCGTTGTTTTTCGAGAGATACTCGATTGCATCCAATTCTCGATCGTCAACTTTCTTGCGGCCGAGGCTTTCGAGCTTGATGTGGTGCTCGTCGATACTCTCGAGGGCCCAGGCTGTGCCAAGTTCTCCGCCCAGCAAGCCATCTTTGACGATGTTATCCTGGCCTACGATAAACGCTCCGAGCGCGCTCCACCGGTGCGTGGAGTTAGCAGCCGCAGCCGATGCTTTATTGCCGTCAAAGACAAACTGCTCTCCCCACCACTTGTTGTCCCCGAACTTCATTACAAACTTCGACTTGCGCCCCTCGGATAAGCGCTGCCAGCTACCTGAGGTCTCGCCCGCGCCGCCAGTGATAATCTTGAACCGCAGCGTGCCCTGAACCGCGAGCGAGGTCACAGCCGCCCGCGCCTGCGCTGTGCCGATGGAATCAAGGTGCTGGGCAACAATATCTTCCGCCTTCGTGTCGGCGGCCACCGCCCCCGAAAGCGCAGCCAGTCCCATGCAAATCATCACTATGGATCGCATCGCCAATGTCTCCGAGTCAGTCACGGATTCTACTACGAGTTAGACCCTCCAGAAGTCAGCTGTCGGGATGGGCTAAGTCATCGGTCTTCGCTTTTGCGAAGCCCGATCCTCGCTCACCATGACAATGCGTCGGGACTATTGTTAGCAAAAAAAAAATCAGAAGCTCGATGAGGGGGTCCCCCGAGCTTCTGACCGGAAAATCTCGGCTAGAACTGATTGAAAGCGCTTCCCCCGTCGCTTTTTGCCGAGCATCCGCGCTTTCTCCGGTGCACGCGGAATTCCAATCCGGCAAGGATCTCCTCTGCCCACCCGCCAACCGGTGCAACCCTTTTACTTACAGCTGATTAAAGCCGCCTTCGGAGTTTCGAGAAGGTTCCCACTTCGCTTTGCCGCTCCGCCAAACTCTATCTCATCAGATAGTCGTACTAACCGTTCGGATATTGGAAACGGATTACGTCAGACATGCATTTCTGCCCGCGCTGTGATAAGAATTCTGCACGGAATGGGAGACCCCCGATTGCGTCCTAGACTCCTGGTGATAGCCGGCCCTGCCAAAGATTCAACCATTCCGTTGCCTGACGGTGAGGCCACGCTCGGCCGCGATCCCACCAACGCGGTTCCGGTTCCCGACGCCTCGGTCTCGCGAAAACACTGCCTGCTGCGCAGGGACGAGGACGACCGCTTTCAAATCAAGGATCTCGACAGCCGCAACGGCACTCTCGTCAATGGCCTGGCGGTCAAAGAACAGTGGCTGCGTCACGGCGACGAAATTGCCACCGGCGACTCCGTGTTCTTATTTCTCCTCGAAGACGACGACCAGGCAGTTCCCCCCAGCCGCGTGGAGTTTGATGACAGCCAGCCCACAGCTGAAACCAAACTGATTCATCCCAGAGAAGTTCTCTACCTGCAACCGGACCGTCTGCTGCGGGAACTGCCCGCCGGGTCGGCGGTGGCGCGCAATTTGAATGCGCTGCTCAAAATCAGCCGCGTGGTACATGCCATCCGCGATCTCGAAGAATTACAGGCGCAGTTGCTGGATTTGACTTTCGAAGTCGTCCCCGCCGGAAGGGGAGCGATTCTCTTGAGCGATGGCGCGGGGCTCGAGTTCAATTGCCTCTATGCGCGAACCCGGCAAGCCGGGCAGCCGCAATTGGTTCGCGTGAGCCGCACGATCGCTCGCCAGGTGATGAAAGACAACGTCGCGATTCTAGGCGTGGATGTCGCCGCCAGCGGCGCCCTCCGCGAAGTGGAAAGCCTGGCAGCTTCCGAAGTGCGGTCGCTGTTATGCGTCCCGCTCACGGTGTTTCAACGCGTGATCGGATGCATTTACCTCGACAGCACGAACGCAACCAACCGCTTTCAAGAGGATCATTTACAACTCGTAGCCGCGATTGCCGGAATTTCCGCAGTAGCGCTGGACAACGCACGGCGTCTGCAATGGCTCGAGCAGGAAAACCAGCGCCTCACCACCGAAGTCCGGCAGGAACAAAGCCTGGTGGGCGAAGGCGCGCGAATAAAGGAAATTTTTCAGTTTCTAGCGCGTGTCGCGCCCACGGAGTCCACCGTGCTGATCGAAGGGGAAAGCGGAACCGGCAAGGAGCTGGCGGCGAAGGCGCTGCATCGCAATAGCCACCGGGCGAACAAGCCGTTTGTCGCGATCAATTGCGCCGCGATTCCTGAAACTCTGTTGGAGAGCGATTTGTTCGGTCACGAGCGCGGCGCCTTTACCGGCGCGGCGGTGCAAAAAAAAGGGCGGCTGGAAGTCGCCGACGGCGGCGTAGTCTTTCTCGACGAAATCGGAGAGCTGGCTCCCGCGCTGCAAGTCAAGCTGCTACGCGTTTTGCAGGAGCGCGAGTTCGAACGCGTAGGCGGTACGCATACCATCAAAGTGGACATCCGCTTGATCGCAGCCACCAATCGCGACCTGAATGATGCGGTCCGCACCGGGCAGTTCCGCCAGGATTTGTACTATCGCTTGGCGGTAGTGCGGCTGACCATGCCTCCCTTGCGCGAGCGCCGGGAAGACATTCCAATGCTGACCCGGCATTTCGTGCAGAAGTACGCCAAGCGCAGCAAGGTCAAGCCGAAACCTGTATCGCGCGAGGCGATGGCCGCTCTGGTCAACTACGAGTGGCCCGGAAATGTGCGTGAACTCGAAAACGCCATCGAGCGAGCCCTGGTCATGGGATCGGCCGACATGGTGCGCCTCGAGGATTTGCCGGAGTCGTTACTAGAACAGGAATCGGCAGCAGAGATGCACGAAGGCAAATACCACGCCAGCGTGAAGGAATTGAAGAAGCAATTGATCATCGATGCGGTCGAACAGACACGTGGAAATTACGTAGACGCGGCGGCGATTCTGGGCGTGCATCCGAATTATCTGCACCGTCTGATCCGCAACCTGGGATTGAAAGAGGCGCTCCACAGCGGCCCGCACGGCAGAAACAAGTTTTCCGCGTAGGGCTCGGAACCTAAGGCCCCGACGGAGCATTCCCATCGGGCTTTGAGCGCTATCACCTGATAGCGACATTCGGCCTACCAACAACAGGAGTATTCTTCTTGGAATGAAGGCCGTCCGAATCGTGGCCATAGCGTTTGGCGCTCTTGTCGTACTCTACTTCCTCGCGATCAACTTCATCCCTAATTGGATGATTGTCGGGGTTCATTTTCGCTGGCCGTGGAGCAGTGACTCTGTCTGGCTGGACATTGTTGGTCTCGCGCTCGCTGTCACGTTCCTAGAGGCCGCCTTCTATGGGAGGGGCAGGACTGTCTTGCGCGGTCACGTAAACTATTGGCAAGTAGCTCCGTGGCTTCGTCCTATCCTCGGCATTGTCGGGTTCGGCTTGCTTGGATTTGTCGTCGTTCATTTCCTTCGGAGGTTCTACGGGTTCTGAGTGAAATGGCCTGATTGCCACAGCTACCGCGCAATGACCGTCGGCTTGAGACAAAGACAAGCCGCCCCGACATTGAGCGGCTTTTCTGAGACATCGGGTTCACAAGATAGCAGTGCAATGGGCGTCGAAGTTATTGCACTACCTGATCCAACGCTGAGGATGTACTCTCGGCGTTGTCTGCATCCCCTTCATATTCCGCCGTGATCAGGTGCGTACCTATAGCGAGACTGGACTTGGTAAGCGTGGCCACGTCGCCGCTCAATGTGGCCGATCCAATCGCGGCTGTCCCGTCCAGAAACTTCACTCGGCCTGTCGGCGTCGGACCGGAACTCGTCACTCGCGCGGTAAACGTCACCGGCTGGGTGAATTGCGAAGGATTCAGACTTGAGTTCAGGGAGGTCGTGGTCGTGTACTTGTCGACAACTTGCGTGACAGTCCCTGTGCTCGGATCAAAGACCGAGTCCCCGGCATATGTCCCCTTGATGAGGTGTGTCTTCGCCGTTAGCGAGGATGTGGTAAACGTCGCTGTGCCGCCGGTCGTAGCCCCGGTTCCGATGGCCGTCTTGCCGTCGTAGAACGTTACCAGTTCGCCGACGGCAATAGTTCCCTTCGGGGAAGTCACCTCCGCCGTGAATGTCACAGGCTGTCCCAATTGGGAAGGTGATTCCGACGTAGTCACTACGGTCTTCGAGGGGAAACCCTTGGCTTGCTCCTCCAGCGCTGCGGAGATACTCCCCGCATACTTCGAATCGCCCGAGTAGGTAGCCGCGATCGCGTGCGCGCCTCTCGTCTTGCACGAGGTGGTGTAAACTGCAAAATTGCTCGTTAGCGATTCCGTCGCTAACACCACGCCTCCATCCGCAAATGTGACCGACCCGGTGGGTGCTCCGCCATACTGGCCTGTCACCGTCGCGATGTACGTGACGGGACTGTTCAGCGCCACGGGGTTTTTCGACGATGCAATAGACGTAGTTGTACTTGCAATGGTTACGACCTGGGTAAGCGGGCTTGATGCGCTGGAGCCGAGCTTTACCGATCCCTGGTAGACCGCAGTCAGCAGGTGTGACCCTACGGACAACGACGAGACTGAAATCGCCGCGCTTCCATTGGCCAATGTTGCACTCCCGAGCGCGGTTGAACCGTCATAGAATGCGACCGTTCCCGTTGCGCTGCCCGAAGAGGAAATCACGGTGGCACTCAGCGTAAGTGTCTGCATGAAGGCTGAGGGGTTGGGTGAGGAAACCTCTCTGGTTGTTGTTGGAATGTCTCCGACATGCATCAGCACCCCCACGATGCCATCCTGGCAGTCCCCGCTCTGACACTCGTTGTCTACGAGCAGATCCGGCTTCCCGTCGCCGTTCAGGTCGGCGATGGCGATAGAAGGAAACGCAATGCCACTGATGCCGCCCGAGTTGTGACTGACGGCTGGCTGAAAAGTGCCATCACCATTGCCCAGCAAAGTGCTGACGCCGCTATTGCTGCAGCCATCGCATTGGGAAGCGGTGGCCACGGCCAGATCTAGATGGCCGTCGCCGTTCAAGTCCGCGATCGCGACCGAGAACGCGGCATTCCCGCCACCCGTGTTGTAATTGACGACCGGTTGGAAAGTGCCATCGCCGTTGCCCAGCAGCACGCCTACGACGCCATTGACGCAGTTGCTCTCGCTCTGGCACGCGCTAACCACCGCCAGATCCGGATGGCCGTCGTGGTTCAGGTCCGCGACCGCGACCGAAAACGCCTGATACGCATTCGAGTTGTAGCTGACAGGCGCTTGAAACGTGCCGTCGCCATTGCCCAGCAGCACACTCACTTCGCCAGGTGCATAGCCCCAGCAGACGCCACCAGACGGGTCAAGTACCTGGCACTCGTTCGCCACCGCCAGATCTTGACGGCCGTCGCCGTTCAGGTCCGCGATCGCGACAGAAGTGGCGTAAACCCCACCCGAACTGTAGCTGACAGGTGCTTGGAAGGTGCCGTCGCCGTTCCCCAGCAGCACACTTACGACACTCACGCAGTCGGCCGCGTTTTGGCACCCGCTAGTCACGACTAGATCCGGATGGCCGTCGCCGTTCAGATCCGAGGCGGCTACCGAAAAGGCCTCAGCCACACCCAAGCTGTAGCTGACAGGTGCTTGGAAGGTGCCGTCGCCGTTCCCCAGCAGCACGCCCACGACCACACTGCCGCAGTTGGTTGTGCTCTGGCAATTGTTAGCCACGATCAGATCCCGATGGCCGTCGCCGTTCACGTCTGCGATCGCGACGGAAGCAGCGTAAACCCCTCCCGAGTTGTAACTGACGGGCGCCTGGAAAGTACCGTCACCGTTGCCCAGGAGCACAGTGACGCCGCCATTGTTGCAGTTCGTGCTGCTCTGACAATCATTAGCCACGGCCACATCCAGGTGGCCGTCGCTGTTCAAGTCAGCGACTGCGATCGAAAATGGAGATACAGACGCGTCGTAGCTCACCACCGGCAGAAAAAGGGGCGGGTTCTGATCCGATGAAATCGCACCCCCCTTGTTTTTCTCCGCGGGAACCGCAGAATCGCGCTGGCCGGTTCGCGGTGAAGCTCCAGCTTGGCCGCCGAAGTTGTAAAGCGTGGTTTCGGTCTGGCCGTGGGCTGGCGAGACGGCCGCCGACAGCAGGACGGAAAAGACCGCCAGTGTCAGCGCGCTGCGCACTCCCTTCCATCCAGCGAAACCGCCTCCTCCTGGCGACCCTGGCATCGCAGCCGTTAGTTTCGTAGAGCCAAGTTTCAACCCGACACCAGAATTATTCAAGCCGCGACTTACCCTACCCATAGCAAGTGAGGAGAGCATAGCCTTCCCTCCCATTAGCCGATATATGTCTGCCACGACTCGCGAAGGTCCGCACCTCAACGAGCGGAAAGTGCTTCGCGAAGGCGCGAGTCTGTGTTCGCGGGAATTATCCCACTTTCTGTTTCGAAAACCTCAAGGAAAACTGACGGGGCATGCGGATGACGCAACAGGTCGTAAGTGAACCTTGATGGTTGGCGCGAAATCGCCATTGCGCTCATCGACCTTGACGGAAAGTCGATAGCACCCCGCACTTTTGCACAGCCATCCACAGAAATAAAGCCCGATCCTGTGACCAACAACCTTGACCGAGCATATGGAAAGTCCACAGTGGGACTGTGCCCACCGATCCGGAACAATCCGGCGCCAGTTTCGCCCTCCCAGTGGCCGGGGTAAGCACTATTAACTCCTTATTCCTCAATATTTTAGCAGCAAGCCCAGTCGAATCAAGATTTTGCCGGCCAGAGAGATACCCCGTCCGCGTAACGGCAAAGGAATCAGGATGTTGCTGCGATCGAGAAAAAAAAATTGAGAGCCACACCCACAGGCATCACGCCAGACGCCCGTCGAAGGGATTCTCTTCAAGGCAGCGGCAATTGCAGCAACCGCGCGGGATCGAGATAAATGCCCTGCCACCGGACCCTGACATCAAGGTGCGGACCGGTCGCCCGCCCGGTTCCGCCGCTGAGTCCGACAATCTGCCCGCGTTTGACCGGATCACCTTCTTTTACTTTGAGCTCGGAAAGATGCAGGTAAAGCGTGAGCAACCCCTGGCCGTGATCAATCACCACGAAATTGCCTTCGTAGTAAAGAAACCGCGCCAGCAGCACCGTGCCGCTGTTCATCGCAGTCACCGGAGTTCCCGTGTGGACGCGGTAATCCAATCCGTAATGAGTACTCAGCGCTTTGCCGTTGAAAACGCGCTGAATGCCGAACCCGTCGGAAATGTCCGCCTCCGCCGGCGCGACGAATTGCCCCTCCCACCCGCGCTCGGCCGTCACGCGAGTCAAGTATTCCTTCTTAATTTTCGACGCTTCTTCAATCTGCTTCTGCTGTTCAGGATCAGGCTCGGTAAACTTGCCCTCAACGCTCAGCTTGCCCGGAATCTTAGGATAGTTCCCGTCGGCGACCGCGAACCTGCGAGTCAAGGTCAGGCGAGATGGAGTCTTGCCCGCAGCCGGCACAGCGCTCAGTTCGAGCGGATACTCTCCCGGAGTCGTGTCCAGGTTAATGCCAGCCAAAGCAAACCAGCTTTTGGTCGACGCGTCGTAACTGAATGTGAACTGGTGCCCGAGCCACGATCCAGTGAGGGAATCGATTTTACCGGGCGGCTTCACCTGAAACAGAACCGGCCCGCCGTTGACCAGTTGCGTGGGCTGCGCCTCAACCGTCCAGTCGGAATCGGAGGCAGCGAGTGCACTGGTCGAAGATATGGTCGGAGATATAAAGACCAGCGCGCAGCTGGCGAGAATCCAGAGATAGCATGGCAAGAGCCGCCGCGCTTGTCCCGGCCGAACCGCCGCCAATGCTGGCTTTCTCCAAATTGGTCGAGGCTGCTTTTCGGGCATCACCTCACCAGCGTAGCACTCCTCAGAATTCGCGCCGTCTATAATCGCGGGCATGCGCACCCGAGTTCTCACTGCCGTGCTGGCCGGCTTGCTATGCGCGCTGGGCACATCGCAGACGGCGCCCACGCCGCTGCATGCGGACCGGGTTGTGGTCCTCAAGAAAGAACGCACGCTGCAACTGTTGAATCAAGGCAAGGTGATCAAGACTTACAAGGCCGCACTGGGCGGCGATCCAGTCGGGCCGAAGACGCGGCAGGGCGATCACAAGACTCCCGAAGGCGCCTACGTTCTCGATTCTCGCAATCCTCACAGCCAGTTCTACAAGTCGACCCATATCTCGTATCCGAACGCGAGCGACCGGGGGGCGGCCCGGCAGAAGGGCGTCTCGCCCGGCGGAGATGTGTTCGTGCACGGCTTGCCGAACGGTTACCGCTATGTGGGAGCCGCCCACCGCCTGAAAGATTGGACCGATGGATGCATCGCCGTCACCGACGAAGAGATGGACGAAATCTGGCGGGCAGTATCAGATGGAACGCCGATCGAGATCCGCCCTTGACCACGACAGTCGCCGGTTTAAGTTGTTGGGAGATTTGGTGGACCTGGTCGGGATCGAACCGACGACCTCTTCCATGCCATGGAAGCGCGCTCCCAGCTGCGCCACAGGCCCACGATGGGGACACTACGGGCTCTCCGTTGCGGAGGGCCTCAAGTATTCTCGCTGACCGAGCGCAGATAGTCAACGCGAGGGGTTTGTGCGCGCGCGCGTCGCGAATTTTCTTAGGCTCTTCCGAAGGCATGTGAGATGATTGACCAAGAAAGCAGCCGGAGCCACGGCATGAAATACCGAATTGCGATCTGGGCTGGCGTGGGCCTTCTGGTGGCCGGGGGCTGGGCGCTTTATGCGCTCGCGGGTGCGCCCCCCGCGCTGAGCATCGGCGACCCGCTTTTGCTGCTCGTAAGGACGACTTGTCCAATCGCGATTCTGGGCAGTTCTCATCCGATCAGTCTGTACTCGGTGTTGCTGGCGAACACCGCACCCTACGCGCTAGCCGGTCTGATTATCGAAACCCTGCGGCATCGTCTGCATCCTGCAAAATAATTAGGTCCCCGCGCAATTCTTCCGTTTGTTTCCACAGGGCACTTCTGTCATAATTACTCGTGCATCCCACCTGCACAATTTCTCAAACACAATTTAAAGCGAGGAAGAGATGCCAGCGAAGTACATCTTTGTGACGGGCGGAGTTGTGTCTTCA
>Ga0210391_10004108_pt1 | contig 12230 bp, 14 predicted proteins | sample IncBWC12OmetaG_FD_160573 | JGI IMG/M metagenome (GOLD analysis project Ga0210391, IMG submission 160573) | Forest soil microbial communities from Barre Woods Harvard Forest LTER site, Petersham, Massachusetts, United States - Inc-BW-C-12-O ... | reverse complement strand
GTATCGAGCGAAACAGGAGAAGGGCCGCATCGAAGTGAAATTCATCATCGGTGCCACAAGTGATGAAGCCAAAGTCAAATTCCTGAAAGCCCTGGAAGAGTCGCAGACGTTTACGCACATCGAACTGGGTAGTGTGCACCGTCCCTCAACAGGGACAAGCGCGGACCAGATCGTCGTCGAGCTGAATGCGGAATACCTGAGGAGCTGATGCACCGCGACTTCACATTGCAAAAGCGCGCAATCCTTGTTGTCCTCGGATTGCTCTTGGCTGCGGACCTCGGACTGGCCATCTATAGCTGGCGGCTGTCCTCTTCCCCTCAAACGCCACAGAGGGAATTTGACGAGCAGAATACCAAGCTTGGCGTTCTGCGAGGCGACATCAAGTCGGCGCAATCCATCAAAGACAACATGCCCCTTACGCGCAGCGATTGCGATAAGTTTGAAAAATCGCTTCCTGTCGAGAGCGCAAGCTCTTCCGCGATCGCTTCCGAGTTTGATGAAATCGCGAAGAAGTCCAATTTGAAGATTGACACTATCACCGCCCGTCAGAAAGAAATAGCCAATCGCGGCGTTGCCGAAGTCAGCATCGAGGCCACCGTCACGGGCGACTACAGCAGTGTCGTCCGGTTCGTCAACGGTTTGCAGCGCTCGCAAAGATTCTACGTCCTCGATGGCTTGGCCCTCGCCACGGATACGCAAAATCAAGCTGCTCAAGGACCCATTCGCGTCGCGCTCCATTTGCGGACTTATTTTCGGGATGCGGCATGAAGCAGAATCAACAGATCATCGTGCTTATCGTGCTCGTGGTTGTTGCTGCGCTCGTATGGGGCTTGGAGATGCACAATCGGGCTCCCAACGCAGTAACGACGAGCTTCATTCAGAATTACACGCCCTTGGGGGAGGACAACCCGCAAATTCGCTGGGGCTTACTTAAGCGTGCCCAGGAAACGGAGTACAAAAGCAACGGCCGCAACCCCTTTAGCATGATTGCGCCTCCTTCACCGGAGGAAGTGAAGAAGGAAAACGACGCCAGGCTGAATCAGGCACCGCCGCCACCGCCGCCTCCTCCACCGCCGCCCACGAGAGCCCAAGCGCCGCCGAATCTCAAATTTTTTGGGTACGGCACGATTCCGAATGGATCTCCGCGGCGCGCTTTCATTACCGACGGTGAAGACATTTTCATCGTGAGTGAAGGCGATACGCTGCTGGGCCGCTATCGCATCATCAAGGTGGGCAACTCCAATCTTGAGTTCCAGGAGATTTCGAGCGGCCTTCCTGGCTCCATGCCATTGGACGAACAGGCAGCTCCGCCATCCGCATGAAAAACAGACTCACATTAACGAGCGCCCGAAATAGCCAAGGCGGCTACGCCCTGCTTCTGGTTGTGTTTCTGCTCGCGCTGCTTGTCGTTGGCACCATGTCCATCAGTTTGCGTGTGCTTACGCAGGGCCAGCGGGAAAAAGAGCAGGAAATGATCTGGCGCGGCAAGCAATATACCCGCGGGATCAAACTCTATTATCGCAAGTTGGGCCGCTTTCCAAATTCGATGGACGACTTGGTCAAACCAAAAGTCGGCAATCTCCGTTTCATGAGGCAAGCGTACAAAGACCCGATGAACAAAGAGGATGGCTCGTGGCGTCTGATCTACGTTGGCCCTGCGGGAAATCTTATCGGCAGCCTTAAACCGCCGCAGGGCGGAATTCAGATGCCCGTTGCCGGTGGACAAGCTGGGGGTGCGACGGGTTCTACCTTTGGGAGCTTTGGTAGTCAGCCGACGCCTGCCCCCGCTGGCGGCATTGGGGCGCCTGGCGCTGCTCCTGCTGCTCCCGGAACTGGAACGCCGGGTACCGGGACAACCGGCACAGGTGCACAAGGAACCGACACAACCGGCACAGGGACTGATTCTCAAGCGGTGCCGACTGCTAATACGCCTGTCGTCATGGGCGGCAACATTATCGGGATAGGCAGCAAGATCAATCACCCCTCCGTGATTGTCTATGAGACGGCGCACAATTATCACCTGTTCGAATTTATCTGGGATCCATCGAAAGACCTAGGGGTTGGCGCTGCGCCGGGGACTCCAATCGGAACGCCTCCGGGTACGGGCACCGGCGCGCCAGGTCAAAATCCAATAGGTTCACCGAACAATCCCCTAAGCCCGCCGCCGGCTCCTCCAACGGTCGCGCCGCCGAACCCAAATCCCACGCAACAGTAATTTTGTCGTAGGGGCACGGCACGCCGTGCCCGTCCCATGCTGAAAATAATCCGCAAGCCAGCAAATGGCGCAATTCAAGCTGTCCACTAACATCATAAATTTTAGAATTAGGATTAATTCGAAAGGTTAAGCTGCAAAGCGGCTAGATCTTTGCTCGGCGTTGGTGCTAGAGAAGGAATGATTTTCTTATCCGACGGAGCCGGTGCAACTTCAAGTGATAACCCCGCTTTGCTTTTCTCGTACCCGCGCTTCACACGCCGAATGTAGGAAACCGTCTCGGCATACGGTGGCACTCGCCCGAACTGCTGAACGCGCTCCGGCCCCGCATTGTACGCAGCCAAAGCAAGCGACAGATCATTGTTGTAGCGTTGCAGCAAATCGCGCAGATAGTGCGTTCCTGCATCGACATTTTCCTTGGGGTCGAAAATATTTTGCACTCCGAATCGCGTCGCTGTCTGCGGCAACAGCTGCATTAACCCGCGCGCATTTTTCTTCGAGACTGCTTTTGGATCGAAATTCGATTCCGCAGCAATCACGCTGAAGATTAGGTCGGCATCCACGCTGTAGCGCGTGGCCGCTGCCTTCACAATTTCGTGCAACGGCGCTGCCGGAGCGATCGAGGGAGGCAGCGGAGCGAACGTATCTTCCGGGTCGATCGATACGATTTCCTCCATAGGAACTTCCACCACACCGCCCGCTATTTGGAGTCGATATTTGTCGCCAAGAAGCTGATAACTGGTCACATGAAGCCGCTGGCCGTTCCGCAGATTCACATACTCCGCGCGCAAACTCGGCGCAACCGCGAAGAGAAGCGCGCACGAGAGTAGAGTACGCTTCAAGCGCACGGAGCTGCCTCTCGCAAAGCAAAATGTTCGATGGCGGCCGCTACGCCGCTTTCATCATTGCTTGCGGTTTCGTGCCAGCCAAACCCTTTCAATTCCGCTACGCCGTTTCCCATCACTACTGGAATTCCCGCGAACGTGAGCATCTCCAAATCATTGCGGTTATCGCCGATCGCGAGAACTTCCTCGCGAGAAACTCCACGCAAAGCAGCCCACTCCGCCAGCGAAGCGCCTTTGGAACAAACTGGATTGATCACGTCGATCATCGAAAAATTTCTGCTTTCGTAGACAGTTACTGCTAGCGCGAATTCTGCTGCGAATGTCGCGCCTCGAAGTGCCGCCTCAGCATCCCGCATTCGCGCAATGTTGCCGCTCAGCATCACCTGAATAGGATCTTCGGTGAGACAGCTCTCCAGCGGATTTGCCAGTCCCAGGAATTCGCGATTGCGTGTGTAGTAAGCGGTGCGAATCGGATCGTCTTCGTCTATCGACTCCACGACAATCTGATTTTCGTGGCGGCGATCAAACACGACTCCAGCGCAATCCCGCCAGGGCCGCGTCAACTCCAAAATCCGTCCGGCGGTCTCTCGAGCCAACAAGTGGCGCACATGCGTCACGCCGTCAAAGGAGCGAATGACTGCTCCGTTGCTGACTATCATGGTCAGCGGCGCCTCAATCTGGCGCGCAATAGGTAGGGCGAAATCATAGCGCCGTCCGGTGACAAGGGCGACCTCGATTCCTCGTTTGGTGGCCTCGGCGATGGCGGCTCGATTGGCTTCTGGGAGCTGCCAACGGCTATCCAGAAGCGTGCCATCAATATCCAAGGCGATCAGTCGGACGCTCATTTATCCATTATACCTTCAATCTGAGATGCCTACCGAAACGCCAGCGGCCCCCTGCCGCCAAAAGAATAGCCAAAAAAGCCTATGATAGACTTCCGCGATGAGCAAACGAACGAATGTCTTGGAGCTGGAATGCTCCGCATGCGCGAAGAAGTATGATTCCACCGTTGAGCAGCACCTTTGCACCTGCGGCAAGCCGCTATATGCGAAGTACGACCTGAAACAGGCTGCTAAAACGCTCAACTTGGAGAGCCTCAAATCGCGTCCAAAATCGCTTTGGCGTTACGCCGAGGTCCTGCCAGACGACCCTCCGGTGACGCTCGGGGAAGGAATGACACCCCTGCTACCAGCCAAAAGACTTGGTGCAAAGCTCGGCTTATTTAACCTGTTAGTTAAATACGAAGACCTGAATCCCACTGGGTCGTTTAAGGCTCGCGGCATGACGGCGGCCGTCACACGAGCCAAGCAATTGAACGCAAAGAGTTTAGCTGCTCCAACGGCAGGGAACGCCGGCGGAGCCCTGGCGGCCTATGCTGCTGCGGCTGGTATTCCCGCAGTGATCGTCATGCCCGCAGATACGCCTTCGGCCAATGTTATGGAGTGCCAGGCATTTGGCGTTAAAGTCATAAAAATAAATGGCTTAATCTCCGATTGCGGCAAATATGTTGCCGAGCATAAAGACCGCGAAGGCTGGTACGACGTTTCCACCCTGAAGGAGCCCTACCGCATCGAAGGCAAGAAGACGATGGGTTATGAGCTTTGGGAGCAGCTGGGCGGGAAGCTGCCGGATGTGATTCTTTATCCTACGGGTGGAGGCGTCGGCCTCATCGGCATGTGCAAAGCGTTTGACGAAATGCAAGAGATGGGGTGGCTCGGTTCGGAGAGGCCTCGGATGGTCGCGGTGCAAGCGGAAGGCTGCGCGCCCATCGTCAAAGCTTGGGAAGCGCACCGGGCAACCTCGGAATTCTTTCAAAATGCAGCGACTCTGGCTTCGGGCCTTCGCGTCCCTGGTCCGCTCGGCGACTTCCTGATTCTGCGTATGCTGAAGCAAACCCATGGGACGGCCTTGACCGTCACCGACGAAGAGATGCTTCAAGATGGAAAAGAGCTCGCATCGCTAGAAGGAATCTTCGCCGCACCAGAAGGCGCCGCGACGGTCAGCGCGACGCGCAAGCTCGCAGCTTCCGGCTGGATCAAGCCGGACGAGACGGTCGTGCTATTCAATACTGGGACAGGCTACAAATATTCGGAAGCGTGGCAGCGCGCTCTGCAGGCGTAAACTTTCAAACCTCTATGAAGACACACCGGATCTATTACGACGACGCCTATGTGAAAGAGTTCGATGCACGAGTCATGTATTGTGAAGTACGACCGCCGGACGTGAATTCGGGAATTACGTCGCAGGTCTGGGGACTGGTTCTCGATCGCACCGCCTTCTATCCGACATCCGGCGGCCAGCCGAACGATTTGGGCAAAATCGGAGACGCGAATGTACTCGATGTCCGCGACGATGGCGACGAAATCATTCACATTGTCGACCGCCGCCCCAGTAGTCCGGATGTTCTTGGCTGCATCAACTGGCCACGTCGCTTCGATCACATGCAGCAACATTCGGGGCAGCACCTGCTCTCAGCCATTTTTCAAGAACGGTATGGACGGCCAACGGTCTCCTTCCATTTGGGTGTAGATTTCTGCACCATCGATTTGCGAGGTCCTGAGCCTTCGGACGAAGTCCTTGAAGGTGCAGAACGCGCCGCCAATAAAATTATCTTTGAAGATCGGCCCTTAACCGTTCGCTACGGAACAGCAGAAGACTTGGCGGACCTCGGCGTGCGCAAAGAAGTCGACCGCGCGGGAATACTGCGCGCCATCGAGATCGAGGGCGCCGACCTCCAGCCCTGCGGTGGAACGCACGTCAAGAGCACCGGCCAGATTGGAACGCTTCTTGTGCGGCGTTGCACAAAAATGCGCCAAGACTGGCGCGTTGAATTCGTTTGCGGCGCGCGCGCCGAACGCACTGCTCGTCAGGATTTTCTTCGTATTCGAACGGCGGCGGGGAAACTGAGTTGTGCGCCCGAAGAACTGATCGCAGCCGCGGAGCGTGCTCTCTCTGAGCGTGACGCCAATTTCAAGAGGACGCGCGCTCTTCTGCAACGCCTCGCGGAAATAGAGGCAGGCCAAGCCGTGCGCGAAGCCGCGCCGAACTCTGATGGACTTCGCATTGTTCAGCAAGTTGTCGAAGACGCCGAACCCGAATTTTTGGGTCACTTCGCAACGGAGATCGCAAAAACGGAAAAATCAATCGCACTCCTGGCAGGAGCGAGCTCCGGAAACATTCTCTTCGCGCAGTATCCTTCTGCAGCAAAAGACATGGACGGCCTTTTAAAACAAGTTTTGGCAAAAGTTGGAGGCAAAGGCGGCGGCACGCGCGATTTTGCCCGTGGCCGTCTTAATGATCCAACGAACGCCGTAAGTGCCTTGGCACTCGCAAAAGATCTCTTGTCCGGGAACCAGCTTGCCCTCTAGCGCGCCGTCAAGGGACGACTTGAAATGTGGTGTCCGAATGCGGGCCTAAAGCCTGCAAGATGAAATAGATCGCCGTTGCGGGCAATCCTTTCTGTAACGACTTTTCCTGTCGTTTATACAGTGACCACCCCATAGAACATAGAGCCAGCCAATCCTAATATTTATTTAGGAGGCGCACTCAGAGGAATTCACTGGGGGATAATCCATGCTCGACTCATTGAAGATGATCGTGGAATTATTCAGGGTATTCTCCTTCACTCTTCTAGGAATGACTCTTTGTGTCGCTGCATATGCGCTATTGCAGGTATTTTTGCATGGAATAATCACAAAAGTGCGGCATGGATCGGACAGCGCGAGCACGCAAAATGAGGATGGAAGCCAAGATACCAAGGTTCATTGGCATGAGTATTCCGAGGCTTCCCATGCCGCTACAGGATTTACCCGACATGCAAAACATTAGGATTCTGACACTCTAAAAAATTCAAGCAGCAAAAAAAACAGGAAACGAACGAACCATGAGCGCTACGTCTACTAAGCCAGCGAGCGGTATGGGATCCATCCTTCAAACAGAGGAAAAAGGAGTTTCGTTTCGTGTCTGGGCTCCTCATGCGCAGTTTGTTTCTGTCATTGGAACATTCAACAATTGGGACAAAGGTGCCAGTCCCATGACGAATGAAGGCGATGGGTATTGGTTTCAACATATTGAGAATGCAAAGGCCGGCGACGAGTATCGCTATTTTCTAAAGAATGGCGATTTTGAAGTGACGCGCATTGATCCTTATGCACGAGAGGTAACCAACTCGGTAGGCAATGCGGTGGTCTACGATCGAGCTTTTGATTGGGGGGACGAGGGCTTTCATCTCCCGCCGATCAACGAAATAGTGATTTATGAGATGCACGTAGGCACTTTCGGCGATGGGGAAGGCGACCGGGTCCGAACATTTCAAGCGGCTATTGAGAAACTAGAGTATCTCCAGCGCCTCGGCGTGAATGTCATCGAGGTCATGCCGGTTTCAGAATTTGCGGGCGACCGTAGCTGGGGATACAACCCCGCGCATCTATTCGCCGTGGAATCAAATTACGGGGGACCGCAGGCGCTAAAGGAGTTTGTGAAAGCCGCGCACAAGCGCGGAATTGGCGTGCTCATGGATGTGGTGTACAACCACTTTGGCCCCAGCGACCTCGATCTTTGGCAATTCGATGGTTGGCAGGAGAATGGAAAGGGCGGCATTTATTTTTACAACGATTGGCGGGCCGCGACGCCGTGGGGAGAGACACGTCCTGACTATGGGCGCCAAGAAGTAAAGCAATTCATTCGTGATAACGCCATGATGTGGCTGGAAGACTTTCACATGGACGGGTTGCGAATGGACGCGACGATTTACATCCGCTCCGTTCGTGGAGACAACGATCCCGGCTCCGATCTTGCCGAGGGTTGGAGGTTGACGCAGTGGATCAACGGCGAAATTCGCGAAAAGCATCCCACCAAGATTTCGATAGCCGAAGACTTGCGAGACAACGCCTGGCTCACGAAATCGATCGGCGAAGGCGGCGCAGGTTACCACACGCAATGGTGCGCGCAATTTGTCCATCCGGTGCGTTCGGTGGCCGTCGCGGCGACGGATGAATCGCGTTCCATGAAGGCGCTGGCTGAAGCGATCGTTCAGAGATTTAACGATGACCCCTTTCAGAGAGTGATCTACAGCGAATCGCACGATGAAGTGGCGAATGGAAAGGCGCGCGTCCCTCACGAGATCGATGCAGAGAATTCCGAGGGTTGGTTTGCGCAAAAGCGCTCGACGCTGGCTGCCGCCATTGTTTTCACCGCTCCGGGCGTACCAATGATTTTCCAGGGGCAGGAATTTCTGTCAGGAGGGTGGTTTCAAGACAGCCAACCTCTGGACTGGGATCAGCAGAAGGAATACCGCGGCATCGTGCGACTTTATCGCGACCTCATTGTGATGCGCCTCAACAGGGAAAATACAACACGCGGTCTCACCGGTTCCAATGTCAACCTGGTTTATTTAGACGAAGCGAAGAATCTCTGTGCATATCACCGTTGGCACGAGGGCGGCCCAGGCGATGATGTTTTCGTCGCCGTAAACTTTGCCAACAAGTTGGTGGAAAACATCACAATAGCTTTCCCGCATGAGGGGCTCTGGAAACTGCGTTTGAATTCGGACTGGTCGGGATACAGCGCCGATTTTGGCTCAGAAACGACGGATGTTACCGCGAAAAAAGAAAAAGAAGGATTTCTAGCGACCTTGAAAATTCCTCCCTACACGGCTCTGATTTATTCGCAGGATCCAGCAAAGCCGGGGGAAGAGAAGTAAACGAGAGTATCGGGAGTGAAACAGAAATTGATTTGTCGAGTGGTGAGAACACGAGAAAAGAAGTGAAAGGGGTCCACATGAGCGACAATCTTCCAAAAATGCCAACACAAGCGGACATCGCCGAGCGGGCGCATCAAATCTACGAGCGGCGCAAGTGGGAACACGGGTACGATATATCGGACTGGGTGCTTGCAGAACAGGAACTTCAACAGGAGTATCAGCAAGCCTTAAAATCCGTCAGCGTTCTATCCCCCAGGCCGGAAGAGAAGCGCAAAAGCCAATCCGCTTGAACCAAACAGATCAAGTGGCTTTGTTACTTACTGGAGTAGCCGTGGGATTTGCCGCGGGTGGATCGGTTTTCTTCACTTCAATTGTTAAATTTGAATCCCGGACATAGGCGGCAGCCGTGGCAGGGTCCACTTTCTCGGGCCATTTGGCCCAGTAAAAAATGGGATAAGGGTAATCTGTAGGAATCGCAGCTGCGCCAGATTCGCCACCGAGATGAATTATGAGTTGCGAGGGATCGATGGCGACTTGAATTTGCTGCGCGGGAATTGCCGGTACGGGGCAATTGCAATGGAACCAGGGCCCCGATCCGCGGACCTCCAAATTCGAACTCACGAGTATTCCCTCGGCTTCTGTCCAATGCCCCAAGTCTCTTCCTGGCGCCTCACCACTATATTGATAAATAGCATAGGCGCGATTTCTTACAGCGGACTCCATGTTCTGACGAAGTTGTTGCATGGAGTCTCCACGCAGGAGTTCGACACACTCGGGCTTTGAGGGCGGATTTGTATGCTTGTTATTAGGCTCCGCAGGTTTCGTATCCACTGGCCCTCCGTTTACGTGGACTAATCAAACTTTCAGCGACGCCGACTAGAGGAGTATTACCGAAACCACGTGAATCTGACCTTTGTCAGAGTCCACGTGCGCGTTCACCTGAACGTGTTGGCCTACGTGATCTTTTAGAGTTTCCGCATTGACTACGTCCCAGGACTTTCCACCCTCGTCGGCGACGAACGTAATTTTTGTGTTTTCCGATCTTACGGTGCCTTTAATGTCCATCAAATCGGACTGTTTGTTGTCCTGAGTGGGCGCTTGGAATTTCCCCTGCATAAGTGCCGGAGCTCCCAAGGTCGCAACAATAAGCGGCAGTAGAAATAGCTTCCTCATTTGTGGCCTCGCAGTTTTTCCATAACTTTCAACTATTCTTTCAGCTTGAGGCGCCGTGGACTTCGAGGCTATCCGGTGGTCGCTGTATTTAGCCCGGACGTACGGGGGCAATGCCAAACAGCTGGCAGCCTCCCGTCTGCAGCGAAATATTTTGTCAGCTAAGGTGATCCATGGATCGCATCGAATGACTTTCCCGTGCATTGTCGGAGAATGTTTGCCATGTGAGTGACTCAATAGAGCCTTGCCAAGGGATGTAGCAGCGTATTGAAACTGAAGTCCGATTGAAAAATTGTCTTATGATGACAAGGAGCAACATTCAGATGAAGCGCAGACAAAAATACGCCTCAACCATGCTGCTCGCCGCGGCGCTTTTCTCGACGGCAGCTTTCAATGGCTGTTCGAATCGCACGTACGACCCGACTTACCATGACTATCATGCTTGGGACAGCAACGAGGAAAGTTCCTATCAACGGTGGGAAGCTGAAACGCACCGCGACCACGAGGACTTCCCCAAGCGTACCGGCGACGAACAGAAAGAATATTGGACCTGGCGGCATAACGCTCATTGATGGCAGGCCTTGGGCACTAAGCCACTGGCTAACGTATTCGATTTAGAACAATTTGCCTGGTACAGCATCATCGAGGTAGGTCTGATGTACTTCGCGATCGGTGCGGTTGGTTCGCCGCCAAGCCTACTCTTTACAATGTTTCCCGAATTGACTGAATACCTAAAATTCCGGGCAATGTAGCCGTACGGACCGCGTTCTACTCCAGGGATTCCTACACAAGCTTACGTGCGCAACCCCAACAGCCCTTCTCAGATACAATCTTCAACCTCTTGGAATGGCTCGGCAATATTGCTCTCATTCTTCCCTTGCAAAATAGAGATCTCGGGTTTTCATGCCGCGTACGGTTAGATTTCCCTTTGAAGCGCTTCTTTCTTCGTAATCAAGGGCGAGGGAGCTGCGTCCAACTTTGTAGAGCTTGCCACATAAAAACTAACGGGCGAGACACCAGCCGATTGGCCGAGATCTCGCCCGTTAAGCTTCGTCCCGCCGATTAAGACTTCGGCGGCTTGGCCTGCGCTTGATGCTGCGCAGGCGCCTGGCGTTGCTGCAACTGCTGTTGTTGCTGCGTGTGTTTTTGCGCTAGTTGTTGTGTTTGTTGCTGATGCTGTTGCTCCACCTGCTGTGTCCTTGTGTCGTTAGCCTTCTGTTGAGTCAACTTCTGGTGTTCTTGATCCTGCTTATTCTGCAGATTCTGGCGCTCTTTATCCTGCTGCGCCTGCAACTTTGTCTGTTGCTGCTGGTATTTCTTGTCCGTTTTTGCGTTCCCGGTGTTTGGCGGAGCAGGGCGTTCCGCGGCCGGCAGGTCCTTGGGATGGACAGCAGGATTGGGACGAGCAGCAGCCGTGTTTTCTGGATGCGCAGCGGCGGTGTTCTCTGGACGCGCGGCCGATTCATGGACCGCTCCGCCCTCTTTGGCAGCAACCACTCCACCACCCTTCAATTCTCCAGGCTTAGCAGTAGCGGCGACAGGCGGCTTGCCGTGGTTTGCGGAAGCGCGCAGTTCAGGGTTAGAGCGTGCGGCTTGGATGTGTTCGGTTTGCGCCGCCACCGGAGCGATATGACGTTCATGTGCGGCCGCTTCTTCTTGTGCAGTGGCACGAGCGTTGATGCCTCCATTGCCACCATTGAAGCTGACGCGGGTGACGGTGGTTTCGTTGACGCGCGTGTTGTAGACATTGTGAATCACATTCACGTTTACGTTCAACACAGCGCGGTTATAGAAAAAGTGACCGTTATCCCAGCGTCCACCTTCAAAACCATGGCCAAAGTAACCGAAGCCGTAGTTAATCCCGCCATAGAAACCTACCTGCGCGCCCCAGTAGCCATCATTGAAAACGTAGCCACCGTCTCCCCAGCCCCAATAGCCTGGAGTCCAGAGAAAACCTACTTCGGGAGCCACTACCCAGGTTCCCGGCACCCAAAAATAACCGTCATCACCGTAAGCCCAATATCCGGGGGTCCACAGATAGCCGTCCCCGGGACAAATCGGCTGCTCGTAAACAGGCAATTCAGGAGGAGCGATCGTTACGGCTACTCCGACTCGGACCTGCGCAGAAGACGCGACGGACACGAGCAGCATTCCCAGGGTGAACAGCAACCAACGAATTGAAAAAACAGTACGCATTGTGTTTCCTTCTGCCTACGCATCCGTCGTTTACCCGGTGTTGCTCTCGAGCTGCGGGCTCCGCGGATAGCGAGCGCGACTAGAGGACGCGAACCGAAAAGCGTCC
>Ga0210391_10004103_pt1 | contig 12241 bp, 10 predicted proteins | sample IncBWC12OmetaG_FD_160573 | JGI IMG/M metagenome (GOLD analysis project Ga0210391, IMG submission 160573) | Forest soil microbial communities from Barre Woods Harvard Forest LTER site, Petersham, Massachusetts, United States - Inc-BW-C-12-O ... | reverse complement strand
TGGCTTCGGCACTCAGAGCTTGTTGGCACTCGGCTTGCGTTGAGCTGATTTAATCCGCTCGCTACTGACTTTCGATTGCGGCTGAGGATCCCTGGGTCCGTTCGAGATCACTCAGTTTCTTTTGTTGGTCAGGACTGAGAATTCTGTAGATTTTGGACTGCAAGCGAGCGTTGGCTACGATCAGTTTCGCCAGCAGAGCCGCCTCCGCCTGGGCAAGGCTTTTGATCTCTTTTTCGTTCATACGATCACTGCCGATGGCAAGCAGCTTCTCCCTGGTGATGCGCAACTGCGTCATCAGGGGCTGTAGACTCCGCCGTTCGAGCACCATCACCTCCTCGATGGCTGCAGCCTGTGGGGGTGTCAGGCCCAGATATTCAGAGAGCGAAGGGTTCAGCTGAAGAGACGAGAATGGCAGAGCCACCATCACGATTTCGCTGTCCTCGGTCGGAGCGGGTTTTGCCGGAGCCTCGGGGGTTGGCGCTACGTCTTCTTGCTCAAGGTCACGCCACAGGCTCAGCAGCTCAAACTGCATTTGTGTCAGCTGATATTGCTCGGTGCTCATTTCCTTCCCTTGTTGGCTGCTGATTTTTCCTTGCTGCACAGCGTCGGCAATTGCTGCGAGTGTGGCCGAGAACCTCTGGGTGATCGCCATCATCGCCCCCTCGTAGTCCTCGGGTTTTTCCTGCTGCTCGCTCGTGCTCCCATCCGGACTCGTTGAGTGGATTGTCGGACTCGGGTTCTCCGAGTCAGAAATGGGCGACCCAGAGACCCTAATTGGATCATTCGCCTTCGCGTCGCCGGTAGCAGACAGCGCGACGGATGGAATAAGGATGCATAGAGCCATGATGACAACCAGCTTGTGCTTCATTTCAACTGCCTTTCTCCTCACTCAAAGAAAAGATTGCCGCTTCGACGCGTAGCTTAGCGCGCTGCCTCAAGGGCTTCCTTCCAATGCCACCTAGATTGCGGAAGTCGGCAACTTCGGTCCCGAGAATGACCCTTTTCTCCGTCAGTTGTGAGAGCAATGGCCGTGCCAAACTGACGAGATGCAAGCCAATGAGTTTTCAATAGGGGTAGTGGAAGTCCGGTGTTGACAGTTGACGATGTCGAAAACACCTTTGACAGTCTTATGAGGGGCGCAAGATCCGGCGACTTCACCGATCAGCCAACCGGGCGCCATTGCTGTCGCGGTCTGGACCGTCTCCAGCCTCTCGCGCTTGGTTGCCTGTCAAAAGCGAGAATCTGCCGGGCGGTTCCAAAATGCCCGGCAGAAATCGGTGTCGAAAGTTCGGTTTCATCAAGCGACTTCGCGTTTCACGGCTTTTTCGCCAAGGAATCTCAACAGTTCCGCGTTGACTTCGTCTGCGTGAGTCCAGGGGATGCAGTGTGGGCCTCCGTTCACAACGTGAAGGTGAGCGCCCTTGACGAGCTTTGCGGTGCGCTGTCCCGCCGCCGCGAGCGGAACGATACGGTCATTGTCTCCGTGAATCACCAACGTTGGCACATCGATGCGAGCCAGATCCTGTCGGAAATCTTCATGCCACGTTGGAACGCAAGCCAGGCTGGCCACCGCCGAAGCGTTGGCAGCACTGTTCCAGCTGGCGCGCACCGCTTCTTCACTGACGCGCTTACCCAACAGCAGATCGGTGTTGTAGAAGTTCTTGAAGAACTCGGTGAAAAAGGCATAGCGGTCCGCCGCCACAGCTTTCTGAATACCCTCGAACACGCTGACGTCCACCCCTTCCTGGTTGTCCGGCGTTTTGAGGAGAAAGGGCGGGACCGACGAGATCAAGACGGCATGGCTTATGTCCTTCGATCCATGCTTGCCGATGTAACGCGCCACTTCGCCGCCGCCCATCGAGAACCCAACCAGCGCAAAGTTACGTAATTTGAGCTTCGTCACGAGTTTGTGCAGATCCTCGGCGAAGGTGTCATAGTTGTAGCCCACGGTTGGTTGGCTAGACTTGCCGAATCCTCTGCGGTCGTAGGTGATGACTCGATACCCTGCATTGAGCAGAGGCTGCATCTGTTTTTCCCAGGAAGCGCCGCTCAAAGGGTAGCCGTGGATCAACACAACCGGCTCGCCTGAGCCGTGATCTTCGTAGTAGAGCTCGACATTCGCTGAATTCTCTTTTCCCACCGCTATGTGTGGCATATGTTCTCCTTCTCGTTGGAATGAATTTTCGGTCGCGCCCTGTTTGCATTTCTTGGGCTGCCAAAACCTTCTAGCGTAGCTAGTGCTGCCTCTTCGACCTTGGATTCCAGTTGCGATCATCTGGTCGCACTCTTTTAAGACGCCGTGACACTAAATATATGCGACCGATCGGTCTCGTAACGAATCGAACCTCGCAGAGCCGGAAGGGTATCCGGCCCGATCGATCGTGCTAATCGATGGAACGTTGCGAATGTCGTCGACAACGGGAGGTCTTGACTATGAAGATTCGTGATTCAGTTGCATTCGTAACCGGCGCAAACCGAGGACTCGGTTTAGTGTTTGCCCAGGAACTGCTCGCAGCCGGGGCGAGAAAAGTCTACGCCGCAGCGCGAAATCCCGAGCACATCCCGCTTCAGGGAGCCGGTTCGAGTTCCTTTGGACGTTACGGCTCCCAATGCCATAGCTGCTGCCGCCAGAGAGTGTCCTGATGTCGACCTGCTCATCAACAACGCTGGAATTTGCCACTGGTCAGGGTTCCTTTCCGTGGGCGCCGTCGAAGCCGCCCGCTCAGAAATGGAGACCAACTACTTCGGGACGCTCCTGGTCAGTCGTGCCTTTGCTCCGGTGCTGGCGAACAACGGCGGGGGCGCCATCGTCAACATTCTTTCCATCTTGAGTTGGGTAGCAGTTCCCGATGGCGGAACCTATAGCGCTTCGAAGGCCGCTGCCTGGGCTTTGACGAATTGGCTGCGGACGGGTTTGCGCGAACAAGGTACCCAAGTACTGGGTGTGCACGCGGGTCCGATCGATACGGATATGGCAAGGGAACTCACTCTCCCAAAGGTCAAGCCTGTAGACGTGGTTCGGCAAGTGCTGAGTGCGCTCGAAGATGGCCGTGATGAGGTACCAGCCGACGAAATGACGCGGCAGGTTAAGGCTGGGCTATCGGATGAACTCGGCATTTACCTGGACTTCGACCCGGGACGGAGTCTCGCAACAGCGAGCTAAGCAAGGTTCGGACTCGTCTCTCCCACGGCTTCATCAAGGGCTGGATCTGCGTATAGGCACGGGGCGCGCAGATCCAGCGCTAGGCAATTGGCTGGTATCCCATCCGCCGCCGAGTGCTTTGATCAGAAGGACGTTTGCCTCAAGCCGCCGTCGCATGATGTCGATATCATTTCGCTCGTTCGTGAGAGCGGTCGTTTGCCAGATCACTACCTGGAGATAGGTATCGACGCCACCCGCATAGCGGTTTTGGGAAAGTTGAAGTGATTCTTCCGCTGAGGCTGTAGCCGAACGCTGCTGGGTTGACTCCGTATTCAGTATGTGCAGCGCGACCAGATTGTCTTCGACTTGCTGATAGGCATCCAGCACCATCTGACGATAGTTGGCGACGCTTCCGTCGTAGCCGGCACGAGCGGAATCTGTGGTCGCTCTGCGCCTGCCTCGATCGAAGATCGTCTGGGAGAGACTGGCGCCAATCGCCCAAAACCGGCTAGGCCACTCAAGCCAGTTCGACGCTGAAGTTCCTTCCACACCGAACGCAGTGGCAAGGTTGAGTGTGGGGTAGTATGCACTCTCCGCAATCCCGATTTGCTCGTTGGCCGCAGCCATACGCCGCTCCGCTTCAGCAATATCAGGACGGCGTTCGAGCAACTCCGACGGCAGAGTCACAGGAATATTGGGCAGTCGAGGGGCCTGAACGTTGATTGGAATGGGCGCAAGGTGGAACCGAGCCGGCGATTTGCCGAGCAGACTGGCCAGTGCATGCTCGTATTGCTGTCTCTGTACCATGATGTCCGAGGCTTGCACCCTCGTTTGCTCAAGCTGCGTCTGAGCTTGCGCTACGTCCGTTTTTGGGGAAACCCCGCCCTCGAAGCGATACTTGGTCAATTGGAGTGCATCGCTGTATGCCTTCACGGTATCGTCGAGGAGCTGTTTTTGTGCATCAGCGCTGCGCACCTCGAAGTAATCGATTGCGACCTCGGCATGCACGCTCAACCGAACCGTCTCCAGGTCTGCGGCACTGGCCTGGGCCTGTTCTCTCGAAGCTCTGACAGTACGGCGGATTCGTCCCCAGAGGTCGACCTCATACGACAGGTCGACAGGAAGCGTGAGATCTCCAGAGCCGTTGTTGACAAGAGAGGAGGGGAAATAAGGCTGGTTTGCGGAAGAGCGGACCGCCGAGGCGCTGGGCGCGACGGCAACCGTTGGTGCTTGCGCGGCGCGGTTGAACCGGATGGCAGCGCGAGCCTGACGAAAATTTGCCTCGGCTTCCTTCAGGGTTTGATTGGAGGGATCCACCTGCTCCTCCAGTTCGTTCAACTTTGTATCCCCGTAGAGTTCCCACCAGTTTCCACGAAGCGCTGTATCGCTCGGTTCAGCGACCTTCCAGCCGTCACCGTCCTGCCCTTCTGAGCTTTCCTTGAACGTAGGGGCAGGTGGAACGTCAGGCTGCTTGTAGTTCGGGCCGACCATGCACCCGGTTAGCATCAGGAGCGATACGCTTACCGAAAGGAATCCATGACGTGTCATCGCCGCACCACAGCTGTTGATTTTGTGCTGACACGAACGGCGGTTGCGTCCGCCAGAGAATCGGATGGGTTCACGATGACCGCATCGCTCGGAGCCAGTCCGGAGAGAACTTCGACTGCGCTTCCGTAATCCTGACCAATGGTAATCGGCGTAAGCACCACATGGCCGTTGCGGACCACGCCGGCGCGCAACCCCTCAGAGCGAAAGAGCAAAGCGTTCGAGGGGATCGTAACTGAACCAACACTGGCAGCAACCTTCAGATGAACAAAAGCGTACGCGCCCGGAAATAGGCGCCCTGTGCGATTGTCGACATCGACCTCAACGTTCAGAGTGCGCGTATTCAGGTCGATCGCATCCGAATTGCGCACGACGGTCCCGCTGAACTCCTCATTGGGAAAGGCATCCAGCGTTACCTTCACAGATTCCCCGTTCCTCACGTTAGGGGCATAAACTTCGGGGACCGGAATGTAAATGCGCAGTTTTCGGGTATATGCGAGGTGGAAGAGCTCTTTCGTTGAATTGTCATCTGCTTGGATCAGGGCGCCGAGATCGGTATTGCGCGCCGTGATGACTCCCTCAAACGGAGCGGTGATTCGTTCAAACCTCTGCAACTGCTCCAGGCGGTCGACATTTGCCTTGTTCGATGCGACCGACGCTTGCTTTGCATTGAGATCGCTGACTGCCTGGTCGGTCTCCTGCTGCGAAACCGAATTGGTCTTGACCAGATTCTGCCAGCGCGTGGCAGTAATCTGGGCAATCTCAAGATTCGCCTGGGCAGTTTTCAGGTCCGCTCGGGCCTGTTCCAACTGCTGGTCGAGTTCAGGTGTCTCAATGAGCGCCAGCAGCTGGCCCGGTTTCACGCGAGCGCCGATATCGACGTACCAGTCCTTCACGTAACCGCGGGTACGCGCATAGATGGGAGTGTCATTGAACGCCTGCGCATTTCCAGGCAATGCAATTTCCTGGCCCTCCGCTCCCAACTTCGGATGCACAACTTCCACCACCGGGACCGCGGATGCTCGGGCGACTTGGTTCAGGTTCGCTGCAGCGGCTACCCTAGAATGCACCCCTTGAACGATCCCGCACGCCATCAGGAGAACCAGGACCGCTGCCACCATGAACAGCTGTCGTCCGCTGACCGGGGTTTTCGCGCTTGCGCGCTCCGAACCAGTTGCATGATTTACGACTGGAGAATGATCAGATGTGTTCATCGTTACGCCTCCGCCGATTTCTGGGTCGCCGATTTCTGAATCTCTGGGGACTTGGCTTTCCAGTGAAAAAGGGTGAAGACTGACGGTACGAAGACGAGAGTCGCCATCGTTGCGCAAAGGAGTCCGCCGATGACCGCGCGCCCCAGCGGCGCATTCTGTTCGCCACCGTCTCCCAGGCCCAGCGCCATTGGGACCATGCCAATCATCATGGCGAGCGCCGTCATGATGACAGGACGAAACCGCGTATTGCCCGCATCGATCGCCGCTTTTACGGCGTCGCCGTGTTCTGCCAGCTTCTCTTTCGCAAACGAAACCACAAGAATGCTGTTGGCAGTCGCCACCCCCACACACATAAGCGCTCCCATCAGAGCGGGCACACTGAGGCGGGTGTGAGTGAAGAACAGCATCAGCACAATGCCAGCCATGGCCGCCGGCAGCGCGGTAATGATGATGAATGGGTCGAGCCACGACTGAAAGTTCACGACGATAAGCATGTAGACCAGGACGATGGCAGCACCGAGTCCGGCAATCAGTCCTATGTAGGAGCTGCGCATCGTGTCGACCTGACCGCGTATGGTGATGAAAGTCCCTCTCGGAAGCTGCTTGCGGTAGCGATTGACAATCGTTTCAACATCCCGGCTTGTGGCCCCAAGGTCGCGGTCCTGGGCAGACCCATAAATATCGATTACACGGCGGATGTTGAAGTGGGAGAGAATCGCCATTTCGTGAGATCGCTTCATGGAAGCGACATCGGCGAGAATCTCCGGGTTTCCCTGACGGCCGCCCGCAATGGGGATGTTCTGAATGTCCTTGATCGACTGGACCCGGTATTGTGGCGTCTGCGCAACCAGGTTGTAGTTGACGCCGTTATCCCAGTTGACCAGGAACATCGGCGTAACCTGAAAGCTTCCGCTCAGTGTGTTCAAAGCACTTTGCGCAACCTGCTGTTCCGTATAGCCCGCCTGGGCTGCTTTAGTTCGGTCAACCGCGACATCCAACGTCGGATAGTCGAGTGGCTGTTGTATGTGTAGGTCAGTCAGCCCAGGGACACCGTGCATCTCGGCCATCAACTTCTCGGCAATCTGATGACTGGCCTGAACATTGTTACCTTCGATCTGCACATCGATCGGGGAAGGAAGGCCGAAGTTCACGATCTGAGTCACCATGTCGGCTGGCAAGAAATAGAAGCTGACCCCGGGAAATTCTTCCGGGAGCCGTTGCCGCAGAGTCCGCAGGTAATCTGCGGTTGGGTGGTGCTTTTCCCGCAGCGATACCAAAACATCTACGTCATTGGCGCCGAGAACGCCCGAGGTTGAGTGCATGGTGTTCAATGGGCTGTATGGTAGGCCGATGTTATCGAGGATGTTGTCCATCTCCGCTGGCGGTATCTCGTGGCGAATGAAGTCCTCGACAAGATCCGAGAGCCGGGCAGTCTCCTCGATACGCATCCCGGTCTTTGAGCGCATGTGCAGAATGAATTGCCCGCTGTCGGACTGCGGGAAGAAATCACGACCCAGCCAGGGAACAAGAAGCAACACGGAGAGGCAGACCACGAGAAATGCCGGGATAAAGGTCCTGCGGTGCAACACAATTCGCGTCAAAAGATCACGGTACGTGCCGCGCAGGCGCTCAAAGCGTCGCTCGAAGGCTTTCTGAAACCGTGAAAATACGTTCCTGGTGTCTCCCTGATCTTCGTTCAGCCGGAGCATGTACATCACCATCGTCGGCACCAGCGTCCGGGAGAGAAGATACGACGCAAGCATGGCAAAAACGACGGCCTCGGCCAGCGGAACGAACAGATACCGGGCCACGCCGCCAAGCAGAAATAGCGGCATGAATACGATGCAGATACAAAGTGTCGACACGAAGGCTGGAACCGCGATCTGCTGCGCACCATCCAGAATGGCCTGCTTGATGTTGGTTTCGTGTCCTTCTTCAAGGATGCGGTTGATGTTTTCAATTTCGACCGTGGCATCATCGACCAGGATGCCAACGGCAAGCGCCAGGCCACCCAACGTCATAATGTTGATCGTTTCGTGCAACAAGCTGAACAATATGATTGAGGTCAGAATCGAAAGCGGGATGGAAATAGCAATGATGACAGTGCTGCGCCAGCTGCCGATGAAGAGCAAAATCATGACTGCGGTCAGGCACCCAGCAATAAGAGCTTCACGCACCACTCCGCTGATTGCGCCGCGTACAAAGACCGACTGATCGGCAAGCGGTGTGATCTTTAACTGCGGAGGCAACGTTGACGCCGCGCGAGGCAACAACTTCCGAATGCCCGAGACAACATCTAACGTTGATGCGTTGCCCGCCTTGAGGATGCTCATCAGGACGCCCCGATTTCCGTCCTGACGCACGACGTTGGTCTGCACCGCAAAACCGTCGCTTACGGTGGCGACCTCGCGCAAATAGATTGTCGTGTTCCCCACTTGCTTGATGGGGATATTGCCTAACTCTCCGACCGTGCGCGGATAAACATTCATGCGCACGTCGAGCTCACTCTCGGCGACTTTCGCCGTGCCGGATGGCAGAATCAGATTCTGGGCATTGACAGCGTTGAGCACATCCGATGGCGACACACCCTTTGCCTGCATTAAGCCCTGATTCATGTTGACCATGACTTGTCGCTGCTTTCCTCCGTAGGGCAGAGGGATAACCGCGCCCGGTACCGTGATCAGTTGCGTACGCAGAAAGTTCAGAGCGAGGTCGTTCAGCTGTTGCTCTGATATTCCTTCTCCGGAAAGACCTAGTTGCAGAATCGGCACGCTGGAGGCGCTGAAGTTAATGATCTCGGGAGGCTGGATACCGGGCGGCAGAAAGCGTTGAACAAATCCACCGGAAGCTACGACCTGGGCATTTGCCGTGTCCAAGCTAGCACCAGGCTGCAGGAAGATTTTCACAATGGCTTCGCCGTTGTAGCTCGTCGACTCGATGTGCTGGATATTGTCGACCAGGGTCGTGAGCACCTTTTCATAAGGAGTGGTCAACCTCGCCTCGACGTCCTCAGCATTTAGGCCCGTATAGGTCCATGCCACCGCGATCACGGGAATGTTGATATTCGGGAAAATGTCAGTGGGAGTGTTCAGAATGGTCACCGGCCCGAGGATAAAGATGAGCAGCGCCAGAACGATGAATGTATAGGGACGGTTGAGAGCGACGCGGACAATCCACATAGAACAGTCAGATCGAGGGGATACCGTTCGGTGAACGGTATACATCCATCGAATCCCTCCGAAGAACTGATTTCGCCTAGCGTGTTGCCATGACTATCGGATGACGTATGAGACCGTACGGTCTCGTTTTTTCTTCATGGCAACGTCCGGTGCAATGCAAATGTGATGCCAACCAGCGGGGCGGCTGAATTGCGCGAGATCCGGGGCAGTTGCGCGGGTTTTGCCATACGGAATGTGTTGAAGGTTGAAGGTGTCGATTGGGGCGGTCCAACACTCTCGCTCTCTCTGATCATCGATTTTTTGCATCAAAGTTGCGACTTTCCCGCGACTGGAATCATCTTTGTTCGGTATGGAAACCATGTCCCGGCAATCCTAGACAGGGCGTTGCAAAACACATGAGTACCATCGCACGCATGCCGGACGGAATGAACACGCAGTCCTACGAATCCGTGCTTCGCATCAGCGAGGCGATTTCTGTCTGCCGAGAGCCTCAGGAATTCGCGAGAATCATCGCCGATCAACTCGGCAAGTTTCTTTCCTTCAATCATCTCGGCCTGGTTGTCTTCAAAGAGAATTCCAAGGAGATCGAATGTTTGTGCCAGGAGGGCTCGGTGCATTTCCCGGAAGTACCCGTCGAGGAGCTGTCGAGCTGGCACGTTTACAACACTCAGGAACCGCTCTATATCGCTGATTGGTACTCCGACCAAAGTTTCCCACGTCTAAGAGAGCTGACCGCCGAGAAATGCCTCGCGCTCGGGTCAGTAATTCGCGTCCCTCTTACGACGCCGCATCGGCGCCTGGGGGCATTGGGGATCGCCGGTCCTCCGGGGTTGGCGTATGGGCCGGAGGAAATCGACCTCATGTGCCGGATTGCACGGGTGGTCGCATTCGCAATTGACGACGCGCTTAACCTCAGGAAGGCGCAACAAGCGCAAGCGGAACTGCAGCATCAAAACGATCGACTTCAGTTGCTGCTGAATCTGACGAATCGAATCACTTCGACTCTTGAGCTCCGCGAATTGCTGCGCGCGATTGCGGCCAACATTCGTCAACTTATGCAATGTGACGGTGTGGGCATTATCCTGCCCGAGCCGGCCTCGGGTAACTTTCGGATGCATGCGCTCGATTTTCGCGGCGCCACCAAATTCCTTCACGAGGACCTGCTTTTCCCTCCCGCCGACAATGCTTCGCAAAGAGCTTTTCGTACATTGAGCCCCGTCGTCGTGAACGGGGTCGATCCAGAGATATTAGGTTCGACGGCGTACAAAATAGCCCTTGAGGAAGGGCTAGAGAGTCAGTGCTTCATTCCACTTGTTAATCACGGACGTGCGCGCGGTGTCCTGGCGGTGGGGCGCGTGACGGGTTCCTTTACGCAAGACGACGTCGAGTTCCTCAGCCACGTTTCAGGTCAGCTTGCGGTCGCAATTGAAAATGCGTTGGCCTACCACGAGATTTCCGAGCTCCGGGATCAACTGGCTCAAGAGAAACTCTATCTCGAGCAGGAAATTCGGAGTGAACTGAATTTTGAGCAGATCGTGGGCACGAGCGCTGCGCTCAAGCATGCCCTCGAACTCGTCGAAACGGTTGCGCCTAGCGATTCGACCGTCCTGCTGCTCGGGGAGACGGGTACGGGAAAAGAATTGATCGCCCGGGCCATTCACGACCACAGCCGACGCAAGGACCACACCTTTGTGAAAATGAACTGCGCTGCTATTCCGACAGGCTTGCTCGAAAGTGAATTGTTTGGGCACGAAAAAGGAGCGTTCACGGGAGCGATCAGCCAGAAGAGCGGGCGGCTCGAACTGGCCAATCAGGGCACACTGTTTTTAGACGAGGTCGGAGACATCCCAATTGAGATTCAGCCAAAGCTGTTACGCGCTCTGCAGGAGCGGGAGTTTGAACGGCTCGGAAGCACCCACACGCGAAAAGTGAGTGTGCGAATGGTGGCGGCGACCAACCGCGATCTTGAAAGGATGATTGCTGACAAGGAATTTCGCAGCGATCTGTACTATCGTTTGAATGTTTTCCCGATTCAGATTCCTCCATTACGCGAACGCAGAGAGGACATTCCTCTGCTGGTGAGTTTTTTCGTGCAAAAGTTTTCCAAACAGATGCAGAAGAATATTGAGTCCATCCCTCCAGCGGTCATGAGAGGCCTGACGGCTTGGGACTGGCCTGGGAACATTCGCGAATTAGAAAACTTCGTGGAACGCGCGGTGATCCTGACGCGGGGCCGGTCACTGGATGCGCCCATGGCAGAGCTCCGCAAGTCAAGCATGGACAGAACGACAAACGCGCCAGACGCGCCGAATCAGGAAGAGATCGCCCGATTTATAAAAAAAGCCATCAGCACCATGAGTCGAAAGCAAAGTCCCGCGAACGAGTACGCGAATAAGCAACGCGAGGAGATCGTTCGCGCACTTATTCAGAGCAAGGGTCGCGTGGGCGGGACGGATGGAGCCGCGGCACACATGGGCGTCAACCGCACAACTCTTCACTGTCGCATGAAGAAATTGGGTATTGATCGGCGGCAGTACGCCTGAAGAGTCGCCATGCTCCCACGAACTCCGGATATAAGCGTTCTGGCTTGTTCCACATCACCTGCACCCAAGACCTTGGCGGAACCAGCGCTGCCAACACCCATCACCCGGAGCGGCCGCACATAAACGGCTGGTGTCGGACGGTCAGGTGTATCATTTTCGACTCTGAACGCTCTCGCTTTCGTCCCGCACTGAAAATTCATCGACTTCGAACCCCTCAGGATTGGAATGCGGCGTGCATTTGTCTGAAGGATAGGAGGCAAGAGCCCGCATGCTTAGGATTTCCATTGCAGAGAGCCGCACACAGCGCAGATTGATTATAGAGGGTAACCTCATCGCATCCTGGGCGGGTGGATTAAGAACTGCGTGTGAAAACGCCAGATTGGACCTCCACGATCGCGAACTCGTGATTGACTTGAGAAACCTAACTGCGATCAGCCAAGCGGGAGAAAATCTCTTGCTTCAATTGATGAAGGAAGGCGTGACCTTCCGTGGCCATGGCATATTTACGAACCACGTCTTGGCTCAACTCGCCCGTAAAGTGCAATATGGTCGAGAAACAACACTTTGAAACCCTCGAGAGATCCATCTACTTGTCATGGTTATTGGAGAGAAGCTTCC
>Ga0210391_10004101_pt1 | contig 12242 bp, 11 predicted proteins | sample IncBWC12OmetaG_FD_160573 | JGI IMG/M metagenome (GOLD analysis project Ga0210391, IMG submission 160573) | Forest soil microbial communities from Barre Woods Harvard Forest LTER site, Petersham, Massachusetts, United States - Inc-BW-C-12-O ... | reverse complement strand
GACCTTTTGCGCCGCGGCAATCACATGCGCCAGAATTGGCTTGCCGCCGACTTCATGCAGAACTTTAGGATGCTTCGATTTCAGCCGCGTGCCTTTGCCGGCGGCCATGATTGCGATGGCGACGCGTGGCTGCGGTGGATTCGACGCGGAAGGATTTGACTTGGTTTTTGCTGCGGTCTGCGGCGCTTTTGCCATGCTTAGTCAATATACCGCGACGGAATCAACTCCGTAGGGTCTGCCGGTCCGGAGCCTGCGTCATCAGCGCCATCAGGTCGTGCGCGACGCGATCGGTCGCGTGCCGCGCCACCTCGCCCTCATCGAGATAGTCTCCGAGGACCGGACACACGCCGAGGGCCTCGATGGCTTGCAGGTCCACGACAATCTGCGAAGCGCCTTCGAGCGCGTACTTCGCCTTCATCTCGGGCGACGCCTGAGTTTGGTTGATCAGCGCGTAGTCAAACAACTGCACGCCGGCGTGGTTGTTGAGCGCGCGAATGTGATCGGAAGCGGTTAAACTAAGGCTTTCATTCGCTTGCGTCATCAGATTGCACACAAAGACCTTGACTGCTGGAGATTCTCGGATTGCTCGAGGAATTCCGCGCACCAGCAAATTCGGAATCAGACTGGTGAAAAGCGATCCTGGTCCGATCGTAATCAAGTCCGCAGTCGCGATCGCCTCCAGCGTTTGCGGCAGCGGCTCCACGTCCGGAGGCAACAATGCGAGCTCGCGAATCTTTCCCTTGCTTGCCGTGATCCGCGTTTCGCCGCGCACTTGGGTTCCGTCTTCCATCAGCGATTCCAGTTCCACGCTGGTCATGGTCGCCGGATAAATGCGCCCGCGTGTCAGCAAAATTTCCGACGACAACCGCACCGCTTCGGCAAAATCTCCGGTGATCGAGGTGAGCGCCGCCAGGAAAAGATTTCCAAAGCTGTGGCCTTCGAGCCCCGAGCCCTTCTGAAAACGATGTTGAAACAATCTCGAAAGCAGGGCTTCGTCTTCGGACAGCGCAACGATGCAATTGCGCACGTCGCCCGGCGGCAGCATATTGAATTCTTTGCGCAGACGCCCGCTTGACCCGCCATCGTCGCTCACCGTCACCACGCCGGATAATTCGCAAATCGTCGGCTGGCCGGACGACGCGAGCGCCGGCGTCATGACGTAGTGCTTCAGCCCCTTCAGCAGCGTGGAGAGGCCGGTGCCGCCGCCGATTGCGACCACCCGCAATTCAGGCCCAGCCTTGCCGTTATCCGATGAGTTCATTGACGATTGGAGAAGCATACCGCCTCAAGGACGACGAATGCGGCGAGTCGGCGCAAGCAGCTAATATGCGCTCGCTTCTTCTTCCTCCGGCTCTACTTCCGCGCCCGGGTCTGGATAAAGCAGCTCGGTGAAACGCGGATCCTCGGCCAGATTCTGAAAGTCAGTATCGTTGCGCGCCTGGAAGCGCAGAGCCGGTTTCACCTGAATCGCCTCGTTGAGCGTCTTCAGCGATTCTTCAACATGACCGGTCAGGCAATGCAGCGCTGCTAGCCCATAGAGAACATACTCGGATTTCGGATTCTGCTTCAGCAGCGCATCCAGGTGTTCGCGCGCCGTCACGTAGTCGCCCGAATTGACCAGCGACGCGGCATAGTCGTAGTGCTCTTCAACCGACTTAAACTGCAAGCTGGGCACGTCCAGATGCTTGTCGCAGGTGATGATGTGCACCTGAGCGCGATCGACCAGGGACTTGTTCGGACCGCTCAATACTTTTTGCAGGTGGCCTTTGGCCTTTTCGAACTTGTGCTCCTGCAACGCGCGCAGCCCCGATTCGTAGTTCTGTACCGCCTGTGTATGTCGCGGATCTTCCGTCGCTTGTTTCTTGGGGGTTACCTTCAGTGCCATCAAACCGCCTCGCGTTCGAATTTTAGCTCAGAACTTGGAGAATTCAATTGATGCTGGCTGCCGTTGCAAGATCGATCGACTTCCAGTCGCCTTTAATAATTCCGGCGCGAATCTGCCGCGCCGTTTTGCCCTGCTTGTACATCGAGTACGTGTAATAAAGCTCTCGCAGGCAGGTGCTGCACTCCGCGCCATGCGCGCTCGAAAAGCAGCTGTGCAGGCTGGTGTGTCCCATGCTGCGATCGCAGTAGCAATAACAAGGCTGCTGAAAAATCACCTTCGGAATCTTCGCCGCCAGTTCGTAAGCGTGCGTCTGATAAGGAAACTGCGCATTCGCGCCCCAGAGTTGATCCTTGGTCAAGATCGGAGGCAGCTTGCTGCCCGCGGCCGGAGAGCTGGCATTAAAATGCGGAACGCCGTCGTCATCCTCCGACTGCAGCCACGGCGCAGACACCACCGTGACCAGCAAAAACAGCACCACCGACGCGAAAACCCGTGTACGCATGCCCCTTAGCCTCAATCGCTTATTTTACCTGAAGGAGTGGAATTGGCGAGTCACCGGAAGGGTTACCGACAAGGTATCCCACCTTCTCTGTCGGCCGGCTCGGGCACATCGCTAGGGCGTGCTCTCGTACACGGTTCCGGCGCCGTTTTTTCCGCCCGACGGGGTTGCGCCGAACAGTTTGCCGGATGGACCGAAAACTAGTCCACTCAGCGGGCTCCTCCCATCGCCAGCGTGGGATCCAAAATCGTGCAGAATGGACTCCTGCCAGTTGCCATCGCCAATCGGAGCAAGCTCGACGACCGTTCCCCAGTCGCTACCGCCTCCCGATGTCACCACAAAGAGATTGCCAGCTTGATCGGGCAAGACCGCTGCGGTTGGACCAATTCCATCGCTGCCCTGAAAGCTGTGGATGATCGTCTCCGACCACGCACCTCCGTTTTCCGTGAGCTGAAACACGGTTCCGCAGCCCAAGCCCTCATAACATGTCGAACTACCCCCGAACGCGGTTGTGCCGTACAAGGCACTCCCAGAAAAAACCAAAGCACCTGCCGGACTGTCGGCATCGGGGGCGCTCGAAAAGGAATGGAGTATGGTCTCGGTCCACTTCCCCCCGCTCGTGAGCTTAAGTTCAAAAGCAGTCCCAACGCCGCCCTTCCCGCCCATCGCGGTCGTGCCGTACAAATTACCAGCACCGTCGAAGATCAAGCCGGACGGCACCTCCTCGGCCCCATCGCTGTGGGCTTTAAAGGCGTGGACCACCTTTTCCGTCCACTGCCCATTTTCGCCGGGGCTAAGCTCAAAGATCGCTCCGCAACCGTTATGCCCAGTAACGGTGCACGATAAGTCGCCACCAGTTTCCGTTCCTCCGTAAAGGCTTCCGCCCGGATCGAAGACCAGCGTGCCCGCGGGATAGCCGCCATCGGTGCCACCGGTGAAAGAGTAAAGCACGCTCACAGTCCACTGTCCATTTTCGCCAGGCGTCAGTTCATAGACCGTGCCGCAGCCGCCAGAGCAGCCGTTGCCTCCAGTCGTCGCAACGCCATAGAGATTGCCTGCTGCATCAAAGATCACGCCACCTGAGGGGGCGGATCCATCGCTTCCGCCCGTGAAATTATAGATATTCGTCTCGGTCCATCGACCGCCTTTCGCAGGCGTCAGTTCGAACACCGCACCGTTTCCAATTCCCGCAACCACTCCGTAGAGGTTGCCTGCTTCGTCGAGGGTGAGTGTCCCGACGGCGGTGATACCGCCTCCACTTGGGAAGCTATAAATTACCTTTTCCGGAGTCTTGGCTTGCGAGAAGTGCACGAGAGCAATCAGCATCAGGAGAGCAGCAAAGTTATTCTTCATAGCCAGTCTTCTTGGTCATTGCTAATCCTTAAGTTGCCTCACCCCAGCTTCTCAAAGAACAAGCAAATCGTCTCAATCCCGCGATGAAAATTCGGAATGTGAAACTTCTCGTTCGGAGCATGCAAATTATCGTCCGGTAGACCAAATCCCATCATCACCGATGGAATCTTCAGCACATCCTGAAAGTCGGTGACGATTGGAATCGATCCGCCCGACCGAATAAACACGGTGTCTTTGTTAAACGTATCGTGCAGCGCCTCAGTCGCCGCCTTGATAAAGCGGTTATCGGTACCGACGACGCACGCCGGCCCCTTGCTGTAGGTCTTGATCTTGATCTCAATTCCCTTGGGCGTGTTCTTCTTCACGAAAGCCGAGTAGCGCTTGAAAATATCCTCCGGGTCCTGATTTGGCACCAGCCGCATCGAAATCTTCGCCGACGCTTTCGCCGGAATCACCGTCTTCGCCCCCGGAGCCACAAATCCTCCCGGCATCCCATGCACCTCGAGCGTCGGACGCGCCCACGTGCGATACAGGACCGAATATCCCGGCTCGCCCGTCAGCACCTTCGATCCGACTTCCGTCTTGCGATACTTCTCCTCATTAAACGGAAGCCGCTTCCACGCCTTCAGCTCATCTTTACTCGGCGTTTTCACGCCCTTGTAAAAGCCCGGAATCAGAATCTTCCCCTTCGCATCCTTCAGCTTGCTGATGATCTCGACCAGCGCAAACAGCGGATTCGGCGCCGCCCCGCCATACATGCCGGAATGCAGATCGGTCTTCGCTCCCACCGCCTCAATCTCCGTATAAACCAGTCCGCGCAACCCCACGCACAAAGTCGGCAGGTTCGGCGCAAACAACTCCGTGTCGCAAACCAGCGCGAAATCCGCTTTCAACCTCGCCTTCTCGTTGCGGACGTAGGCCGCGATCGACTCGCCGCCCACTTCTTCCTCGCCTTCAAAAATTACTTTGACGTTGATCGGCAGCTTGCCGCCATGCGCCTTCATTAGCGACTCGAGTGCCTTCACTTCCATCCAGAGCTGCCCCTTATCGTCGACCGCCCCGCGCGCGTAAAGATTATTATTGCGCTCCGTCGGATCAAAGGGCGGCGTGTGCCATTCATCCAACGGATCGGGCGGCTGCACATCGTAATGCGCATACATCAAAACCGTAGGCTTGCCCGCCGCATGCAACCAATCGGCATAAAGCAGCGGATGCCCCTTAGTCGGAATGATCTCGACATTCTCCATGCCAATGCGCTTCAACTCCGCCGCCACAAATTCCGCCGCCTTCTGCACATCGCTTTTATGTTCAGTGAGCGTACTGATGCTCGGAATGCGGAGCAGAGTCTTCAGTTCATCAAGAAACCGAGGTTGATTACTGCGGGCAAAATCGACTGCCGGGGAAGCCATGGTTAGGGTACCTTTCTGGCGCGCTGGGCGCGCGTGCGTAAAGAATAATTGCGGAAAACCGCTTCAGTATATACCGGGATAGGCGGCCGAAAGCGCTTGGTACAAACACCGAACATCGCTGACTGCGGCCCGCACCCTGGTTGAAAATGGCATCGAATCAGGGGTTCGGGCTCAACCGCCATGGGATCTCATTGCGCTCGTCTTGACGCTCGGCGTTTGCCAGAATCTTGCAAATTCTTGACAACTCTCCCATTTTGCTCGGTCAGACTCCGTCCAACTCGCAAACGCAGGGTCTGTGCTCATTGAATGGCAGAAGCCCCAGTCAGCCGTGGAGGCCGAAAATGAAAAATATCGATGGCAAGATTTGGGTCACGCTGTCATGCAAGGTGGTAACCGTGCTCCTGGCTGCAGTTTGCTGCGTTGCTCCTGGGTTCGGCGGCGCTGTTGCCAAGGCTCAGCAAGTGGTCATTGTGCAGCCCGAGTTCGGAGGCCAAATCCAGGGTTACACGATCGATCCCAACGGCACCGAAGGCCTTTTGAGCTCGACGGGAAACCCCAAGAATCCCCAACCTCGAATCTAGGTGTACAACGAGGCTGGGAGAGTTCTCGAGACGATTGTCCTCGAACAAAATATTGGAATCGGGGGGACGAATAGCGTTGAATCCCAAAACTCGAACAGGATTTGCACCTCTTTTCCCGGAGCCTCAACTCCTTTTGTTGGAGCTCCAGTCGTTCACGTACTAGCGACGGGAGTGGTAAGTCGCTTGCCTTGGGTCCGCCTCCTTCTTCCATGGTACGAGACACGATTGTCTCGATGGTTTCTGCCAACAGGGCGTTCGCACTAACCGCCCCAGGGACTGGCATTTTCCGATAAGTCCTGCCTTCAAAATCTCGCGGCCGCGAAGGCACTCAAATCAAGTGCTGGCATCTGCCCAGTCATAACTTGCGCCATCACCCGCGCCGTAACCGGCGTCAGCAAAATTCCGTCGCGAAAATGGCCGGTCGCAACAAAATATCCCGGCGTCGGCGTCGCGCCTAGAATCGGCAACCCGTCTGGCGTTCCCGGACGCAGCCCTGCCCAGGCTTCGAGAATCCGCGCCTCCGCCATTCTCGGAACCAGATCAATCGCCGCCTGCCGCAACTTCTGGATCGCTTCCGGCACCGTCCGCTTATCGAATCCCGCCTCCTCAGCCGTAGCGCCAATCACCATTCGTCCATCACTCCGCGGAATCAGATAAACCTCCGGCGCCCGCACCACATGCCGCACCATCTCTTTTTCCGGCATAACCACGCACAACATCTGCCCCTTAACCGGACGAGTCGGAAACGGGTGAGGCTCAATCTGTCCCGCCCAAGCGCCAGCGCAATTCACCACCACGCCCGCCGCAAATCGAGTCTTATTGGTACGCACGCCCGAGGCCTTGCCGTTCGCCACTTCCACTCCCAACACCTCGTCACCGGATGAAAAATCGACGCCGCGATGCCGCGCCGCCGCGAGCGCCGCAGCGGTTACGTGACGAGGGTCGACACAGAGTTCCCGAAGAAAAAGCGCGCGAAAGTCACGCCCATTCCCATCCAAACTCTGAAGTGCAGGTTCCAATACCGTGAGCCGCCCGGGCAGAGCATAAGCGTGCGCCGGCTCGGCATTTTGCTCGGCGAAACCAGGCCCAAGTGCTCTCTCCGGACGAGACAAAACAATTGTCCCCACCGCCCGCAGATCAATCTTCAGCCCCGATTCATCCTCCAACTCATGCACGAACTCGGGATACATCCGCGCACTCGCCGTCGCCGATTCGCGCAATGCGGGATGCGTCTCGGCGGGAGAGTCGACCAGCATTCCTCCGGCGGCCCACGACGACTCGCGTCCCGGCTCACCTTTTTCCACCACCAGCACGCGCAGTCCCTGTTTATTCAGTTCAATTGCCAGCGAAAGTCCAATGATTCCTGCCCCAATAACAATCGCGTCGCAGTTCTTCACGGTTTTATTCTAGTCGAGCCGCCTGACGGCAAGTACCTGAAACGCAATTGACAGCAACCCGCATCTCACAAACAATAGGCGTTACCACTTTCAACCGGAGATCAAACTCAATGTCTGAAGGCGAGCAACCCGTCGTTTACCATCCCGAGCCCCAGAGCCATGCGGCCCAGTGGGTTCTTATTGCACTGGCAGTAGCCTACGTCGCCGCATCGGCGTATTTCATCTATGCGCAGCGCCTCGAACTCGAGAAGATCACGCAGGTTCAGGTCGCCAGCGACAAACAGATCGGAGATCTCATCAAGCGCATGCAGTCCGCCGAAGCGGACTCCGAGACTCTGGCCCACCAACTCGGAATGACCAAGAAAGAATTAGCCACGCGCGCCGCCGCGCTACAGCGTGAGCAGCAAGCCGCCATGGCCAGCCTCGCCGCACAAGCGGAGCAAGAGAAGAAAGATGTCAGCGCGGTTTCTGGAGAAGTGGGTTCCGTGAAGACTGACGTCGGAGGCGTAAAGACAGATGTGGCGGCGACCAAGGCCTCGCTCGATGCGACGATCGCCAAGCTTCAGACGACCATCGGCGACCTCGGACAGCAAAGCGGACTCATCGCCAATACGCGCTCCGATCTCGAAGCCCTCAAACACAAGGGCGACCGGCAGTATTACGAATTCACCTTGCTACAAGGAGCTAAGCCGCAGGCCTTTTCGACGGTAGCATTGCAATTGAAGAAGACCGATCCGAAGCACGGCAAATACACCATTGCGGTCAGCGCCGACGACAAGACGATCGAAAAGAAAGACAAGAATCAGAGCGAACCGGTGCAGTTCTACACTGGACACGATCACATGCTTTACGAACTCGTCGTGTGGACGGTGGATAAGAAGAAAATCACCGGCTACCTGAGCACGCCGAAGAACGCGCCGATTCCAATCACCGCGACTCCACAATAGTGAATGAGGTCAGGAGGTTAGACGGCAGACGTGAAATCAAGGAATCGGCGACCACCATTTGTGCTACAGGTTTGAACCTCTGCAATCTGACCTCTACCCTTCGATGCTGCCCGCGAATGCGCACACGCTGCTCGAAATAGCACTCCGCACCGGAGTGATCTATCTTCTCGTGCTCACAGGAATTCGCATCAGCGGCAAGCGCGAAGTCGGCCAGATGACCCCTTTCGACCTCACGCTTCTCCTGCTGCTTTCGAACTCCGTGCAGAACGCGATGACCGGCCCTGACACGTCGCTCGCCGGAGGTGCCGTCGCCGCCACCACGCTCCTCATCCTCAATTATTTAGTAGCCGAGCTCTCTGGCGCCAATCGCCGTTTCCGAAAATTTGTACAGGGACAGCCCAGTCTGCTGATACACGACGGCGTGGTTATCGAAGCGCACATGGCCAAAGAGCACGTCAGCATGGATGAACTCGAGCGAGCCCTCCGCGAGCATGGCTTAGCCACCTACAAGCAAGCGGCGCTAGCGGTGCTCGAATGCGACGGCTCGATCAGCGTGCTGAAGTATGATGACATCGAGCCGACCGCTTCGACTCACCTGAACCGTCGAAGATTTCTGAAGAAGAATTAAGTCCAGCTGGTGTAGAGATGCTTACCCGGCCGCGGCCGCCGAGATCTCTCCCGACGTACGCACATCGCGAATCAGTTTGTCTTCGAGCAATTGCTCCAGAGTGCAATACCTGCCAGGCCGCGTGACGAGGTGACCGACGACAGAACTATTTGTCCGAGCATTCTCGTTATTATCAGCAATCACCGGCGCATTCGCCGCCGGAACCATGCCCACCGCCTGATTGCGCCCGCCCTGCTTCGCCAGATACAGTCCGCGGTCTGCCAGTCGCAACACTTCTTCCACCGACAAATCCGAACACGATGGCGGAAGCCAAGGAAAAGCCGCCCATCCGACCGAGCATGAGCGCGCCAGCCGCCGCTCATTTCCCAAATCAAATTCCATGCTATTGATCGCCTTCAGGATTCGCGAAGCCAGCAGCGCGCCATCATTGCGCTCGGCCGCGCGGAACACCACCAGAAATTCTTCTCCGCCCCAGCGGATCAGAAAATCCGACTCGCGCATGACGCGACTGAGCCGCTGCGCGATCTGCACCAGTACACGATCTCCCGCATCGTGGCCATATTTGTCGTTCACTTCTTTGAAGTGATCGATATCCACCAGAAAAAACATCAGGTCGCGATGATCGCGGCCATAAACTTCCGATCCTCTATAAGCGCGCACCGCCTGGCTGGCGTCCGCCGGAATCATGGTCTGAAAGAACCGCCGGTTGCGCAGTCCGGTCAGCGGATCGCAGAGTGAAACCTCCTGCAATTCGCGGTTGGCTCGCGCCAACTCCGCACTCCGCTCCGCTACTGCCCGCTCCAACCGCTCGTTCTCGCGTCGATCGCGATACCGGCTCCAAAGCGTCGCCCAAACGAACAGCACGACGCCAAACGCGCCCATCTCCATCCAAGACGTCTGCCACCACGCACCCGACCCGGGAACCGTAGAGGCAGGCACAATAGTAGAGGCCGGCACAATAAATGAATAAGCCGCTGACTTACGCTCTCCCAGTTTTGGAGTATCGCAGATCACCTGAAAGCTATGTTCCCCCGCAGGCAGCGACGAATCGTGCACCTCGGACAGATTCGTCTCGGTAAATTCCTTTTGCAGCCCGTCAAGCCGATACCGGCAAGTAACATTTTTGGCATTTTTAGACGCCGGAGAATGCACCTGCAGCGTTTGCCCGTGCAGCGGAGGCGCATCTGTCGCGAAGGCGGTCGACGACATACCCGCCATGCACAGCAGCGCGAGCCCGCGCCAATGAGAGCCATCAAACAGCATAGACCCTAGCATGATAGGCCAGGTCCACGTCCCTAAGTAACTTGAAATCAGCGCGTGCTCATTACTTTTGTAAGGGGGGATGCATCGGGCGATCGGGTCATCTGGCGATCGGAAAAACCTCGCGAGCGCACATCGTAGTTAATAAGTAAGAGCTACGCTTTCGTTAATTGGCCCAAGTTGAGAGAGTCAGATTTCAGATCGCCCGATGACCCGATGCTACGGGTGTGTCATTTTCTCCGGCTTCACCAGCGCATCAAACTCCTCGCCGGTAAGATATCCCAGCTTCAGCGCCGCCTCGCGCAGGCTCGAATGCTCCACGTGCGCCGTGTGCGCAATCTGCGCTGCCTTGTCGTATCCCACCTTCGGAGCGAGCGCCGTCACCAGCATCAGCGAATTCTTCACATACCAATCCACCTTCGCGCGATCGACCTCAATCCCCTTCAGCATGTATTCCACGTAGCCATGGCACGCGTCGGCGATCAGCGTGACCGAGTGCAGAAAGTTATAGATGATCACAGGCTTGTACACGTTGAGCTCGAAATTGCCCTGCGATCCGGCCATTCCGACCGCGGCTGTTGCGCCGTGCACCTGCACGCAGACCATCGTCATCGCCTCGCATTGCGTAGGATTCACCTTCCCCGGCATGATCGACGATCCCGGCTCATTCTCCGGAATCAACAACTCGCCCAGCCCGCAGCGCGGCCCCGAAGCCAGCCAGCGAATGTCGTTCGAGATCTTCATCAGGGAAGCGGCCAGAGTTTCCATCGCGCCTTGCGCAAACACGATTTCGTCGTGTGCCGATAGGGCGGCGAACTTGTTGCCATGGGAACGGAAGGGAAGTCCTGTCAGTTCGGCGATCTTCTTAGCCGCGCGCTCGGCAAACTCCGGATGCGTATTCAATCCCGTCCCCACAGCCGTCCCGCCAATCGCCAGATCGTAAAGCCCTTCGAGAGCCTGCTCTAGCCTCTTTATGTCGCGCTCGAGCAAACTCGCCCAACCGCCGAACTCCTGCCCAAACGTCAGAGGCACAGCGTCCTGCAAATGCGTGCGCCCGATCTTGACCACGCTGTCGAATTCCTTAGCTTTGGCTGCAATCGCATCGCGCACCGTTCTGATCGCCGGAATCAGCGCATTCTTCACTCGATCCGCCGCCGCAATATGCATTGCCGTTGGAAACGTGTCGTTCGACGACTGCGACATATTCACGTGATCGTTCGGATGGACAGGCTTCTTCGATCCCAATTCGCCGCCAGCAATCTCGATGGCACGATTGGAGATGACCTCGTTCACATTCATGTTGGTCTGTGTGCCCGAACCCGTCTGCCAAATGCGCAGCGGAAACTGATCATGCAGCTTGCCCGAAATCACTTCGTCCGCAGCCTGCACGATGAGCTTCGCCAACTCAGGGGCCAGTTTCCCCAGATCCTGATTCACCAGCGCGCAAGCCTTCTTCAATGTGCCAAACGCCCGAATCAGCTCCGGAGGCATAGTGTCGCGCCCAATATTGAAATGCAGCAGGGAGCGTTGCGTCTGCGCTCCCCAATAAACATTGGAGGGAACTTCAATTTTCCCCATGCTGTCAGATTCGGTGCGGAACTTTATTTGGGTCGGGACTTCAGTAAGGGCGGACATGAACTGATCTCCTGTGCGTCGAGCGGCGGCGACCGTGTGAGTTGGTCTCGGAACCGATTATTATACGGCGCGCGCAATACGGCGCGCGTTTCTGGCGAGTGGAACGTCGGTGAGGGTGGTCACTGGCTGGAGATGGGGTCAGTCAGTTGCCCTATAAATCATAGAACTGCAATGTAGCTATCTATATGTACGAACGAACAGGAAGCGAAATTGTTCCGCCTGGAACATTTGTACGCACAAGCGCGATTGACAAAACAGTAATAACCCGACCGTTACTTAAGGTAGGTCCCTTGCGAACCACTAACTGCTAATCTTGTAGGTAGTTAAGACAGAGTTAGAACGAGTTACTGGGCGACACTTGTCTGGAGGCGGGCGATGGCCTGGCGATTCAACGGATACTGCGAAGACTTTAAGATCGATCCGCGGAGAGCGCGCCAGTATCTCGGCCTGTTTTGCTTTCTGGCGGTGGTCTACCCGATCGCCCTCGCGACCTACATCAAGTTCATCGCCGCAGCGCCCGTAATCAATGGCCTCGGCGATCTGATGCGGCCGCTAGTTAAGTTTTGCCTGGTTTCGGCATTGCCCTTCGCGGTAGTGGCCTGTCTCGATCAGAACTGGCACTCCAGCGATGCGGCACCCGTCTGCGTT
>Ga0210391_10004095_pt1 | contig 12253 bp, 11 predicted proteins | sample IncBWC12OmetaG_FD_160573 | JGI IMG/M metagenome (GOLD analysis project Ga0210391, IMG submission 160573) | Forest soil microbial communities from Barre Woods Harvard Forest LTER site, Petersham, Massachusetts, United States - Inc-BW-C-12-O ... | reverse complement strand
AAGGATAAGCTGGCGATAGCGTCCTTTATCATTCACTACCGGGGTTGGCAAGCCTGCAACAGGTTTCTGAGTCGGTTGCCGGAGATGGCGAGCATTCGCTCAAGTTGATAGCCGGCTGCGAAATGGGCCCAATGACATCCCCAGATCCCAGGGTGTTTTTCAGTACCGATCTGCGAAGCTTCCTCGAACAGGACTTCCGGAGAGCTTGCGCATTGAGGTGTACCGTTCATTACTTCTGAGTTGTTTGCTCCTCACCCACGAGTGAAGAACGCAAAGCGCTGAGCAGGGTTCCGGAAATCAAATACTCCCTTGGAAAGCGGATTGGCGGGATCTGAAGCTATTGAATGTGGTGACTGGTGTTCCTGGGACGCCCAAATTTACTTACGTGTCCACAGCCTCCTTGAGGCTCATAATCTCGTCGATTACATTCTCGACTCCAATCGCGGTATTGAGCATGGCGTGATAGACAGATCGATTGGGCCATTCCATGTGGAAATACTTCTCGATGAAAGCCGCGCGCTCGCTATCAATGACGTCCACCGCCCCTTCAGCTTCCGTTTCGCTTACCCCCTCCGCGACCAGGCGGCGAATCTTCGCCTCTCTTGGCGCATAGAGGAAAATCCGAAGGGTATCGTTTCGGTGACGAAGGAAATGCTGTGATCCTCTACCGACGATGACGCAGTTTCCTTCGGCCGCCGCCTTCTGCACCACCTGCTCGGTGATGCGTTGGATACTGTCGGCATCAAGCAACTTCAAACGGTATGCATTCAGACTGCCTTCGAAGCTGCCGCGTAGGACGGATTTAAAGAGCCGGTAGTACAGCGGATCGACCCGCTCCTCGCGCGACTTGACCTCGGATTGCTTGCAGTTGCTAAGCCGGGCAATCTCGCAGGTCAGCAACTCGTCCCATAGTTTCCATCCCAGGCGCTCGGCTGTCTTTCGCGCGATCTCGGCGCCACCGGCGCCGTATTCCCGTTCAATAGTAATGATCTTGATCACGGTGTTCTCTTATCTTTTCGGATGCTCGCATGGCGTATTCGGACAACCAACCGTTTTGTAGCTTTGCCACCACGCAAAACCGAAATTTGCATTAGCCAACCGCCATTTCGCCGCCCCCTCCGGGATCATTCTTCTTCAAGATAAAAGACAGCACGAACATGATCGCGGAGATCACAGCCAGCACCATGAACGTATCGATATATGCCAGAGTTGCAGCCTGTGCCTGCACCATCTGATAGATGCTGGCATAGGCTTTATGCAGCGCGTCAGGCGGACTCATTCCGGAATGGATGTAGAGCTGTTTCGCGCCGTCGACCAGGTTCTGAAAGCTTTGATTGCCTGGCGTTGTGTGGCTGACTAAAACCGACTGATGGTATTCGGAGCGACGGTCGATCAGCGTTGTGACGATGGAGGTTCCCACGCTGCTCCCCATATTGCGCATGAAGTTGACCATGCCGGCAACGGAATTGCTCTTCTCCGCCGGCATGCCAATGTACGCCGCCAGTGTGATCGGCACGAAAAGGAAACCGATACCGACAACCTGAGCGACGCGCAACCACGAAGCGGAAACGAAGCTGATCGTCAGGTCAATGCGCTGGGTAGAGTAGTACATCGCGATGGCCAGGGACAGCCAGCCAAACGCGATGATGTAGCGGACCTGGAACTTGGTTGTGAGTTGCCCTACGACAGGCATGGCGAATACCACGACTAAACCGCCGCCAGAGAGGACGAAGCCTGCCAGTTCGGCCGTATATCCTAACAGCGTCTGAAGGTACAGAGGCATCATGACCAGACTGCTGAACAGCAGAATTCCGAAGTTGAACATCATCAGGTTCGAACTCAGGTAATTGAAGTTTTTGAAAAGCCGAACCTCAATGATCGGGTGTTTGTTGAACCACTCCCAAATCACCAGCGAGATCAGGCATACAGCCGACACAATCGCCAGAGTGAGGATGATGTGTGAACCGAACCAGTCATCCTCTTCACCTCTGTCCAGGATGACCTGCAAGGCGCCGACGCCCAGCGCCAGCAATCCGATTCCGATATAGTCGAGTTTTACGCCGGCAGCTTTTAGGCGGCTTAGGTAGGGTGGGTCGTCAATCAAGCGAAATACCAGGGCCAGCGTGAGCAGGCCGACTGGCAAGTTGATAAAGAAAATCCAGCGCCACGAATAATTGAAAGTGATCCAGCCGCCCAGAGTGGGACCGACGGTCGGGGCAAAGACCGCCGTGATGCCGTACAGAGCGAAGGCCATACCGCGTTTTTCCGGCGGGAACGTGTCGGCCAAAATCGCTTGCGCCATCGGCTGGAGTCCTCCCCCGCCAGCTCCCTGCAACCCTCGGAATAGCAGCAGGAGGGGAAAGGTCGTAGCCATCCCGCAAAGCAGGGAACTCACGGTGAAAATTGCCAGGCATGTCATGAAAAACCGCTTGCGGCCGAAGCGGACGGCAAGCCAGCCACTGATGGGGAGGACGATAGCATTGGAAACCAGGTAGGAGGTGAGCACCCAGGTGCTGTCGTCATTGCTGACCCCGAGACCGCCTCCAATGTAGGGCAGAGCGACGTTGGCGATGCTGGTGTCGAGGACCTCCATGAAGGCCGCCAGCGCGACCACCACGCCAATCAGCCAGATGTTGTGCTTGGGCGCCCAGGGCGCCTGTTCTGCAGGGAGTGCTTCGGCCGCATCGCTCATCGGAAACTCACCGACGCCTCGACGCTCATACCTGGCCGAAGCTGCAGATCGCGGTTTTCGCCCTGGTCGACCACGATCTTCACCGGAATGCGCTGCACGATTTTCACGTAGTTGCCGGTGGCGTTTTCCGGCGGAAGCACACTGAAGATCGGGCCAGTCGCTCCGGCGATGCTGTCCACGTGCCCTTTATAATCGCGGCCACTGGAATCCACATGAATCGTGACCGGTTGTCCGGGTCGCATTTTCTTCATTTGGGTCTCTTTGAAGTTGGCGGTGATCCAGACATCCTGCAGCGGCACAACCGTCAGCATCTGCTGGCCGGGTTGGACATTCAGGCCGACAACCACCGTCTTGGTCACCTCGCCCGTGACTGGCGCCAGGATCTTTGTGTATCCCAAATTAAGTTCAGCCTGAGCCAGAGCGGCGCGCTTCTGTTCAACGTCGGCGACGGCCGCCAGGGCCCGAGCCTCCGTCGTCGCGATCTGCTGCGGCCGGGTCTGTGCAGCCTGAAGGTTCGCTTGTGCCTCGGCGACCCGGCTCCTGGCCTGCTGGACGGCCTGGCCTGCTGCAGCTTCATTGGCTTGCGCCGCAGCGACCGCAGCGGTGCTGGACTTGGCCGCGGCGACGGCGTAATCGTAAGTCTGCGCCGAGACGTCCTGTTTCTCTACCAGCTGCTTGTATCGTTTAACGTCGTCCTGCGCCTTGACGTCATTGGCCTGGGCTTGCTGCACCTGATCCTGCGCGGCGGCAAGCTGTTTTTCGGCGGCAGCGAGCCCGGCAATTGCATCCTCGACGCCAGATCCGGAGTAGCTCAACTGGCTCGCGGTATTCACGGAGGTTATCGGTACATTGATGTTGAGCGATCGAGCGGTCGCTTCTGCGCTGGCCAGATCGGCCTTCGCCTTGTCGACCGCAACCTGGTAATCCTTCGGATCGATCTCGACCAGCACGTAACCTTGTTGGACGTACTGGTTGTCGCCTACGTTGACTGCAATCACGTAGCCGGAGATGCGCGCGCTGACCGGGTAGATGTGAACGTCCACTTGCGCGTCATCGGTGGACTCATAGCTGCTGAAGTAACGCCACAGGAAGATGCCGCCAATTATCAGGACGAGAGCGATTCCCAGGAACAGCCACAAGCGTCCCCGTTTAGTAAGTCGGCGAGAAGCTGGCACTCGAGGGCGTTCACGTCCCGTCTGTGGGGCCTGGGTCGGCGGCGGCTCTTCGGTTTTGTCGACTATGGTGTGCGGGGTTGTGTCCTGTGCAGCCACGGCATCACCTCTCTATTAGGATTTGCTGCATGTTGGTTGAAACAAGACGCCCCGAAACTACATTTCGGACGTCCTCTTCGTTGTTCGACATCACTTTCCCCCGAGATACTGTCGGTAATTCGTGCGTGCGACCCCAAGCGCACGAGCCAGCGTGAGCTTGGAAAGGTTGTGACTGTAGAGGCTGTCAATGTATTGATCGTTGGCGCTGGCGAGGGACTGCTCGGCCTGTACCACCTCAACGCTATCGGTTACTCCGGACGTGAAGCGGTCTTTCGAGCGAGCAAGGTTCTCATTCGCTAAAGCAACGTTCCGAGTTGCCACATCAACCTGCTCTTTCGCGGCGTTGAGATTGAGGAAGGTGCTGCGAATATCGTAGTCAACCTGCCCGCGAAGGTTTTCGGTTTCAGCTTTGCGCTGCCGCAGCATGGCTTCCGCTTGCGTGATGTCGCCTTTGATGTGGCCGCCGGTGAAGACGGGAACGCTGACTCCGCCCTGGAATTCAAAAACTCCATTCGAATGGCCGAAGGTCTGGCCCACATCACCGTAGGAGCCGTTCGCGGCGACCACAGGATAGCGTTCGCCCTTGGCGGCGGCAAGCGCCTGGGCAGCGGCTTTCTGCGCATCGAGTGCTGCACGGAAGTCGCTGCGCGACTGGTACGCCATTCTTAGCGCCTCGTCGACGGTAGGCAGATTGATATCGGCATACGGAAGCTTGTCTGCCAATTCAAACTGTTGCCCTAGTGGTAGTCCTATGGCTCGCCCGAGCACGAGCTTGGCAATGGCGAAATTGTTACGCGCGACGCTGAGGTTGTATTGCTCGGTGTGCAGTTGAACTTCCGTCCGCGTGACATCGATCTTCGGAGCAGTCCCCGCCTGGAGCTGATCCACCGCCTGGTCGTAAAGCGCCTGCGCAATTCGCACCTGGGCCTCTTGCGACTCAACGTGGGAGTTGTCGGCGATAACCTGCAGATAGGCGTTTCCGACGATCAGGGTGACGGCATCAAGAATGTCCTGATAGCTGACTTTTGCCGCTTCCTCGGCCGTGCGTGCTGAGCGGAAACGCTGGATGGATTCATAACTGAATAGCGTCTGGGTGATGCTTGCCTGCACAGAGCTGTAGGCGAAGGGCCCAATCACGGCAGGAAGAGTTGGCAGCACCTTCTCGATACCCAAAGTTGCAACGCCCAGCTTCTGGACGGTCTCTGAGGCGCCGGCGCTGATCTGTGGCAACAACTGACTAAGGGCGATCAGCCGCTCACCACGCGCGAGCTGAGTGTTCTCTCCGCTCTCAATCGACCCCAGGTTGTACTTCAGAGCTTGCGTAACCGCGTCGCGCAGAGTTAAACGCAAAACTTCATTGGTAGCGGGACCGCTGGGAACACTTCCTGTAAGTTGCGTTGTCTGCCCCACAGCGGAGCTTTGCGCTGTCCCTGCCCCGCCACCGCCGGCGCTATATTGCGCCGCTGCCGGAATTGCCCAGCAGAGAATCAATGCAATGGCCAACACAGCAGCCTTCGAGTGAAACCGAGTAAGCACGAATTGAATAACGCGGGTCATCGATTCGCCTCCAGAGTCTGTTCGAAAGAGTTCGCGGGAAGGATCGGCGTGATTTGACCATAAGCTCGAGGTAGCGGGGATTGCGCTTTGGCGCTGTCACACGCGCACGAACTCAGATGCGCGGCGGGGTCGTTCGGCGTCAACTATTCTTTCCGGTCAGCGGCAATCATTTTTCCGCTCAGTAGGAACAAGGTTTAATTTGCTTTTCTTTCGCTTTCTCGAGAGCCAATTCGCGCGAGTTCTCGATGGAGCAGTTTCTATGTCGATCACTGCAACCTCGATACTCACCAGAAGGCGCTTACCCTGAATCGGGGAGCAGTCGATCTTTGGTTCTCTTGCCGAAATCAGCGCTGGTCAGAAAGTCGCAAGCTGGTTTCTAGTTGTCGGAGCTGCCTCCGGAACCGTTGCCAAGGCCATCTCTGCCTACGACAAAGAGGTCAGCGACGATCTCTACGGTTCCGGCTCGCGTTACGTATCCAGACTCAGACACGACAGCATGGGCCTATTTTCTTGGTCAGATGAAGCCCGAAAAGCCGGTCATCAATGGCGTTCAGTATTCCCGGAGGAGCGGTTACCTCTACTACACGACCACCGCCACGCGCACGGGCTTTCTGGTTCAGAATCTGCCTAGCCTCGGCTGATTGCAGCACGTTCAACCGAAGAAAGGAGATTCGTCGTGAGGTAGGGTTTATAGGCGCCGGTAACGTAACAGGCACGTTTGGTCGTCGCCTTGCAAGAGGCAGCTAGCTAACCCTGAACTGATGCTTGTTGATCTTGAGCGACTTGATCTTCGATTCCAAAGTAGTTGACGGAATACCCAGCTTAGCTGCTGCTCCCGCCGGTCCGGACACGCGTCCCTGGGTTTCGGCCAAAGCGGCCTCGATGATGTCTCTTTCCTGAAGTCTGGGCTTCTTCGAGAGCGTCGGATTCTCTTCGTGACGTGAGGACGACGCCCGCGAGAGCCAACTTTCGTCGACCGAGAAGATCTCTGTTTCACAGAGAACTACCGAGCGTTCAATCACGTTCTGTAACTCTCGAATGTTCCAGGCCAAGGGTATGCCTGAACCAACTCTAAAGTCTTCTTGTCGATACTGTTTATCTTCTTTCCCGCCTGCCCCGCATACCGGTGAATGAGGTATTCCACAAGCATCGCTATGTCACCTTTCCGTTTCCTCAGAGGAGGAACTTCGACAGGAAAGACATCCAGTCTATAGAACAGATCACTTCGAAAGACGCCGGAGGCAATCGGCAAGTGGTGGTAAAACGAGTGGTGTCGCGCGTGGGCTCAATTCCGGATGCATTGTCGCCCAACCGGAACTAGTTCAAACTCACCTTCTTGGGTCTGATCACTGTCAATCATCAAGGTCGCGAAACTAAAGATCTTCTGGTCCTCTTGCTAAACAGAGAGTAGACATCATCCGCCTAAGTTATTGCCGGCGTCCCCGGCGGGATTCGAACCCCGCGTCACCGCAGTGAAAGGACGTAGGTCGTCGCAACCTACTGAAACTAGGCAACGCGGATGGCTACCGAAAGCACCTCAGCAAGGGTTGGAAGCAGCCCGTGGCTCATAGGGGGAGCAAGGAATTCTCGCTCCATGAGAACTTTGTCCGGGCTTGTGCGTGTCAATTCGACGGGTATACATTCGGCATCGCCGCCTCGGCGATTCTTCTGGGTGGCGGCGGTCAAGTCAAGCGTGCGGTTGCCGTAGCTTCAGGCGGTTGCACTGAGTCAACTCCGGTTGGTATTCAGAGCGTTTCTCGAATGACCTAAGGTTTTTAGAGCGAAAGATTTGAAGTTGTCTACGACGGCGGTTCGAAATCGTTTACTGACAGCAATAGCAATTTCAACCATCGGTATCCGGTCTAAAATCTCACAAGCGACTACCGAAGCGACACTGTGTGTGACGGCCGATGCCGGCAAAATGGTGATACCCATGCCTGAAGCGACGAGTGAGATCAGCATTGGAATCTCTACTGCAGTCTGGGTAACATTGGGTGCAATCCTAGCACCGCGAAGGATCCCGAAAATCAAATCGTGGAATCCAGGGGCATAGGTACGCTCATACATCACGAAGTCCTGTCCCGCCACTTCGCGCAGGCGAACCCTTTTTCTTTTTGCCAGCTTATGGGACGAGGGTACGACGAGTACGAAGGGTTCGCGATGCACTGTGACAACATCAAGGGTCGAGTGCTCAACAATAGGTACACGAAGAAACCCAATATCGAGCGCCCCGGTCTCCAGCATCCGTACCTGCTCCGCCGTGAGAATATTGCGCAAAGAGAACCCTACTTCTGGGTTCAACTCTCTAAACTGACGAACGATATTGGGCACGATCTCAATTCCAGCCGTTGAGACGAAGCCAATCCGCAATAGTCCCAGTTTCCCGCTGGCGGCCAGCCTCGACTTGCGAATGGCTTGGTCGAGCTGCGACAGCGCAGCGGTCGCATCATCACGAAAAGCGATACCCGCAGCGGTCAGCGTTGTTTTGCGCCGGTTCCGTTCCAAGAGTCGAACGCCGACCTCCTCCTCAAGAGCTCGTATCTGAAGGCTTAATGCCGGTTGGCTGAGATGAATCAACTCTGCAGTACGTCCGAAATGCAGAGTCTCGGCGATAGAGAGAAATGATCGAATTTGGCGAAGCTCCATCTTGCCACCTCATTTGCACACCTTATCACAGGGAGCAAAACAAACAATGATTCCAATCAGAGGAGGAAGTATCAAACGGGGGGTGGCAAGAGAGGAGTTCGATGCCACCGAAAGAAAGGAATAAAGAAAATGAAATTCAATTTCTTAGGGAAGCCGGTCTCACGCCGCGAAATACTACGAGGTTCAGTCACATTAGCCGGCAGTGCCTTTCTGGCGCACTTCCTGCCCTCGACGCTGGTTCGCGCCTCCGCAGCAGGGAGCGCGCAACAGATGCCTTCACCAGCCGACCTGCTCGCGAGCATGCGCGCCAAGTTCAACGCCGTTCCCATGGAGACGCATGATCTTGCTGACAATGTCACTATGTTCGACGGTCCGGGCGGAGCCGTGACAGTACTCAACGGCCCAGACGGCAAATTCATAGTCGACAGTTTTGTTGCGCCCGCCTGGCCCAGGCTCAAAGAAGCTCTCGATAATCTTGGCAGCGCACCGGTGAAATACGTCATCGACACCCACTGGCACTTCGACCATACCGATAACAATGCACCTCTTCACGCTGCGGGAGCCACGGTCATTGCCCACGAAAATACCAAGAAGCGCATGTCCGAGCCGCATGATCTGCCGGTCTTGTATAGAGGAGCAGACGGCGCGCTCGCTAGCTTACATTTCGACCCATCGTCCGCGGATGCCTTACCGCAGCAGAGCTTCGCTACCAGTTACCGGTTCCAAGCCAATGGCGAAAGCTTCACGCTGCAACATGTTGCTCCCGCACATACGGACACGGACATCTACGTTCATTTTGAAAAGGCCAACGTGATTTCGATGGGCGACTTGTTTTTTAACGGCATGTATCCCTACATTGACCCCGGTACGGGCGGCACAATGAACGGCATGATTGCCGCCGCCGACAGAATTCTTTCGCTGGCCGACAATTCCACCAAGATCGTTGCGGGGCACGGCCCGCTCGGCAACAAAGCGGACCTCACGAAAGCCCGGGACATGCTCATCGCCTCGCGCGATCGGGTTCAGAAATTGAAGTCCAAGGGAAAATCTGCCGAGGAAGCCGTCGCAGAAAAACCGTTCGCCGATCTCGACCCCGTCTGGGGCAATGGCATCATCAACAGCGAACAGTGGGTCCAAATCGTCTACCTGACGCTCTGAGGCTGCGGTTGACTATTAGTTACTGGTCACGGTGCCTATTTTCAATACTAGTGGCTTCGAGCTTGCTTGAGCTCTTTGCCCAATTTAAGGAGGGCCTATGTTTGAAGGACTGTTTCAACCCGTGCATCTGCTGGTCATCTTCGGAATCGCCCTGCTCGTGTTTGGCCCGAAGAAACTTCCCGAACTCGGCAAAGGCATCGGAGAGGGTATTCGTGGCTTCAAGTCAGCCATGAAAGAGGAAGAGAAGCCGCCTAACGACAAACCCATCATCGCAGGAGATGAAAGTTGACCGGGAGAATCATCGGTCGCTGATTCTCCGGATGATGCCTTGCCGATATCCAAATCAATTCCCAAAAGGAAGGACAAAATGATTAATTTAATGAACGCGATACGAGTAGCACGAGAAATGCTTCTGTCCGTTTGCATTGCATTATCGCTGTTGAGCTGCGGCTTGCTCTCAGCGCAAAACCTCCGAGGTCAAAACAAGGAAGACCGTCGTGTCCGGAATATTGTTCTGGTACACGGAGCCTGGGCGGATGGCTCTGGGTGGAAAGGCGTTTACGAAATTCTTGTAAAGGATGGCTACAACGTCAGCGTCGTTCAGGAGCCGGAGACGTCGTTCAAGGTTGATGTGGCTGCGACGAAGCGTGTGCTCGCCCTGCAGGATGGACCGTGCATTCTTGTCGCTCACAGCTACGGAGGAGCGGTAATCACGGAAGCAGGCACGGCTCCATCGGTGCTCGGTTTGGTGTATGTCGCCGCCCACATGCCAGATGCCGGCGAAAAAGAGTCAGACGACGGAAAGCGCTTTCCCAGCGACCTCGCCAAATCGGGCGTCATAAAGAAAACGCCCGACGGTTTCACATATATCGATCCGGGACAATTTCATGAATTGTTCGCAGCTGACCTTCCCAACGACCAAGCCGCATTCATGGCACACTCGCAGGTGCTCAACTTTGCGGACAATTTCTCGGCAACGATCAGCACCGCTGCCTGGAGAACCAAACCGAGCTGGATGGTCGTGGCGGGAAGCGATCGAACCATCAACCCGGAACTGGAGCGTTGGTATGCCAAACGTGCAAAAAGCCACACAGTCGAAGTTGCAGGCGCCAGCCACTCCGTCTACGTCTCGCATCCCAGGGAGGTCGCAGATGTAATTGAGAGCGCAGCACGTGCAGCGTCGAAGTAGCTCGGACTCCGTAAGGAGTCCCCACAGCCGGAGGGACCAAGTGAAACTTCTCGAAATTCAGTCGTCACCAAGGGGCGAATCTTCCGACTCGATCACCCTCACCGAATCGTTTATCGAGGCGTGCAAGTCCCGCAACAACTCGATCGTTGTAGATACGTTGAATGTCTGGCATGAAGCCCTACCGGAGTTCGACTACGAGGCAATTGGAGCGAAGTACAAAGCAGTGAAGCATGAAACGATGACTGAGGCGGAGTCCAACGTTTGGGAGCGCATTCAATTGTTGATCCAACGATTTCAGAATGCCGATCGAATCGTCTTAGGAACTCCAATGTGGAACTTCGGCCTGCCTTACAAGCTCAAACAATTGATTGATCTCGTAGCGCAGCGAAACTATCTGTTTTCCTACGACGGCAAACAGTACGGCCCTCTTTTGAATATGGAAAAGGGAATCGTCGTCTATACGCGAGGCTCACGTTACCTGGAGGGGACTCCGATACCGTCCTCGCGATTCGATCACCAAGCACCGTATTTGGACTTTTGGTTGCGCCTTGTGGGTGTTCGAGATCTTCGCAGCGTGATTGTCGACAACGCATGGAATCGAAACCGTCAGGAATCAGAAGTGAGCCTGGCGAAGGGCAAGGCGTCTCTGGAACAACTGGTTGGGTGGTTTCTTAGCTAGGGCGTGTTGACACTACGTCAACAATGAGTGAGTAAGTTGAGAGGCATGGAACTTACACACGAGCGGTATCAGCGAATTGCAGATTGTCTGCCGGTGCAGCGTGGCACGTGCGTCATGACAACCTGGTTTTGCTTCCGCCGGATCTTCTCGCGCTTCGAGAAAATCAACGTTGTCTTTCTAGCGTTCATCTACTCGCTTTTATCATCGCGCTCTGCGATCGTGTGAACACGCCCTCATCGATCATTCGTGATCTTGTTGGGAGCCCGCAGCAGAGCCTTGCAGAGTTCTCTCTCAATGTTTCAAGTAACGAAGCGCAACACATCCTGATTTAAAAAGCTTTGACTCAACCAGCTTCAATTGCAATTTCTCGGGCAGGTTGACGCCCTCCATCAATCGTCTGCCTTCTCCAACAATGGTTGGCATAACGACAAAACGATATTCGTCAACCAGGCCAAGCTCTATAAGCTGTGAAGGAATATCTACACCGCCGACCAAAATATTGTTGCCCTGTTCTTGTTTCAGTTTATGTATTTCGTCGCTAAGATTCGTACGAACAATTCTTGTATTGTCATCTTCAGCGCTGGCCAACGATCGTGAAAAAACAATCTTCTTCCTGGAGACAAAGGTTTGAGCAAATTCGATATCCGCTTTTGTCTCGGACTGGCTTTTTGCGATATCAGGCCAATAAGGAACCATCAATTGATAGGTTTTACGCCCATAGACGAGCAGGTCAAAACCTCGCAAGAGGTGCGTGTAATGTTCAAGTACTTCGTCATCGGGAGGGGGATTGAATTTGGTATGGTCGCAGCAGCCATCCAGCGTAAGGTTGATTGCGTAGATTACATTTCTCATCGAATTGTCCTGAACCCTCTCTCGCGCCCGCGTTCATGAAAGTTTGACCTACGATGCTCAAAAAGTATGGAGACCAGCGGTTCATAGGAGCCTCGCTTGGGTCCGCCACAGGGGCGCACCGCAGAACGACCGCGCCTTGCCTCGCTGAGCAGCGCGACTCAAAGCGTCGAATAAACCACCTGCGCAAAAACATCGCCGTTGAAGAAGCC
>Ga0210391_10004094_pt1 | contig 12254 bp, 12 predicted proteins | sample IncBWC12OmetaG_FD_160573 | JGI IMG/M metagenome (GOLD analysis project Ga0210391, IMG submission 160573) | Forest soil microbial communities from Barre Woods Harvard Forest LTER site, Petersham, Massachusetts, United States - Inc-BW-C-12-O ... | reverse complement strand
CGCCGCCATCACTTCACCGAGCGAGTGAATCTCTTTTTTGTCGCGGGTCGAGTGCGCGGCAATCTCGGCGGCTTCCTTGCCGTTGCGGCCAGTCCGCTCCAGATACTCACGGATCTGCTGGCTGCGCGGACTCGACGCGTCGAGGTACTCCTGTGTGTAACCTTTGATTTCCGGCGCGCCGCTTCTGCCGGCGGAAATCTCGTAGCCCAATTGGCGGAGCCGATAGGTCAACTCCGATTGATAGATCGCAGTGGCAAACTGCTGTGACGCGAAAAGGCTGTGTGGCTGCAGGGCACGGTACTGTCCGTTTTCGCGCTCGGTCATATTGAAGATGACAGCATGCGTATGAAGCTGCGGAGCCGCGTAGCCATCGACGGGCCGTGCGGTGTCGTGCTCAAATTTGGCGGCAATAAATTTGGCCGTAGCCTCCGGTGGATGATTCCCCCCAATGCGGGCCATAGTGTAGTGCTCGAGCTGCTCGAGCGCCGTCCGGACGCTTTCACGGTGCGCCTCCCGGACCCGATCGTCACCTCCGACCAAGGCCGTCAGTGATACAGATTTTGGTGCCGAGAAGGTCGCGTCCCAGCCGGCCCGGTGTTCCATTGTCTTGACCGTTTTGCCGTCGGGTCCGGCGTATTCATAAGCAGCCCGCTGCCTCACGACCTGCTCGCCTGTTTCCGGATGTTGCCCCTGGCTTAAGCGAGCGAATTGCTCCTCGCTCACAGCTCCCCGCAGTCTCAAAGTCGCGGCCAATCGTCCCTGCCATTCCCCGGCAATGACGCCCTGTCGGGACCAGTAATTTTGCTCACGGGAGGTGAACTCCTTCTGGTGATAACTCTGCGCCTGGCCCGCTGAAAGCGGCTTCGAAATGGTGAGCATGGATCACCTCAGAGCTGGCCATTGCCGAATTCGAGCATCCTTTGTCGCTCGTTAAGGTCATCGGGCACGAGCTTGTGTTCTGTAACCGATTCCTCATCCAGGACTGGCCGAGGCGAAGGAAGAAAATCATCCATCTCCCGCTCGATAAAGCCTTGGTGGCGCTTCGGCAGATCGATGTACGGAAACGAGAACCGAGTCACGTGATTTCCGTACTTCAGGAAGGCGTGAAGCTCATCAAGCCCCGAAATTTCGGATGGCAGGACGAGCGGTTCGGTTTGGCGATCGAGGGCGAAATTCTTTCCCGCTCGCTGGCCTTCATAGTGGGTCTCGCGCAGCCTTTCGATCTCTACCTCACCGATGGCTTCGCTGACCCAGCGGGCGGCCCGCGGCTCGCTGGTTTTGAGGAAAATCTTGGTTGCTGGCTGCGAAAGCATGGCCTCGGCATCTTCACCGTAGCGCGCCTCCAATTGGCTGCGTCCCTGGAAGCCAAGGATTACAGGATTGTTCGATTTGCGGTTCTCTGTAATGGCCGTATGAAGCTGTGGGAGACGCTGTAGACTGGCCAGTTCGTCGATGACAAACCAGGCGGGACGCTGGTTCGGATGCGGTTCTGTCAGAAGACGCAGCACGAGGATATCGAGCCACAGACTGATGAGTGGACGCAGGGCCTCGCGGAGCGCGGGACGGGATGTGATGAAGATCCAACCCTGCCGTTTATCCGCCCATTGAGTGGCCGTCCAGGTTCCATTGCCTTCGGCTTCGGTAGGCAACAGCCGGAAGCTGTCGGCCACCATGTTGAGCGATCCCAACACGCCCGTTCGCTGCTGTGGAGCCTTCGGATCAATCAGGGCGGCGAGCTCCGTGTTCCGGACGCGCTTATCGATTTCCTCGGGGTGCGACATCCAATGGACGAGATCCGTAGGAGTGGGAAGGTAAGACAGTAGGTGAGCGAAGACTTTCTGTGGGCTTTCGACGAAAAACCGCTGCGTATTGCCGCCTGGCTGGAAGAGCGAAACCGCAATCGCTTTGGCTTCGGCCTTGCGCTGCAGCTCGGCTGATGGACTCCAATAGGGGCAGCGCTCGTCGATCGGATTGAGGACGATGTCGCCGCGTTCGTTTGAATAGAACTGGCGAACGAACTCACAGGCTGGGTCGTAAACTATCGCACTATGGCCGCGTTCTGCGACCTGGCTGAGCACCTGTCTGATGATCGTTGACTTACCTGAACCAGTGTCTCCGACGATCAGAAAATGCGTGTTCTCGGCATGTCGAGGAATGCGCAGCAATGACTTCTGTCCATCGACTCGGAGGCCGACTCCATCGCCGCCAAGCTGTTTCGTGAAGTCCTTGGGTCCGACAAGAATCGGACCTTTCAATCGCCGTCCATAGCGAAGCTGTTTACGTCGTTCGATGTCTTTGCGAAACGAGAACGGAAGCTGCAGACAAAGCCCCAGTAAGCCAAATAGAAGAGGCGTGTGGAAGAAGCTGACCAGATCGGCGTCGTCGTAAATCCAATGCCGAAGCAAAAGACGCAGGCCACGGTTCTGGTAGACGCGTGGCGGCTCGCGAAAGAGAATTGTGTATCCCGCACCTTCGGCGCTGGCGGACAACTCAATGGGGAGGGTACGAGCATTCGCCTGTAGCGTTCTGCCGCTCTTTACATCCGCGTCGAGTGCTACTCTCGCCTGCTTGCGCGGCCCACCAACATACAGCAATTGATATTGCGCAGCTGGAAATCTCCAGCCTGAAGCCCAGGTACGAATGGAGTACGGCAGGTAATATTTTTGCAACGGTGACAGTCCAAACTCAAAACGCAGATACACCAAAAGTGCGCAGAATATACAGGCCAGGAATGTGGCTCCGTAGGTGTAGTAAAAACCTCGCGGCGCCCGTTGACAACACGTGCGGAGGCTATCCAGATTGCCGAGCAGCATCCACATCTGAACAGGGCCCAGAAGAACGTCATCGAGGATGTGCTGAGTTCCTCCGACCGGATTCAGGGCATTCAGGGTTACGCCGGCGTAGGTAAGACGACCGCCCTAACGGTGCTGCGCTCAGCGATCGAAGTGCAGGGATACGAGGTACAGGGATTCGCGCCGACGTCACGGGCCGCACGCCAGCTCCGCGAGGCCGGTATTGAGGCTGGGACCCTGCAGGGATTCCTTACCGGCACAGCCCGGTCAGAACTCGCACCAGAGCGCAAGCACTTTTACTTTGTCGATGAATCCAGCCTTGCAAGTACTAATCAGGTGCGGGCGCTGCTTGATCGGCTGGACCCGAATGACCGTGTGTCCCTCATTGGCGACATCCGCCAGCATCAGGGGGTCGAAGCAGGCCGCCCCTTCGAGCAGTTGCAGCAGGCCGGAATGCGAACGGCAAAGCTGGACGAAATTGTTCGTCAGAAGGATCCCGCGCTCAAATCCGCCGTCGAGCTACTTGCGAAGGGACAGTCTTCTGCCGCTTTCGATTTGCTTCGCCAGCAGGATCGAGTTCGGGAGATTCCGCAGCGTGCAGAACGCATTCGTGCGGTGGCACATAGCTATGCGGATTCACCGTTAAACACGTTGATTGTCTCGCCGGATAATGCCTCCCGACGCGAATTGAATCTTGCCGTCCGTGAGGAATTGAAAGAGCGCGGTTCCTTGGCACCTAACGATCACAGCCTTCGTGTCTTGGTCCCGCGTCAGGATATGACCGGGGCTGACCGTGCCTGGGCTAATCATTACGAGGTCGGTGATGTGGTGCGATATGCGCGCGGCAGCAAGGGTTCAGGCATCGAGGCAGGTTCCTACGGAACTGTTGCCGCCGTTAACCCTGCCGAAAACCTACTCAAAGTCGAGAAAGCATCGGGCGAGTCCGTCACATACGATCCACGCCGGCTCGTCGGCGTAAGCGTCTACCGCGAGCTTGAACAAAAGTTATCGGTCGGCGATCGTATCCAGTTCACGGCACCGAATAAATCGCTCGGTGTTGCCAACCGCGACCTTGCGATGATCGAGTCGATTATGCTCGATGGTCGAATCTCGGCCCGGCTCGATGACAACCGCCAGATCGAATTCAACGCCAAGCAACACAGGCACTTCGATCACGGTTATGCGGTCACCAGCCACAGCGCCCAGGGACTCACCGCAGAGCGCGTACTGATTCACGCTGACACAAGCGTCCACCCCGACTTGCTCAGTTCCCGCTTCGGCTATGTTGCCGTCTCACGCGCCAGCCACACAGCCGTAATCTTCACCGATGACGTGACGCGGTTGGCTCAGCACCTTGGAACGGAGGTCAGCAAGAGTTCCGCTTTGGAAATCAAGCAAAATGTTTCGGCGGTGATGGACCAGAGCATCAGCATCGGCATGTAATCGAGAACGGCCAAGTAGTATGGAAAGGAATTAGGGAATCGATGACAACTGGTTTCGCATCGACCTCCTCTTCTTCCATCGCCGGCTGCGCTGCGTGGTCGTGATCGATCTAAAGGTGGGCAAGTTTAGCTACGCCGACGCAGGGCAAATGCACCTCTACCTGAATTATGCCCGCGAGCACTGGACGAAGTCCGGCGAGAACCCGCCAGTTGGGTTGACCCTCTGCGCTGAGAAAGGTGCCGCCGAAGCTCACTATGCACTCGACAATCTGCCCAACAAGGTTCTCGCCGCCGAATACCGGACCATCTTGCGGACGAAACATTAATTGCGGAGGAATTGGAGAAATCACACCGCGAACTTGAAGCGCGGAAGCGGGACCCAAACAAGTTGAAGCTGCCGCTTTAAGGTTGCGGGATGAATGCTCCAAGGATGCGGACGATGTCGGATTTCTGCAGCTCCTTGTCTGTGAGCTGGTACGTATGTGTTGTCGGACTCCAGTGACACGCGAGGCTGTCTGCGAATAACTCTGCGTTGGTCGCTATCGGTTCGTATCTGGCAAACCGACCCGTCAATGGCGACACTCTGGTCTCTACTAGCCGCCATCTTCCGTAAAGATCATCTGGAGGTCGAACTAGAACGACGTTCCAGCCTTCACGGTCTTCACGATGCTCACGAATCTCGATAAATCCGGCATGCACGGCGTGATGTTTTTTGAGAATCCCCATTCGCCCAGGCACTATTGGATTTGCATACAGTTCATCCGGCGGAAAGAAATGGATATCCGAGGATGATCGTTAGGTAGAATCGCGAGCGTGGCTAAGCTACCATCGAGGTCCCTGCACAAGAATTCCGATAGGGCATCCGGCGTGTGAAACCGCGGTAGTTCTCGCGAAATACTGAGGTCATGGCGTATATCCAGAAACCGGATAATCTCGCCATTTGTCGAGTACAGAAAGGGAACGTGGTATCCACGGAAATCAAAGAGACCCGTGATCACACCCTTGGAGTAGCGTTCAGCTTGCCGCAGTACCTCCTGAGGGCCCACGCTTAGCTTTTTTCCTTCGACCACGCCGAGTATCTGGCCACTGACGCATAGCGCATAATCGGCCGGGCCATTCGCTGTCGGATATTCTTCGATGGCGCAGCGATCGAATTCCGCGAGAGCTTTCGATGAGTCGAACTCAACAACGCTCCAACCTGCGTCAGTCAGTTTCCGATCGATAAATTGCTTGCGGGTGACGTATTCGGACTTCGCCGGAGGCGTATTGAACATTTCGTTGGGCCCGCGGGCGGTGAACTAGGGCGTGAACCATTGATAATACAGCAGATGGGTCATGTGACACCACGATTGCCATCTGAATGGGTCCGATCAGGCAGCCTCTGGAAGAGTCGGTTGGGAAGCCTTAAGGACTCTTCTCCGTGTTCCGATGGAAAGGCAGGAGAGCCGTGGGCTCTTGGCTGGGGGCCCGTCCTCGCGCCTGGGCGAGTCGCGGAAGCCACCACAGACATTCTTCTCAATAAGTGATAGATCGCCGAGTTGCTCAGCGACCTAGATCGATGTTGTGAGGGGAGTTCCGACAGAGAGTATGCGTGACCATGGTCATTTGGGCGATCACAGCTATGTGGCCGCTCCGCGTAATCACGCTTTAACTGCCTATCCTCAGCTTTCGATACTGCTTCTAACTGAGCAGGAGCCAAATCCCTCCCCGCCCATTCTCAATCTTTCCGAGCCTGATCGCCGTTTGCGGGCGGGGCTGGCTTTTTGTATTGGAGGGTGATGGTCCCACTCATCGACATCAGGCAGTTCCTCCCGATCCGACGCCCTTTCGGTGTTCCCTCATCGCCTCGACATGAGATCTCGACAGCCTCTGTCTCTATCCCTTGGCGTACCATCTCCATTACTTGGAACTCAAAATCATACCCGCCCCGTTCACAGCGCGGATTGCTGCACGCGCAGCGTGGCCCATCGGCCAAGTTATGCACGCGTTCTCGCGTGTTGCTTCCAAAGTCCGTTTCCGTGAATCGAACGTAGGCTCTCTCCACGGTCGGGTATGCGGAGGCAAAGCTGATGCGCGTTCCGAGGAATGGCGTGCCGCGTTCCCGAAGGTTTCCCATATTCAAAAAGAATACGCTCGGAGGCGTCGTTGAGCCGAGGGCCGACGTTACCGTGCATCGCAGCATGCAAGAATCTAATTCTCATTTGGCGAGCTGCGGGAATCCACAGCCCCTGACCAGTCATTTCTTCACGATCGTGGCCGTGGCGTTCGACGGCAGCGGACCAGACGGACCGTCGACTACAAACTTCATCTCATTCGTCGAGATCGTGTTCCCGACCCACGAAGCTCCGGGCAGGAACAGCCATACGGTGAATATGTGCCAAACGCCGCCGCGGGCGTGCTCAGGGAGCTTAAGCTTCAACAGGAATTCCTTGCGATCTTTGTCGGCCGGTTCCTGGGAAGAAACCGAAAGCTCCTGGTTAACACCCACGGGCGAGAGCCGTACATCGAACCGTGCACCCTCCGGCAGCGGCTCGTTCAACTTCATGGTGAAGCTGACTTCATCGCCGCCATGAAAGTGTGGAGTGTCTGTGGTGAGCTGAGCGGCGGCCTTGTCCGGCTCCTGCGAAACCAAGGAAACACTGAACAAGACCATGGAAAAGAGAACTACACAAATCTTCTTTGTCACCGGAGATTCCTCCCAGCGGCCCGAGGCCGAGGATTTCTTCCGCACTTGCTGTCACGCGACGAACTGCAGCGCAGTTCGGCTGCACCGATCCCGAGCCCTTACCTGCATTCGGGTCGAGCGAGTAAATTGTCCGTCCATACTCCATCAGCATAGGTCTGGACGTACTTGGTTCCATTCGAGTGCTCGCGGGTACCCACACGGGTATTGTTCCCCCGCGCGTCAATCACCGATGCAAGCCCGTTCTTGTTCTTGATCCAATCGTAGATTTCGAGTCGAGTCGACGTACCCGTCTCGTTCGTCTGCTCATTGATCCAGCCGAGTTCCGAAATTGCGTGGTGGGGGTCCTCGTGATAACCATTGGATTTTTTGATGCAAGTAATCCGTATTGACACGTGAATGCTCCTTAGATGACTCTGTGCCGTCGCTATTTGTTGCGGTTCCTCAAGAAATCGCTTAGTGAGGTTGCTCCGGTCCGCTCCAGCAGGGTGTCCAGCCGCATATCCGAACGTACGCCTGGAGCAAAGTTCGGCCCGTATTCTTCGCGCAGGGTCCCGACGAGTGTGTCTCCGCGCTTCCGTCGAACCTCGCCGTCCGCATCACGGCACCGATCATCCAACCCTGATTCACAAGAATTGCTCATGAACTCTCCTTCGTTGACGCACATCTAAGCCGATCACCCCAGGGAGAACTGCTGAATGTGAGTCTATTCGTGAGCCGGTGCTTTCAACGACGGCGGCGTTGTGTCGGAAAGCTTTCAGAGTTTCCTTCAGGCTTTTTCTGAGGCAGTGGCGACCGATCCTTAATCCTTCTGGCAAGATCGGATATCTTCCGGTCACCTATTTCGATCAATTTCTGGACGGCGCATTCCCCAATCGTTACGTCGGGCTCGAAACTATAGTTGCCGTAGTAGTGGTTCTTAATGATGTCGATGGTGCCAAGTACCTGCTTCAGTTCATTTCGCAGAATAGATATGCCCTTGAAACCTTGATCGTTAGTCGCGCCCAAGTCTGTTTTATGCACCTGTCTGCTTTCCATGTGAGCGACGACCAGATGCAAGAACACCCGCAGTGAACTGTCCGTCAAAGTCAGCGCCTGAGAACCAAGTCGCACCGCAGTGCGGCGCTTGAACCGATCGCCCGGGATGGTAATCACCACTCCATCTTTGAAATTGTCGCGACGCGCTATCGGATGGTTTTCACACTCACCATGGGTTTGACGTCCACTCTGGATCAACGCCTGTCGAATGCCTCGGGAAACGACCTGGCTATCGAAAGGTTTTTGAATGATATCACTTGCATTGTCCTTCATCAGTTCACGCGCGTCGTTCCATTCGCGGGCGAACCCGCTAATTACGAGAATCGGAAGCCAGAAACAGGTGCCAATGTGCTCGGAGTGCTCCTGCCGAATCTTGCGCAAGAGCGACTTGCCGTGCTCGACATGTCCTTTAATCGCGTCGGGATCAGCCTTAATATTCAGATCGAGAAGAACCAGGCAGAATGAGCTTTTCTGAAGCTCGCGAAGTGCATCTTCCGTGTTGCTGACGGTGACGCTGTTGCAGTCGAGAGAATTGAGAATCTCTCGAAGCTCATCGCCAATCTCTTTGTCATCCTCAACGATCAAAGCCAGGTGAGCGCGCTTCATCGGGCCACTTCCTCACGATGCTTTGGAATCAGAATGAGCACACTCGTTCCCTGCCCCTTGATGCTCTCGATGGTCAGTCTTCCGCCGTGCTCAGACTCCACAATCTTTAGGGCGAGAGGTAGCCCGAATCCAGTGCCATTCGGCTTGCTAGTTGAGAAGAGGGTTAGAGCATCGCGCTGAGCTTCGGCAGACATGCCACTCCCCGCGTCCCTAATGGTAATGAGAACGAGATGCTCCTCGACACTCGCGCTAACCTCAATTGGCTTCAGTGAGGCGACATCCTGGTACGATTCAATTGCATTCACGAGGATGTTCGTGAAGGCTTGTACTAGGCGGGATCGCGAAGCCTCAATGATGATTGATGACGGGACTCGAATCTCGATTGAGGGTCGGTGTGATTTTCCACCATCACTCTCCAGCGCTACGCTGGCTGCTTCATCGACGATTTCCTGAAGAATCTCTAGTTGAAAAGTAAGCGTTGGCTGCGCTGTATATGCCCGCATTCCATCTAGAACTGCGCGGAGTTGAGTCACACGCCTGCCAATTCGGGTCGCTTCCTCCAGAAGGGCTCCAGCAGGAACATTTGGTGCCGACAAGTGGGTTTGAAGACGTTCTGCCGATATAGCCAACGGTGATAGGAGTTTAATAACTTCGTGATACAGTTCGCGCGCAAAGGTATTTGCCATCTGCTCCGCAGTGCGTTTCACTGCATCCCTACCCACTGCGCCGAATCGGGCTTCGATCCTATCGAGAGCTGAGTTGATACGTTCCTCATGCTGCTTTCCGAGTGTGCTCGCGTTGCGGGAATCGCGGCGCCGGAGAGCAGCGTACTCTGCTGCTTGTCTTACCCTTCGATTGTCATCCAGTGCGAGTTTGGCCAAAACGCCCTCGAATACGGCGTGAGGAGTATGGGCGGCAGTATTTGCGACTGCGCGTTGTACCTCCCATTTGGCGTGACTCGCGAGTGGAGGGAGTTTGGCGACAATCCGCTCAACCTTCGGATCGCCCACGATGGAATTCCGTATTTGCGTTTCCGCTAGGGCAACAGCCTGCAGCACGACGGACCAGTCAGATGAGTCCAGAGCGGACAACAACTCCACGGATTCCGTGTCTTCAGTGGCCATAGCGTTGTTTTCTTAAGAGAAATGCCTCTCGACCGCCCTCGAGGATTCTTTCGATTTGCTCTCTGCACTCGTCAACGGTTCCAACCTGCTTTAGCTCTGAGTGCTGGCCGTCAGAGGAAAATACGAATACGCGCTCCGCTTCTCCAAGAACCGGTATGTTCGGGTTGTGAGTCACAAAGATGACTTGTCGAGTGCCCTTGATCGTCTTTAGGGCTCGAACGATGGTTTCGTAAACGAAGGCATTATCAAGGTTGTCTTCCGGCTGATCGATCAAGAGAGGGCGTTCACTCTGAGTCAACAAGATCGGCAAAATTGTTGTGCATCGTTGGCCGGTTGAGAGGTGCGTTGACTCTTTGAAGGTTGCCCCATCGAGAAGTTCAATAGAAGGCCGGTCCTCTAAAGCGACGGTCTCGATGGTGTAGTGGGTTCCACCGCTCCGCAGTGCGTTCAGAATCTTCTTCGAGCGATCTTCGTCGAAGCCTGATCGTTTCATGAACAGAGGAAGATCGTCCTTTGCAACAACGGCTGCCAGTTCCTCGGGCAGGAATATAGGGCACAATCGTTCTGCTGCTGTGCCTTGTTTTACGCCCGAACCTTTGAGCGCTTCCGTGACAAGCTCCTGATATTGTTCAAAGTCGGCGGCTTGCTCGACACTGACGCGAATGCTGGGAAACTGGCTAGATAACCGTTCTGCTATCTTCTTTCTGAACGCGAATCGTTGATCCCGCAATTCCGAAGCTCGTTTCAGCAACTCACCGCGAGCCTTCATCAAGTCTGCCCGCTGTTTCTCTTTTCCCAGTTGTTCTCTTGCGGCAGATTCGGCGTTCGCAAGCGAGGCTTGAAGAGATAGCCTTTCCGCGGCACGTTCTCCCTGCTCCGCCGAAGCCGCAATGATGGTGCGGTAATCTCCTTCCTGAACTGCATGTCGCTCCGCGAGCGCAGCAATGTGTGCCTTGATGCGAACCTCAAGTGCTAGGGCCTCCTCCCCAATCAACCGCAGATTCTTCGTGAGTTCATTTATGAAGGACTCGAGCTCTTTTCGAAGCGCGTTAAAGAGTTCCTGATTGGCGCCGAGGAAGACATGAGAGTCGAGTTGAGCCTCTACCCCGGTCCGGAAGGACGATTGGCTCGCAGTCATCTCTCGAACGAGCTTCTGCAGGGCAAGTGTGATGAGTTCAGCTACCTTCTCCTCGCGGGATCTCTGACTTTTCGCTGTATGCGCCGCGTTAATCCGGTTGGCATCCGGGCCGGCAAGTTCCGCGAGGCCCTTGAGCTTTTCTTGAAATACGGGCAGCTCCGACGCTTTGACGCGAGCATCGTCTATCTCTAGGTCAATACTGCGCAGATCCGCGGTCGACTGACCGAGCTGACGTTCGAGTTGCTCCAGTTCCCGTTCAATTGTTATTGTCTCTTGTTCTTGAAAGCGATCGAGAAGTTCCAGCTGCGCCTTCGGGCTGGACGCGATCTCTTCGATTTCGTTCTGGCTGAAAACGTCTGCCGAGAATATCTGATCACGATCGAGAGAGATGGGGACGGGTGTTCCCACCTCATTCAGGACCTGAACCGTTTCATGAGCGCTGCGGCCGGCAGTGTATCGCATATCTGTCTTGGTGCGCAGTTCGATTTCAAGCCGTCCACTTCCGAGATTGGATTTCACCAAAGCATCGATCGCACGGTGGCGCTGCGAATTCGTCTTTGGGTCTGGCATCAGTCCAAGACCAAATCGAAGGAATTCAAGAGCGGTCGTTTTTCCAGCTCCCCGGCCTCCGATAAGACAGTTCAATCCGTCCGCAAATTCGAGGTGTGCACCCGCTAAGAAACCGCCTGTCACAGCGAGACGAAGGACTAAGTGATGGGGAGCAGTCTTCATAGTGAAAACAGTTGGCGAGTAAAGTGTACTTCGACCTCAGCCTCTATGGAGTCGGCCAACCCTGCTGAGTACTACGATTCAGGTCATTAGCCGGCGATGATTTGGCCGCGCAACCGACGACTTTGCCCGGCCATCGATGCGATGAGTTTCGCCGATTGCAACAGATGAAAATCGCCGGCGGTTCGCAATACGATCACAAGGCCAGACGTAGTTCTCGAGTCAGGTGCGAGCGAGTTTCTTCAGTTGGCGCCGAATCGCGAATGCACAGGTCGATCCGACAATAGTTAAGAACATCCACCCTGCCCGGCCCGCTTCATGGCGACGCGGAGAACGTCCTGCCGCGGTGTTCTGTCTTGTTCCTTTCCACCTCTTGTAACTAAACGCGGATCATGGCACGGCGGCGCTCCCTGTCAACGGCGCTGCCCGCTCCTTTCGCTTCGCTCCCGTGTTGGCCGTTTCCCTCCCGGTGACAGGTCCCGCTCTCTGCCGCGCTTGTTCATGCCCGCGTTACGAGAAAACGCGGAAAGGACAAGACCATGTCGAACACAGAAGAAAAGCAGGACGTTTACACCCGCATCACCAATAAGATCCTCACCTCACTGGAGCAGGGCGTCAGACCGTGGATGAAACCCTGGAACGCCGAACATGCGGCGGGGAAGATCACGCGCCCGCTGCGCCATCATGGCCAGCCCTATTCCG
>Ga0210391_10004091_pt1 | contig 12258 bp, 8 predicted proteins | sample IncBWC12OmetaG_FD_160573 | JGI IMG/M metagenome (GOLD analysis project Ga0210391, IMG submission 160573) | Forest soil microbial communities from Barre Woods Harvard Forest LTER site, Petersham, Massachusetts, United States - Inc-BW-C-12-O ... | reverse complement strand
AATGAATGAGATCCAGAGTGCGCCGGCGCGGTCCTCCGTAATCGCCTGCAAGTAGAAGGAGTGTTCCGCCAATTCTTTAGGGAGCGCAACCTGGAGAGGCCTGCCGCGGACGAGGTGCCAGAGCCCGCCGCTCCCTCCGAACCAGATTGTCTTGTCGCTGGCGCGATACGCTGCTCCCCAGTTGACCGGAGTGCGAAAGCGAACCGTCTCGACCCGGCCGCGGGTCACCCGGTAGAGTTCGTTGCTTGTCTCGGATTGCCCCAGAAAAAATCCAGCCCATACTGCTCCATCGTCGTCCGCTGCAAGCGCTGCGTTTCTTTTGGCGGGGAGTTCCTGCTCAGAGAAAGGGACGTAAAAAAAACGATGAAGCCCCTTTCTGTCGGCGTACCAAATGTTTCCTTCGCGATCGACCAAGGTTCCATGCAGATCCTTGCGCGAGGCAGACGCATCATATATTGCGCGGCTCTTTGCCCCTTTTTCGGTCACTGCATCGTCGGTCGGAAGATCAGCCCCATTACGCGTCAATCCGCCGCTATTGCTGATCGTCCAGACAGCATTCGTACGGTCAACGATCTGCGCGCCGTTCTTTCCAAAGACAGGATATATATGCAACTCGTTGTTCGGAATACTCCACCGGTTCGGTGTTTGCTGCTGCGCAATCGGGCTGGTCAGAACTTTTTGGTCGGCATCCAGCGTAAAACCGGAAACATCCAGCTTTGGGTTTGCCACTTGAAATCGCTTGCTCCCCGGAGCTAAATCGAGCAGCCTCTGTTCGTTCGAAAGCCCGGCGATCACCCAGACGGTGTCAGTCCGGTCAACTTCCACGTTGCTAATAAGCATTGGGGCACCCCACGCGGTTCCCAGCTTTTGCCACTGCGACCCATCGAATCTCCAAACGCCTCTGCCAGTTCCGGCCCACATCGTCCCTTTGGAATCCTGAGCCAATGTGTATACAGTCCCGGTCTGCAGGGCGACCGTCTTCCCGTAGTCCGTCACACGCCCGTTCTTCACGAAGCTGAAGCCACCAAACAGGTATCCCACCCAAAGTCCGCCGGTCGGAGGAGCAAACAGGGCAGACACAATTGAAGAAGGCAGTGGATCACCCGAGGACGAGTGAAAGCGCTCGAAGCGGGTGCCATCAAAACGAAACAGTCCTCCCTGACCACCGAGCCAAAGGAAACCGTCTGCCGTCTGGGCCATAGACCCCGAGTTTTGCGGTGCACCCTGCTGAACGCTCCAGGATTGCTCCACGACCTGCTGGCTGCCCGTCTGTTCTTTGACGGCGGTGTCTCGCGAAGAGGGCTCAATCGCGGCGGAGGTTTGCTGGCTGATTGCTGGGTCAGGGTTCAATGCAAATGCGAACGCACACAACGCCGTTACGACGAATGGCCGAGTAGCCGTAAGCGCGAATGGTCGCCCCACCTATCCTCCACGATGGTCCCGGAGCCTCCACCCTATCGTAAGAGCAATGCATCATCTCCCCATCATCGACGCCACAAGTCCACGGCCAAAATTTAAACCATGCGAGGAACGCTGGTCGTGTCCCCGGCCGAGTCTGATGCCTTTCAACATCATCGACAGAGTTTTCCAGGGATAACGGGCGCCCGTTGGGATAGCGGGGCGGCAGGCCGCGGGTGCCGGCAACGGAAAAACTCATTTCCTGGAGGTGTGACTGCAGTGATCCGCGCACAGCTCCGTCCGATGAACGCCACAATGATTTCCTGCAGCGTGGGCTGCCGTCAACAATACTTAGGTATTGGTCAACGAACGCGGCGCAACGTGTCCCCAACTACGCACGGTCGCTCGATGCCGGCCGGATCCCTGGTGACGATGCTTATCGGCACGGTTCGTCCGCAGCCGCCATTTCCTCGACGAGGGAGGTGAGCAATTGCTGGAGATCCGCGCTGCGGGCTAGGTTCGCACTTTGCCCCGCCCAGAGAGCGAGAAGATCCGTGCGTCCCGCTGTCTGAGCAGGGAGGGCCAGATTTCTCATCAACCCGCGCTGGAGCGGATAGGGAAGAAACTCGGCCCCGGGCTCATTGAGCTTCGTAAGCAGGCGGTTCCTGATTCCACGCGCGAGCCTTCCGGTAAATCCCCGCGTGAGCCCGGTATGACCGGCCTGGCCGGACAGAATGGCTTCTCTGTGGAGAGCATGTGCGCCCGATTCCTCCAGCGGAAGAAAGACTGTTCCCATCTGAACGCCTTCGGCTCCCAGAGACAGCGCCGCCCTGATGCCACGAGCATCCGCGATGCCGCCCGCAGCGACTACAGGGACGCGGACGGCATCGACGGTCTGCGGCACAAGGGAGATGGTGCCGGTCAGCGAATCCTCTGACGTTCTGAGGAAGGAGCCGCGGTGGCCGCCCGCTTCGAATCCAGACGCGACAATAATGCTGACGCCGGCATCCTCGAGCGCCTTCGCTTCGTCCACCGTGGTCGCTGTTCCCAGGGTCACGATATGGTGACGCCTTGCCTCCAGCAGAATGTCTTCCGGCGGTATGCCATAGATGAACGAGAATACCGGCACCTTCGCGTCGAGCAGAACGCGGACCTGATCCTCGAATCGTATTGGCTTATACGGGGTGAAGGCGGGCTGTGGACCTTCGACCTCTGCGATATGAGGAGCCAGGCGCGAGGCCGCTTTGTGGAATGCCGCTTCGGTCGAGGTTCGCGCTCCTTCGTCTTCCATAGAGACCCAAAGGTTCATGGCGAAGGGTTTCGTGGTGAGCGAGCGAATCTCCGCGATTCTGTCGGCGATGGCGGAGGGTTCAAGACTGTGCGCGCCGAAGGATCCGAGACCCCCGAAATTCGACACACCGGCTGTGAGCTTCTGCGAAGAGAAGCCGCCGAGGGGACCCTGGATAATCGGATATTCGATTCCCAGAATCTTTGCAACGCGAGTCTGATTCCAGGGGGTGGCCGTCATGAAACCTCCCTAATTAGAGCGCCGGGAAGTCAGCGCTTCTTCGTGCGAGCATTGCGAACATCCTGACCGAGCACATCCTGAATGCACTCCTTTCGATTCGGATGGCATTGCGAGAGTTTCATCAGACTAAAGTATCGATCGGTACCATCGTCTGATTGTTACCGAACCTGTGGCTCTGTCTTAATGGCAACATCAGGCTCGCGAGCGGGATTCCGTTCAGGTTCGGAACTCCTCATGCCCGGGGCCAGTTCCGCATAAAACCCTCAAACCACGCGTTGACGGAATCCGAAATCGGTCCTGCAACGCAACGCAGGAGAGTCCAATGAGCTTGATCGAGCGCGCTATCGCAGCGAACCGCAAGAAGACCTGGGATAACGATCCCCGGCTGACCAACAAACCGGCTCCGAAGATTGCGATCCTCACCTGTATGGATCCGCGGCTGAACGAGCTGCTTCAGTGGCTGGACATCAAAGCCGCGGATGCGGATGTGATTCGAAATGTTGGAACCGCGGCAACGGAAGATGTCGTGCGCTCGCTCATGTTTTCGATTCACGTCCTCGGCGTGCGAGAAGTGATGATCGTCGGGCACAGTGGCTGCGGAATGGAGCTGTTCTCAGAAGAGGACTTCGAGAAACACCTGAATACAGAAACCGGCGTGTGGGCTGTAGCTCCCGAAAAGTTCCACTGCTATTCCGACGTCAACGGGCAAACGCGCAAGCAGGTGCTGAAACTCAGGTCTCACCCCTGGATTCCCTCGAGCGTGGTGATCCGTGGATTTGTCTTCGATTTGGCGACGGGCGAACTGAGGGAAGTCACGCCGAATGGCGCAAATAACACGTTGGCCGCATGAGCAGCGGCGACCTGCCATGCGGCGCGCAGGGCAGAGATAACAGCTTGCCACACTGCGCGCCATCGCCCTGATGCGAAGGACATTCAATCAAGCGAGGAGTAAGTCATGTTCTGCGGAATGCTTGAAGTCAACCCGAAATCCGACCAGCTTGACATCTATTTCGGCATGGCCAGGGTGCTGCGGCCTGAGCTTGAAAAGATCGACGGGTTCGTCGATAACAATCGGTACGCCAGCCTGACGCGCCCGGGCTGGCTGCTCTCATTATCGAGTTGGCGCGACGAGAAGGCTCTGGTGCGCTGGAGTATCGAAGGCCATCACCACAAGGTGATGCAGGCCGCGCGGGATCGGGTTTTCGCCGACTATCGGATGCACATTGGCGAGTTTGTCGCAGACACGCAGGTACCTGCCGGTCAAACGTTGCTCCAGCAACGCCTGGATATAACCGAGGTGGGAACTGGAAAAGCGATCACGTTGCTGGACGCGAAGCGCGAGCCAGCCTGGGTGAAGCATGCCGGCCCGGATGCCGTCGTGAAGTCACTCGGGTTCGCCCCTGAGGCCTCCGAAGTCGTCGAGTGGGACGTGTTTGACGCGGTTGCGGCGCCCGGCGACGTCATCGCGCTGGTGAAGTGGGGCGAACTGAAGAGTGCTGAAACCTTCCGGCGGGCCGGGACGTTGCCAGAGGGCGTCCGCTTGCGGAACATCCGTGTTGTCCGCGACTATGGAATGTTCGATCGTCGCGAGGCGCCGCAGTATTTTGCAGAGGTGCACGCTCAACCTTGAGGCCGCGCCAGGGACTTTTTTCCCGTTCCTGCACAATGGGAGGGTCGCCGCGACCGCAAAGCTCGACACTCTATCGATTTGACGTGGAGAGGAATCGATTTCCATGACTGCACGCCCACCGCTGCCTCCTTTCTCGCAAGAAACCGCGATACTGAAGGTTCGCCTCGCCGAAGATGGCTGGAATTCGCGTGACCCTGAGAAAGTTTCGCTCGCCTATACCGTGGATTCACGCTGGCGCAACCGCGCGGAATTCCCGGTGGGACGCGAGCAAATCGTCGCGTTCCTCAAGCGCAAGTGGACCCGAGAGCTGGATTACCGGCTCATCAAGGAGTTGTGGGCATTTCACGGGAATCGCATTGCGGTACGGTTCGCCTACGAATACCACGATGATTCGGGGAATTGGTTTCGCGCCTACGGAAATGAGAATTGGGAGTTTGACGAGGAGGGATTGATGCAAGCGCGACACGCAAGCATCAATGAGCTGCCCATCAGCGAAGCTGACCGAAAGTTCCATTGGCCTCAGGGCAGACGGCCCGACGGCCATCCCGGATTGAGCGATCTGGGGTTGTAGCACCGAGACCGTGCAATGCGCAGGGATCCTTGTGGGTACAGCGCGGCTTTGGACAGAACGTCAGGCAACAGCATTTTTCGCATTTGCTGGTTTGCCTCTTTGCCTGATATCCACCGCCCAGGCCCGGTGCTGTCGGGTCGACTTTCACAGTTGCTTAACAAATGCCGCAATGCTGATGGATGAGCGTCGCGGTCGCGGAAAGAGAGTCGGAATCCTGCCAGAGCTCCTCTCCAGTTTCTAATGCGGAGATTAATGTGTTGGCGAGATCCTGCCCGCAACTGATTTCCGCAATGTCGCACTCAAGCAGCGTGGCACATTCTTCGGCGGAATAGCTCTCGAGCACCGTGAGGACAAAGACAAAACGCTCGAAAGAGCCAAGGGAAGTGATTGCGGAGAACGGCTGATGGGCTGCCGACAGCAACGGCCTGAAGCCATTCGCGTGCGACCAACTGTGGGCTGATTTCGGTTGAGGGCGGATGAGCTGAACAGCGCGCCGGACTACGCAAGTTCTTCCCGGCCCGCGAGCCCAATCCGACGCCACAGCTCCGGGACTGTCGACATAATCGTCCATAGCGCCAGAAAAACACTGATCCGCGAGCGCCTTGTCGGCGGTCAGCAGAAACGAGAGCAGGTAAAGCTTGATTACCTCATCCAGCCACGTTTCGGGAAACGCGGCTGAGATGGTGACGATGGAGCATACAGGATCGATCTCACAGGTAACTTGTGCGAAGGTCGACATAACGACTCCGGACTGCTGGGCTGGATTTCCATCTCAAAGTCGGTCTGGACGTCTTCAACCGTTGTCGGCATACGTCTCTCCTCTGGGTAGGATTGGGCTAACCGGGCTGGGTGAATTGGAGGGGGCACTACATCTGGCCGTGTACTCCCTGAAATCCGTGCGCCAGCTGCTTGAAGAAGTATTTGATTACGCGCTGGTCGTTGTAGCACCAGCCGAGGATGTGGTTGAGAGTGGAGAAGCAGTGCGTCTGGCAGCTCTCCTTCTGATGATCGAGTTGTTTGGTATCGAACTTGTGGGCGCCCACCACGCCCCAGTCGTAATTGGCCATATACATCGGGAAACACGGCGCCAGCGACCCGTCGACACGGATGATCATGGAGTTCTGGCCGGCCCGGCAATTCCAGGGGAAGTGATTGCCCTTCATAAAGCTGACCATCTGCCAGAGCCGAGTATTCGAGTTGACCATCTTGTAGCCGGAGTCCTGCTTCTCCGTCAGCCACTGAATCGTCTCCTCGACCGCGGGCCAGTCGTCCTTCATGATGTAGGTGACATTATTCTCCGCGTGCCGGAAGTGTTCGTCCTGCTCGATCAGCGGAGATTCGTTGATGTGGTAATCGGTCGCGATGCCAAGGTCGCGTGCGATCTCGGTCAGTTCCCGAACATCGTCGAGATTGTTGCGGCAGATATTGATGTTCAGGAAAACGGAATATCCGTAGTCGTACTGTTTCCGGATCAGGTAATCGAATTGCTTCCGAATGGGCGCCAGCGCCTTGGGCAGTCCCGGCTTGATATCGACTGCATCGACAGCGATGTTGAAGGTCGCAAGTCCCGCATCGGCCAGCTTGTCGATGACATCGGTGCGGAGCAACCGCGCGTTGGTGGGCAGATAGGTCCAGAATCCATTTTTCGCTGCATAGTGAGTGATCCGGTGGATCAGATCAGGTCGCAGCAGAGGTTCGCCGCCCATGAAGGCCAGCACTCGACATCCCGTTCCCAGCAGCCAGTCCACTGAACGCTTCGCAGTATCCTCGGTCATTCCTTTGACCTTATTGTCGAAAGCCCAGCAGTAGTGACAGTCGAGGTTGCATTTGAATTCTGTGAACAGATACGCGATGAGCGGATGAAAATCCCCAGGCGTTACGCGCGAGCGGATATAGGGAAAAAGCCAGCCCCGCATCGTTCTATAGATCTGATCCGGAGTCCAGTGCCGTTTCTGCGGCGGCCGCCAGCCATCCCCCTCGGCGACAGGCCCGAGCAACTCCGGGTGCTGCGGGAAAATCGGATCGGGAAATCGCTGCGGTTTGCCCAGCGGCGGGAGCGTGAGGCTCACCGACTCCGGTGGTCGGGTTAACAGTTGATGCAATTCGACATCGAGCCGAAACGCGGGTACGGACGCGCTCTCCTGCTGTGTGTCCATAGCAAATTACCTTCTTTGGAACCGAAATCTTTGCCTTGGGAAGGGGTCTTGCGTCTGAAGTGGCCCGTTTCCCACTACGATTAACGAAACAGCGCAACGGTCGCAGATTTTTTCTGATAATCGACCGCAGGGCGTCAGTGCGCGTGGGAGAAACATTCTGATCCCGGACCGCGTTCCAGAGTCTATTGAAACCTGTTGATATTGATTGTCCGCAACTGCTTAGTATGGAGCTGATTGCGGCCGCCTTGCTGACCTCTGTAGATGCTTGAGGTTCCTGGTGGCTCTGACCACTACGAATTCGACTACATCGAGATGGCCACCTCTGTAGTTCCGAGTAACCGACCAAACACTCCGAAATCGTGAGGCCCCAGTAGATCGGCTCAATTTAAGCATTGCTGATATCGCCAGGTGAGCGCAGGTCGCTGGATACGAGCCGACATTTCGGTATGCATGCGCGTCAGAATGGCCGACTTTGCGATTTGGCCCCCACCAAGTTCAGTTTCGCGATCCGTCGGTTTGACTCGATCGATGGTGGTGGTTTCGGTTGAGTATCCCAGACAACTCGATGCCCGAACAACGCTCGTGCTTATTCATCTCAGCCTATTTCAAGACGCGCCCCTGCCAATGCGGTGCGGAGCAGTCATGATTCGCCCGTTGGCAACCGAAGCAGTCAGAGCACTTTTTCTGCTGTGGCTATTGCGTTTCAGACTGCCACTGGCTCATCGTTTGCCGGTGAGTTCGCGAAAGATCTGCACTTCGCGTTCCCGGTAGGGAGTGCCGTCGGGATGGAAGATGTCGTGAAACCAAACTGTGGGCTGCATTAGAACATAGGGACGCTCCCACGAGTCCCACGGCAGGTACGTCTGACTCTTTCCGGCGACCAGGCCCCAGTTAATCGCGGCAACGTGGTTTTCGTGTGCGATGGGCAGAATGGTGTCAAAAGTGCTGCCCGCGCCACGGGCCATATATTCCGTGCAGAGGACGGGACGATGGAACTGCTGCAGTTGCTTCACGCGGTGCTCGAAGTCTTCCGGCCAGCCGTAATTGTGGAAGCTGATGATGTCGGACTCCTCAACCTGGACGCGCCCCATGGGGGAGAGAGTGTCCAGGGAATCCCAATCGCCTTGAAACAAGCCACTGGTGAGCGGCTGAATGGGATGCGCACTGCGAGCCCAGGCGAAAACCTGCGGCAACAGGCCGAGGACGATCTCAGCTTTCTTCTTTGGCTCGTACCGCGCGTAGGAACCGCCGTTGCCATTGTCGGGCTCGTTCCACACATCCCAGGCCAGAATGCGGGAATCGTTCGCAAATGCGCCCACCAGGCCCTTAACGTAGCGTTCGAGTCGCGGATATTGCCTGGGATCAGTGAGGATCTCCGCACCCGGGGCCTGTACCCAGCCCGAGTTGTGTACACCGGGGATGGGCGGATGCTGCGGGCCCAGTTTCGGTAGCGGATCCCAGCAGGAATCAAAGAGCACAAAGATGGGGCGAATGTGATGACGTGCAGCGATGGAGAGGAAAACATCGATGCGGCGCTGGAATCCCTGGGGATCCTGTTCCCAGACCAGGTTATGCAGGAAGACCCGCATGGTGTTCATGCCAATCCCCTCGGCCCACCCCAACTCCCGGTCAATGGTCGTGGGATCAAAGGACTCGGCCTGCCACATTTCCAGCTCGTTGATCGCGTCGGAAGGTAGAAAATTAGCTCCCACCAGCCAGGGTTGCCGTTCGTACCAGGCATTCGCTTCGTCTTCGGTCCATCGGACTCGTTGCGCCATGAGACCGGGACCCATCACGAGAAGCAGAGTGCACAACAGCATCCAGTGCGCTGAATGCGAACAGATCCTGGTAAGAAGTGCTTTGCCACCCGGGAAACTAGCGGGCAAGACCCGGCGCGGATCGGCTTTTGATCCGCTGTCAGGGCATGCTTTCTCTGGGTGTCCGGTACCTGCTTCGGCATTCATGGTTGCGACGCTCGATTGCTGTCCGGAAAGTCATTCATTTGACCGCCCAGGGGGGGCTGGTTCTCTTTTCGCACGGCCGTCAGGCGCCGGGCGACTTCCTCGCTCTTGTCGTGCTCACCCATCTGCGCATAAGCCCGGGCCAGCAGGAAGTAAGCCTTTTCAAAACGCGGATTGTCCTGGATCGCCGAGGTTAGATGATCAACCGCTTCGGCCGGGCGATGATCCTCGAGCAGAATCCTGCCCATCTCGCACTGCGCGGGCCCATATCGTTCATCGATGGCCAGCGCCTGAGCGAGAGCTTGTTGTTCGCCGGCCTGGTCCTGTTTCGTCCGCAACAACAGCGCAAGTTGAAACCACGTCCGCGGCTGATCGGGAGCCAGATCGATGGCCTTATGGTACTCAGCCACGGCTCCATCCGGGTCGTTCAGCTTGAAGAGCACATTACCCATCAGGTAGTGTGCCTGGTAAAGTCCGGGGTCGAGGGCCAGGGCGCGCTTCAGGTCGTCGCACGCGGCCTGGTAGGTCGAGGCATCGAACTCACTCTCCGCCAGCGTGACGAAGAACTCCGGCGAACCTGCATAAGCTTCTCTCTGGCTTCCCAGCAGTCGGTTCACATCGGGGTAGCGCCCCTGCATCTGGAGCGTGTTCGCCAAAAGCAGCAGGGTTTGGACAGATGGATAGTTCTTGTAGGCTGCCGCTGCCACGGTTTCCGCGGGCAGGAGTTGATGGGCCGCCAGGTACACGACGACAGCCATCCGCATCTCCTGCTCGGGGGTCTTCGCGTCCGCATGAAATTGTGCAAGGGCCAGTGCGGCCTTTCCCGTATCCCCGGCGGACAAATAGCCGCGCGCCAGCGAGGCCCCAATGCTGTTATCCGACGGCCACACGCGGTGAGCCCGCTGCAACTCTGCCGTGGCCTGGGAGGGATCGTTTTGCCCCTCGAAGGCGGCTGCGAGCAGAAGGCTGATCCGCGGGTCGCATTTTTTGGTCGCGAGCGGCTGCAGCAACGTGGCGGCTTCCTGGAAGCGCTGGCTGCCCAGCGATTCACTGGCCTGAGCAAGCACGGCTTCCAGGCGGTCTGGAGCAGGGCAGCCTTTGCCGGGTTGAGACTGGGCCTGATAGACGGCTCCTGCATCGCTCGCCTCTGCCGCCCTCGCCGCGGGGCAGCCCCACAGGCTGCCGGCCGCAAGAACTGCGACGAGCGTGAGTTTTGCTGTCAACCGGACCTCGATACCCATCATAAAGCTCGATTAGAAGCTGAATCGCAGGCTGAGCTGAATCTCCCGCGGATCATACGCGCTCGAAACATCGCCGAAGTTGTTGGCAAGGTCGTAAGTGCTGATGGAGCCGAAGTTGACTCGATTGAAGACATTGAAAAAGTCTGCACGGAACGTCAAGGTCGGTTGTTCGCCAATTTTCCAGCTTTTGTATGCTGAAACGTCGTAATCCTGGTAACCCGGGTTTTCGAGCGTGTGCGTTCCGGAATACCCCTGCACGCCCACCGCGCTTATGTTAACGACATTCTGGGTGTTGATGTAGGGTCCAAGCCTGAAGTTCCTTCCTAAACCTCCATGCAGCGAGTGATTGTTGACGGGACCTTTGAGATCCGGCAGGGCGCCATCGAAGAACCCAATGTTCTGCTGGCTGCCCAGCGTCGTCCACGGACCCGTGCGCAGCGTTGCGATACCTGCGAATTTCCAGCCTCCTACAACCGCATTTGTGAATGTGCCATTGTTCAGGAACATTTTGCCCTGTCCGAAGGGAAGCTCATAGATGCCGTTTGCTGTGAAGATGCTGTTGATATCTTCCGTGCAGTGGCTGTAGTCCAGGTGCATATCGACGTGCCAGGTAAACTCATCCTGAAACGGAGTGCCCAGACATTTGGACCATGTGTAGTTGACCGACGCTGATAACCCGGAACTGAATCGCTTCTCCACGCGCCCAACCAGAGCATCGTAGTTCGAAGTACCCGTCTCCTGATTTTGCTGAACGCCGCTGTAGCAGCCGATATTATGATTCGTTCCGCAGGTGTCGTAGTAGAGCGGGATGCCGTTGGTACCGAGCGGATCGAGTTCGTTGCGCTCCTCGTAATGGCGCTCCGAAGTTCCGAGGTAGGCCACTTCAAAGAGCCAGTCCCGGATGGTTTTATCAATGGTCAGGTTCCACTCGTACGCGTACGGTGTCGGCGCGGTCGGCTGGATAAACGAAACGGTAGGACCGCCTCCCGAGAAGTTCCCGTTGGTCATCGCCGTCGAGTACATTCCCGCCACCCCCTGCGTTCCATCCAGATTGAAGACGGGGAGCACGCCAGCGGGAGAATTATTAAAGTCGTCGACCTCATACAGCCCAATCTGATCCACTTCAACCTGATACTGATTAATATTCGGCTGCAGGAAGTACATCCCGAATCCGCCCTTGATATCCACATTCGCCTTATCGGAGGGGAACCAGTTGAAGCCGAACCGAGGCGCCCAGTTGGCCCACCTCGGCTTGACCATATTCCTCCCCAGGCCCAGAACGCTGGTGGCTGGATAGGTCAGATCCTGCCCCGTCGCCACGTCGAAGCTGCCGATGTGATTGTTGACCTCGATCGGAGGCGAACGATGCTCCCAGCGCAATCCGTAGTTAAGCGTCAGTCTGCGGTTGACCTTATAGTTGTCCTCGACGAAATAGGCCTGATACCAGGTCCTCAGGTTCTCGGTGGGGCCGGTGCCGAGGGAAGTTCTTGTGGTATTCGGGACGCCCATCAGCAGGTCTGCAACCGGATCGCCGGTGTAAACTCCGGTGAAACCAATCGAAGTCGCTGACCAGTCTTCATAGGAGTAGATGGGCTCGTATCGGATGTCCACCCCTGCAGTCAGCTGATGTTTCCCTGTCTGGAACAGCAGGGACTCCGTCCACATGTTCAGGCCTTCCCTGAGTATGTCGGTACCATTTGTGGACCCCGGGTTGCCGTATCCATTCACACCGATGCTGGGTGGACCGTCGGACCCCGGAAAATCTGTTTCGCT
>Ga0210391_10004090_pt1 | contig 12260 bp, 4 predicted proteins | sample IncBWC12OmetaG_FD_160573 | JGI IMG/M metagenome (GOLD analysis project Ga0210391, IMG submission 160573) | Forest soil microbial communities from Barre Woods Harvard Forest LTER site, Petersham, Massachusetts, United States - Inc-BW-C-12-O ... | reverse complement strand
TCTCGAACTGCTATCAGAAGACAAGATCGATGTGAAACTACTGATTTCTCACCGTTTTCCTATCGAACGTGCTCAGGGCGCCTATGATTTGATCACCGAAAAGGTGGGCCATCCATTCCTCGGTGTGTTGATCACTTATCCCGAGCAGGTTGAAGAGACTCGCGAATTTCAATTGCGCGGGAAGGAAAGCGCGACACTTCGTGCTAATAAGAAGTCGATAGCAATTGGGGTGCTGGGTGCGGGCAACTTTGCCATGAGCACATTGCTGCCTGCGATCAAACGCCTTCGCACCGCGGAGCTGGTTGGACTATGTGCTGCCAATGGTTCGCACGCGCGCCACGCAGCAGAGAAGTTTGGTTTCCGATACTGCGCGACAGACGAAGAGAAAATCTTCCGCGACCCGGACGTCAACACTGTTGTGATTGCCACGAGGCATCACTTACATGCGAGCCAGCTATTGGCGGCGCTCGAAGCCGACAAGCATGTGTTTTGTGAAATGCCGTTTTGTCTGAACGAAATCGATCTTGCGGAAATTGTTCATGCATACGCAAGCCGCACGGGCGGTTCCCTACTAATGGTTGGCTTCAACCGTCGATTCGCACCCATGGCAGTAAAGATGAAAGCGTTTCTCAAACCAATGCAAGAGCCGCTGGTGTTGCACTATCGCGTCAATGCCGGTTTTGTCGCGCGCGATCACTGGGTTAACGATCCTGAGCAAGGCGGCGGAAGAATTCTCGGGGAAGTCTGCCATTTTGTAGACTTCCTGACCTTTCTTGCCGGTGCGCTGCCGATCGAGGTGCAGACACGCAGCGTGAACGGTCTCGAAACTTACTCCGACGACAATGTGATTATTGCACTGCGATTTGCGAACGGATCGCAGGGCACGATCAGTTACCTTGCAAACGGCGACCGATCCTACTCCAAGGAACGAGTAGAAGTTTTCGGCGGCGGGGCGGTGGCTGTGCTGGAAGATTTTCGGCACCTGGAACTCGTGCGACATGGTCGCAAACAAACATTTCGCTCGCGTTTTCGTCAAGACAAAGGGCATCGCGCAGAACTGGAGGCTTTTGCTGCTGCGGCATGCAGTCAAGGCGAACTTCCAATTCCATTTGATGAGATTATTTCGACCACCCTGGCGACTTTGCGCGCGGTAGAATCGCGCTCGTCCGGGCAGCCGATCGAGGTCGACACAGCCGATTTTATAAGATCCAATTCGCCATCACGCCGCGCTGCTTCCTGACCCAAACCGAGTTCTGATCTCCCTGAATCGCTGTCTCCTTATTATTAGCGTCAAAATTATTAACGTTAAAGTTGAGATCGATCCGAAACCCGCTCCCATGGCGGATTACACCCCGAGGTCACTACAGATAAGGCTGAGTTTCCAGGCTGCTCACGGCGCGCTTACCCGTATCTACATTATTTGCCAGTGGTTGCCGGATAGTCGCAAGCGCTTGCGACGGTTGCAAGAATTATCAGTCTTGACCAGGCTTATCCCACGAGATACATTGCTTACAGTGTGTTACGGATTTGGTGAACTGGTTCCCCTCCTGATAGTCACCGATACCCAGTAATTCCCCCCAAAGACCAAGAGTCCCCCAGTCACGAAATCGTAGGGAGAAAAAATGATTAAGTTAACCCAGAAGTGGTGGAGCGCAGCCGCGGTGGCATTTTTGTGCTTTGCGCCGTGCGCCTTTGCCAATAGCAATCTGACCATGACCGGTGCGGGAAGCAACGTCATGGACGGAGTCTATGTTGGTCCTTACTATGCGACAGTCAACGGCGTTGCGAATTCGCCCGTCATCTGCGATGACTTCGCGGATGAGAGCTATATCGGCAGCTCGTGGAATTTCACCAGCAACAACTTCTCGACTCTGGGCAGCGCCTTGTGGGGCAACCAGACCAAAAATTATGAAGCAGCAGCCTGGTTAACTCTCCAGATGCTTTCCTTGAACGGCAACTCGAACAATGCCACGCAGGTGGGATATCTTTCGTTCGCGATCTGGTCGTTGTTTGACAAGGCCGCTCTCAACGGGCTCACTTCAAGTCAGTTAGCCGGCGTGAACAGCTGGCTGAGCAAGGTTCCCTCGAACTTGACGCCTGGCCAATTCGCCAACTTCGTTATATTGACGCCGCAAGGTTGCGCTAATGGTCCGGGTTCTTGCCCAGGCCAGGAGTTCCTGATGATGGTGCCTGAGGGCGGAGCAGCCGCACTGTACTTGCTCTTCGCGGGACTGTCATGTTTCGGGGCGATGCTTCTACGGCGTCGGCGACAAGCACCATCGGCAAGCTCCAGCATTGCGTGATTCCTGCTGACCACGACTGAATGGCCCTCCCCCTTCTATTCGTCGGTCACTCGTGGCTTGATTGCGGGGCTCTGTCCTGTTCCTTCGCCAACCGGTCGATCATTTCCTTTGGCAGATCCCGCAACAGCTGAAGAAAAACTCCGTTCGTCCAGCCGAAGCCAACCACATTGGCTTGATATCCCGCACTGACCTGCACGTCTGAAGAGCGCGTTACAACATCATACTTTTCCCTGATGGTTCCTTCTCTCTTGAAATTCTCTGCCACAGTAGAAAGAAATTCGTACGAAATTCGATTCGCGTCGTCCGTGAATCCGTAGCGGCGCAGACCTTCGACGGCAAGTAATTGAAGAGGGGCCCATCCATACGGATAGTCCCACTGCACGCCTGTTTCGTTGGGGCTCGTGGCTAGCCCTCCCGGCTGTTCGAAGACCTTCGCGTTTCGGGCTAGTGCTCGTGCCTGCTGCGGATTGGCCAGGCCGGCCCACAGCGGATAAAACGTGGTCAGATACTCGTAAGTCGATCGGGTTCCAGTGCGGAGGTCGTAATCAAAGAACAGCCCCCGCTGGTCGTCCCAAAGATATCTGTTGATCCGTTCCTTGCGTTGCTCTGCCCGCTGCTTCCATTGTTCGGCTTGGGCAGTCTTGTCGAGCAGGCGGCTAATTTCTTCGAGGTCTTTCTCCGTTTTATAGAGGAGACTGTTCAGACAGACGGGAGCAAAGTGATGCGTGGCCGCGCCGTAAGGTTCGAAGCGGAAAGAAATGTCAAACCCTGACTCGCGCATGCTGCGATCTCCCTTGTAGTAGTCAGCGGTCAGTGCAACGGTAGCGACGTCCTCACATCCACGGTGGGCGGTTTGGGCCGCATCACAGACTTGCACGTTGTATTCGGGGCCAGTTGCCTGCGCTGGCTGCTTGACATCTTTTAGAACTACGTAAGTCTTGGCCAATTCCGGACGCACGACAAAATAGCCAGCAACTTGTCGATGCAGTCCCGCTTCATCCTGCGCACCCTCGGCAGCTGGCCCGTTGCCGAAATCGTAGTAACGTGAAAGTCCGGTTGAGCCTGCCAAGTGGGGCTCATGAGTCCACATTTCATAGTCCTGCGCAGCGAATTCATAGGCACGAGCCAGCCACGCTTTGTCGTCATGTCCAGCAGCTTTCTCGGCGTTATAAACCTCCATGATCATGGAAGTCAGAAATGGGGGCTGAGAGCGAGTCAGATAGTACGTGCGGTTGGCGTTCAAAATCGTCCCGTAATGCTCGATTTCAAAGAAGAAGTTCTCCACCATTCCGCGCGCCAGATCGATTCGACGATCGTGCAGCAGCCCCAGAATGATGAAATAACTGTCCCAACCATACATTTCGTTGAAACGACCACCGGGCACAACGTAACTATATGGAAGGAATAGCAGCCCTTGGGGAGAAATGCTTTCCACATCGGCTTGCCCCGGATGACGAATGACCATTGGCAAGTGTTCGACGCGTACTTTACAGGCCTTTTCCATCTGCTTTACGGAATCCGGTTCTGGAAAGTCAGCTGGCAAATACAGCGGGGCAGCTTCGGGCAACTTTGGATCCACGACGCTATCGCAACGTGTCATGGAGCGGGTAAGCACATCCCAGTCTGAAGTGATGTAGTGCAGGATTGGGTCGAGGCCGGGTTCGGTTTGTGCCGACGCGATCCTGGGGAAGCATTCGAAAGCGAGCAGAAAAACCGAGAGGATGGCGTAGCTGAAAGTGAAGCTCGATAGACGTTTTCGCAGCACGGCCGCTGAATCCTCTGGTGGTTTAAGAGTACATGGCTCGTACGCCATCGAAAAGCCTTACCATCCGGGCATTTTGCAGCGGCCTTGCGGAGGCCGCCAATGGAGGAAAAATCTACCAATTTGGCAACAGCGCGACCCTAAGAATTTCCGCTCTCCAAGCCTTGTTTAAGCTACCATTGCTGGGGCGATTTGATGGAACGGGACCCTAGAATCAAGCGGGACGCGGTGGGGAATGATGCTGCGGGCGTACGAACGCCCTCGGAAGGAGGCAGTTCCTCGTCTGACGCAAATCTGCCCTCCGATTCTCCAACGGTCGTGGATTATTCGCCAGATGCTCCGACGATTGTCGACCTCTCTTTGGGATCTCCAGCTCTCCCGCCGAAACCGAAAAGACGTCCGTCCATCGTGTATCCGCAACAAGCCACACTAGAGCCAGGCATGGTGCTGGCGCAGAGGTACGAGATTGTCGAGATTCTTGGGCAAGGTGGCATGGGCGCGGTTTATAAGGCAACCGACCGCGAACTCAATCGCACCGTGGCGATTAAAGTAATCAGGCCCGATTTAGCTCGCGACCAAGGCATCGTGGATCGCTTCAAGCAGGAACTGCTGCTGGCTCATCAGGTGACGCACCGCAACGTAATCCGCATTTACGACCTCAGCGAAGCGGACGGCATGAAGTTCATCACCATGGAGTACGTCGAGGGCGAAAATCTGCTCACCCTCCTCCATGAGAAAAAGAAGTTTTCTGCCGAAGAAGCGGTGGAAATTATGCAGCAAGTTTGCCGGGCCCTGGAAGCGGCTCACACCGTGGGCGTGATCCATCGCGATCTGAAGCCGCAAAACATCATGCGCGATAAGACTGGGCGAATCCTGGTGATGGATTTTGGCCTGGCGCGCACATTGGAAGGCGACGGCATGACCCAGAGCGGCGCTTTGGTGGGGACGATGGAATATATGTCTCCCGAGCAGGCTCTCGGGAAGCCTCTGGACCAGAGATCCGACATTTTTGCCCTGGGACTCATCTTCTACGAAATGCTCACCGGGCAGATGCCGTTCAAGGCGGATAGCACAATCGCCAGCCTGATTCGTCGGACCCAGGAGCCGGTCGCGCCATTGTCCGATCACGACGCCAGCATTCCACGGTCGGTGAGCAGTATCGTTCAGAAGTGTTTAGAGCGCGACCTTCAACTGCGGTACAACACCGCGGCTGAACTTTTGGCCGACTTGGAGACTTGGCAGGGTAAGCGTGCCGGCGCTACGCTGAGCTTCGAGCCCAAGATAGGTCCGTGGGGCCGAACCATCCCGTGGCCATCCATTACAGCAGGCTTAATCGTGGTTTTGCTCGCGATTGGCGGATACCGATTCCGCGACAAACTGTTTTCGTCGTCTTCCGCACGACCCAGCGCAGCTCCGGCGGTCTCGTTGGCGATTCTGCCTTTCAGGAACGCTTCCGGAGATCCGAGTTTCGACTGGTTGGGTTCGAGCCTGGCCGAGATGTTGAGCACGGATGTAGGGCAGTCCTCGCAATTGCACACGGTAAGTCCCGACCGTCTGCACCAAATATTCTCGGACTTGCGGATTTCCCCAACAACCGTGCTTGATCCGACGGTAATTCGTCGCGTCGCTGATTTCAGCACCGCCGACCGCGTAGTTTGGGGCCAGTACGCAAAGTTCGGTGACGAGATCCGCATTGACGCCACCATGCAAGACATCAAGAGTGGCGTGACGGTTGGGCTCAGGACCGATGTGCCCAACGAGAAGGACATTCCAGGGGCGATCGATCGTCTGGCCGATTCGATCCGTCAGAAACTCGCGCTCCCCGAGAATGTGATTAAGGAGCTGAAAGCCAGTTCCTTTCAGCCGACTTCGCAATCCGTAGATGCGCTGCGCGACTACAATCAGGGTATCGGTTTCCAGCGCGACGGGAAAAATCTGGAAGCGCAAAAACAATTTGACGCGGCTACCAAGGCGGATCCCAATTTCGCACTCGCGTTTTCCAAACTCGCGCAGACGTACAGCAGCCAGGGCTACGACGGCGATGCCGAGCAGGCTGCAAAAAAAGCGGTCGTGTTGAGCCAAAACCTCCCTGGGGCCGAGAAGTACTTGATCGCCGCCATCCAGGCGCAAATCAGCAAGAATTTCCCCGAGGCTATCAAGGCCTATGAGAACCTCGCCAAAGCCTCTCCCGACAACACGGACGTGCAGTCGGCCCTGGCTGCCTTATACGAAGAAGCTGGCGATCTAACGAAAGCCAACCAGTACAACCAGGCTATCTTGAAGTCGAACCCCAAAGACGTCAACGCGACCCTCGCGGTCGGGCGGCTCGCCATCAATAGCGGCAAGCCGCAAGCCGGTCTCGATCCCTTGAACCGTGCCTTGACACTTTCCGTTCAACTCGATAACAAGGAACAAAAAGCTGCCAGCCTTCACCTCATCGGCCTCGCCTATTGGCGGATGAACAAGCCGGAAGACGCTCTGCGCAACTACCAGGAGGAGCTGGCGATCTGGCGCGAGCTTGGACTGAAGGGTGGAATTGCTCTCAGCCTCAATGAGATGGCGAAGGCCCAAGATGTGTTAGGCGACAGTAAAAGCGCGCAGAACAATTTCCAGCAGGCTTTAGCGCTGCGGCGCGAGATCGGCGATATGCGAGGCTTGGGCGATACTTTGATCGACATGGGTAATTTTTCCGATGAACGCGGGGATCATGACCAAGCTTTGAAATTCTACAAGGAGGCCTTGCAAATCCAGCGCGATCTCGGCAGCGAACGTGCGCAGGCCATCTGCCTGAACAACATCGGTGCAGTTTATTTTGAGAAGGCGCAATATGAGGACGCGCTCGCCTATTACCAGCAAGCGCTTCAACTGCGCGAAAAGGCGAACGTGCCGCAAGACCTGGTCGAAAGCGTTCATAACCTGGCCGAGACTTCCGTCAGGATGGGCCAGTATGACCAGGCGGTCTCGCAGTACATGCGCGCCCTGGACTTGTGGCGCAGCATGAATGACACTCGCGGCGCCGCCGTTGAATCCTACACCTTGGGAACGATCTTCGATTACCAGGGGCGGTTCGGGGCAGCCATCGATCCGATGCTCGATGCGCTCAAGACTTTTCAGGAACTGAAGGACAAGACTGACTGGATGGTGCAGATCGAAGGCGGCTACGGAGAGGCGCTCACCCTTGCGGGTCGCGGTGATGAGGCCAGCCCGTACTTGAACGACGCGCTCGGCCTGTCACGCCAATTGAAGAATCAGGGATTGGAGTCGCAGGTTCTTGTTTTTCAGGGAAACGTGCCGTATTACCGTGGCGATTCCAAGTCCGCAAAGGCCCTTTATGAACAGGCATTGCAGGCTGCAACCCGCAGCAAGGAGCCGGAGCGGATCCTCATCGCCAAGGTGGCTCTGGCGAAGATTTCGGCTCCGGAAGGATCTCTCCCGCAGGCCATTAGCAGCTTTCATAAATTAATGCAGGAAGCTGACGATCAGGGTGTGCCCAATGTCTCGGTCGAGTGTTCAATTTATATGGCGGAAGCCATGATCAGAAACCACGACAACGAGCGCGCGCGACAGGAGCTCGAACGCGCTCTGCAGCGGGCGGACAAAATCGGGCTGAAGCCGCTGAGTGTCAAAGCACATTATCTGCTGGGCAACGCCATGCGAGCTTCTGGTAACGAACTCGAAGCCCAGCAGCACTACCTCACGACCACTCAGATGCTGGACGATATGCGCAAAGAACCGGGCAGCGATAGAATCCTGCAGCGCTCCGACTTTAAGTCGATGTACGACGAAGCCACGCGCTTAAGCCAGTCAGCCAGCCAATAAAAGAAAGTTCCATTCACGGCGTAGGAAGAACTTCGATTTTGAGAGGTGCTCCGCCTCGGTGCTGCAATAAGCGTCATCGAATGATTAAGGGCTCAGCCCCGCGTTAACAAGCATGCATTTTACCGCGAAAAGTTAAGCGCGCGTTGAACTCCCCGCAGGATTCATATTTCGCACGGGCGCCAACACTGTGCTCGGAACGAAAAAAAGGTGCAGGCCGCAGCCTGCACCTTTTCCCGTCAAGAACAGTAGATCAGTTGAGGTATTGGAACACCGCTGGCGACGCAGTCAGACCGCTGTCAAATTGCAGTACCACGCTGACCTGACAACCCAGCAGTCCTTTTATCTTCGTCGCAGTATTCCAGACGAAAGTGTACTCCCCGTGCCCAAAATTCAGGAGACCCGAATTAAAGAGAGAGGGCAGCGGGGACGATGCCGCCGCGATCGCCTTACACGCACTGCTCGAAGACAACGCCGTCAAGTACGGATATACCCAAGGCGCAGTGCAGCCGGTGCCGCTGGAGTTCGGGCACAACGTGAGATTCGTAACCGGCTGGCCCAAACTGTTGTTGTAGTCCCAGTTAAGAAATACCGGCAGCGGCACAAAAATGGGGTTTACCTTGGTATCCGAGACCGGAAATTCAAACCCAAAGAAAGTTGAAACTGTCTGTCCGGGAGGAACCGGTTGCGCCGTCGGATCGAAGGCGGTCACAAAGCAGGAGTTTCCCGTGCCGCCGCCTCTTATAGGATCGGGTGTAGTCGCCGTGTACGATTCGAAGATATCGACATTGAACCCTGTCGTCGGACACTGGCCGTTATAGCCACTGGGGTTACCGTCATGCTCTCCCAGGAAGTGCGCACCGCCGATTCCGTTCGGCAGACTGAGCTTGTCGACGTTAAAGTCGGCCGTAGCCGTGTAAACGAATTGGCAGCCGTCCGAGTCCGTGGCCGGGCAGTCCAGTTCGAGTTCGATGCAGCCAGGGTTTCCGGCGCTGCTGAAATCAGAATAAGGAACGCAGGCCAAGTTCGAATAGTTGGCCGCGCTGAACCTCAATTGTCCGGAAGGCGGTTCCACCGGAAGCGGCCCCTCGATCCCGAAATAATCCGGGCCCCAGTTGTCTAGCGACAACGGCCCTGCTGCCACGGGCACCGCCGTGACGGTTAGGGCGTCGCCGGCAGCGCTGTTGCGCGGCGCAACCTGAAGGTCGTCTGCGACGCTGGTTTCCGTGCAGGTAATTCCCTCACCGTTGACACACGTAAATGGACCGAATGGGAATATGGTGGTCGCGCCCGCTGTCAGCGGCTTATTCTCTCCGATCGCCGCAACCGCGCTAGGTGTGTTCTCCAAGGAGAACCACGTGGTCCCGCCGTTAGGCGCCAGAGCCGCCGTGAACAAAACTTTTCCGGTCGTGAGGTCGGGACTGGTGCCGACGAATGAGTTATTCGGACCTTCATAGCCAGTCGGGCCGTAGGAGCAACTCCCAAAATAGGTGCATGCTCCGTCGCCGTCGAATGCAAAAATGTTGCTCGTGTAGGGCGGGTTGGACGTACCCGGTGCGCTCAAAATGATTGCGCCCACGGCCACCGTCGAGTTGTTTGTGATTCCGACCAACTGGTCTTCGTCGCCGTCATACGCCACTCCGGACCCGCCAAACGTAGCCACAAGGTTTCCCGACGAGCCGGTTATCGTGATGGTTACGCCACAACTGGGAACCTGCGGAAACGCATTCGAGCATACATCCGCCTTGGCCGGCGCGGTGATCAGCATCAGCACGGTGCAGCAGAGCACAGCAAAAAGGGCCTTCATGGCATTCCCTCCTGGGGATTCTTGTCTAATATTCGAAACTCGAAGCAAAAACTGGGATACAGGTTGGAAGTCTGAGAACCAGCGACTCCACTTCCTTCGGGGGGAGAAAAGAACCCGGCGATATTACCCGCTTCGGGGCCAATAGTCAATGCAATTCAGGCTCTGGTCGGGGCTTTCATTTGACTTGCCGGTTTGGGAGACGTAAGATTTTTGCGCCAGTGATTGGGCAAACCATTTCGCACTACCGCATCCTCGAAAAACTCGGTGGTGGCGGGATGGGCGTGGTCTCTAAGGCCGAAGACACAACCCTGCATCGCTTTGTCGCGCTGAAGTTCCTGCCAGAAGAGCTTTCCCGAGATCGCCAGGCTTTGGACCGGTTCCAGCGTGAAGCTCAGGCCGCGTCCGCCCTGAATCATCCCAATATCTGCACTATTTACGAGATCGGGCAGCACGACAATCAGCCTTTTATTGCGATGGAGTTCCTCGATGGCCAGACCCTCAGGCACCTGGTCATTGGACGGCCGCTGGATATCGACCAACTTCTCGAAATCTCCATCGCGGTCGCGGATGCGCTCGACAATGCTCATGGCGAAGGCATCATTCACCGCGACATCAAGCCCGCCAACATTTTTGTCACCCGGCGCGGGCTGTCGAAAGTGCTCGACTTTGGCCTGGCTAAGGTCGTTACCCGCAAAACCGCCGCAATCGATGCCAGCGCGACTGCCTTTAGTGAAGAGCATCTGACCAGTCCCGGCAGCACGCTGGGAACAGTGGCTTATATGTCGCCGGAGCAGGCACGCGCAAAAGAGCTGGACGCGCGCACGGATTTGTTTTCCTTTGGCGTGGTTATTTACGAGATGGCAACCGGCACGCTCCCGTTTCGCGGCGACAGCACGGCAGCAATATTCGAGTCCATTCTGCGGAAGGCGCCCGTGCCGCCGGTTCGGCTAAATCCCGATCTGCCTCAGAAATTGGAAGAGATTATCAGCAAAGCATTAGAGAAGGACCGCAATCTGCGCTACCAGCACGCTGCTGACATGCGGGCCGATCTTCAGAGGTTGAAGCGGGATACAGAATCTGGCAGGACCGCTTCGTTCGAAACTCCGCCTCCGATGCCTGCAGCTCCAATTTCCGCGCCCACTACTATTCCTGCGCCGATCACAAACCCTCCGGTGGAATCGGCGAATCCTCCTGCGAGCGTAGTACCATCGTCACAGACCCGAGCCGCATCCGGACCGCTGAATCAGACGGCCACCACTGCGCCGGCAGGGAATCGCACCTGGCTGATCGCTTCTGCCGTGGCCGCTTTGATTGTCGTGATTGCAGGATTCTGGTTTTTCCGCGGTCGAACTGCTCATTTCGCCGGCAGCCAGGGCCACAAATCTATCGCCGTTCTGTACTTCTCCAACCTCTCGCAAGATCAGTCTCTCAACTGGCTCGACAATGGTCTCACCGACATGCTGACCACGAACCTGGCTCAAGTAAAGGGTTTGGATGTTCTCTCCACCGAGCGGGTGTTGGGCGCCGTGCAGCGCGCCAGCAAAGATGGCAAGTCTAAGGATGGCCAATCTAGAGATGGCCAATCAATGGATCCCGCGCAGGCGCAACAAGCCGCGCGCGATGCCGGCGCCGACGCTTACATTACTGGCGCATTGTTGAAGATCGGGCCCACACAACTTCGTCTCGACGTGCGCGCCCAAGACACCAGCAGCGGACAGATTCTGTTCTCGGACAAGCTCGAAGGGCAGGACGTGCAAAGTATTTTCGGGATGGTCGACCGGCTTACCGCAAACATTGCCAGCAGTTTTCTGCCTGCTGCAGACGTACCAGCAAAAGCGCCGGAGATCGAGCAGGCTTCCACTTCGAACGTTGAGGCCTACCGGCATTACCAGTTGGGCGTTGACTACGCCCGTCGCTATCTCGGGGCCGACGCCATCCGCGAATTAGAAGAGGCGGTACGTCTGGACCCGCAGTTTGCTGTTGCCATGCTCCGTCTCGCCGACGAGTACCGCCTTCAGGGAGATCTGCGGCACGGCAATGAAATTCAGGCCAAGGTCGAGCAACTGCAGTCACGCCTGCCTCGATACGACCAGCTGACGCTGCAGGCGGTAAAAGCCAGTCGCTCTCAGGACCCAGAGGCTGAGTTAGCCGCCCGTCAGCAATTGGTATCGGAATTTCCGCGTAGCACAATGGACCGCGGCCTTCTCGGCAATATGCTTGCCGGCGTCGGCAAGCGGGAGCAATCGCTAGAGCTATTCAAACAGGGGCTCGCGCTAGATCCGAAAAGCGAAGATCTCTTGAACTTCGAATGCTACGCGTTGGCCTTTGTAGGCGATTTCGATGGCGCACTCGCGGCCAATGATGCCTATACGGCGATTCGTCCCGGTGACCCCAATCCGCTGGACACGCGCGGGGACGTTCTCTATATAGCGGGCCGGGATGACGAGGCCGTGGCCGCTTACCGCAAAGTGCTCGAACTGAAGCCCGATTTCAATGATTACGGAGAATACCTGAAGCTGGCAATCGTATACACCGATCAGAAAAAACCGGACATGGCCAATGCCGCCTTCCA
>Ga0210391_10004088_pt1 | contig 12262 bp, 9 predicted proteins | sample IncBWC12OmetaG_FD_160573 | JGI IMG/M metagenome (GOLD analysis project Ga0210391, IMG submission 160573) | Forest soil microbial communities from Barre Woods Harvard Forest LTER site, Petersham, Massachusetts, United States - Inc-BW-C-12-O ... | reverse complement strand
AGGCCGCGCCAGCGCCATCACAGCTCGCCGGCGACACGCACCAGGCCGAGACCCTCGAGGCCGCGCCAACGCCATCACAGCTCGCCGGCGACACGTACCAGGCCGAGACCCTCGAGGCCGCCCCAACGCCATCACAGCTCGCCGGCGACACGCACCAGGCCAAGACCCTCGAGGCCGCACCAGCGCCATCACAGCTCGCCGGGAACACACACACTCTGCAACGGATGGCTGTTCTCCTCATGACGCATGAACTCGACGGCCGCTTCATCGCGAAGCGAAAGTGCGACGACATCCGCATGTCTTCCCGAGGCGGGGGTGAAATCGTGCTTGGCAAGCTGCACCAAATCATCCGCCGCGATCTCGCGCGTGCCATCATCGAGCAACCACAAGCGCCACCCGTGTTGCTTGACGATCCCGGCGAGCTCCAGGGTCGTTGACCCGCAGTTCTCAAGCCCATGCGGCCAATATTCAAAGATGATTCGCATCAGCGGGTTTCGGCGCAGCACCTTCCGCATTCCGCGGAAGATGTGGACCTCCGATCCCTGGGTGTCGATCAGCGCCGTATCGACGCGCCTGTTCCAGCGAAGATGGGCATCGACCGACCTGATCGGGACGGTGACTGTCTTGCGACCTGGAATGGGCACCGCCGCGATTCGGTGGTCGCCGCGGTTTTCCTCCGAGCGATACAGCGCCACGCAACCCGATTGCTCGCCGGCGCCCCCCTGCCAGGTGCGAACATTCCGGCAGCCATTGTCGCGGAGGTTTCTGACCAACAGTCGGTAGTTGTCCGGATCGGGCTCGATGGCGTCTACGTGCCCAGAATCGCCGACCAGGCGACTGCCTATCATGGCAAACCAACCGAGGTTTCCCCCCACATCGAGAAAGCGGTCGCCGGGGCCAAGAAAACGAGTGAGCACTCTCAAAATGTGAGGCTCAAATATGTTGCCGAGCTCAATCCATCCTGAGATGTATGGGTCTCCGTCTACATGAGTGGCCACCGTGAGAGCACCGACGTTCGGGACATCGATCGTCGTTCGCTTGTCGCTCATTTCCGCTTGCTGCCTCTGATTTGATAATTGCCGGATGACAGAACACCATCCTACTCAGACGCACAGCCAAAAAGCCTGCGTTATCTCGGCGCCTTGCCTACGCGGCTCCGACGATGCGGCTTGGCCGAGACCCCCGAGGCCGCACCAGCGCCACCAGCAGCTCGCCCGGGATCGCCACCAGCCCGCGGACCCGGAGCCCGCCACAGCGCCACCAGCAGCTCGCCGGCAACAGCACCAAGCCGAGACCCTGAGGCCGCACCAGCACCCCACCAGCTCCCCGGCGACAGCGCCAAGCCGCGGACCCTGAGGCCGTCACAGCGCCACCAGCACCGTCCAGACCGTCGACCTGGCGTAGCACCTCCCGCCAGCCGATCAGCCTTGCCAACGCGCTCTGCGCACGAGTGCATGCGTATACGCGGCTTGAGCTTCGGTGTGTCGATTGAAGGTCAGCGCGCCGAAAGGACCGCCGCCGCTTTGACCGAGGCCGGCGGCGGTCCACCCCTTCGAGGAGCAACGCCGTGTCGCAGACCGCAACGATGTTCGTCACCGCGCGGCACAGCGTCATCGCCGGGTCGCCGTGCCTGCCTGACAGGTTAAGGGTGCCCGCAAACCGGCCTGCGAGGCCGTTCCCGGGCGAGAACAAAGCCGGCCCCCCCTGTACCGGCGGACATCAGAAGAGGGTATATGGAAAGTCTCCGCCGTGGATCACGCCATGGCTGGGGTACCGCAATCTAGCCAGGCTCGGGGCGATCAAGAGTCACAAAGGTCCGAACTCATCTCCGAAGAGGTTGAGGGCTACTGCCCTCGCGTCTGGCGTCCCACAGGGGCTCGCCACAACCCAAGGACCTTCAACATGCTTAGGCGGCACGCCCGAACCCGTTGCAGCCGCATCGGATCCGTCTGTTCAAGCTGTCCAACGATCCGCAGTTCGCCAGCAAGTTGCAAGAGATCGTCGGGCTCTACGTCGAGCCGCCGGCGCATTGCGACCAGACTTGATGCGCTCCAGAAGATCCAGAAGGTTGACCTCCAGGTTCGCTTCGTAGTCCGCCGCCGTGACGCCGTCGACGCCAGGAGCACCGTCCTTGCGGGTCAGTCGGTAAGCCTCCTTCATCCAGTCCAGGTCGATGACACGGTGGAGCGAGAACAGCGCCGTCCTCGCCGTCCTCAACGGCACTCTGGAGAGGTCATTCCGACGGCTCTATCCAGATTTCCGCTCGGCAAATGACCCCGGTCAAATCTCTGCCGTAGCCTCTAGCCCCCAGGGCTTTGCATGCTCTCAGTCCGAACCCGTCCGTTCGCCCCCATATGGTCCGCTCGCATCGGTTGCGAACAAAGTCAGCGGGTCAGGACCCGACGTGCCACAATTGTCATTCGTTCTTCAAGCGAGTTGGCCAGAACGAATCTGTAATGGCCCTTTGTAAAGCTAACTATTTCAAAGCCTAGCATTCTGAGCACGTGACGAAACACGCCGAGCGAATAGGTCCACCAGACGTAGTCGACCTCAGGCCTACCCGCGTCGCCCTCGAACCGCGCAATCTTGTCTTCTGTTTCGATGATCGGGGTCGTGATAACAATTTCGGACGCTGCCACCCGTGCAATCGATGCCAGCGCCCCAATCGGGTCAGCTAGATGCTCCAGAATGGAACATACCAGCACGATATCGAATTTTCCCGCAGCCTTTGGGAAGTCGTAGACATCACCATAGATCACTTTCGCACGAGACCCTGTCAGGCGGTGCGCCAACCAGTAAGCATTTTTCCAACGCAAAATCCACTGATTATGCAGCGCCCGGTACTGTTCCGGATCCGTATAGGAAAGCTTCGTGCAAAAAGGTAACCAGTGTTGGCGCTTAGCGTCATCCATGTCGAACGAGACGACTTCTCGCGCACCGAGACTTTCGGCAGAGAACGAAAGAAATCCCGCGCCGCAACCGACATCAAGCACTCGTTTCTCGGCGAACGTCACTCGCCCAACGTATCCCTCGAAGTCCCCACGCAGGTCCCACTGACCAGTCTGCACACCCAACCCTGGGAGGTCAGTTGTATGGTAGAAGTAGCACTGTGAAACGTCAGAAACGGGTATCGGTTCAGCGTACAACTCGCTGTCGCTGGTCATAGGCAAGCTCCTTCCTCGATGACCGGGCACTTTATACGATATAAAGCGGCCTAGCGAGAAGTTGCTGGTGGCTCATTGCATTCCCTTGCCAGGGGCCTAACCCTTGTGCGGCTTAGGAATGATTGATCCTACAGGACCCTGGAACTCTTACCAACTACCCCTATGAGGTCGAGTCTGCCGCAGCTAGCTAAACGCGAATCGATTTTGCTGAGTTGCGAGCAGTGGACTTGAACGGGGGGCGAGCCAGGCCTGCAATCGCGCCGGCTCGGGGCGGCTTGCCATGCCGGGCGTTTGCGGATTCGCTGCATGTCGGACTGCGGGAGACCGCGATTCGCATGCCTGTGATTTTCCAGACAATGCCGCGCGCCTCAGCGGGCACGCGCGGGATGTCGGGGCGCGCACTGGCTACGCGCCCCCGCTGCGGTCAGAGACTCAGGCGGCTTGCTGCGCGGGCAGGCGGAAGCCGTGCACCACCTCCTCGATCGGCTGCCGGACGCGCTTCTCCTCGACGGTGCCGTGCGCGACGCTGGCGGCCCGCAGCACCTCGACGGACAGTCGCGGCAGCAGCGGCACCAGCGGCAGTACCGGAATCGCGCGCGCCTTCGGCCAGGTCGATCTGTGAATGGTGCCCAGGACGGAGTTCGTCCGCGCAGCCGCTTCCAGCCGGCCGGCGCGCTCGTTCGCCCGGCTCCCCAGCCCGTTCAGCCGCAAAGCAGTGGTCTGGAGACCTACCAGGGCCGCTCGGGCCGCTTCCACCGCCTCGTCGAGCGTGCGGGCCGCTTCGGTCGTCGATTCCAGGATCGCGGCGCGCTTCGCTCCCATCGCCTCCGCCTGCGCCGCGAACAGCGCAACCTCGGTCTGTTCCACGAGTGCCCGGGCAGACTGCGCGGTCACATCGGCGAGCCGGTGACTGGCCCGGCCCGATATGGTTGAACGGCCGCAGCCGCGCCACGTGCAATCCCTGCCAGACCATAGCGCCGAGCGCCTGATCGGCCGCAGCCTTGGTGGCAGCGTAGGCATTGCGCGGCGCCAGCGGCGTGTCCTCGTCGATCAAACCATCCGCGCGGCCCGCATAGGCGAGTCGCGCAACGGTTGTATTAATCGGGCGCAAAAGGGGGTGACGCCGCCGGGATTTAGATTGCGACGCCACCCAGTTTTGTCAGGCCAAAGGGGGAGGAGAAGGCCCGGTCCGCAGCATGCCAAGCCATGGGCGCTACCGATATTGGACTGGTGGCGTACGACTTCCGGCTAGCTCGGGACCGTGGCGGGTGAGCGCCACGAGGCAGGGCAGCGCCGTGGCACCCACCCGTCGTGCCCGGCTGGGGTTGGCTGAGCACGGGCGTAGGATATCACAACTCGGCCGAGTCGGGGTGTGGGGGGCGGGTCGGCATGGTGGGCGCTGATGCAAGCATAGCCGCGCTCACAGCCTTATCACGCCCCCAGCCTCCAACCCCACTATCTGCCGCAGCACGTCTGGGAAGGCAGCGAGAGTGTACGCAACCTCCGCCGGGCGCAGATACCGCGCCACGAGGGACCGAGCCTTTATGGGATCATCGTCGGCCACGAGATACGCCCGATACGACGACTGTGCACCATCGCTTGGTGTTGCGACCAAGATGACGTGCCCGCACGGGAGGCGTTCCGTTTCGCTCATGTCGCTAGCTTAGCGGCGGCCGCCAGATCATGCCAAGACCACCCGGAGGGCTGTCGCCCACACGTAGATTCCGAGTCTCCCGTTGCTGCCGGGCGTCCGTCATGGTCGAGGCCGTCAACCATCCGCTACCCGGATCGGTTGAGCCTGCCCCTACCTCGGAGCGGGTGGACCGGTCTCAATCGGGCTACCCGCTTCCTCTTTCCCCCAGCACCTTGGGCGATATGGCGGATAATGGAATACGATCGATCATCAGCTCTCTTGGACATGTGGCTGGCCTATGATGCGCTGAGCCGACAAACGGGCGCCGACCGGGTCGCGGCTGAAATACTGTTGGTCATGCGCTTGGAGAGGTTGGAGCGTGATCAAAAAACACTGGTCCAGCCCGTATTTCTACCGAATGCCGCGTAGCCCGGGCCGCAGTGGCAGACCCTCCGACGTGGGAGACCCTCCACCGTGGGAGACCAGCCGGCGAACGGGGCAGTATGGTGCGGGCGGGGGTCCTTGCGTAGATCGGCGCCCACCCTCGCCGGGAGCCCGACGCCGATTCAGTAGAACACATTGAATTCACTCGACTATGAGGCGGTCGCGTGGCGTCCCGATCGGCGCCGATGGGGACCCCACTCCGAACGAATTTTGGAAGAGATATCAAACTCTCGTCGCTGCTCAGAATAGGGTCCCCTTTGGGCTCCTCCGTACATTTGGTGCAGGGTGAGGCATCCCAGAATTAGAAAGTAGCCGCTCTCAGGGCAAACTTGCGGCCAAGATCCCCTTGCCGCCTTCAAACCACCCCCTTGGGGCACCGCCACCGAATTAAGACCCTTGATCAACAGGTTATAGGCCGGCGATAGCGCGGTCTGCACCGAATGTGCGGAAGAGCACCGGTCGGGCGCCGATTCACATGCGTTGTGTATCTGCGGCATCGGGGTAGTCAGGACCAAAGAAGTGAGAGGGCACCCCACGACCCCAACAGACCGTCAAAGTTCACCGACGCCCCCGCCAAGTGCGCCAACGCCACAACGCCGGCTACGCAATAACACTGGAAAGAACTCCGTTCCCAAGAGCAATCTGCAACAGACGCTCCGCACTTTGCTTCCAGGTCAACCAACGTATCTCCCCCGATTTGGGGTGAATATCGGCCTCATACATTTTTAGCCAGGCAGTGATTGCCGAGGCAAGATCAGCAGAGTCATCACCGATAAAATAATAGGCATGATCGGCGGCCACCTCCCTGAATACTTCAATATCTCGCGCGATAATGGGAATCCCGTGTCGGGCGGCCTCGATCAGCGGTAGACCAAAGCCTTCACCTGCGCTCGCGGCAATCATGCAGGTCGATACCGCGTAGATATTGCATAGATATTCGTCGCTAACACCGTCAAACCAGAACAACCGCTTTCCAAATTCTGGATGATGACGCAAGCTGTTGACGGTTTCCGGGATAGTGCGTCGCATGTCGCTAGGCAAGTCTTTCCATCCTTCATTACCTACAATGGCAAAGCCAAGATCATAGCCTTCACGCCATAGCCGCCCGAAGGCCGCAAGGGCCTGCAGGTAACCTTTGCGCGGCTCGATCGTGCCGACCATGAGAAAGCACGGACGAGCACGAAGCTGCGCAAGTGTTTGCTGGGCGCTCTTCGTCATGCCTTGCGTGGGCACGGAGTTCTCAACGTCCGCGCCAAGGTGGAACCAATCAACTCTAAATGGCCGTTCATGAGGGATATCCTTATCTATAAGGTATGAGGAGAGTTGATTGGCTATGGTTCTGGAGATGCATATTGCTCCGTCAAACTCCGAAACCGCCTTAAGCCACCTTCTGTGACGTTGCTCTGCCCCGGGAGGAAAGAATTGAGGCAACTGCACGGGCAACAAATCATAAACGGTGAAACGAATTTCCACTCCAGTGTTCCTGAATTCGACGAGTAGTCCGGCCGCCTGCGCCTCGGTCAACATCTCGGGGGCTAGATCCAGTCCTAGCAACTTATCACCATCGTGCGGCACGACGATCTCATCCACTAGCAAATCTCTCGGACATGCCAACAAGCCGAGTGTATACGCGGTGGCATACCTATAATGCCAGTGCCCGCCCTCATCCGTCAGATAAACCGGCTCGACGCGGTATCCGACGGGTGGTGACTCCAGCATGGCCATCACCAACGCGCGCGTCACGCGCTCAATTCCCGTTTTTAGATCATAACGACATGTGGCAGATATATCCAACAATAGTTTCTTGACGGGTTGCCTCATTGGTAGCGTTCTCGCGACAGCAAGCGCGAAGACGCTGCGCTCGGAATCTGTAGCGCGATGGACATCAAGGCTCGCATGAAGCTTATCAAGTGACTGGTGATCGCGCAGTGACCGTGCGTGGAATTGCTCAATTGCCTGGGTATATAGTTCGGCGCAGGCTTTTGGGGCATGACTAGTCGAAACGACCTCGGCGGCTCGCTTACCCATTGCGGCTCGCATCTCCTGGTCTTGCCATAAGCCTTCCAGCGCGTCGGCAAGTTGGCCATCCTCGAAAGCGTCGGGGAGAATCCATACCGCGCCGGCAGGCAATTCAGCCATGGAGCCATTGGCATTAACGATGGTGGGCAGCCCATAGTTCAAGCAATCTAGCACGGCGGCCGAAGTCTCGCCGCGTGAAAGACTGCGCAGCTGGACGCAGACGTCGGCGGCAGCGAGATAATTCCGGTACGTCATCGAATCGGTCCACCCGGTTATGTCAATGCGCTTATCGAGTCCGCTCGCGTGAATGGTTCGCCGCAAGCCAGCGGCATATTCTCCACCGGGGTCCTCTCCCACGAATTTCAGCATGCAGTGCGCGTCTTGGGCTAAGCGTGACTGCAGCCAAACATCCAGCAGGCGGTGATTGAGTTTGGTCGGGGTGGGCATGCCGAAACTGCAAACCACGAAGTCGTCTCGCTTCAGCCCTAGATGCTCGCGGCTTTTGTTACGATCTAATTTTGCAGCTGATACGCGTAGGAGAGGAATCACCTTCCAATCCTTAGCAAAATCGTCGCCATACCATTGAGAGGCTAGACTGCGGGAATATTCGGAATGAACAATCACCCCGTTTGCGTTTTGCAAAACACGCAGATTTGCGGGATATTTGATCATCACGTCATTTATATTGCTAGCATGGCAGCGTTCTCGCACAGCGGAATAGCCGTGCGCGTGATACAGCGCCTGCACCCAGGCATGTTGAACAATATTGCCTTCCTCCAGATAAGCTAGCATATGACCCAGAAAGAAGTCGTGCAATACGACCGTTCCTGGAATTTCCTCTAGCAGTGAAAGCATATGCTGATGAAATTGCGAGTTACCAAAATGATATAGTATTCGATCCATTTGATGTGAATTTGCCCTTAACCATTGGACATCACGAAGTGGGGAATTGAATTCCATAAAGGGATTGGCAACGTGCCTTTGAGCCGATACGATTTCGATGTCGTAGTACGAGGCAAGCTCCGGCAATAATTCAGCACTATAGTCCGCTATTCCCGTGCGCTCGGGAGGAAGCGGGGAAACGAACGCCAGTTTCGGGCGAGCGCTTTTCGATCGTTTAGGCAATTCGGCATTACCGAAAGGCTGCTCACGCGCAACAGCGGCACGCCGGGCGGTTTCCTCGAATAAAAGCTTACGTCTTCTGAACGACGCGCGTTCCGCCTTGAGTTCCGCATAGACGCGTCGAGCATTCGGAGGGAAGCGAGCCAGGTCCGCGCTGACTTGCGACGCGGCCCGACGCTTCAGGACGGCTGCCGCACGTTGGACGCGGTGGCGAGGCACCCCCGCTTCCATCAGGGCAAGACCCGCATGCCCTCGCATGAAATAGCTAACGATTCGGAAAGGTCTGGTCAGGCGCCACGACGTACTGGACCTGAAGGCAGCAATATTAACCAGCGCGCAGGCATATGCATCCGACGCCTCAAGCGCTTTCGCTTGGGCTTGCTGAAATCTAGCGTCCGCAACCCGTAGCGCGTCACGCGTATCAGACGCGCTGCTTTCGGCCTGCCGGGCCCTGACTTCCGCCGCCTGGAGCGCATTACGGATTCGAAGCGCACTGCTTTCGGCTTGCTGGGCCCTGGCTTCCGCCGCCTGGAGCGCACTATTGGTTTGAAGCGCACTGCTTTCGGCTTGCTGGGCCCTGGCTTCCGCCGCCTGGAGCGCATTATGGGTTTGAAGCGCACTGCTTTCGGCTCGCTGGGCCTTGGACACCGCGGCCTGCAGGGCGCCCTGAATATGCAGCGCATGGTTCTCAGCCTGCTGGGCCCTCCCTTCGGCGGCCCGAAGCGCATCTCGATCTTGCAGCGCTCGCGCCTCGGTCTGCTGGACGAACTTGTCCGCGAGCGTGTCGAAGCTCACCCCATATTCCAGTTCAAAGGCCTCGCTCGCGCAAGCGAGAACGCTTTGCGCGGCACGTTTTTGAGAGACAATCGCGTAATCTGGGCTTACACCTGCCAAAAGGTCCTTTATGGTCAGTGTTCGGCCGTCTGATATAGACAGGGGTTCTTGTAGCCTTAATATTTTGGTCCTTGCGAATCCATAAAATTCTGGAAGAAATGATAGAAGTTGAGGTGGAATTGGCTGATGGTGAGTTGGATCAAGATAAAAGCTGGTAGTTCCGACAACAATGTTCTCAGGGTTTGGTGTTTCAAGTATCAGCAGGCCAGCGGGCCTCAGAACACGCAAGGCTTCCTGGACAAGAACCTGCAAGTCTTGGAACGGGATATGTTCTGCAATATGGAATCCAGAAACGATGGCCTGACTTTCACTTGGAAGTAATTTTAGTGTCTGGACCGCATCCGCTGTGGCCACACTCAAGCCCCGCTCTCGACATGCTGCGAGCATGCCATCGTCCAGATCGACACCATGCCCGTCGAATCCAACCTCCTTTAGTATTTCAAGCCATTCCCCCCTACCGCAACCCAAATCAAGAGCGCTTCCGTTTTCATATACTGACAGCAATGGCTTTATAAAAGGCAAATAAACTCTTTGACGTGACTTGATCAATTCGCGTGAACCACGATATTTCTCTTCAAACGCTCTATAGAAACCGTCGTTCATGTGCCTTCCCAAGCTAGTGGATGAAATCTGGCGGAGGAACCCGTTTGGCATTCCCCCGGCGCGACGCGATATGCGAGTCGCTCGCATGCGTACTGGGATCACCATCGACGTCAGGCTTGGAGATTGTGAGGGGCTGCTCGCAGTGCTCACCAACCGTAACAGCACGCAGAAGCACGTTTGGCGCGCCCGCATGGTGTTGCTGACCGCCGCCGGACATGGCACGGCGGCCATCATTCGGCTGGCGGGCGTGGCCAAGACCGCTGCTTGGCGCTGGCAGGCGCGGTTCATGCAGGCCGACGTCGGCGGTCTGTTGCGCGATAAGACGCGGCTGTCGCGCATTGCCCCCCTGCCGCTGCCGCTGGCGATCGCCGAGCAGCTCGTGGCGCTGACGCTTGGGCCGCCGCCGGCCGTGACGACGCATTGGGCGACCCGGGCGACCGCCGCGCAGGTCGGCATCAGCGTGAGCTCGGTGCAGCGCATCTCGCGCGCCCACGGGCTGCAGCCGCACCGGCTGCAGCAATTCGAGCTGTCCAACGATCCCCACTTCGCCACCGAGCTGCGCGACATCGTCGGCCCATATGTCGACCCACCGGCGCATGCGGTGGTCTTGTTGGTCAACGAAAAGAGCCAAATCCAGGCGCTTGACGGGACGCAGTCCGGCCTGCCGCTCGAGCGCTGCAGCACCATGACGCACAACTAAAAGCGCCACGGCAACACTACGCCGCTCGCCGCCTTCGACGAGCTGGAAGGCCACGTCATCGGCCGCTGTATGCAACTGCATCGACATCAGGACTTCATCCCCTTCCTCAACGCTCTCGAAGCGCAGGTGCAGCCGGCAAGTTCATCCACGTGGTCCTGGACAACTATGCCACCCACAAGCACCCCTAGGTGATCGCTAGGCTGGGTCAGCAGTTGGCTATAATCTTCCACTCACACTGACTTCTGTCAACGACGGAGAGAAAACGACGGCGAGAAAATGCGTTGGCGCGCCGGAGCAAAACTACATGAGACCGTCCGAAAGGTGGGGGGCCTTGCGCTCGGAGGTAGAACCGGCCGCATCACGGAGATGGGAGAGGCCGGGCGCAGTGGGGGGCATGGTGGAGCTGTCCGAGGCTCTGTCGCGAATTCTGAGCGGCAACTGAGCAGCTCCTTGCCCACCATGACAGTTAGCGCCGGTCAGCAGGATGCGGCCTGGCGCGGTCACATCAGGCGCGCATACGGGCCCGGTGCCGCGCGAGATCGGCCTCAACCATCTCGGCGATCATGTCCTCGAGCGAGATGGTCGGTTGCCAGTTCAGTTTGCGCTTGGCCTTGCCAGCATCGCCGAGCAACAGGTCGACTTCGGCCGGGCGCAGCAGCCCGGCGCGGACCACCACATGATCCTCGTAGTTCAGTTGCGCATAGCCGAAGGCAAGGCGGCAGAACTCGCGGATCGAGGTGGTACGGCCGGTGGCGATGACATAGTCGTCCGGTGTATCCTGCTGCAGCATCTGCCACATCGCGCGCACATAGTCGCGCGCATGACCCCAGTCGCGCTGCGCCTCCAGATTGCCGAGCGGCAGTTCGTGCGCGAGGCCAAGCTTGATGCGCGCCACCCCGTCGGTGATCTTGCGCGTGACGAACTCGATGCCGCGCAGCGGGCTCTCGTGGTTGAAAAGGATCCCCGAGGAGGTGTGCATACCAAAGCTCTCGCGGTGGTTCACTGTCATCCAGTGGGCATACAACTTGGCCACCGCGTAGGGTGAGCGAGGATGGAACGGCGTCGTCTCGTTCTGCTGCGGTGCCTGGATTAGACCGAACATCTCCGAGGACGACGCCTGATAGAACCGTGCCTGCGGCCGCGCGATGTGCAGCGCCTCCAGCATGTTGGCCGCGCCAAGGCCGGTGACCTGGCTGGTCAGCAGCGGCTGCTGCCATGAGGCCGCGACGAAACTTTGGGCGCCGAGATTGTACACTTCGTCCGGCTGGCACTCCTGCACCACGCGGATGAGGCTCGACACGTCTACGAGGTTGCCGTCGACCAGTTCCACCTGGTCGCGGATGCCCAGCCAATCGAGCCGCTCGCCCACCACGTCCGAGGACGCGGAGCGCCGCAGCAAGCCGAAGACGCGGTAGCCTTTCTGGAGCATGAAGTGCGACAGATAGGCGCCATCCTGGCCGGTCACTCCGGTGATGAGGCAGCTTGGCATGGCGTTATTCCCACAGGTCGTCTGCCGGACCTCGGTGACTGAAACTGAACATCATACGCCGCAAACGCACGATGGTCCGCCTGGCCGAAGCCGGTAGTCCCTACCAACAGGATGGCTAATCCAGCGTTCTCCCGCAAGATATACGATATTTACACCTGTCGCTAATGGATAGAATCTGATTGCGACAGGCGAAG
>Ga0210391_10004086_pt1 | contig 12265 bp, 6 predicted proteins | sample IncBWC12OmetaG_FD_160573 | JGI IMG/M metagenome (GOLD analysis project Ga0210391, IMG submission 160573) | Forest soil microbial communities from Barre Woods Harvard Forest LTER site, Petersham, Massachusetts, United States - Inc-BW-C-12-O ... | reverse complement strand
GTGAACGCCGGAGAAAATTCCGGGCAGACGTTGCACCACGCGGCGACGATGCGATCGCTGCAAAAAATTGGCGTGGCCGACGCGGGCAAGGCATCGGACTCGTTTTCAGGAGACGCGGCGGTGAAATTCGATCCGAAATGGAATGCGGCGAACTCGCACGTGGTCGTGTTCATCCAGGAAAAAAAGAGCCGCGACGTTTTGGGCGCATCAGAGATCGCGCTCGCGAACTAGAGCTCCAGCTCCCCCCGTACAACCACAACGCCGCCCGCTCCGGTAGTTCGCGGGCGGCGTTCCGTTTTTCAGGCGAAATGTAGAGGCAAATGGGACGGCGTCCGGAAGCGGGCAAAGCGGTCAGGTAGTAGTCCAAATTCTCCGCAATGTGGAATATTGCAGCGTCCGCCTACCATTTGGTGTGCTTCCCGCCTTCGCGCGGGTGAGCGTACACCGAGCTGTTACGAGCCCCTCGCGGAGCGTGACCAGTCGCAATTTCACATCCCGTAACTCATAGATGGACGCTTCCAATATTCGTGTAACTACATGAAAACACGATGGATTTGTTTGGATGGGCGCTTGCAATACTCCAGTTCTCGCTTGGGGGAATTTCTACGTTCTCGAGTGATTTTCCAGGAGGCTGTATGAATTGGAAGCGCTTTTTGGCTGTGGCGGTCGCGCTTCTGGCGGCGCTGTCGATCGGAAGCGGTCGACTGGCGGCACAGACGAGCACGACGGGCGACATCACAGGAGTGGTCACCGACCCGAGCGGTTCGGTGGTCCCGAATGCCACGGTTAGCCTGAAGGATGAAACCAAGGGCGTGACGCAGGAATCAACTACGAACGCTCAAGGTACGTATCGATTTTACTTGCTGACGCCGGGGCCGTACACGGTGTCGGTGACGGCGACGGGATTCCAGACGACCAGCCGCCGAGTGGATGTGGCGGTCGGACAGATCGGGACGGTCGGGATCCAGCTGACGCTCGGCGCGTCGTCATCGAGCGTAACGGTGACGGAAGCGGCGCCGCTGCTCCAAACTGATAACGGCGACACTTCGACGGCACTGACCGAGCAGCAGATTTCGCAGGTGCCGAATCCCGGCAACGACCTGACCTACATCGCGCAGCTCGCTCCGGGCACCGTGATGAACACGCAGGGCGGCATGGGCAACATCGAAGCGTTTGGTTTGCCCGCGACGTCGAACCTTTTCACGATGAATGGCATGGACGACAACGATCCGTTCCTGAACGTGAACAATTCGGGCGCGACGAACCTGTTGCTAGGCTCGAACGAAATTCAGGAAGCGGACGTGGTGACGAACGGCTATTCCGGCGCTTACGGCACGTTCGGCGGCATCAACGTAAACTACGTGACGAAATCCGGCGGCAACGACTTCCACGGCAACGCGGTGTACTACTGGACCGGCCGCGCGATGGACGCCAACGATTGGTTCAACAAGGCCCAAGGCGATCCGCGGCCCTTCAACAACGCGAACCAGTGGGCCGCATCGATCGGCGGGCCAATCAAGAAGGACAAGCTGTTCTTCTTCCTTAATACCGAAGGGCTGCGGGTGTTAATTCCGGTACCATCGACGGTGACGGTGCCGAATACTGCATTCGAACAGGCCACCGTTGCGAACCTCACGTCTCTCGGCCTAACCAGTTCGATCCCCTACTACTGCCAGAACTTGGCAGGAATCTGCCCGGGAGTTGGGCCGGTTGCGGGTTCGGGGGTTGGAATTTTCAACCTCTATAACGCTATTCCGGGTTACGCGTCGGCGGCGCCGACCTCTCCTGCGAACTGCGGACTGGCACAAGCGGGTGTCGGTAATCCGATTCCAGTCGGTCTGACGAACTGCACCAACACGCTGCAGGAAATTCCCATCAACTTTGCGCCGGAATGGCAGATTGCCGGCCGGTTCGACTGGAACGTCGGTGTGAACGACCGCGCGTTCGTACGCATTCAGTACGACCACGGCATTCAGCCAACCATCACCGATCCGATCAACCCGATCTTCAACATTTCCAGCGATCAGCCGGAATGGCAGTCGCAGATTAACTGGACGCATACGTTCAGCCCGACGCTGGTCAACCAAGTACTCGTTGCCGGCACGTGGTACTCGGCGATTTTTAAGTCGCCTGATCAGGCGGCGGCGCTGGCGGAATTCCCGGGCACATTGCAGCTGGGCGACGCGAGCTTGACGAACATCGGCGGACTCGAGAACTTCGTGTTCCCGCAGGGTCGCAACGTGACCCAATTCCAGGTGGGCGACGACGTTTCCAAATCGCTCGGAAATCACACAGTGAAATTTGGAGTCAAGTTCCACCGGAACTGGGTCAGCGACTTTGATGGTTCGTTCTTTACCACGCCGCTGCAAATTCCGTTCTCGCTGACGGACTTCTTCAACGGCGGCACGGGCGCAGAACAGGAACAGGCGTATTCTCAGGTCACGAACATTCCCATCCGAATCAACAACCTTGGTTTCTATGTGCAAGATGAATGGCGCGTGAAGCCGAACTTCACTCTTACCGCTTCGCTGCGGCTCGAGCACAACTCAAACCCGAGCTGCGTGACGGATTGCTTCTCAACGTTCGCGGGCGGATATGCTCAGGCGCTCGCCAACGAAGGGGATCCGTACAACACCATCATTCAGGCTGGCCGTTCGCAGGCCCTCTACAATTACCAGGCGGTTGAGTGGCAGCCGCGCGTGAGCTTTGCGTGGCAGCCGTTCGGTTCGGCGGCATCCGGCTTCAGGTCCGACTTCGTGGTTCGTGGAGGCGTCGGCATATTCAACGACATCTTCCCCGGTCAAATCGCGGACAACATGTCGCAGAATTCCCCGCTCTACAACCAGTTTGTCGTCGCGGGTGATTCGGTTGGCGGCAGCTGCACGGGCGGTTATCTCTCACCCAACCAGCCAGGCAATCTTTACGATTGCGAAACGGCGGCGAACGCAGCGTTCAATACCGCGTATGCCAACGGGTCGAACACCGTCGCTGCTCCGCCGAACATGGTGACAGCGTCGCACAAGATCTACGCACCGCAGTATCAGAAGTGGAGCCTTGAAATCCAGAAGGGGTTCGGAGCCAACACCTCCTTCAGCATCGGGTACTACGGAAACCACGGAATTCACGAGCCGGTCGTGAACTCGGGCCTGAACGCGTACGGATTCGGCAGCCTGCCAGCAACCGTACCGCAGGGCCAGTTCGCAGAAATCACGGAGGTCGAGTCCGCGGGCGTATCGAATTACAACGGCATCACGCTTTCATTCCGGCAGCGTTTCAACGGGCTGGGCGGCGGTCTGCTGCAGGTGAACTACACGTACAGTCACGCACTTGACGAAATCTCGAACGGCGGCTTCGATTCGTTCAGCGGAGCAAACCTGGCGCCCGAAGATCCGTACGATCTGCACCAAAACTACGGACCGGCAGACTACGACGTAAGGCATAACCTGAATGCCAACTACGTTTGGGCGATACCCATCCGCAAAGCACTTGGCGGACACGGGTGGAGCCCGCTGGTGGATGGATGGCAGGTGTCGGGAACGGCGTTTTACCGGACCGGCTTGCCGTACTCCATCACGGACTTGAACACGTCAGACGCACTAAACGGGTTGAACTACTTTGCGGATATTCGGCCGACGCCTCTCGAGGCGGTGAGCACGGGCTGCAATTCGCGGTCAAGCGCGTTCACCAATCCGGGCGTGGTGCCTTGCTACACGGCGAGCGTGGGCGGAACGACTCCGGCCACGGCCTGCACGACCACGACACAGGGGCAGTTCCCGATTCCGGGTTGCGAAACCGGCTTCGGCGTCGCTGGATTGCGGAACCACTTCCGCGGTCCGCAGTACGTGAACACGGACTTCACGATCTTCAAGAACACCTCGATCCCGCACTGGGAGCGTGGCAAACTTGGAATCGGATTCCAGTTCTTCAACCTGTTCAACCATCCGAACTTCAATTTCCCGGTGAGCAACATCGCTAGCCCGCTGTTCGGACAGACCGATTCGTTGGTTTCGCCCCCGACGAGCATTCTTGGCTCGTTCCTCGGTGGCGACGCCTCGCCGCGGTTGATTCAGCTGAAAGCGACCTTGAGTTTCTAACACCCACCCCGGACACGCGTAAGCGGACGGCCAGAAAATAAAGAGGCGCTCCGAGCGATCGGAGCGCCTTTTTTATTGCGCCAGCGCGATTCGGAATATCGCGCCGACGCCCAGGACCCGTACGGTGCTTACTCGAGAATCATCGCGTCGGTGCCGACCCAGAATTGCGCGATGTTTTTGAGGTTGGATTTGTAGGTGCGCGAAACTGTGTATTCCTTACCGTTACGCGTGCGGAGCATGTACTCGCCGGTGTCGCATGGATGAATTTCCTGCACGCACGCGGAATTCACGATCACCGAGCGGTGAATGCGAAGGAAGCCGTAGGGCTTCAGCTTTTCCGCGAGCGAGGAGATCAAACCGCGCAGCAAGTACGAACCAGCCGGCCGCTGCAAGAGCACGTAATTGCCCTGCGCTTCGACGGCTACAACTTCCGTGGGATCGATGAACAGGATGCGGCCTTCGACCTTGATAGCCATTTTCGCCGACTTTGAAATAAGAGTCTGAATTTGCGGGAGAGCGTGGAGCAGAGTGGCGGCGCGTTCCGCGGCGGTACGGCGAATCGCGACGTCGAGCGCTTCGTGAACGCGTTCGGCGGAAAACGGTTTCAGTACGTAATCGACAGCGTGCCTTTCAAACGCCGTAACAGCGTGCTCATGATGTGCGGTAACGAAAATGATTGCCGGAATCGTACGCCCTTGCTTTTTTAGACGATCGACAAGTTCGATTCCGGACATTTCCGGCATTCGAATGTCGAGCAACATGACGTCGTATTCTCTTTTTTGAAGCTTATCCAGGGCGTCGACGGCGTCCATAGCAACGCCGATTTCTTCAATGTCCTTCCTGGCGTGAAGCTCGGTTTCCAGAGCGTTCCGGGCCAGAGGTTCATCGTCTACGACCAATACACGCATAACACCACCTCACGATTTCAGCTGCCCAACGGGCACAGCTTCACGGCGCGAAGCTGCTGGATGTGAGATGAAGAGAGGTAGGCGCAGGGTTGCCGTGGCCATTGCGCCTTCAACCATTGAAAAGTCGAAAGTGGCCTCCTCGGAATAGAGGTATTTCAGGCGAGCGCGGGTATTGCTGATGCCCACGCCCATACCGGTCTGAGGTACGCCGCCAACGCTATTACGGACCTGCAGCTCGAGCGCGCCGTCAACCTCGCGGGATACGATCTCCAGCCAGCCGCCCACGCGAGAGCAGGCGATGCCGTGGCGAATCGCGTTTTCGATGAGCGGCTGGAGGACCAATTGCGGCACCAGGCAATCGCTCGTGGCGGGAGACACGTTCCAACGAACTTCGAGTCGGGGGCCGAGACGCATCTGCTCCAGCTCGAGGTAGGTCTCGATAAATTCCAGTTCGTCGCGAAGGCGGATCAGGTCGGAATTGCCGTGGCGCAACGCGGTGCGCAGCAAATTGGAAAGCTTGATGATCATGGCTTTCGCGGTGGTGCGATCAGTGTCGATGAGCGTGGCAATGCCATGCAGCGTGTTGAACAGAAAATGCGGGTGGAGCTGGCTTTTCAGCGCCTGCAGCTCGCTGGAAGCGAGAGCGCGTTCGAGCTGCGCGCGTTCAAGATCCTCGGTGCGCATCTGCTCGTAATACGTGTAGGCATGCGCGGCGGCGAGCAGCGCGAGATAGACGGCGGCCTGGTCGCCGAACGTGCCGAAGAGCACGCCGGTCATATCGTGAAACGTGAGCGGAAAGCGGACGAATTTCTGGAGTCCAGAGTCCCACACCGGCGCGACAGTGATGCGAATCACCGTGAACGCGAAGAGAAAAGGAATCGCTCCAAGGATGTAACGCGCGATGCCGCGAAGCGGTTTTCTGCGTTCAATCGGAAACTGGCGCACGATCCAAAACAGCGGCGGCGTGAGTAGAGCGAAATCAAAAAAACGAATCGCGAGAACGGAGAAGACGACGAAACGGTATTCGCCGCTGTGAATCTCGTTTTCGAAATACGCCTGCTGAACTCCGACGAGCGCGGCTACGATGCTCCAGACGCAGATCGACCAGAGATAAGCGACGGCAACGTTGCGGACAGACGGCCAGGCGATTTTCACGGGTCGATAGTAGACCTAAAGTCCGTGCGCGGGCGTGCGGTGGGACGAGATTACGGTGACAGGTGACGAGGCGCTGGTTCGTGGTGACAGTGCGTGAGCGAATCGTGTGGAAACGATTGAAATGGAGGTGTTTCGTGTTGGGTGTCCGGCGGCAGAATAGTGCGAGTGCTGGGCCTTAATGGCGCGCGGCGTGACAAAGAGCGGTGGCGTGGGGGTGAAATGCCGCCGTGGTCGGTCAGCGCGTAACGTGCGGCGCGCTTAATCCTGTTCGAACGGCTTGGGCGGCAAGAGAAACTGCATTCCGAAATAGCCGACGAAGAAAGGCTGGTTGTTTCCGGTGCGCGCTGGAGCAACGCCGCGACCGGCCATCAGAAGAAGAATGAAAGGCGGATGGATTTTGTAGCGCACGCCGACGCCGAGAGTCTCCTGGCTGGTGAGCGGATTGTAGGCGCCGACGCTGTAGAACTCCGCGTCCATCTCAAGTTTTTTGGTGAAGTCGTGACCAGCGACCACGCCGGCGATCCATCCGTCCGAGCCAAGATGCACGAGGTTGTAACCGACTTCCCAGTTGAGATCGATAGGACCGAGCTTCTTTGAAAATTCCACGGGCAGAATCAAGCTCGCGCCGCGAGGCGTGATGCCGCGTTTCACCGAGTCATCAGGATTATTAAGCGAGACTTGCGGAAAGACGGAGATGGCCCAGCCGTTGTCTTTGTTGTCGTAGAAGCGCCACTTTACTCCGAGCTGGTCCTGGCCAATGCCGAACTTTGCCGGGCCGGGATTATCGAAGACGCGGAGGTATGCGTTTTCAAAAGTGAGCTGGATGCGATCGCCGAGGCCAAAGTTGATATCGACGTCGGGAACGTGCGAGATCGAGTGGTCGTCGTAAAGAAACGGCATGTAGCCGAGATTGATTTCCCACTGTTTGTTGCCGGGCGTGCCGGGATCGTTGGTGTAGTACGGCGGGCCGCCTTGCGCGCGAGTGGGACGACACGAGACACCGAAAATCGCCGCGATGAGCGCGAGAATGTAGAAGAATTTTCGGAAATGCAAAGGCGCAATTTTTTGCCGCAGCGTCAGCTCGCAGTCGCGCCTTTCTGTTTCGGGGCCGGCCATTTCCAGTTGCGGATCTCCGGTTTGTCGATACCTTCGCTGTACGCGTAGTTGATGCTTTCGATGATCTGGCCTTTGAGCCATTCCTTCAAGTGTGCGCCGGGGCCCTGGAGACTCGGGACGCGATCGATGACGTCGATGGCCAAAGTGAAACGGTCGACTTCGTTGCGAATGAGAAGCTCGAGAGGCGTGTTGATGTTGCCTTTTTCCTTGTAGCCGCGGACGTGAATGTTGTTGTGATTGTTGCGGCGATATGTGAATTTGTGGATGAGCCACGGGTAGCCGTGGAAATTGAAGATGACCGGCTTGTCCTTGGTGAAGAGCGAATCGAAGTCGCGGTCGCTGAGGCCGTGCGGATGTTCGGAGGCCGGCTGCAAGCGGTAGAGATCGACGACGTTCACGTAACGGATCTTCAGCTTCGGGAAATGTTCGCGGAGAATCACGATTGCGGCGAGAACTTCCTGCGTGAGGATGTCGCCGGCGCTGGCCATGACGACGTCGGGCTCCTCACCGTTGTCCGTGCTGGCCCAGTCCCAGATGCCGATGCCTTTTGTGCAATGCACGACGGCTTCTTCCATCGTGAGATAGACGAGATGGTTTTGTTTATCGGCGACGATCACGTTGACGTAGTCCTCGCTGCGGAGGCAGTGATCGGCGACGCTGAGCAGGCAATTCGCGTCTGGCGGAAGGTAGATGCGCGTGATGCTGGCGCTTTTGTTGGAGACGACGTCGAGAAAGCCGGGGTCTTCGTGAGTGAAGCCGTTGTGATCCTGGCGCCAGACGAGCGATGTGATCAGGATATTGATCGAGGAAACCGGCGCGCGCCATGAGATTTCGAGTTTGGCTTTTTCGAGCCACTTGGCGTGCTGGTTGTACATCGAATCGATGATGTGGACGAAGGCTTCGTAGGTGTTGAAGAGGCCGTGGCGGCCGGTGAGGACGTAACCCTCCATCCAGCCTTCGAGTGTGTGCTCGCTGAGCATTTCCATCACGCGGCCGTCGGGAGCGATGTCGGTGCCGTCGGCGTCTTCCGGCTTGATTTGCGCGAGCCAGGTTTTCAGAGTGGCGGTGTAGAGATCCTGCAGGCGATTTGATGCGTTCTCGTCGGGGCTGAAGACGCGGAAACTGGTCATGTTGCGGCGCATCACTTCGGCCAGGAACTTTCCGAGATTTTCCGTAGGCGAAACTTCGATGGCGCCGGGGCTTTTGATTTCGACGCCGAAGGTGCGGAAGTCGGGGCACAGAAGCGCTTTGCGAATCGTGCCGCCGTTGGCGTGCGGGTTGGCACTCATTCGGCGCGTGCCGGTGGGCGGAAGTTCGCGGAGCTCGGGGATGAGCGTGCCGTTCTTGTCGAAGAGTTCATCGGGCTTGTAGCTCTTGAGCCATGTTTCGACGATCTTGAGGTGCTCGGGATTTTTTTGCACATCGGTGACGGGCACCTGGTGCGCGCGCCAGAAGCCTTCGACGCGGTGGCCGTCGACTTTTTTCGGGCCGGTCCAACCTTTTGGTGAACGCAGGACGATCATCGGCCAGCGCGGGCGGTCGGGCTTGTTGCTGCTGCGCGCTTGTTCCTGGATGGCGCGAATGGCCTGCACGCAGGTTTCGACGGCGGCAGCCATTTTCTGATGCATCACGGCGGGGTCGTCGCCTTCTACGTAGTGCGGCGTCCAGCCGTAGCCGCGGAGAAGCTGGTCGAGCTCTTCGGGCTCGATGCGCGAGAGGATTGTGGGGTTCGCGATCTTGTAGCCGTTGAGATGGAGGATCGGAAGAACGGCGCCATCGCGAATCGGGTTCAGGAATTTATTCGAGTGCCAGGATGTGGCGAGTGGGCCGGTTTCGGATTCGCCGTCACCCACAACGACGCTGACGATGAGATCGGGATTATCGAATGCGGCGCCGAAAGCATGCGAGATGCTGTAGCCGAGTTCGCCGCCTTCGTGAATCGAGCCGGGAACTTCAGGCGTGCAGTGGCTGCCAAGCTGGCCGGGAAACGAGAACGCTTGGAAGAGGCGAAGCAGGCCGGCCTCGTCCTGGCTCTTCTCGGGGTAGATTTCGGAGTAGGTGCCTTCGAGATAGCAATTTGAAAGGACAGCGGGCGCACCGTGGCCGGGGCCAGCGAGGTAAATCATGTTGAGGTCGTATTTTTTTATCGCGCGATTCAGGTGAACCCACGTGAAGGTCTGGCCGGGGTCGGAGCCCCAGTGGCCGAGCAGGCGATTTTTGAAATGCTCGGGCTTAAGCGGCTGGCGAAGCAGCGGATTATCGCGGAGATAAATCATGGCGCCGCACATGTAGTTGCAGGCGCGCCAGTAGGCATCCATTTTGCGGAGTTCGTCGGCGGAGAGAATTTGCGGGGCTTCGAGCGGTTCTTTCGATTGCTGTTTCGGTTCTGCCTTGGGTTGTACTTTGGGCTGTTTTTTGGCGGCGGGAGACATGAGGGTACTCCTTGGATAGGGTGCCGCCGGCGCAGGGCGGCGAAGTTAAGCTTCGCACAACATCGATAGTCGGGGACGGACAATTGTGTGAAGATTTGGTGTCATCCGCCGCTAACAATGCGGCGCGCGGTCCCGACCTATTCTTGGACGCGCGCGACGGCGCGGCGGTTTACGTGAAGTGATTTCGGTTCTGCCTCGCAGCGCGGAGTGACCTCGATGCCCGACGCGCCTATTCTCGCCATCAACACCGGATCTTCGTCGCTGAAGTTTGGCGTGTACCTTGCGAACGGCGACGATGAAGATATCCAGCTCGACGGGCTCGCAGACGGGATCGGGCGCGACTCCAGCAAAATTCAAATAAAAGACGGCAACGGGAAAGTGTTGCGGTCGGAGTCCGTGCGATTTGCGAGTGCGGCGGAGGCGCTGGCGCGCGCGAAGGAATGGCTCGCGGAACTTTCGCCTGTGCCACCGGAAGCGGTGGGCCATCGAGTGGTGCATGGCGGCCCGAAGCTGGTGCAGCATCAGCTGATCACGCCGGAGGTGCTGAAGGAACTCTGTGCGTGCGTGCACTTTGCCCCGCTGCATATTCCGCCGGCGCTCACGCTGATTGAAGCCGCGCAGAAAATGTATCCGGGCGTGCCGCAATTTGCCTGTTTTGATACGGTTTTCCACGCGCAGATGCCGGAGGTCGCGTCGCGCTACGCGCTGCCGCGGCCGCTTTTCGACGAAGGGCTGAAGCGCTATGGGTTTCACGGGCTTTCATACGAATCGATTCTGCGGCGTCTGGGAACGGAGCTGCCGCGGCACGTGGTGATCGCGCATCTTGGCAATGGCGCGAGCCTTGCGGCAGTGCAGGACGGGCGTTCGGCGGATACGTCGATGGGGCTTACGCCCACGGGCGGGATTCCGATGGGAACGCGCAGCGGCGACATGGATCCCGGAGTTGGGCTTTACCTGCTGCGACAGAAACATCTGACCGCCGACTCGCTCGAAGCCTTGCTGAACCACGACGCTGGATTGAAGGCGCTCTCGGGAACGAGTTCGGATATGCGCGACCTGCAAGCGGCCGCGGAGCACGGGGATGCGAATGCGCGGCAAGCCATCGAAATTTTCTGTTACGCGATACGAAAGACAATCTCCTCGTACGCGGCGGCGCTCGAAGGGTTGGACATGGTGGTGTTCACCGGCGGCATCGGAGAGAAAAGCGCGCTGGTGCGGGCGATGGTATGCAATGCGCTGCATATTCTGGGTGTACTGATCGACGGCACGGCCAACGAGAAAAACGCCGAGACGATTTCCGCAGCGCAATCCGTGGTGCGCGTGCGGGTGATTCCCACCGAGGAAGACCGCCAGATCGCGCGGCACACGCGGGCACTCGCGAACGCTCAAACGCGATAGAGCTATTCCCTCGAGCGGTTACTTACCGGAAATCTGGAAGGTTTCCGGAGGATCGAGCGAACACTCGCGCCAGAAGGCCGCTTCGCTGATGGATTTGTCGGCGAGCTGTTTCACCGAAGCAAGGGTCGCTGCGATCTGGCCGCCATCGGCAGCATCGAAAACGACCACGATGCCATCGACGTTTTCGTGCGAGCTGCCGAGACCGTCGTAGGCCTTCAGGAACATTGTTTTTGCGAACGCGAGTTTTTCGCCGGGTGTCGTGGTCCCAGGCGCTTCGATCCATTCGATTCGGACGTTCTTGCCGTGCAGCTTGTCCCAACTTCCGCTGAACGGATTGGTCTCTTCCTTCGAAAGTTTGAACGGTCCGGAACCGGACGCGGCGCGGACGTCCGCCGTCTCAGCGGTCTGCGCGAACCCGGCGGGCATTTCCACCTGCGTGCGCCGAATCCATCCGCGCGAAGCCCCAGAAATCTGGACGTGAACCCACGACCCAGAAACATCGAGCACCTGAAATTCGTCTTCAGCTTCCGCCGTCATCAGCACTGGCGAGCCGTCCGCGGCTTTCGTCAGAACCGGCGTCTTCGATTTGCGGACGACGGCCAGATCGGCGGGACGCGATTGGTTCTGCTGGATGTTTTCAAGGTTGCGGACGTAGGAATTCAGGTCTTGCGCCTTGCGTTCATCAGTCAAGCGCTGGGCGCGCATCGCTTCCACCGATTGACCCGTTGGCAATGGCGCGGCAGGTGCGACTGCAGTGCGCGGCGGACGAGGCTCGGCAGTGGAAGATGAATCGCCATGGGAGGACGATTCGCCAGTGGTTGAGTTCGCGGCAGAGACAGGCACAGAGTCGCCGTACGCACTCGTGGGAGGCGCAAAATTACGCGAGGGGCGCAGGCCGCCGCTCGGTGGAGCGGGCTTCGAAGCGGTGGCTGAGGGTGTGGCCGACGGGGGATCCGCGGACCCACCGGCGGCCGGCGCGGCGTTCGGATTCAGAGCTTCTTCGATGCGATCCAGAGCGTCGTTTTCCAAACGGCCGTTCGAAACCAATACGCGATAGCCGGAGACGCCAGTGTCAGGATCATTGAGAAACGCGGTGATCTTTGTAGTGATAACGACGAGTGTGCCGCCGCCGATGGCCGGAGCGACGTCAAACGAACACTCG